>WNFC01005697.1_pt1 | contig 31449 bp, 51 predicted proteins | sample 5400541 | NCBI WGS metagenome assembly WNFC01 (sample SAMN13153342, study PRJNA577476) | soil metagenome | isolation source: 120 cm saprolite under Douglas fir tree site 2 hole 2 replicate 1 | place: USA:California | collected 2015-04-18
GCCTCGGCACCAGCCCACTACCTGCAACCACCTCCCACGCTGTCGTCGGCTATGCCACCTTGGCAGTCATGATTTGTCATGATTGCCACCGCCGCTCCTTCATATTTGCTCCCTTCCCAGCATGACTCTGGGCACGCTTTGCTGTCCTTCATACCTTTCTCTTTCATGCGCATTTATTTGATAGTAAATAGTTTGCCCTCTTCCCGCTTAATCTTCTGACCTTTTTTGGGGCCTATTCACGATGTATGATCACGCGGTTGCCAGCGACTACTCTCCGTGTTTGTCGTGAGAACGTAGACTTTCACTGGTCTTTGGTATTCGGTCTGCGGCGCCCATTGCGGGTGGCGTTTGTTTGACGTATCTGCGCCAGATGGAAAAGATACTGTAAGAGGTGTGAACGTAGGAATGTTCTCCCACGTTCTGACGGAGAATGTGAATGCTGTCGTGCAACACCTCTATATAATTGTCGGGTAATACTTGGATACAAAACAAAACAAATGCATGCGGTGACACATTGGAAAATCAGCTTCTCTTTTCCCGCTTTTCCTGGTGCCCTGGTCGCGCGGGCGCTGGGAGGAGCGAATACCAAAATGATCCGGCAAATACCATGACGGCACCGCCTGCGAGCTGGATGTTCCAACCGCTCCCGAACCACCACACGCTGAAACACAAGCTGATCGCCTTGCGCGCCGTGAGTACGACTTGCGTTGACACCGCAGATACTCTCTATTGAAACCAAAAAAAATAAAATTAAACATATGCCGATCACGATCAACAAATGGGGGCAACAAATGAAACGCGGGATCGGTCTCTTTGTGATGGAGTGCTTCCCAAACAGGCACCAGGAGTGGGCAGAGAGGGGCGGCGTGGTGGGGGGTTCGTGGTCGTGGGATTAAAAAATTGTTGAAAAAAGTGGCTGCTTACCGAGGACAACTGGTTGACGCCCGAGACGCAGACGAGCTGAGTGAGCAAGTTGAGCGCGAGCATCGTGTACGGGTGGATGCTGCTGCCCATCCAGCTCGCCCTCGTCGGGCGGCTGCGGCGGCCCAGGCCCACAAAACCGCGTCGCACGCTCCCCGGCATGAACGCGAACATCGGCAGCGAAAGCATATGCTGTTGTTGAAGAAGAAAAGTGACTGAGTGGGGGGGATTCAGGGACACGGGGGAAAACGTGGGGGGGAACGTACGGTGTAGAAGATGCCTTCGCGCCAGCAGGGGCCGTACGTGCTGTAGGTGCGCTCTTGGAGCGCGCCGTGCACGCCTGTGCAAACGAGCGACGCGAGGAGCATGGCGATGCCTAGGGTGTACGCGCTCGACGACGGCGCGCCGACGGCGCTCGCGTCGCTCAGAGGCGTCGTCGTCGGGGTTCGGGCGGTCGTTGGTGGCGGGTCGGTTTGCGGTCGGGAGAGCGTCGCGATGATGACGCCCGACGAGACGACGGCTACGGCAATCTTTGCGAGAGAACGAAGGAGAGGGGGGGAGAGAGAATGCTATTAGCATGCGCGGCGGGGCCCGTTGGAGGGAAGGTGAGGTACTATTTGTTGGAGCGTATATCGCTTGCCCATGAAGACGAGGCCGATGAGCATGGACACGGCTAGTCCTGCACCACCAAGCTCAGCTCAGCACACGAGCATTTGTGACAGCAGCGCAGGCCAGCCATTATAGGTAAACTACTCGCCTGCGGAACGGAACACGATCTGTATCGAGGGGGGCACGCTATACGCATACACGAGGTTGTTCAGCAGCGTGCCCGACGCGAACGTGGTGACCTGGAGCAGCCACTGCGTGACGGGCACCTGGCGCGGTTTGAGCCGTGGTAGTGGCAGCCACCAGGGGGCCCGGCGCGACGTGTCCCAGGCGATGAACGAGGGCAGCTGCTGCGCCGCGATGAAGAGCATCTGCGAGAACGTGAGAGCGGGGCCTGCGATAGCGCAATAGCGTCGGAAAGGGGGTAGGGGTGAGGTAGGGGCAGAGGCGGGCGCCGGGGGGGCCGTGGCCGTCGTCGTGATTGATGGGAGGGTGGTGTCGTCGTCGGTCGGTATGATGAGGGTGGTATGGAGATGAGGGTGTGGTGCTTTTCGTTATGGCGACGCATACGCACCGACACTAGGCTCCGCGCGGAGCAGCTCCTCGAAGGCCCAGACATTCCTACGATGATACCTCGTCAAGAAGACGGAAGCTGGAATCAGGGGAAACACGGGGATGTTGGCACGCACGAGCAGCAGCCCCCAAAGACTAGAAATAGCATCAAGGAGTAGTCCAGCAGTGCGCCTGCGACGGCCATGGCAGCTTTCGGTCTGTGTTTCTCTCCGCCTGCGAAGCCATTCAGACGAGCAGCGTCTGGTGATGCTACGTGTGACTCTGTGTTGACTGTGCGTCGGCGAGACATGGTAGTTGGTATCAACAACGGGACCCGCAATTTAGCGCCTGCCTGATGAATGCCCTCAAAGTTGTGTGGGGCCGTGTAGGTTCTCCTCTTTCTCATCATGGACACGGGGATTTGCTTGCAACCGTCCCTGCAAATATCTAACTATCTACGCGATACATGCAGAATGGAGCGACTACCACCCAAAGACGAAATCCGAGAACTGCCCGACCACACCTTTCGACGGTGTCCCAGGTGTCCCCACTACCGGGGGGGTCGCGGGTTGCGGCCCAGGAGTACTCGTCGCCGCTTTTGGGCCCTGTCCTGGCTTCCGGAACGCGGACGTGGATGGGGCGAGTCGGATGGGGGTACCCACTGCCGGAGTGTTGTTGTGCGACGAACGGGCGGGAGGTAGGGCGAGCTGGGGAGGCGAGCGGGAAGGCCCAGCTGAGTCTGCTGGCATGGTATCAGGTGGCGAGCCTACGTCAGGCGCAAGCGGGTATGTAGTGCGGGTCACCGCTTGGCCGAGGACACGATCTGCTTGGCTAGGATCCTGGAAAAGAAATAAAATAAGTTCAGTCCCATATTCATCGGAGGCATGGGTCGGTATCCGTACTGCCCACTTCACGCCGACCATCCAGCTTCCACCAACGATCTCGCCATTTTTACGGACTGCCCACATTGCTTCAACGGGATTCCTGAAACCAATTTTGAAGCAATTAGTAATCTCCGTGTTTGGGTCTGGGTCTGTTGTCTCGCCGAGCTGCTTGAAGTATTCCATGGCAATGCTATATTTATCTGGAGGGTAACCAAACACGACAATGTAGAGGGGTTCGGCGGCCTGGTGTGGTGTAACTTGGGGCGCTTGCATCATCGAAGAATCAAAGTTTGAAGACTGCACAGGTTGTCAGATGCAAGTTTCAGGGGATGGAAGAGAACGCACGGACCGAGCGCTGGAGGTATGATGGACTGCTGGTGTATGTCGCACTCACGATATCATTGACGGACGCGGTTGGTGGGGCGTCCTCGTCCGATGTCGGGCGTTGTCTTTGAACGAGATATTAGCGACGTTGAAAAGTGAGATGGAAAGCTTACCTCGAGCTCTCGAACATTGGGTCTTTTCCGAACTCGCTGGTAGTTGCGCGAGACAATGTGGAATTTAGCTTGGCCTTGGTCGGCACAAGAGGCATGTCGTCAAGTCGTTGGTGGGTGGGGGGTGAAACCTGCGCGGATAGGGTCCCTTTGTCTCAGCTGGGGTAGAAAAGGGAAAAACTCTGCGCACGTTATTCTGGGACGTTGACTGGAGGTAGACGAAAGTGAATAAGTTAGACCTAGCCACGACAAGAAAGGGGCGCACCATGAGGTAGCCGGATTGATAGCTAGAGCGTGACTGAAGGAAAGGGTCGTTTAAAGAGTTGGAAAGGGTGCCGCTCTGGCTATTCGAAGCCCATGAACTTGTGCCGTGTGGGTGATGTGCCCCCGCCGTACTGGTTATCCCTCCAACGGAAAATGAAGCATGGAGAGAGGACTGGGAGGCTGAGTGAGTCAGCGGCGATCTAGTACGATCGTTGGCATTGTCGGGTGTATGGAATGCTGAAGACTGAGAGAACATGAGAATGAGACGGTGGTGTTCGAGTTGAAGGACGCGCCCGCGTGGGACAAGCGCGGCGCGTTTTTGGCAAACACTCCTTACGTACTGTGTACGGTAATGTAGCATTCTCCCAACAGCAACAGGTAGCCCTCAATGTATGATACTGACAGACGTAATATTAAGACCGAGGACTCAAGTTTGCGCTGTGTGTTAGAGACCCTCCATGTTCGCGACCAGCTCGTCGAGCTCCGCTTTTGACTTGCGGTATTTGGCTTCCATTTCCTGCGCACGGGATACACAGTCGGTGTGATGGTATCGGATACCACGCCAGTCGGCTGTAGCACGCACCTCGTATTTCTTTTCCCATTGATCTCGCTCTTGCTCAACACGCTGCAGTTGACGTTCGAAATGCTCTGCCTTGACATCTACTTGTCGGAGTCTGCCACGCGGATGAGGATGAGGCACGACAAAGATGGCACAGAGACTGGACACACTTCTCTACTGTCTCCTTCACGTTCTTCTCGGCCGCATCGAGCTCCTCCTCAAGGAGCTGGATTTTTCGCACCAGGCCGTCAATGGTGGTCTTACTGGCTTCCCCCTCATTCAAAGCAACCTTGTTGTCGGCCAATTTGTTTTCCGACTTTTCGAGTTCACCGTCGAGGATGGAAAGCCTGTGGTTGAGCGAGCTTATCTCCTGTTCCTTTTGGAGGAGATCCTGTTCTTGTTTCTTGTTATTGTTCTCTGCTGCTTCCGCACGTTCAATGGCGGCATCTGCTTCGGCACGGAGGGAAGCGAGTTTCTATGAGGGAAGAAGGTGAGCAGAATAACTCAGAAAGCAAGTGAATCTGGAGGTTCCAACCTCTTTGATCTTGTCCATTGGCTGGTTGGGAGAATGACGATATGTATGTTGAACGATGACGATATGACGTTGAACGTGGGAAAGTATTTATCGATAATGGTGCACGTGACGGGGGATCTAAGCGGGCGGGGACGAGACGCGAAAGATCGACGATTGACTTATCAACTAATCACCGACACGACCCCAGGGCAGGGCACAGTCCAGTCGAGTCCTCCTTCTCGTGAACAATGACAAGCCCCGTGTCACAGGAAGGCACGTGTGCTCGATTTTTGCCACTGGTCTGCGGCGGCGAGTGCCTTATACTTATGTCATTTTAGAACTCCCCATCTTGGAGGCTGTGATCGGGTCGGTACATCCCACCGCTTTCCCCTTACTCTTTACTGACCTCCAGAAACAGTATCAGAAATAGGCTCACGGCTCTCAAGAAAGATCGGGGCGACTTTATCAAGCCTTCCGATGTAAACAACCTATATCAAGCCGTCATCAAGCAGGGTTAGTAATCCCATCCGAGTTATTCAATCTCCATCTTTGACCATCTTGGGCCCCATGTACAACAGTGACAAGACTGAACGATGTTCGCGACGACGATACTGTTTACAACAATCGCTTGGACACCCTTCTGGCCGATGTGTTCAACCTTCTCTCTCTCTTCTTCTTGACGATCGGAAAGACGAAGGAAGCGCCCGCCACATATTCCCAACTGGCCAGTATGCGCGTGAGTGTTGCTCGAAATGAAAAGCGCTCAGAGTGCTGTCCAGGATGTGGCATAGGGGGAAACCCCTTGCACCCGTTTGGAAGCTTCTCTTCTTTCTGCCTCACATAAGATGCAATCGCTGTTCAGGCTGCTAACTTTTGCATTTAGCAAATTCTCGACCATATGGACGAATCTTCTGTTTATAATGAAAGCGACCTGGCCCCTTTCCGCCGACGATTGAATGACCTACGCACCATTATAAAGAGTGACTCGCCCAGCGGGAAACATCCGGAGGCCATGACCAAGCTGCTAGAGCGACAACTTGGAGACTGCGGTGCGTCCTACCGTCCTTAATTGTTCACTAACCCTCGCATCTCATCTCCCACGTAGAGTCTGTACTCAACAGATTGCAAGGCAATCTTTCCGTGCTCTCTGTCGAGCTCCTGCCTGTGCACGAGCGGCTCATAAGCATTCGGCGCAAGCTCGTTGCGCTGGGAGCCAAAGGATGTTCACCCAAAGCGGAGCTCAAACCTTTGCAAGAAGAGCTGCGCAAAATCGACTCGTTGAGCATATTCCGCTTTCGTCGTAAAGTTTTCAAATACTCATGCTCCATTTTCGCCTTTGCCCTCTGGCGCCGTCACCTGCGCCCCTTAACGATCATCACACGCGGAATCACGTAGGAAACGTGTAGACGGAAAGTTTCTCGGCCCTGGCGGCAGTATTCCCGCGTCCCAAGCCATATGCTCATCACTTCTGGAAGAATGCTTTGATATCGTGCAGGAGATTCGTGCGCAGGAAAAGTCAAAGAATGTGGCGCCACCCCTCAAGCCTATTCACGATCGCCTGACAGGCATCCGTGCGGAACTTGAGGGACTTGCGCTGACACACCGCTGGACATTACGAGAAACGGACCTGTGGAATTATTCCCTGAGTCTGCAGGAGGTCGACAAGATGCGCATCGATGGGAAATTCGTCGACTCTGAGGGAAACCAACCTGCGGGACAATATGTCAGTTGTATATACGCGCGTGTCGATGCACTTTGGATACTGACTACCTAGCGAAGGTCCTCCTCTATCTCCTTCGACGATGCTATGGCGTCATCTATCGCCTCTTGTCCTCCAGTGAGCCGGTGTCCGAGGAGCTCATGCCCATCGTAAGCGTTCTCGTCGTGCGCTGCCGGCATCACGAACTTACTCGCCGCGTTACAGGCAAACAAACTCTCGACAGTAAAAAAATGCCTGAACGAGGTACTGAAATATGGTGGGCCGTTCAATCCGCGCGATTTATACCCCGTACGTGTCACTCTCGCCCATATCGGGGCTGGATCGTGTGCCACTCGGCTGTTACATTGGCACGGACATCCGTGCGATGTCCGCTAATCCCCGTCCTCGGTTCAGTGCACAGCCCTCTGACTTTGATTGTACTTTCTATAGTACCAGCTCGCGCTGTACCAAATTGATTCCATGCGCAAGGAGGGCAAGTTTGTTGGCATCGACGGGTCGATCCCCGAAGGGCAAGGCATTGTCATGGCGCACCTCAACGAGTGCCATGAGCTATTGGAGATGGTACGTTCCCCTTGTCACCTCTCATTGACCCGCCGGGCGTACTTCGAACACACTCTCACTAGTTGAGGCAATCTATGGATGATAACGATGAAGACGAGGAATTCACGGAAGACGATGACGGACAAGGCTCAGAGTCGGGCGCGACGTCCGGGAGCGAAGACTAATTGCGTATCTGCTGTGCATGTTATCATTGCCCTCAAAAGGAATCCCTGACTCCCTTCTGACCGCCGCGTAATAAAAGTACCACCGTAGCGCAAAGCACATGTCTTGCGGTTTTACCCTGTACTCACCACACCCAGGGTACAACATACGAACATAATCAGTGTATTGCCACCCTGTAGAGTGGATTAGAATTTGTCGGGAAAATATGAATGACTTCAAAATAGAACTCGGATTGTTGGCGTTGCGGCTCATCGGACCAGGTATGCCACATCATCATCCCGTCTGAGAATCACCTGCAACCAATACCCAGTGGTTCATTCCTCCATGATGTGGAGTCGATAAAAATGGTACGCTGAACTGTGTCTCGAACTTAATTGAGTGTCACATGGCGTCTATCCCCCACGAATGACGTCTGACGGCGCTCACTCAAGCGATTTCAGTTGCAGTAGCTGAACGAGAGTGCTAGATTTAGTCTAGTTATAAGCCAAATGCATGGATGAGGTTAACAGAAGGATGTATTTTTTTTTTGGCTTCGTCCCACCGTCTGAGGACGGGGCGGGTCTAAGAGAACTGCGAAACGTGATCTTCAACGACCTTCTTAATGCCTGCCTCCACTTCAGGCGTAACGTTACCAGTCGCAATCTTCTCAAGTAACGTGCCCTGAGTCGACGTCAAGTGTTCACGGAATTCAGCCTCCCACTTAGTGATCTTGTCTACTGGGATAGAGTCCAACTACAGCATGTGTCAGTCAGGAGGTCTGCAGGATGCGAAAACAGCACGTACAAGGCCGTTAACGCCAGCGTAGATGATCGGAACCTGGATCTCCATAGAAAGGGGCTGATATTGACCCTGCTTGAGCAGCTCAGTCAAGCGGGCACCGCGAGCGAGAAGGAAGCGTGTTGAAGCATCAAGGTCAGAACCAAATTGGGCGAATGCTGCAACTTCACGGTATTGGGCAAGGTAAAGCTTTAGTGAACCAGCGAACTTCTTCATGATTTTACTAAGACAAGGTCAGGGGAGTAGCAGAAAGAGGTCATAAGACACATACGTCTGCGCGGCTGAGCCAACACGGGACACGGAAAGACCAACATTGATTGCTGGGCGGATACCACGGAAGAAGAGCTCGGCCTCCAAGAATATCTGACCATCCGTAATGGAGATGACCTAATCCCAAATTTGTCAAGTAAGTGTCTGAACTGAACAAGTTAATACACGAGAACATACGTTGGTCGGGATGTAAGCGGACACATCACCGCCCTGGGTCTCGATGATAGGAAGTGCAGTGAGCGAACCTCCACCGAACCTGTCGTTCATCTTCGCGGCACGCTCAAGGAGACGAGAGTGCAAGTAGAAAACGTCACCGGGGTAAGCCTCACGACCCGGAGGACGACGAAGAAGGAGAGACATCTGGCGATAGGCCACTGCCTGCTTGGACAAATCGTCATAGATGATGAGAGCTACAGGCCATGGGTCAATAGGAAGCCCTAGCGCAATACATCGACGTGCTTACCGTGTTTGCCATTGTCGCGGAACCATTCACCCATTGCGCAACCAGAGAAAGGAGCAAGATATTGCAAGGGAGCAGCTTCCGAAGCAGTAGCAGCAACGATGATGGAGTACTTCATCGCGTCATTCTCCTCCAGAGTCTTGACAAGCTGCGCAATAGTAGAGCGTTTCTGGCCAACAGCGACGTAGACACAGTAGAGCTTCTTTTCCTCATCCTTACCATCATTCCAACGCTTCTGGTTGAGAATGGTGTCGATGGCAACAGCAGTCTTGCCAGTCTGACGGTCGCCAATGATAAGCTCACGCTGGCCACGGCCGATGGGCACCATTGCGTCGATGGGCTTAATGCCAGTCATCATGGGCTGGTTTACGGAGCGACGGGGAAGAATGCCGGGAGCCTTCAGAGAGGCACGGCGGCGCTCGGCAGCTTCAATAGGACCCTTGCCGTCGATGGGATTGCCGAGCGCGTCGACGACACGACCAAGGAGCGCGGGACCGACTGGTACATCGACGATCTGGCCAGTGCGCTTGACGGTGTCACCCTCCTTGATGAGGCGGTCGTTACCGAAGATGGAAACACCGACATTGTCGGCTTCCAAGTTCAAGCACATTCCACGGACGCCGGAGGAAAACTCCACCATTTCCTCCGCTGTTTACGTAAATACCAGAACTCAGCAATTGGGCCGGCTCAACGTTGGAAGAGACCACGCTGACCTTGTACGTTCCTAAGACCCCAGACGCGTCCAATACCGTCACCGACGCCTACGGAAGAAACACGGAAATCAATCTGTGGTGAGAGGTTGGCGACGGATTGTAACGTACTGAGAACGCGACCAGTTTCCTCGACATTGCTACCAACGGAAGAACCAGCTATCCGAGACTCCAAAATGGAGGACACCTCCGACGCAGCTAACATGACGTGTCACGGCATGGACAATGAAAGACGGCCAATACAACAAGTCAGCCAGGTGTATGCGCAACATGACAGTATGACGAACCAGGCTTTGCAGTGGCGTACGAACGCGCAACAGCCGGCGCAACGCGGGAAGCATTCTAAAGTCGGGCAGTGTGTCAACATCGAGCGAAGGTGAGGGAAAAAATTGGTGAAAAAAAGATGAGACAACCTTCCCGGCGGCGGCAAGCGTAGCCATGCGGCTAGCATTAAGGAGGGCAAATTTCTGCATGGAGGGAGGGAATGGGGCGGAAAAAGAGGATTGCAGATGCTTCGGGTTTTGGAAGATGGCAAGTCGAGCGTTGCCAGCGCCGCCAAGTTTCCCGATTTCCAAGGTTTGATCGGAGTTTCAACTCCCTCCCCCGGATGAGACCGAGCCCCAACGGGCCGGCCGTTTCGGGGCGCCCCGCCAAAATCTCCTTCCCCCCTTTTTGAAAACATGGCCGCCATGGCTGGCTGTGGATGGACATGGACGCGTCGTACGTGACTTTTCTACCTCTTTCTGTCCGTCCTCCTCGTCTCATCTTTGTCTAGTACCATTTCTACGCCAGCAGATCACCCGAGCACTTCACACGAGCCAGCAAACACCCTCCTCGACCTCCCATGCGCTCGCTCTTATTCGCTCTCAGCCCAACCAATACGTGATAGCCTCTATTGCTGGCAGAAAATATCTCCTTGCCTCAAAGGATCTTTTAACCGTTCCACGCCTCATTGATGTGCGCGTCGGAGACGTTTTGTCTTTGTCACAAATACACGAGGTTGGCTCGCGCGAGTACACCCTGCGCGGATCCCCAGATATTCCATCTAACCATGTCGTCGTGGAGGCTACGGTGGTAGAGCACACAAAAGGGAAGATGGAGCATATCTTCAAGAAGAAGAGGCGGAAAGGGTACGAGAGAACTATTCCCCACAAACAGCCGTATACCCGTCTTCGGATAGGTCCCATCCGTTTCCATCCTGAGGACCACGAATTATCTTCATAGCGTTTGACACCTTTTGTGTTTTTGTGTTATAGACGTAATAGAACCTTTTGCTATTAACTTGCCAACACACGAAAACTGTAGGTCAAAAAGCGAGAATTACAGGGAAAGGTCAAATTGTCAAATCTCTCCCTCCTCTGGTGTCTCAGCCCGACTCTTTCGGTCCTTCTCCTTCGGTTGAGCAGCCTCCGTATCATATCTTGCCCTCTATGCATGGGCATTAGACAATTTGAGAGACTGGCTTAGAAAACTAAACCCAACGCACTTTCTCACTTCGCTCATCGTTCTCCGCCTCGCGCTTCTCTCGCGGCTCATCGTGGCTGCCTCGGTCTTCCTCAGCCTCCCTCCCTGGACGCCGCTTCCTGTCCTCTCTTTTCGAGCTTGGCCCTCGTGCGGCATACCGATCACGGTCTCGGTCACGACGATCTCGCGGGGAGTCACCCTCCCAATCCCGTTCACGATCACGACCGTAGTCACGCGATGACCGTCGCGTGTCGTCATCATGCCCACGGTGGTACCGGGAGCCACGGTCTCGCTCCCGATCACGGTCACGGTCACGGTCACGGTCGCGGTCCCGTTCTCTCTCCCGATCACGTTCACGATCACGGTCGCGGTCGCGATCACGGTCACGGTCGCGGTCATAATCTCTGTCCCGTTCCCGTTCGCGGTCCCGGTCTCTTTCCCTTTCACGGTCGCGATCCCTGTCCTTGTCCTTGTCCTTTTCTCTATCACGCGGATCCCTGTCGCGCTCTCTCTCTGTCTCACGATGGCTAGGTTCTTTACGCTTGCGGCTAGTTGTCGAGCCACCATCCTCCGAAAACTCGCGCAGACGTTCCTGCGGACCGAATGAACGTGGCCTTTCCGTGCGGAAGGACAGTAACCGCACCTTTTGCCTCTTCATAAACTTGCTGAACGCCGCACGTCGCCCCTCATCGTCCAGGGCCTTGAATTCGGGAAGGTTCTCAATAAGCGGTACAGCCTTCACCCCAGTTAGCCTACATCAATTATGGCAGAGAAACACGTACCTCCTCGTAGCCAAGGTTGACGTCGAGGGGGTCAGGAAGTTTTTTGATCGCATAGCGCAGGTCATCTTGCATATGCCGCGTCTTCCGTTCGGCTCGCCTCTTCTCATCGGCCTGTTGCCTCAGAATTTGCTCATGTAGCTGCATTACCAAGATAGATAAGTAGGGGTAGGACGGTCTTGTAGAGCATGAAATACCGTTGTGAAGATCTCCTTCAGATCATCGGTAGAGAGAGAAGTTGATTTGTCATCGCCATTCTCCTGTACGACCTTCAAAAAGTCGACTTCCGTTGTCTCCGGTTGTACTGACCACGGCTGGGAGCTACCCTCGGCATCAGAGCCGTTTTTGGAATTGTAACGCTTGATAGCCGCTTCCACGGAAGCAATCTTCGCGTCCAGCTTCTGGTCGAGATCGTCTACCACATCCCAGAACAACTCGATTGGGTTTGATCCAGGCCTGCCGAGCATGTCGAGGTAGCGGCTGTCGGATGAGAATTTCGGATAGACATGCTTCCACTTGGAACGCGCCTTGATCTCACCGGAAGCGACAAGCTCTTGCAAAAGTGCCTATATACGTTCGATGGGGACAACGCGGAAAATAATGTTCGAGACAGTACCTTGAAAGCTTCGCGAGCCTTGCGCTCTGAACGTAATTTGTTAACCTGCTTACGGCGCATTTCATCCTCAAACTCGCGCTCACGAACCCGGCTGTAATCCTCGAACGCGAGCAAGATATCTAGGCCAGGAAGCTGCCTTAACTCTTCATCGCTCTGCCACTCGTCTGACTCCAACACAAGAGAATGAGCACTGCGCCAGCGCGTAATGACATCGACCCCGAGTTGTTTGAAAAGGGACATGAGCTTTGTTATGGAGCGGTTGCGTGACGCCCGGTTCTCTTGCTGAATGATACTTCAGAAGAGGTTCAGAAGACTAGAGTAAAACATACCACTTCACGCTGTTTCAGCTCAGCTACGTACTCCTCGAAAATCAGCTTTCGTTCTGATTCTATCCGAGCCTGCTGCCAGATTGGGTGCTTCGCAAAGAGCTTGTCTGCAGTAGGGAACGTCGTGTAATGGAATACGTTGGGATTCCCTCTCAACATGTTACGGATCGCCGGGCGTATCTTAGCAAGGCGGGCGTCTCGCTCCTCTTGCTCCTTAGCTTTCAATCCCTCGGTGTACTGCGGTGAACCCATGTCTGAGCAGTGTCAGCAGGAGAGACGGTAGGACGTACTTTCTGCCAAGTAGCTTTCTTCTCTGCAAGTGAATTCAGTGCCTTGTACAGTGGGTCTGTTATGATGGCACGCATTGTCTGGTCCCACGTCCATGTCGCATCCACACCGGCCTTACGCAACAAATACATAAAAGCTTTTTCGCCCTCTTCGAATGTCGCAAAACCGTTATGTGGAATGGTCGGCTCATCAGGAAGATTGGGACGTGCAGGAAGTGCTGACGGCGCCGTTTGGTGGGGATTCGGGGTCGGTTGACCGATCGTTTGCTCAGGGAGGGCGTCCGCGCCTAAAGGGACCAAGGAGCCAGCTTGGGGAATCACCGCAACTGGAAGAATGGCTTGGGGAGCCGGACTGAGGTAGGACCATATCAGCGTCGAATAAAAGCACTAAATGAAGAGGAACCCGCGACATACGAGGGAGCTGGTGGTGCTGGAGCGTCCTGGGTCTCCCTCTCAACCATTTCCATGAGCAACGAAAGCTCCTCTGGCATATCCCACTTGGACTCCCTCGTCGCTGTCTACAGGAATCATCAGCTGACATCGGTTAATAGATTACAGAGCATACATTATAGTAGTACGTCTTGCCGCCAGAAAAATACTCCTTCCAAGGTGTCTGATTCAGCGCTCGCTGTGGCATTACGACTCAGTTGTTGGTTGAGTGAATGAGAGGAAGATAACGTTAGTCATACCTCAAACGGAGATCTGAGTTCTGCAATTTGTGAATAAAGATATAAGCAGAATCGCGCGACGACTCATTTCAGGTTGGCACGCACACCTAGTAGTCGTACCAAAGAAGAGGAAGGAACTGGTTGCTGAGTCAGCGGTCTGCGCGAGCGAGAGAAAGATCGCGGCTTTGGATTTCGGCAACGCAACGCGAGATCTTCAAGGGACATGGCTTCACAAAACCTCTTCCCATCGATTGGAACTCTTGCACAACAGGCAGATAACTCCGCAGACTCGATCACAGTCAATGATGTACCTGGTACACATCCAACCGAAGATGACGATCAGGTAGTGCAGGAGGTCGAGTCACTGTGTATGAATTGCGAGGAGCAGGTGGGCACCCACCTTTCCTCGTGCTAGTTGTTGACGTAGAAATATAAAGCGGATCTAGGGAGTTACACGACTCCTCTTAACCTCAATTCCATTTTTTCATGAGGTTATTGTGATGTCCTTCCGTTGCGAACATTGTGGCTTTTCCAATAATGAGATCCAATCAGCTGGTGTTATTCGGCGTAAGCACCCCCCTGAACATCGGGCCTCCTTTCTAACCGCGCTTTCTTCCATTCAGCCGAGGGATCAATCTACACCGCCCACATACTCTCGAGGAAGGATCTTGATCGTCAAATAGTCAAGTCCGAGACATGTACCGTTACGATCCCCGAGTACGAGCTGACCATCCCAGCCTCTAAAGGCCAGCTCACGACGATAGAAGGGATTATTGGAGACACGATCCGCGACTTGAGCTATAATCAACCCTTGCGCCGCATCCAGGACGAGGATACTTTCACCAAGATACAAACCCTTATTGACAAGTTAAAAGTCATTGTACCCGACGAAAATGAGGACAGTGAAGGTGCCGTACTCGTGGGAGCTACGAATCCAGAGGCACCTATCCCACCTTTCACAATTGAATTTGATGACCCGACCGGGAATTCGTTCATCGAGTTAGGGGACTTCACAGGGACTGATCCGAGGTGGAATTTCAGGACGTACCGTCGGACACATGAACAGAATGTTGCCCTCGGACTTGTCGCTCCTGGTGCACCTGGTGATTCTGCCATTGACGAGCATGACGATACTACGGAAGTTACAACCGCGGATGACGGCAATGATGAAATATACGTCTTCCCGGGGGTATGCTCCAGTTGCGGTCACCCTCTCGACACGATGATGAAGAAAGTAGTAATTCCTTACTTCAAGGTATAATCCTCTATGATTGGCGTAGCCATGTCTCACCCATCTGGTAGGATATCCTCATCATGTCTACCAACTGCGACCGCTGTGGCTACCGGGATAACGAGGTAAAGTCAGGCGGAGCGATCTCTGAAAAAGGGAAGCGCATCACACTTAAGGTTGAAGATCGCGAAGATCTTAGCAGAGACATTTTAAAAGTGAGCCCTTCTGCCGACAGGATTTGTATTTGCCCTCTAATGAATCGATGCTCAGAGTGAGACATGCGGCCTCACTGTCCCAGAGATCGATCTTGTACTTCAAGCTGGAACTCTGGGAGGCAGGTTCACGACGCTGGAGGGGATCCTAGAACAGGTCTACGATGAGCTTTCTGAGAAGGTCTTCGCCGCCGGAGATTCTGTCGGCAGCGCTGATCCCGACGGCCCCGACATTCAGAACCGCAACAAGTTTGATATTTTCTTGGGGAATCTCAAAGCGGTATGAAGTTACGTTAGCTAAGGGCTGCCACTCTGATGGGGAGTCGTCCTAGGTGAAAAATGCTGAGCGTCCCTTCACGCTTATTCTTGACGACCCACTTGCAAACTCGTACGTGCAGAACCTGTATGCGCCAGATCTCGATCCAAGTATGGAGATCGAGTTGTACGACCGCACTTGGGAACAGAATGAGGATCTTGGGCTGAACGACATGAAGGTAGAAGGTTACGAACAAGGTGAGGAAGCAGAAAACTAGATAGTAATCCTTTGCATAGGGGCAGAGAGGAGTACTTGAACACTTGCGATCTATCCTATGGCACGTTCCTACGCTATCGTAGCGCTATTCTTTTCCACATAACTCTGGTAGAACATCAATCTGGAATAAGGAATGAGGACATATTATCACCACACTTTGTATCATATCATAGGCGTAGATACTGTATTTCCCTAGGTAGGCACCTGAGAACAATCGAGTCACCAGCGGGATCGCCGCACGTTCAAACAATGTAAGCATAGAGATAAGAACAAAGTCATATTCATTATGGGCCACGAAAACAAATGTAACTTTAACCCCATCATGCCTTGCTCGTGATAGCAATGATAGACGCGATGCACGATGTTCAGCAGTACGGGTCTTTTCCTAAGCGATGCTACAAACGGATAACTCAGGTTCACCCATTAATTCGCTTTGGCCTTGGCCGCCATCTAAAGTTAGTTGTCAACAGATCTTCTGGCTCACTGATAAGCTTTGCAGCTCACCAAATTAAGAGCAGATCCGGCCTTGAACCACTCAATCTGGCCTTCGTTAAATGAGTGGGCAAGTGGTATTTGGTCAGTCGACCCGTCAGAGTGTTTCGCAAGTAACGTCAAGTTCTTGCCCGGGGCGAAGCTCTCCAGTCCATGTATAGATACCTTATCCGATGGTCGAACCTTGTCATAATCCGCAGGGTCAGCAAAGGTGAGCGCGAGCATGCCTTGCTTTTTCAAGTTCGTTTCATGGATCCGTGCGAAAGAGCGAACGATAACAGCAAGGCCACCCAGGAACCGCGGTTCAAGGGCAGCATGCTCACGGGAAGAGCCCTCTCCATAATTATGGTCACCGATAATGACCCACTTGATTCCTCTGTCCCGATAGTAGGCAGCAGTCTGCGGTACTCCACCCCACTCGCCTGTGACCTGGTTTTTGACCTTATTTGCCTCGCTGTTCTCGGCATTGATCGCGCCAATTAGACAATTCTCTGTAAAGTTGTAAGTCCAGGAAAAAGCGAACAAGCTGAGAAACAATTTACGAGAGATGTTTTCGAGATGACCGCGGTATTTGAGCCAGGGACCACCAGCCGAAATGTGATCAGTTGTGCACTTGCCCTTGACCTTGATCAGTACAGGCAGATCTCCAGGGGTCTTGCCATCCCATGGCGAGAACGGACTGAGTAGTTGAAGGCGGTCACTCTGGGGGTTAACAGCAACATTGACAGAAACCCTATCCACTGGAGGTGCCTGGTATGTATCTTGACCAGGATCGTAGCCACGAGACGGGAGCTCCTCGCCATTGGGATTGGAAAACTTGAAGGGTTTGCCATCGGAGCCAGTAAGGGTGTCAACCAATGGATTGAAGCGAAGATCGCCTGCGAAAGCTAAAGCTGTGACAATGTCGGGGGAAGCCACGAAGGCGTGTGTAGCGGGATTCGCGTCATTACGGCCCGTGAAGTTGCGATTGTATGACGTGATAACTGTCACGGATTAGCACGCATTGATTTCGAGAGCTCAATGCACGTACTCGAGTTAACCTCTCCCTTCTTGACGTCTTGACGATCCCACTGGCCAATGCAAGGACCACACGCGTTCGCAAGCACAAGACCGCCAACGTCTTCGAAAGTACTGATCAGGCCGTCACGTGCTATCGTGGCGCGAACTTGTTCTGAACCAGGAGTAATTGTGAATTTGCTCTTGATCTCAAGGCCGTGGTTGGCAGCTTCTTGAGCAATAGAGGCAGCGCGGGTCATATCTTCGTACGAGGAATTAGTGCAAGAACCTATGAGGGCAACTTTCAGTTCGGAGGGCCAGCCATTCTTCACGACCTCGTCCTTAAACTTGGAGATGGGAGTTGCAAGATCTGGTGTGAAGGGCCCATTGATATGCGGCTCCAATTCCGACAAATTCTGCAAGAAGGGTCGGTTAGTAACAGTGGAGCGTCTGTGAAGGCAAACTTACAATATCGATGACCTGGTCGTATTCAGCGCCCTCATCCGCACGCAGGTTGTGTGCGAACCGTTGTGCATATTTGGCGATATCAGGACGTTTAGTCGCATTCAGATAGTTCACCATGCGTTGGTTGAATGGGAAGAGTGAAGTTGTCGCCCCAATCTCCGCACCCATGTTACAGACGGTTGCCATCCCAGTGGCGGAGAGACTTTCTACACCAGGACCCTTGTATTCAACGATGGCGCCAGTACCACCCTTGACCGTAAGAATGCCAGCAACCTTGAGAATGACATCTAAGACTAGCATAAGGGTCTGAAAAGCATAAGAGGGCAGAGAACGCCCACCTTTCGGTGTGGTCCAGCCACTAATTTTGCCTGTGAGATTTACACCGATCACCTTGGGGGTCTTGAGCTCCCAGGGGATACCTGCCATGACGTCAACGGCATCTGCACCACCCACGCCGCATGCAACCATCCCTAGTCCGCCGGCATTTGGAGTATGTGAGTCGGTACCAATCATAAGGCCACCAGGAAATGCGTAGTTCTCGAGAATAATTTGATGAATGATACCAGAACCCGGTTTCCAGAAACCAAGACCATACTGGCATGTAGCATTAAGACTTAAGGGGTGACGGGAGGTATTTATAGAGGAATGCCACTTACCTTGGCCGTGGCCGTGGCCAAAAAGTCATATACTTCCTTGTTGATTTGCTTAGCACGCTCGAGATCTTTGACGCCGCCTATTTGCGCTTCAATCAGGTGGTCACAGTGAACCGTGGTCGGCACCGCAGCAGTATCCATGCCGGCAGACATAAATTGCAACAAGGCCATCTACGGTTAATAACGTCAGCGTCTTTCGGAGAACTGAAATGCTCGTGATTATTGACAGGTCGAGAGGCAGGTTTGTCAAAAGATCACAAATCAACTGACCTGTGCTGTCGCATCCTGACAGGCTACTCGCTGCAGTATAACGATGATCAGACCAGACAGGGATGTAGAAGGCGAACACTTACGTCCGGCCGAAGTTTGAGGTAACTAACACCGCGGACAATGTCTTGATTGTACGGGTCATCGAGATGACCATAGACGACCTTCTCCGAGAGTGTGAGAGGGTGCTTGAGCCTAGTATGTGATTAGGAACAAAGCGCAATTGGTTCAAATGAGGAAAAGTACCTGTCACGGACGACTGCAAGATTGTCCTCGATTCGTTGATAATTGATATATGCACCTGTCTCAAGGAGCGACATGGGAACTTTGGTGTCACCAATTCTTTCGGCGACGCTAGCCATGCCCTTTGCAATGCTCTGGATGGAGCGCCATGCCTGGGAAGAGCGGGAGGCAAGGTTGAGCATCGTTGACGATGTTGATGGGGTTTTGGGGAGAGTCGGTGGAAATGGTCCCTTTTATCTTGTTCCGCATGCCGAGCTGCTCCGGCCCGAGCCCGACATCCAATCGCGGTGTCTCAATTTTTCCGCGTGCGATTGTGATTGGGCCCAAGGCGGCAAAACGACCTCTTGGCCCGAAATTTACTCCAGGGCACGAGGCTACTGTATTTTCCGTGTTTTCCCATTTAAATGGATGGTTCATCGAGCAGTCAATCCCATCAACACAATTCAATTGACAACATGATCCGAAACCGTTGATCGTTGATACAAATCATCGACTGGACAGAACGATTCAAAAAAAAGGGCTATCAGCGAATCGTGGTTGGTGATAAGGCAAGGCACAGGGCGAGCCAACGTAGGTAGATGCATGGACTGGACCGTGGACCGGTGGACTGCGTTGCTCCCCGGTCACGTGGTGGCGCGATTGAAGCAAAGCACGTTGCCGCATTCATGAGGTGCTCACGCGCGGCGAACCCTTTATCCTGCGTTATCTCATTCGACGCATGTACCGCCGCTCCATTGTTCTTTGACTTTTGGGCCATAGTAACATACAACCGCTCGGTTAAGCACTCGCCACGTCCGCCGGTGTAGAACTCGAGGTGGAGAGATCCTCTCCATTGCCCTTCAGCGCGTTCAGTGCGGCCAGCCCGCAGCCACAGGAGCGGTGAGCACACATTCGTTAAGTACGTCGTAACCTTATTATCCGAAGATATTGTCTGATATAGCGAATGGATCCTTAGTACTTCTTGCACAGAACGACTAGCATCCATCCGGGGCCGCCATTTGGGCGTCTTTGAAGCAGACTGCTCACCTCAGCCCCGAACATGGGCCCGGGGAAGCTCTGGGAAGATTTGGGAAGCACGACATTTGTGACGATAAAAAACGATGCCGAAGGGACCATGCCTTCCACTCGCAACGCGAAACGCCGTGAATTGGAAAGAAAGATGAATGAATCCTCCGACGATGAATTGGACTTTCTCTCATCTAGCTCTAGGTCGGATGATGTTGAGCAGCCAATTCCAACCAAAAGGAAGCCTAGGTTGAAGAAGAAACAACCTGAGAAGGCTGTTATCCAGGGGCGAGAGGCGGATTACCATCCTGACGGCCTTCCAAAAAGGAAGCTGCCTGACTTTAAGAAGGTCATCAATACAGTTCAAGAAGGAAGCTCGTCGACTTCCCGAAGCAAGACATCAAGTACCACACAGAAGGCGTTGATGCAGACAAGGTCATACGGAATGCTTGCCACTCTCCACGACAACGAGAACGGGCGGCTTTCTTGGCCATCCGATGGGCTGTCGTCTGACGAAGATTCTTCGGTTGACCGTACACATTCATCGATTCAGGTCTCCTCGCAGCGGGAAATTCAAAAATTTCCGGGTTTAAGACTCTCACCCTTGCGAGTTGGCAGTCAGGATTCACCCCATAAACCCAGAGATTGTACGAAGGGCCCCAACTCGTTTGAACAGCCGAAACCGCTTCACAGCAAGACTTCTCCATCCAGCTCAGGTACCAATAATCGGTCCACCCTAACCTCCTGTCGGGCTTCTAGAATTCAGTATTCGGACTCGAGTAGTGAAACAACACCCCGTGCTAAACATCCCAAGAATCGTTTACGGAAATTTCCTATTCTGGATCCTCTATCCATCTCGGATCAAGTGACTCTTGAGATGGTTGGAGGGAGTGGCCCTTCACCGACTCGTCGAAGTACACTCTCTGATACGACGACACCTCGCAAAAACTGCAAGTCTCGTTATCCTTTTCCTTCGCCTTTGTCGTCGCCGGCCCATCAAACGTCTCAGAACTCTGCAGCTGCTCTTCGAGGGACGGATCGCCAGGGCACTCTGGATCGAGCCAGTCGAATGCGACTCATCGTACTCCCTGCCGAAACAATGCTTGCACAGAACGAGCATGGCCGGACAACGGTAGAAATAGCACATTCCTCAGCGATGCAGAGGTATTCGGAGATGATCCTCGTCAGCGACATCCTTCTATGTTGGCAACGCAGATGCTGACTATTTATCAGTTTTTATAGGGGAATCAACGGATCCATCGAGCCTATGTCCTTTTTGTGATGAGAAACTTCCACCTAACCCCTCGCCATTCTATCTCTCCCTTCTCGAAGCTGCTCGACGTAAGGCGCGTCTGGATCCTCGTCCAAGTAACCCTCGTGGACTCAAAGCTCAGATGGGTGTATACGTTGCATCATGCAAACGTCATAGATTTGAGGCGCACCAGATACCCGAGGCTATCGCTAAAGGTTGGCCGACGGACATCAATTTCGGTCAAGTCAGGGAGCGGGTTGAGAGACTAACAGGTGGCCTCACGAAGCTGGTCCGAGATGAGGGTAACGCAAGGGAGGAAAGCGTATATTGGACAGCAGTGATGACGGAGGTTCGTAAGTTGGGGTCTCGTGCTGCCTCCGGCGTTAAGGGCCAGTTCGAGAGCTTTGAGAAGACACAACCAGGCTAGTGAGTGCGCACTAGCTAAATGAGCTCTTAAATTCTAATGGTCAATTTCAGCTATGGTGAGTTGGGCTCGATGATCCTGCATCAGACGCTCTACAACATGTTTCCTCCATCCTCATTCGATCCACAATCCATCACGCCTCTTACACCGCAGGAATTCATACAACGTATCCTTGTTCCTGAGGCCGCTCTTACGCTGATCATGGAAGACACTGGGCAGGACCGGGTCAAGGCTTTGCAGACAATGCGCGAAAGCGCGGGGTATGGGGTGGCAATGTTTCCAGACACTAGCGAGGGTCCTGAGGTTGGAGCCGGGGAGGATATCGTCCTTGAGCGTGCGCGCGCGCGGCGTCGTGAGCTCGAGGATGAGGAACGGATAGAGGCTATACTTTGTCCCGGGGCTTCGGAAGACGAGTGCCCTGTCCAGACCAAAGGCACCAAGCGTCCAAAGACTTCGATAGTCAGCAGCGCCACCACGACGGATATCGAGGAAATTGCCACTACACGACGCAAGATGAAACGGAAGAAGGCGCGCTCCCACACTGATGCGGAAAGTGGTCCGGATGGACATGTCTTCCGTGGCCCCAGGACGATGGGCGCGTACAAGGCTAACACGGCCGTCTATCCGAACGCCGCGGCTCATCCCCCCCAAGCGGTGCCATCCCTACTACCGCCATCCATCCCTCAAGCTAACTTAAAGCCTCAAGGCCCTTGGACCAGCTCCCCAGAACAGAATCCAGCACACACCAAACCGGAGTCGCAAGATTTCACCCCAAAGCCAAAGTCTACTTTGAGCAATCTACATGATGATTCGAGATGTGGTTTTGCAAGCGCAGCTATCAAGCCCGGTGCCACGCCAACAGCGCGAAATTCTCAGACAAAGCAAGACGGGCGTAGCATGAGTGCTCCAATAGACGTGGACGATCCTCAGATTATCGATGGCGCCGACGTATTCGAGCGGCAGCCGTCCATCCCAGCGGACCGGATGGTACCAAGTGTGCAAGGCTCAAGCGACATACAGGAGCTTGGAGGCTACCGTGATCTTCCCAACCCAAGACCGAAGCCACGCAGGCGAATAGTCGAGCGCAACTCTTCCAACGACCCAGTCTCCCGGCTGACAGACCAGGATCAACGGTGCGATTCCAGTGTTGAGTGAGCGCTCGACATTGGGGTCACAGAGCGCTGTTCTAATCTCATGCAGGATCATCGAACCACCACCAAGTTACGACAGTCCTGCACGGCGCAACCCCACTCACTCCAGGACATCAAGACCCAGATATGACCGTCACGACTGGCTGATGAATGACTCATCTGACTAGAGTAGGATCCAGTTACCATACACAACCCATAGCTATCGCATCTTTCCAGTTTCCAGTCATACTTTGATGATAGCAATCCACACGTAATAAACTATTAATGTAACATTTGATTGCTGCGGAGTCATCGGACTTAATTAACACGGTACATCCAGCTTACTTCTCTGCTGATGTTGAGGAAACAGGCCAACCCGGAATGGGCCTACCCTGACGGTCCTCCACTCGAAGGAAATACTCGGTGGAGAGGATGCCGTGCTCATCGCCTTCAGTGAGGACAACACCGTTTTCTGAGAGAAAGAAAGACATTCCTGCATCGAGGGCCTTCCGCACATCGATATAGATTAGTACCTGAGCGGATTTGCGCATGCCTGGGTAAGAGTAAGACCCGTAACTGGAGCTCCGCAAAATATCATAACTGACCGCTTATGACGCCGTCTTCTGGAACACCCTGGGCTAGATGAATATGATTCCTCGTCCTTCTCGAAAGACCTTGGACGGCTGCATCTCAACAATCAGCGGTGTTCTCGCCAGTCGACTTCAACTAGGACAAACATATTGACTTCCATGCAGCCTTACTCGTCCCGTGCACTGCCATGAGTATATCTGCGGCAGACATAATTGGCTTCAGGTCCAGTTTGACCTCCTGCGTGGGAGTAAGAGTGGTCTCAAGGCGGCGCATGCATGGCGGGTTACCTTCAATGAATGACCCTGATTCGCTCGAATCCACCAAATTTCACCTGCCGTCGGCGCTGCCTCATCGGGGCTTTCGAGTAGCATGTACCGCTTTTTAGAATCACTCTCTACTATGCGTCGCAGAGTAGCAAGGTCGAGCTGGGTAGGCGAAGACAGCCTGGGAGAAGCCAACTTCACATGTCACGTCTCATGAGGTCCCACGCTTGCATCGAAATCGAGGCGTACCAGATCGTTCACGCGGACATATCCGTCCGGACGCATGTAAAGACCTTCTGATTTCGCTCCATGACGTAGGAGCCAGGAGAGTGTTTTCGAAAGGCGGACGTCAGGTGAATCCTTCGGGAGACCACGAAGCGGCTTCCCTCCGCCTGGCGTAGGTCGCGAAGCTTTCTGTTTTGACGGGTTGCTCATTGGGGACCTGCTGCAGAGGCCACAGCAACAGAGGGTCGGGGTAGCAAGTCTAATTCTCAGCACCACTCCTCGGTTCTTGGACTTGCTCCGAGTCTCGCGCAGTTCTCTAAGAATGCTTTTTATAAAAGCCGTGCATCTTCCGAACTCAGTTTGGGGATATTGCGGTTGACCATTTCTAATGCTTTTGCAGCGAAGCCGTCCGAGGCGAAAGATGGCTGTAGCCTCTCATCACCATCACCACCAGCGGACTACTCTGACTTAAAGGAGCATCACCACCTTAATTGGACCTCTCTCGGCTGGAGGGGCACAGCTTTCCGGACTCCTTTCACATTGATGACCTTTCTGGTACTCTGTCCGAGTTCACGTGTCAATGATATCGTGGATGCCTTGCGTTTGGCACGAGGCCCTCAGCAGCAATCATATATCACCCACCATCCATCGGCCCGTAGCTCTTCTCGCCCACAACCCCTGATCCCTCGTCCCGTCGACTCCTCCAAAACCCCGGACACGGACTTTTGTAAGCCTCGATCTGCCACACTGAAAGTACGCGGACATTGACATAAGAACAGCCCCATCACCACCCCATCCCCATCCCCCAGCGCCGCCTCATTTCTTGCGGCCATCGATATACGCGATCGCGTTCCTGTTCTGTCCGACGCCGAGGGCTTCTCCAGAGCAGTTCCAACCATGTCGTTCCGTTCGCGCCGGGTCATGATGCGGCCATCTCGCGAGTTCAATGTTGTCCTCCGTGCTCGCGATCAACAAGTATCCAATCTCCAAGAACATAATGACACCCTCAAGGAGCAGCTCGATGCCTTTGACCGTCGTTTAGTCAACGCCCGCGCCAACGCTCATGCCGACGCCCGTACCTATCAATTCCAGGAACGCAGGATCGAGCTGCTGCGCATGAAGCTACGTGATGCGCGCGAAGGATCTGCTGTACACCGCCGAGAGCTGGAAGTCGTCAGGCTCGAGTCAGAGATGCAGAAGGTTCAATTGGCAGAGGCACACGAGGAGAACCTCCGACACCTGGCCCGCATAGCTGAACTCGAGGAATTGCTGCAAGCAAAATCGCCACGGGAATCCACAAGTGACTTGGAGCTTCTCGAGTTTGAAGGACTTTCCCATGACGACATTCTGGAAGTCCTAGCGCAGGTCACCGTTGACCTGGAGGCTGTTGCAAGAATGACAGAGGAACTCCCTTCGTTTGAGCGACATCCACAACCTGTTCCTCGTGCCGCCCGCGCGAGCACAGCAGAAACCGGTATTCAAACCGTTGCCGACGAAGTTTCGGAGGCGATCGAGCCAGGGAGCGCCAGCCGGCAGTCGCGGGATGCGGAGGACAGGGAACGTCTTGTCTTACAGGCACAGGCCGCTTCCGAGCGGGATCAGCGCCGAATCCGGGAGCTGGAAGTTGACCTCGAACATGCTCGCCGTCTCAACGAGGAGCTCCGTATTGCCGTCGAGGAAGAGCGTCGTTTCGTACAGGACTTGAAAGCCTCCTCGGTTCAAGAACAGTCCCGAATAGCGTCTCTCGAGGACACTACACGGCAGGACCATCAGGCCATTGAGGTCTTAGAAGTGACTGTCGACCAAAATCGGGAAGAGATCGATAACCTCCAGGCACAAATTGTCCTTCTCCGCACACTTCTAGAGGAGTCCCGCTCCTTTAATGACGATCTCGAGGAGAGTTACAATTCTATCATGGCGTGCAAAGACACCTTCATCCAGGATCTTCAAGAGAAGGTCGAAGAACTCGCAACTTCTGGGGCGTGGAGTCAGCAGCGTCAAGTTGAACTTCACGATGCCCAAGAAAGACTCGCGGCTGTGGATATCGAACTCTTGGATTTGCGCCTCGAGCTCGAAGGGGCGCAGCGAAATGCCGTCACGTCGACGAATCGAATTATCCAGCTTGAGGCGGATGCCTCTGCAACACGTCACCGACTTCGGATTACGGATGTTGAGAAGGGAGATTTACGGGACGAGTTGGGCGTAACATCTGAAAGGGTCTACGCGTTGGAGGACGAACTGGTCGTTGCACAGGGCCGGCTGGACAATGCCGAGAGCACAATCCGCCAATTGCGCCAAGAACTCGAGGAATATGTCCGTACCTTATCAAGGTCACCAAACCTCCCTCCCATTCAAAGCGACACCCGTGACGCTAACGACACCGACTCCGCGTCTGACGAGGGGTCTGTCGACACGCTTGTCATGGATCCTGATGAGCAGTCACAACTACCACCCCCTTCTGGAGTCAAAGATGTCGACTCTCCCACGTCCACCAATGAGAACGAACAAGCTTCACACAACCTCGCACCACTCTCGGTGCGTGCCCTTGAAGCTCGCCTAGAGGCAATGACACTCAAGTACGAGGCGGCGGAAGCGGCACGAATATGTGGTGATGATATAGAGGATATACTCCGCGCAAAGCTACAAGAACTTTCCGGGGATAACCTCTATCTGGACACACAATTATCCACAGCTCCTGCGCTGACCGAGTCGGACCCGGACGACTCGGAGCACGCAGACACCCCCTCGGAGGAATGGCACAGTTTACCGACGATACCGGAAGAAGCAGAGCCGAGTACTTCACCAATACTCGAACGAGTTGCGCCACCTCGAATCCAGACGCGCTCCATAACGATGGCGAAGAATGCTGTGCGAGTACCTACAAGCGTACCCGTATCCGCTGAGTCGCCGTTGTTACCATCACCAACGCTGTGTGATATTTGGTTCTCCGATATCCGGGTCTCCCTCGCGCTGACGGAGACGGGGAGTTCTGTCATGGACTGGGATCTTCCGTCACCTGGAGGTGATTCAGACAGTCCGTGACTTACGAAATACATATACATGTAGCAATATTTCAGCCTTCTTTGTAGATATTCTTATTGCGGTTGCCTACTATCATTATATTACTTTTCCTCTGTTCACCGGACAAATTCTTACTGTGGTTGAGGCTATGGTTTCAGTGAAACGTTGTTGCCTCGCGACGTGGAGCATGAGGCCAACCGACCGCCTGAGCCTAACCGCCGAAACTTCCACAGGAGCAAGACCCATCAACAATCGGACGCCCATAGCCCACTGCCCGCTTAAAGTGCATCAACCCAACCCTCGAGCGGTCAGCGTGTCTCAGCAGCTGCAGGTCTATCGCCGCAAAGATCGATATCTCCACCTCCGTTTTCTGTCAAATTTCCCCCAACCCCCTTACCACCCAAGTGATTCTCAAAAACCCTGCCCTGCAGCTGAAGATACGCCGACCCCACTACCCTCCATCGTAAACACAAATCGACGTTCCTAGGTTGACGACTCTTCTCATATGCCCCCACAAGATACTATGCACGGACACTCGTGGGGCCTGAGATCCGTAAAAGCGCACTTGGCCCCATTGAAAGATTATCTGCCACAGAACCTCCATCTTCACCTCCACCAGCACCAACACAACCTATCAACCGAGACTGGATGCGTCGATGGTGATGCGAACAAGTATAGCTTGTCTGACCTTGCAAACCACATATTTGCGAGGAGATCTAATAGCGATCCGGATGTCATGACAAGCACGGAGAGAATTGTGCTTCTTCCCGGCTGGGCATCAAGGAGATACCGCGCTGGGCCAAACCTGATCAGTCGCGCAGGTACTTCTTGCCGCTTTCTGTCTAAGGAGAGGTCGCTCATTGTTCGCAGGTGCCCCGTATGATATCGAGATATTTGTTTCTGGATATGTCGTCAAACACAAGGCCCAAAACACACTATCGCGTTCCCAGCGGAATATACTAGGACTGGCGAAACGTTAGCTTTGCTCCTGCTTCACTTATTTGTACGAGCTGAACACTTGATTAGGTATCGCTTCCCTCCCGAAGCTGCCAGATCTACGTCATGGCGATCCCGAGGACGTCCTCCCGCATGAGTCTCACCATTCAGCCGAATCTGTAGAGGATTTACTCTCAAGGACGACTCTTCCTGACGACAATAACGAAGAACACGAGGTGCACGCGTTGCACGAATCGTCGGAAGAGGTTTCCCCAGATCTCAGCTCATTGCCGATATCTGCCGCATCATCGTCTGGGTTCCCATTATCGATATCTACATCTGTCCCCACTCCACGTGAACTGCTCCCGGTGTCGGCTACCAGCAGCCATGACCACTCCCGGGCCGGCCATGACCACATACATCTTCGTCGTTGGCATTCAAATCTCGAGAGGCGCCTTCACCCATTCTGGGCCGGCTTGCTTTCGAATCGCTCAGTGCGGGTCTCCGTCAGTCCTCACTATGATTCGACCGATGCCGACGCCGAACCCATGAGCTCAAGCATGACGACGCCCCTCGAGGAACCTCTGGGGACGCACGTGGCCGTCACCGACGCAGATGGCGCGTTCAAGGTCCAATTTGTCATCCGTTGGGAAAGTCTCTGCGATCATCCCAAAGGCGCTTCAATGACATCCGTCGACCCAAATCTCGAGCATGATTTCTCCATCACTGCGGAGCTCATGCCACCCTCGCCTCCGGGCAGCCCTCAAATGCCAACAGAGCCGCAGTCGGCTACGCTGCCCTCCCCAACGTCTTCTCTCCCGACCGCAAGAACGTGCGAGCGGGTTCCACTCACATATTCTCCGGTCCGCGTCATCTCGGATATTGATGATACCGTAAAGTTATCTGAGATTCAATGCGGATTGCGGACAGCGTTCCACAACGTCTTTGTCAAGGATCTAGTAGATAACTTGATACCCGGGATGGGAGAATGGTATACCGAGATGTGGCATCGCGGCGTCAGATTCCACTATGTGGTGAGCTCCCAACCACCTCCACCCCCATCTACCCGGAAACTCACATTGTATATGCCGTAGTCAAACGGACCTTTCGCGCTCCTTCCCGTCATTACTGATTTCTTCCAACTGGCACAGTTGCCTGCTGGCTCGGTTCGCCTGCGATCCCATGGGACACGTGCAATCCTTAGCGACCTGCTTTCTCAGCCATCAGATCGAAAGCGCGATGGCGTCCTCGAAGTCCTGACTTCGTTTCCACACTCGCACTTTATACTCATCGGAGATTCGGGCGAACAAGATCTCGAGCTCTACGCCGCCGTTGCCCGCGACCACCCCGAACAGATCCTTTGCATCTTCATTCGAGACGTGAACACCTACGAGGATGGCGGAGGTGGTATTGAGGATCCCACCGGTATCCACGCTCGGGATGGTGCGAAGAAGAGGAGCAGCACATGGGGCATATCCATGTCGCGGGGTGGTCGATTGTCTCCCAAGTCTCTATCCCCTCCATCATCGCCCTCGATGTCTCGTGCCTCATCTGAATCAACGGACGATTACTTCTCGAGGACCCCCACATTGGCCACATCGGGTATGCAGAAACCATACACAAATACGCTATACTCGGAGCCAGAAAGTTATGACAACCATTCGCAAACAACCATTACGCACACGCACACCATCTCGACGCTGACTCAGCGCTTGACCCTATCCGAACCGGAGAGTAAACGCATGCACTTACAAAAGCGTTTATGGAAAGCATGCGCAGAGGTGCCGACGAATGTTGTGATCCGTATTTTCCGTGATCCACTAGAATGCGTCGAATCATTCCAGGTGATTGATCCCCATCTGCCGAAAGACAGCGACTAGGAAGATTTTGTAGTATGCACATATGCTTCCGACTGGTACGGTGTAGCTCGATTGGTTTCTTTCGTCCATGTTGTATTTGCATCGCTCGAGTGATGATGATTTCGGTAGTTTACTTGGTATTACTCCTGTACGACTAGGTCGCGTCGCATCGCACTTGGATTCATTCTGGGTTGGGGGTCGCAATATTCATTTGTATTACTCCTAGGTGATGCTGGGGATGATATACCAAGATGGGAAACGATGTGCGGCACACTCATGGGGGGTTAATGCAAATGCTGCTGGGCCATTGCCGTCTATTGGGTTTAGTGGAGACAATACGTGGGGTATGGGTAGAAAATATGTATATGAATCATGAAGCATTTTCCGCCAGATCTGCCAAATTGCCCGGGCGGGGTTGGTTTGCATAGCTACGCAAGACGAATTCTATGTCCTGGAGCACGCCCATCATCTCCTGCAGGGACAGAATCAGTGCCTTTTCAGCCTCACAGGAGCAAGCAACCTACCACGTTGGTAGGGTCAAACTGTAGTCCGTATTGGACGGCTTCCTTCGCCTGTTCTAAAAGACCGATCGCGATGAGTGCCTTGGCTTTGCGGAAGTGACCCTTGGACCAGGGCTTTTTGAGTTGGATCACCGTATCAGCATCGGTGATTGCGGAAACGAGGTCTCCGTTCTCGAAATGTGCCGCAGAACGATTAGAAAGGACGGTAGAGAGCTCCTCGCGCAAGAGTTGTTGGGCTTCCCAAGGTGCACGTTGCATCGCAAAGCCCGCTGCTTGGGTGTAGCGACCGATGGCCTTCTCCCATTGATGTGTTCGAAAGAGGGCCTTGGTGCGGACTTAGTCAGACGTTGGCATAATACAGTCGAGACGTACGTTGCCCTCTTCCTTTGTCTGGTTGACAATCTGGGACAATTTCTGGTTGACGATATTGGGCGGAGGTGGGAAAGGTAGTTTGGGGTTGGCAGTGAGGATCTTGGATAGACGGTTAAGCTGGACATAGTCTACGTCGCACTCGTCACACTTTTCGCGAGAATGCGATAGGCAAAGCGCTGTCCCGTTGGTGGTGTCCACGGTAAGGTCGACGCGGCGAAAATCGGCCTCAATGACAGCTTGCATAACTGGGTCCGCTCGCGGTAGTAGTTGTTGCTGTTGCATCTGCGGCTGCATGGGCTGCTGAGGTTGTGGAGGCGCTGACATTGCGATGGTTGCTGGGGTTTGAACGGATGGGGATGCTGTACAGCGATGGCAATGACAATGACGATGACGATGACAATGTCGGACCGGAGACGAGGGATGGCCGGCCGTGAAGGCCTGGGATAGCTGACTAAACATGTCTCACATGAATTTTTGGGAGAAAATAAGTTGCGGGCGTCCATCTTTCTCTTTTTTCCTCTTCTCAGCCATCATCCAGAGGCTTATAGAACACATCCTTTCACAAGAAACAAGCACAAAAAAAAGACATTTCCTTCTAATATGTCAAGTGGAATTGTAAACGCTCCTACTGGTCTCGAGTCATCATTCGGTACGTTGCCCTTTTCCCATCACATCCACCCTACGTCCTCATTGATCTGCCTTAGCGTCTCTTGGTATCGACGGCACAAAATCTGCATATGTACCTCCGCATTTGAGAACATCGCAGCGGGCTGCTTCCTCCCCTTCTAGCATTGACGGGTACGTTTTTTCTCACCCCCTCTTTCTCCGCTGTCGCGTGTCTCATTGGCGCCTAGGAGCGGCTGGGACGACTCCCGAGCCTCTTCGCCTTTCCCTCGTAGCGGTTATGGTGGAAAAGGTAATTTTGGAGATAGATCCACGAATGGGCAGGTGTCTCCTTTCGGAGGAAGCCGTCGCAACGATAATTGGGCCGAACGTCCACACAGCAGCTATAGCAGTGGAAGTCCCAGGCACGAGTCTGGTCCACGTGAATCGTTTGGCTACGGCGTTTGGAGGGATGGCCAGCACGTCGCTGGAGGGCGTAACATGCGCCTTGAGAAGGAGCTCTATGGCGATGCCGAGGACCCTTCCAAGCAACACACTGGCA
>WNFC01002280.1_pt1 | contig 31445 bp, 42 predicted proteins | sample 5400541 | NCBI WGS metagenome assembly WNFC01 (sample SAMN13153342, study PRJNA577476) | soil metagenome | isolation source: 120 cm saprolite under Douglas fir tree site 2 hole 2 replicate 1 | place: USA:California | collected 2015-04-18
CGTTCGGCGACGGCTGGGGCGCGATCGCCCCGCTCAACGTCGGCAAGCGCGCGCGCAACAGGGACCGATTGCGAATGGAGCAGCGTGCGCTCGAGCTCCAGGAACGCGAACGCGACGACCCGGGCGACTGGTTCGAGAGCGCGCGCAACCGCGCGCCGCGAAGCGCCAGGCACGATGACCGCGGCGCCCGCCGCCGTAGCCGCAGTCGCAGCCCTGGTGCTAGTGCTAGTGCTGGTGGACGCGGCGCCGGGAAGAAAGACGCTAAGATCCGGATTGGTAGGGCATGGAAGAGCGACGACCCGCCACCGCATGACCATGACCACCACCACCAACACCACCACCACGATCACGACGATCATCACGACGATCATCGCAAGCCGAGCTTACTCGAGCGCGTGTCGAAAGACTGCGACCGCGATCGCCATCGTGGTGGCCGGGAACGCTGGGAACGGTTTCGAAACCGAGACCGAGATCGGGAGTGGGGGCACGATCGAGATCGGGACGCCAGGGGCGAAGGCGGCGGCGGAGACGGGGCCGGATTACGCATCCGCGGGTCTGCTGGTAGAACCAGAGTCGACACTTCGCGCCACTCCGATTCGGGGGTACACAAGCGCGAGGGCCGCAGCCGCAGCAGGCGAGAAGAGGAGCCGAGGAGCGGTGATCGCCGGCGGGAGGACAACCGAAGCAGGGATCGTAAGTATGAGTCTCGGACGAGCCGAGACGACGACCGGGGCCCGAGTTCGCGAGGTCCGCAATACAAAGGGGGTTATACGCATTGAACACCTGGCCGCAGTTGTTTACCCCCCTCTCGCCGTTTCAATGTTTGAGATACTACGCGCACGCTCTACTACTCATTCCACCCTCTTGATTGTATCGCTAGCATTAATATACAGTCGAGTTGTCCACCAGGTTCGACTGACCTGCCCTGGTATATCTGGTATATGAAAACATTACATAGCAGCTAGGATATTCCCTTGAAAGGCCCCTCTAGATGATCAAAGCTCTCCTCCCCGCCTATCCATCGGCCGCAGTGGGGCGTTGGAAATGAAACTCCCTACGTACGCGTCTGGGTCTGGCGCATCGAGCGTCCGCGACGCCGCAGCCCACGACGACATGCCTGGCATCAGCCCCGTGAAGCGCGGCGATGACGCTGCGCGAGAGTGGGAGATTTCCTTTGCCGAACTTAGGGCGCTTGATACCTTCTGCTCGCCTGGGGACTTAGATACTTGAGTTGCTGGCGCGACCGTACCGTGCTGCAAGAACGTCGAGCGGATCGATGAATCCGAGAGTCCCCGCGTACGCAGGGTACGTGCTGGGTCGAACCCACCACGTTCCTCCGAAGACGAGTGGGGATCAATGACTGCGTCTACGTTTCGCGGGAGCGAGCTTGGTGTGTTCGTGTCGGCTGCGCCCATGGCTCGACCTGCGGCACGCCCGAGCGTTTCACGCCGCAACTGATCACCCCTTGATACCTGCTGTCGTGAAGGACTTCGCTGCTGGAGGACGACCCAAGGATCATTACGCGGTGCGCCGGCAAAGATGCCCATGAGGTTGACCGAGGTACTGCGGGTTGCAACTGGCGCCAGAATTGCGTCCTGCACAGCCTCCGGGGCGATAGGAGCAGACACGTTGGTGACGGCACGCCCTGCACCGGTCCCGGTAAATTCGACGTTCACGGTTGTAGTAGAGGCTGATGCAGCGGGGCCAGTCTTCGGGGCGGGGCGAGGGGTGGCCGACGGAGGTCCGCGCCCTCGGTTAACGCCATGGGATGATGCTCCACGCTTTGAATCGCCTGGGGTAGCACCGCCGAAGAGCTTCGAGAGTGGGGCCATCCATCCGCCGCCAGAGATTAACGAAGGAGCCTTCTCGCCAGATGGAGATTCATCCTTGGGGTTCAGCGTCATCTCTCGCACCTTCGGTGCGATAGATGGATCGAGAACTATGTCATTGAGCGTTGTTCGTAGGGTACCAAACTCTCTGAAAATATCCTTCAAGAGCTTGAGCAGGGTCCGCAGGTCACGCCGTGTGCAGATCGTTGTAAATTTGTCGTCCTCTAGCGCCGGGCGGAAAATGACGCGCAAGTTAGCCACCTCCGCCACAATCCCATCAACGGTCGAATGCGATAGATAGCCGATGTCGCCCCCTAGAATATTCTGTCGCTTCAGACGGGTCGTTAAGGTTCGTGCGTCGGCTTGTGCGATTCTGTTGAATAACTGTTGGGCAAGCTCCAACAGGATGCCGAGCGTAGTTGGATTGTCAACCAACGAAGATGACTCGGATTCTCCGTCGTGAGGAGATGCAGAAAGAAACAGTTGGTCGCCGTAGCCTGCGGGAGATAGGGTTCCGGTCCAACCTCCAGTGTCAGTCTGGACAGCCCGATGGCACTGAAGGCGGTATAAAGATTTCTCCATTCTCGACGCCCCAGGGACGGTGTCATCGGCACCGGACTCGTCCGTAGTACTCCCAGCTTCGAGCTCAATACCTATATCAGCGTCGCGCACCCTCTTACGTCCCAAACGTCTCGGGTGACGAAAGGTAGGAGAGAGAGGACGTTGGCTAGTTTCCGGTGTTAAGGGTTCCTGATAGATCGTTATAGAGTCAATGTATGGAACGACGCGAGACTGTACCCACGAAGGTCCCACGAGACAGTGGCTCTGGGCCGACAGGGTGTTTGAGCATCGGGGGATTGTCATGGGACGAGAAGATAGCCGAGATAGGGGAAAGAGGTCCAGGAGCCGTCCCATAAGCCATGGACTCTGCGGCGGACCGGGAGCTCAAAGGAGGTGGCATTCGACCTGTGGTGGGTGATTAGGAAGCATGGGGAATGGTTTGATGGATCTAACACGTACCTCCTTCTGGAGAAGATGCCAGACGTTCTCCCGCTTCTTCCTGTAGCGCTTGTAGAGCCTCCCGAGACTCGGATAGAAGGTCCTGAAGCTCGACATTGCTCTTCCTGAGGGCCTCTTTATCAGCCACGAGTGATTCCAGAAGCTTCATAATTTCGTCGTGGTGTTCGATGGATGAGGAGGTCAAATCAACCCGCTTCCCACATGGCCGTCAGTTCCGACGTCGTTCCGCATGGCCACGCAAAAGCCTACCGAATGCTGGAACCGCGCTAGCCACTGCTCAGCCTCGTGCATGATCTCCTCCGAGCCACGACCACGCTTCGCCCGCTCTTCCTCCAACTGTTGTTCGAGATCACGGACTTCCAAGTCCAGCTCGGCTTTGTAGCATATGAACGTACGAACAAGGGAGTAAAGGGCTGGGCCTGGGCTCACCGCATTTTTCACCAAGCGAAGTCACCCTGGCTTCCGCGGCTCGGAGTTTCTGTGCCTCGTTGTCCCTCTCCTGGTGAAAGTCGTCCCTCTCCTGCAATGCGTCGCGGAGGCGGGCCTCCCAACCGACAGAGCGAGCGTGCTCCGTTGATAGACGGTTGAACGCGACGCGCAACTCGTGCAAATCGGCGGAAAGAGTCTTGTTGGACACTTCGGCGAGTTCGTTATTGAGAAGTGCCTGGCTGAAACGCTATAATCGAAGAACGAACGATCATCGCACTCGATTCCATATGAATTTAATTCAAAGGCGGACAAACAACGACCTTTTCCAGCACCGCGTTCTCCTTTGACAGTTCACCTATTCTGTCTTCCATTTCTCGACGTGTAGCCGGCTCAATTTCGGGGTCAGAACCTTCACTATCTGCTTTCGCTCGCTTGCCCGCACCCTCCATGGCCTGCGGGAATGCGAGTGGACGAGTTCAGTGGACAGCCAAGCAGAAAAAAACACCATGAGGGACGTACCTGCACCTGCACCCTCCGAACATACGCTTCGTGTCTCTGTAACAAGGCTTGCCCAACCTCTGTGCATCATCAACTTGGAATCGCGCATGATCAAGGGTTGTACGACGCACCGGCGCTGAGAACGAGGCGATTTTCTAATTTGGCCTTAACTGCCAGCCATGCCTTGGTGTATTCGTTGTCCTCCGAGTCCGTATTACACTGGCATCCTGGAAAATGTGAAGGGGGTTCTGGTGTAGAAACTCGCGAATAATCGACCAAGGAGCGGGTTAGATCGTCGATAGCGGTGGAGGCATCTAGAAAACTGCGTGACAGTGGTGAACCTGTAGCAGGAGTAGATTCTTGTGACATGTCGGGTCAGTCGATGGCTGTGCCCAACTCCAAGACCGATGGTTACTATTTAAGCATTATTGTAGCCAACTGCAATTGCCCTCGCGCCTCCACTCACCGTTGCTGACTCACGTGTCTACGAGAGTTGAGTAGCGTTTATTATGCGTAGAGGTACGGGTCGTGTAGGGTATGATAAATAAAAAGATGAAAGCGGGCGTAACAACATGGACAACAAACATAATGCTATATGTATTCCCTTCCGATGTCTCTTCTTCATTCCGTTATCTGTCGAACAAGTTCTGCGATCCAAGTCGCAACCTGCGCCGTTGCATTCGCCTTACTCGCTGGTATGAACTGGAAGGCGGTGTTCAATCCGCCCATGTTCTTCTCTTCCAAAGCCTCCCTTTGCGTTCGTCCCGCGACAACACTACTACTTTCCTCCACCGTGGCTAAAGTGGACATGGAGTTGCTCCATCCTCCGGATCGGCTCGGGTCCTGGAGAACGATATGGAACACGTTCGACGCGGCGCTCAGAACGTGAGAGTTCGAGCTTCCCGCGAAGGCGTCTTTCACCCGCTCTTGCAAACTGTCGTAACTGTATACTCTGACGTGAGCGGGCAACCAAAGCGAACCGAATAAAGACAAACCATATCGCGAGAACCTCAGGATAGGCCATCGAGACGTCGGAGAGCAGTCTGAAGTAAATTTCTGTTTCGGTATTCTCGCCCTGGGAGATTTCCAACATGATGCCAATGAAGGAAATCACAAGCAGCGCTGAGCTGGTATCTGTGATGTTGAGCAATTCCAGTGGGACGCATGGTACGTCTTCTTCATCCACACTCTCTGTCGAATCCTCCCCGGCTAGATACTCGTCTAGATTAGCGTCGTGTAATAGTTCTCTGAATTTCCTTTGTGTCGTGGCGGCTGACAGCAACGCGAGGAAGTAACCAAGTGAGTCCGGCGCGACTCGGCGGCGAGGAGCTGCTTGCAAGTTACCCTCATCGTTCGATAGGACACGCGAACTGACTCGTAACATAGTCCGGAGGGCGTCCAGAGCGACGGGTTTGAATGTCTTCAACTTAAAGCCTTTGACCAGTATCGAGGCGAGGGATAAAGAAAAGTTCGATTCGAACGATATCTTGAGGCTTTGGTCAAGCTGATTGGCAATTTCTCGGAAACCGTATCGGTGCTCAAGCAGAGATTCTGGCACGCCGTGCTGTTGGAGTAATTGTTGGTCTGATAGTTGCTGAATTGTGACCCGCAACAGTTGACAGGCCTCTGCGTAGAAGGCCATGTGTCCGAACTGAAGGAGCGCAACGGCGAGCCAGAAGATAGGTCCCAAGTATCGTGATCCCTGTTGTAATGCGGGAATAACGTTGCGAATGCATCGAAGCATGCTGACGACCGCGATCGTTGAATCCATAGTTCGCATAAGAGTGCTCCTGAAGGCGACGAGCATTTGATAGAAGAAATCGTCGTCAACTTCTGCTGTCGCTAGTTCTCCAAGCACGACGAACGCGCGGAACTGGATAGTTGGGGAGACTTGAAATGCTGTTGCCGTAACCAAGCTCATCCAGCGGGCTCGCCACACGTTGAGCAATCCTAAGGATGGGGTAAGCGTGTCGCATATCGACGACGACGATAGAGGGCACACCTTTTGATTGGGCCGCCGCCTCCATCACACGAATGAGGAAGCAAGTGAGTCCCTCCTGACAATCCAGAACATTGCTATCCGTTACCGGATCGTAGGCTATGAGTTCATTCGACCAGGAGGCGCGAGTGAGACCAAAGAGTTTGAGTTGCTCTACGTGACTACCTTCTTCGTATAGAAGACGAATTTCCGAACCCGCGATGGCATCGGAGGAACGGGATATCCACAACGATTGTAGAAGGTCCATGACGAGTCCCCAGACAGTTGAGCGCACCACAACTTCTCCCGTAGCCGCGATGAGAGTGATGACATGTATGAGCTCAGGCGTGTAAAATTGTGCGACACTAGGTTGCTTTGATTGTTGGGAAGCGACGAGGGCTAGGCGTGACAGAGAAGCAATCTCATTCCAGTGCGGGTTTTCTGCGAGTGTACCCGTAGGTTTCACAGAAGCTTTGCCGAGTGCCTGTATATTCTCGTCAAATAATGCCCATGGTTGAGTAATCTCCAACCTTGCCTTGCGCATTTTGGATAGTATCTGACCGCGAACGTTGATCGATGACAGCGGCGTCATAATTGACGCTATGACTTCACACGCGTGAGAGCTAGCTCCGCCGTCAATGGCGGCCCGCATAAGCTCATCAAGAGCGATGTTTACGATAACGCTATCGAGTCTCGAAATTTCCATCCAGATGGCCTTTTGCGATGTCATGAGCAGCTACCGGGAAGCATGTTAGAAAATCCCAAACTTTATAATATATGGAGACCGCACCTGCGGGTCTGCGATAGTGAGCTCGATAAGAAGCCGTATGCAGTCACGAAGTTTAGCTCCCGAGTGATCAAAGCTTGCATTCGTGGGTTCTGCGAAGACCGAGAGGTTTCTAAGCCATGGACTCATGTATGATAAGCAGTGCAGCTTCAGAGTCGGATCCGCCTTCGATAGCGTGTTGCATACTTCTGATACGAAGTCAAGAGTAAGGTGGGGCACGAGGCTCGCGATTCGTTCGCTCAGTGAAACCAGGAATGGCGAAGATGGGCCGCCAATCCACAGACCTGCGATACGTCCTTCACCTACACCAGCACGAATGGCATAATGAACCCACCCTTGGTTGTCATAATTGGACTGGCATCCAGGTCGAACGAGCCAACGATCGCCGCGAGGAGTTCATAGGACGCTCCGCTAAGCTCAGGGCTCTCTGTGCCCATATTGCGCATGGCGATGTGAAGCAGGGCGGCGCTGACGTTAGAAAGCCTCGAGAATCGCTCCATACCTGGTGGGTGGGTCGCCCTTAGCCGACCTTTAGCGGCTCGTATTGCCTAAAAATGCATGTGGGTGGAAATCACCCCTAGAGAGGCAAGGGCTCTACTCACTTTGACAATCTGGTCGCGCGCAGACGACGAAAAATACAGCGTGTTTGATTGTCGCGACTTTCTTACGATAAACTCTGAAGGATCATGACCCGTCGAGACGTTGTAGACGTCGCTGATCTCAGAAAAGAGTATGATCTCAACAGATTTACATCCGAGCAATGGAGATATTTGCTGTGCCTTGTCCTAGAGTTGTTCATCAATACCCAGACAGAGGTATAACTAAACGGGGCATACGGAAATGATACGAAGATGACTCGATCCAACTTGAAGGCTGATCGGTATCCGGACGTGGGGTGAGTGGCGCATCGTCACTTTCTCGAACACCTCGCATTGTTCCTCTTCGAGACTCGCTAGTTCCGATATGAATTAGGAAAAGTAGATGACAGGCCAACCTCGATATACTTACTTGCGTAAACGAGAGGCACAGTAGCACTGGCAGGCACAAACGTCTGGAGCTCCTGGACCGAACAGCACGCTCTGACCTTACTCGACAGGTGCGAACCTGTCGAGGACATCAGGATAAGCTAGGATCGTGGTCTGACTACGTACCCGCAGTGATGTTCCACAATCTACGAAGATATTTGACTGCGGCTGAATTGGGATTTAGGATATAAGCTGTCTCAAACTTCGCCCTGAAATCGTGGGGGATAATTTCGATGCAATACTTCAGCCACTGCATTGGAACTTGCGACGAAGAGGAGAACGACGTCCAGTCAAAGATGACCTCGAATGACTGTGCATCGGCCACAGAAGGTGACGTCAAAGTCTGAGTATAAGTAGCAATCGTCATTTGGCACCCGCTATAGATAGAAAGCCAATTGGTGACTAACCTTGAATATGTGGTACAGCAATAGCTCAATGTCTAGCGTCTCCACGTCGAGCTTCGAGACAAAGAAAACGAATCTCGCCGGTTCGTCCTGGAGGGTACTTAATGAGAGGGAACTCACAAAAGCAATAGTAATAATTACCTTCCCAACACCAGCCTCAACAAAAATGTCTCGGACCGCAGTAACATCATTACGATCATACCTAGCCACGAGGTCGAGATACTCCCGATGATCCGAGCTCGACATTGCAGAAAGTCGTGGGACCTCTATCGGCTGGCCGAGATCCACTAAGGCGCTGCAGAGCGCATCCCATGCGCGTTTACCATTGATCGCAGAGGGATCCCCTTCTGCTGATGGCTTCATGAAGCTGAGGAGCTCCTTCCCGACTTTATCAGCATGTTTGGAAAAGAAACGGTGCAGAACAATGGTGTCTGTATCATCGTAAGTGACGCTTTTCCATTCGTGTGAATCCTTCTCCTCGTCATTTGGAAGTGGGCTGTATCTCTGGACAACGCTATTAGGAAATCGTGAGGCCACAAACAACTCGACACGCACGCTCAGTTCGCTCAAAAACTTGAACACCTCCATGATTTTGGTTTGCAGAAATGGATTTAAAATGGACATGTGCGCCTCTCTACCAAACAGGACATTGTTAGCGAGCGTTTGAATGATTTTTGCGATGATCTTCAATCCCTGTCGGAGCACGACGGGGTTGCTCTGAGGTATTTCGACGTCGATCTCTGAGGGAGAAACCACCACGGGCGAGATGAATCTGTGATGGGTCAGAGTCATCTTTTGGGTCTCCATATTCACATACCGAAGGAACACAAATGCTCCAAGGGCAGCAAATCGCGCTTCAGGCCAAATCTTTTGTCTAGAAACCAAAGATATTTACAACATCGGCTTAGAAAGAGGAAGATACGCACACTGCTTTGTAGATGTGTGCACAAAGGTCGTGAAACATCCTTGTATTCCAATCAACCATCGTGGGTTAGACCAAGGTGTAAGGCTGACTCACGAAGGAAGACGTGGTAATGATGAAGAAACTATTTCAAGGAATCTTGTCGTAACTGTCGTGACAGTCTCTAGGTTTTGATGAAGCTCCTCTTCGGTCACAACGGTCGGGTCCAAGATGTATCCACAACCTGAAGGAAGCGAACCCATTATCTTCATAAGGGGATCAATGAGATCACGGAGGTAGTTGTAGCCGTGAATCCTTGCAAAGTGGGACAACAGTCGTGTGCATGTTGAGTTACCCCTAAACAGCTGTGCCTCGTTCTCTGCAAACAGTGAGTGCTATTCGGGAAGGCCCCATAAGTGACACCGGATCACGCTCACCTGTTCGCGCCACTTCACGGTCAATGAGTGTCTTCATCAAGTTCATCAGCGCCTCTCGAGTGTCGAAGATATTGAGCAATACGGGGATGATAACGTCCACTTCTGATGGAGGACAAACTTCACAAATGGCTAAAGCGAGAGTGATCTACGTCATGTTGTATCAGGACATGGACAAATACAGTCCAATGTAAGCTTGGGGCATACATCTGTACCCTTGACGAGCTATACGCGAAACATAAGAATGGATAACAGCTTTTCTGCCTATATTGAGGCACATACCTCACATAACCGACTACGCCCTGAGAAGTTAACAGGGGTCTCCTGAGCCTCAAACTTGGCACCTTGACCCATCACCCTGGCAAACACGTATGAAAAGATGAGCCTCTGCCTTGGGTCAGGGTCATATGCCATAGAGAGACTGTGCTTGACGCCACTCTCCGGGTTCGCGCTGATTAGGCGGGAGAGCGCTTCCACGACAAGCTCGCGAATTTCTGTTTCACGTTGTGAGAATGGGCGCTGGGGAAAGCGCAAGGTAAGTTTAGGCATATTAACGTGAAAAGGGACAAGCATACGTACCGGCGAACTCAAAGGCGCCTCAGAGAGCTCATCATCGGATAACTGGGGCGGAATCGCGTCAGCATTGGGAGCGGGAGCAAGTGAATATATGCAACTCACAATTGCGAGAGCACGTCCGAAAGACAGCGTTCGAGTGATAAGGTTGCTGTAGCGGATGAACACACGATTCACAACATGACTCGCTTCGTCGCTCGCAGGATTATCGAGAGATTTGAGCTCTAGCTTTTCCAAAAAGTGACCGGCGGCGCGTAGGCTCGCCATGTTCAATTCGGGAAGAAGGCGGGCGATGTCTATATCATCGGTCTAGAGATAGACTCAACGTGAGCGTATACTGTGCGATTGATCCCCTCTTATACGTACCATGGTGGGGTCCTGGATCCATCCAAGCAGGATGTCCAATATCTTCTGGCGATGCGAGCTTGTACTGTCTTTACGCAACATATCTAGGCGGGAGAATACACTGTCACATAGCGCACAGAACTTGAGACGGATACGGTACGCCGGGAGGTTGTCAAAACTGTTGATGAAGGTAGCGAGCGAATACAGTGTCGGAGTCATGTCCACAGTCAGGACCTCGTCTTGCGCTTGTGCATTCTCTACCATGAGCTTCAAGACAGTAACACACTGAAAGAAAAAAGATATATTAATGGGAGTTACGAAAGTAAGTATGAGAAGACGCACCTGATCAAGGAAGCGGGCGAACTCGTCTGTCCACTGAAGCTCGCCTTTGCTATGGATATCGTCGATAACACTAATCGTGACAATAAGTAAATCAATGCATAGGTCATCAACAGTTCAGGGCTTACTCCTCGAAGTGCTTCATGAGTTTTGGGTACAGCCGAATGCTTAGCTCACTTCCGAGTGCCTCCTTGGCCGTCTCACGCGCCATGACCGAATCTGATATCAATCTCTCCATAAGGAAAGTGATGAAATTATTAATCAACGCTCTTGGGTCCTTCAGGACACGCATGGAATCTGGCAGCAGCTCTGGAGGTATGACCGAGTGCAGGGCAGCAGCGTCATGGTGATCGATGAGACAAGCCGAACCACACGCCGCAAGGAACAAGGTCAGGTTATGCCATTGGTGTTGTTGCTCCTAATATGTAGGCGTCATCAAATGTGAAACCAAGCAGGTGCGAATCATCGAACCTCGAATGTCATCGACTTGTCACCGACAGGTACAGTTGAGTCCTGCATACTCTCCGCAGTCATCGGGTCGGTCGGCGCATTGATGACTAGCTCTGTTAGAGCGCACCACCGGAAGTAGCACTCTTCCCAGATGGCAACGTACGTAGCATGCGGAATTGCCAAGGACCGGAACAAGCGTCGGACGCGCTTCTGCCACGCCACTCGACCTACGCCGGGATGGTCCGTCTTTTTCCCGTTTAGAGTAGAGAAAGATAACACTGACCGGTAATGACTGTCCTCGGTGCACCAATCTTCTCATACACAGCGTGGCGGCTCACACGTTCCTCTTCAGTCAATGCCGGATTGATGGGAACGTCAGGCTGGCGCTCCGCAATCGCGATGAGCCTCAGCGTCTGCGCTGCGAGATTCGAGACGCCAGTATCTGCGGATGTCAACGAAACGGCGCTGGCTAGCTCCAGCAAAGCGAATGCGGGGACGCGGTGATTCGAAAGCTGCATCAGGCGTGCGACGCTGTCAGGCTAACACATAACGTCGACATTCAATATCACCTCAATGATGCAACGGCGCTGTAAGCACGTACGGGTCCATCTCTCACATACATATCCGCAAACTGGCGACCGATCTCCGCCCACATTCGCTGGCGTTCAAGCTCAAGGCGGGCGTTGAGCAGTGCGTTAGCCACCGTGCGCATGGCCGCGGGCGTCACAGTAAGTTTCCACGGACCAGCGGTCGCATACAGCGGGTCATTTGGTCGAAGTTGGTCGAGTTGGGAACCAACCTGGCCGAGTGCGACTGCAATGGAGTACTGCACGCTCGTGTCTGCCTGTTGTTCCCATACGGCGAGGGCCATTGGCATCCACGAATCCATCTCAGCTTGGGTCAGCCCCGTAAAACTCCAACCCAGATTTGCACGCCAAAGCCCGAGGATTGCGATGAGTACGAGTTCGCGGTCCGAAACGGTCTCAGCAACATAGCGTTTGGCTTTGGGACGTAACGCTGCTCGCCTGAGCTTGCCGCTCTCGTCGACTTCATTACGTCGGACGCCACCATACTGTGCACGGGTGTAGATACCTACGCAGGGACACACGAAGACGGCAGGCTTACCTTGAAGATCGTACGGAATCTTCCTGCCAAGTGCTCAAAAAGAGGCACTATTGAAGGTTGCCATGATATCGCGCGCGCCTGAAATCTCATCAATGGGACACTACCCTTCATAGAACGCAGAAATCACACACTTCAACGCTCAGAGTGACAGAAGCCTTGATTGCGACCAACTTCACAGCATCTGAACGCTCGGCCTCTAAGCAAGTCTTGAAGAGGGGTAACACATCGTCCAAGGGTGAGAACCGGAATAACGCGACAAGTGCGTCCGCAAAAATTGACACATCTATCTCGTCAGGGGATTCCCAGAATGGTCGTTGATTGTCCCAATGAGTAAGAATACTCTGCAGGGCAACGAATTAGAACTAATAATAAAAATGGTTCTAAGGGCTCACTAAGACTTCGTGAATATAATCAGATACGTTTGCATGGATTGGCAAGTCTTTCCCGGGGTCTGGGCGAGCGCGCGCAGCGCCTCTGCATAGGTCAAGAATGCAAACTACAGAAACATCGCGTAGTTTATTGGGTGCTTGGGCAACTTTGCCGAGTTGATCAGTGAACTGAAACTACCTTGTTAGAAAGCTGGCTCAGATCAGCCAGGGCCACGATCGTACCTTTTTCAGGTTGCTCTTGCTCGAGCCTTTCAAGTCGGTGCGCATCCGCTCTGACGAGATGACTGCGAGTGCAGCAAGCGTGGGCCAGAGAGCGCGCGCGCTTGCCACCTCGGACGGATCCCATAATAAATCGAACACGCGCTCGGGCGTTCCTTCTAGTCGACGGTGCGTGCGGATGGCTTCGTTATACTCGTCTGGGAACATGCTGACCCAATTCCAGATAGCGGTCCGTAGAGGTACTGCAACGGCCACCTTGACCTCCGGCTTCATACTGACAAGCAGCGACGATAATTCTTACGAAGCCGATGAGTAAGTATACTCCATATTGACTGTTGCGAAACATACCCTGTAAGATCTGAACAAGACGTGTGCGGTCCAGCGAGCTATGCTTCATCAGACTAAGGTCAACGATATCAGGACTATCATCGGCAGAATTGGCGAGAAAGCGAATCTTCTGGCGGATGCGCTGCAAGACGACAGTCCAATTTGACGCAGAAAGGTGATAGACAATTCGGCCAGCAAACTTCAGAATCAAGGCGTTTAAGGAGAAATGAGACCTTGCGAGAACTTTAGGCGTCTTTTCGAGCCTGGTATTGTGTTGTGCCATGGGTGCAACGGTTACTTGCGTCATTTGGGAGCCATTTACAGAAGGTGAGGAGGTATTCATTGGCTGTGAGGATGAACCCAGGGGCTGTGCTTCACCTAGATCCTCCGAGATGTATTGAGACGAATTCAATGGTGCATCAACATTATCTATGGTCTCAAAATCGTGGAAAGTAGCTTCGAAGGATAGATTGGCTGAGGACATCAGCCGCCCTTCTGGGGGAGCAGTCTGCCTGAGGAAGACGACCATCAAACTGAGAATATATTTGGCACAAGCCTCATCCAATGGAGGTGGTTCCGTCAATAGGACAGAGGAAGAGGTGAGGTACTCCGACGATGGTTGCCGGCTCTTCCTGCTACTGCGGCTGGTGACCACAGGCGAGGTAGGAAAGGTCGTGTTAGACGAACTTGATGGTGGAGCGGTGCGTGAATCGTCTGGATATCGAATCCATCGAGAGGCCATTGCCACTGAGAGGACCTTCAGGACAAAAAGTTGGGACTGAAGGACATCAATCGTCCGAATGTTATGCGCATCCGTTTGCTATAGAGATGAGGGAGATTGAATCGAATGAAAAACAAAAAAAAGTTAAGGCACAAACTTTGGCCAACTTATCCAAAACCTCGGTCAAAACGAGCCCAATGATATCAAGTGAATCCTTAGAGAGTTCGACGAGACACCTGACAGTCTCGTCGACTGCTGGGTCGGTTTCTACTTGAGTTAAATCCACGCCTGAATTAGAGGGTAGCTGCAAAGGATGAGCAAGGCAAGGAGAGAGATAGGACGAGAAAGAGAACCTTGTTCCTTAGACGATTGACTAGTATATGGATGATCTTCTGTTGGTGAGCAGCGGAGGATGTGTTAGAGGAATAAAGTGAGGGGGGTTGAGTTGACATCGTTGCGAAAGCATGATGGGATTCAGCACTGCGATGTTGCCTAACGGAGCTTGACGGGGTGGAAGAAGAATGATTCGCAGAGGCGGAAGGACGGCGAACGGGCGCTGGCGGCATCGTAAAATAAGGAAAAGGGGATGGAAAGAGGGAGGAAAGGGCGAAATCCAAGAGAAAAGAAGGAGAATGTCGATGAGCCCAAAATGGGGGCCGCCACGGTAACGCGGCGGAGTGCGAGTGCGAGGAAGCGAGGGAGCGGGCGACGGGCGACGATACCAGCCAGTGAGCGCTTCGATCCACGCGTCACTGACGTTTACGGCAGCGCGTTGCTTACAACCCCGAGATATTACCATATAAGGTAACATCGCCGCCGCTCCATCGGCGGGACCCACAAGGACCCACAAACTCCGCTGTACGTATGTTCACTTGCACTTGCACTGACTCTGTACCTTGGTCGCAACTCAACTCAGCTCGGAGTACTGTGTTTCTCTCGGTCATAGGTATCACGGCTGCTATCATCCCGGAGAATCAATGTCCATCATGTGGTCATACGCAATCAGGACGCTCTCAGGACCACATATTGACTCGGTTCCTTCTAGTCTCAGTCTCACTCCCAAGGGCTACTTCAATTTTGAGAACCTCGTGGATCGGTCTACCCAGATTGATTTGGTCTATTCCGTTGTGAGCCCAATTGCAGGTTGAGTCTGATACGAAACACACGCACCACAACTCCGCTGCTTCCGGACTCCGCAATGGCTGATCGAGTATACAGCCGGTTTTCTTCACCTCGGGCTGCCCCTCCTCTCGTTTTTCTTCGTCGAAACTCTCAGCAGACCTCCCCTGGAAATTCCCTACAAGTAGTTCGCTGAATATATCTTCAACTATCTATAAGACGACTTATTTTTTTTTTTCCATCTTGCTATCGAAACGTTCCACTGTTCGATCTGCTTTGTCGACTTTTCCATTGTTTTCTCGTTTCCCTACCCCCACCTCCTTCTCATCCTCCTCGTCTGCCTCTCTTATCGTCCTTCCTGCCCCGCCAAATTAGTCCACCCCTGGTCAAATATCACTAATCCTCGTCGTAATCCTCGAGCCCACATTAGCTTCACTGGCCGTTGTCCTCCCCAGTAGCTTCAATTGGCTGCCGATGTCCCATCGCGACGTTGCTGACCCAGAGTACCCCCCTGGCCTGACGGCACGGTCGAACTCGGGCATAGAACAGGAACAGACGAGAACGTACAACCGATTTTCTCTCAGCTCAGTGAATGGATTTCCTGTTCACGATCGTCGCGGTTCTGCATCGACGTATGGCCTTCAAAGAACGCTGCCGCTCTCGCCCACTCAACCGGCATCTCCCCGATCCTTTGGAATGCAAGACCAGGAGTATGGTATCACTAATGTCGATGCCAATACATGGTCATCCCCCCTCGGTACAAATAGCCGCACATCCAATCTTCCACTCCAACTTCACCAACCCAACCTTCTTCCCTCTTCACACCTCTCTTCCTCGTCCCCAGGCAGCGGGCCCGCCACCTTTCAGAACTTCGACACCGCCCGCGGTGGTCTCTATTCACAACCAACTCCCAAAGATAGAGACTCGCACACACTTCGAGCATCACAGACGTCCCCCAACTCATCGTCGCAGTCGCAGTTTGTCTATACGTCATCCGCCACATCCGCTGTCACACCACCCCCTTCTACATCCCCTCTGACACGGTCTACGCTCTGGTGGGGCGAGCTCGAACCTTGGATGGACGAAGAATACGCAAAGCAAGTCTGTGGCCTCATGGGCTGGGATCCGCTCAGCATCAAAGTCCCGCATCCCCCTCCCGATTCCCTCACAGGCCAACAGGCCAACAACCCGGGTTACTGCTTCCTCACCTTCCCCACACCCGCGCACGCTGCTTCCGTACTCGCCCAGATCAACAACAACGGGAGCGGGACTCCCCTTACTATGCCAAACTCAAACAAGCCATTCCTTCTCAACTGGGCCTCCTCCACCCCCATTCCGCCATCACTCTCCCCCCTTGGCTTCTCAGGTCAACCGCAGCAACATGCGAAGGAGTACAGCATCTTCGTGGGCGACCTGGCACCCGAGGCTTCCAACTCAGATCTCGTGGCAGTTTTCCGTAATCCCGTGCTTGGCCTGCGCAATGATCGTGAACCCAAGTTCATCCGCCCATTCTCGAGCTGCAAGAGCGCAAAAATCATGCTAGATCCTTCCACTGGGGTCTCAAGGGGTTACGGTTTTGTCCGGTGTGTCCTACTTATATCATAACGCCCATATTCCCCTCACAAGATGCGCACAGATTCACGGATGAGGCTGACCAACAACGTGCCTTGATCGAGATGCACGGCCTCTACTGCCTTTCGCGGCCAAGTGAGTATAAGCGTCTCCTTTGTTTGCCTGATTAAAACATCTTATTGTTCGCCCAAATAGTGCGCATATCTCCCGCAACTGCTAAGTACAAGGCTCCGCCAGCCGAAGATCTTCCGCAAGTTCAGGTCCCACCTCCGGGAGTTACACCCACTACCGTCGCCCTTCCTCTACCAGCGTTGGCGCCCACTAAGAGTGTCTCGTCTCCTATCGCAGGCTCCAGCACCGGGGCCACGAGCTCCTCAAACTCACTTAGCAGCTCTGGCGTGTCCTCTTCTGGCTCCTCCTCCTCGGTCTCGGCACCTTCCCTAAGCTCTGGCCCGAGCACAAGTGGTTCCACTTCGACGCTGGCAAGTACGGACTCTAATGAGCGCCAGCAGAACATACTCACCCAGCTTGCACAATACACCCACTTGGCCTCCCCATCGAAGCCGGCTTTGGACGAACCGACTTCGATCACCGCACAACTTGCTAGACAAGAGGCGGGCGCGGAGCAGGCGCGGTATTCGCTTGTAGAGGAATCATGGAAGCATCAGGCGCAGGCCCGCGCGATACTAAGCAATCTTATCGGGCCAAATGGCGAGCAGCTCACGTCCACAGACCCGTACAATACGACCGTCTTCGTCGGTGGGCTATCGCCCCTGATTTCCGAGGAAACCTTAAGGACGTTCTTTGCCCCCTTCGGTGACATTCATTATGTGGGTTCACTCCTGCTTTGCATTTACAACGCTTTGTTAATAACCCTCTAATAAATCCAGGTGAAAGTTCCAGTTGGAAAGCACTGCGGCTTCGTACAGTTCGTGCGCAAAGCCGATGCAGAGCGTGCCATTGAGAAGATGCAAGGGTTTCCAATTGGGGGTAGCCGAATCCGTCTTAGTTGGGGTCGCAGTCAATGTCAGTCCATCATTCAATTTTTCGCTAAAAAAAAAAAAACTCGTCTCATGTATTCAACGTAGATAAAGCCGCCCAAGCTGCCGCTCAGGCAGCTCAGGCAGCTGCGTTACAGGCACACGTACAAAGTCAGATGATTTCTCCACGCGGGACGCCAATTAGCATGGAGCAGGCCGTTCAGCTATTACAGCAGATCCAGATCACGGGTTTCTTCACTCCCGCGGCTGGCGGCGACGCACAATGCCAACAAAACCAAGCCCAGCCCCAGTCAACGGCGCCGCCGAACGACGAATCCTTGCGGAATGTAGTTTTCCCGACCCGCGATATCAACAGCACGTCACCGTTTGGCCCATCCGCCGGAGGATTTGGTAGCGACGTACGCACGCCCCGCGCTGGCCTTTCTATGTCTTTCTCCCCATTCTCGCCTGATCCCAACCTCTTCCATGGAGGCGACCTGCCTTCTGGACCTGTACCTAAGAAGCCCGAGACACTCCTGTATCACCCAGCTTCCTCCACAGGTTTTGCTCAAGGATTCGGGTCCGGACCCGTGGTGCCGCATGATGTAAGTAACACCATGGGAGCGAATGGGAAGATATCGAATCCCCGCTACGCCGCGTTCTATGACAGGCCCGTTGCGTCAACGATCTCACGACCACCTTCTGGCTCACTCAGCACGTCTCTCCCCGAGCAGCAGGAATATTTCGAGATGCCAGAGCCCGAGCACGATGTGATCACGGACTTCAATGGCACGCTGGCAAGCCTTGACCTGGACAGCGTGAACCACCACCAATCTCCCGCACTTGCACCCACGTCGACGGTATGGAAGACACCTGGCAGCAGCAGCCCGCCGGCGGCGTAAAGCACGCCCGACCTCTCATGTTTACCCGTCACCCGCCTTAGTCTCTCGATTCGATTCGTCTCGCTGTGAATCTGCCTTGCTTTGGAACGAATACACTTATCGCACAGCTCTTCGATCACCTCTTCCTTTCTCCCTTCGACTTCGATCTCTGTTCATTTCCCGTTTCTTTTCCTCCTTAATATGTCCCTGGTGTAGAGACGTATGTCCCCCCCCTTTTTTTTGATTTGTCCCCTTTCGCAAACTACCCCTTTTTGCTTACTCTGTCCACGCCGTTTCTTTACGGCCTAGCCATCGTCTTACTCCGTCATGATTGTGCTATCTCACCCTAACTATCTTCGCTTCCAATGTCGTCAATGTCATCCCAGCTTCGTTTGGTTTTTAATTTTGTTGTTACAATTAACTAGCTCGGTTCAGCTGCATACATAGCCTTTCACCATCATGTGCTATCTCTTCATAAATTAGTTTCGAAACGTGGTAATTACACGAAAATGTCGATGTCTTTTCAGGATATTCACGTATATTCACTTTCGTAGTCGTACAAGTCGCTAATTAGCAGCTCGCAGATGAGATTCGACCCAGATTTATTGTTCTCCATTTTAAGATATCAGCGCGAGGGGTTACCCAGTAACGTACTGGCAATGTATAAGCGAACTACATTATCGCTCGCAAATCGAGACGAGACCCGCCCGCGGGCAACCACTGTATCTCGGTCTCACTTACTGTAAACCGTAAATGACAAGGCGAAATAATTAGTCCTGTCCGCAGCGATCGCGCCATTGCGATCCTAAATCTTAAATTTTCATTTTACACAGCCGTTGGCTTGGTGCCGTTCGCCTTTCTTGGCGAAGACGCCTGTTCCCACCCATCCCATTCAGGGAAAATTGCGGGTCCTCCGAAACAGATCGGTTTGGAGCGACGATATCGGCATTGCAAGTATTTGACATGGCAGCGCCAGGTCAGAAGACGAGGGAGAAATACAAATACGGTATCTGCGTAAAAATTCTAAGTATTAGAGGAACAATGCGTCTTACTAGTCGCTGTGGACCGAGGTATCGTCTGCGAGGAAAGGCCTAAGAGTGAGAGAGCGTTGGTAAGCATAGTCGACAATCGGGGTGAGATCGATCCACTGACGTATACTCGTACCCACTCCGGATGGCCGTCGACATCCACTCTTCGTCAGCTTCCTGCAAAGGGAACCCTCGCCCACCGGCGAGGCTCAGAATAACAGGTAGAAAGACGAGGCCGTGCAAGGCCCCTGCGATGATGAGGGAGAACCACATCCGGAAATAATACATCTGCGCGACGCGTGGTAAGCTCGTGTACGCCGTCATGCGGATGTTCACCTCACCTCCAAGAGCTTCGAACGCGTCAAAGCCAACACGGACATCCCGATGAGTTTCGTGAAGGTGATCCCAGAGAGGACCTGATAGAAAAAAATATAGCGTCAGTGGTGAAGGACGAAACTCTGTCAGCAACGGGACACACTGAAGGCCCAACATCGACTAGGGCCGCAGACATCCTCTCATCTCGCTCCTGTCCCATCGGGTGATCCATGGTAAGACCTGGCCCCGAATTCATAAATGCGCGCGCAACGTGCGCGCAGAACTCGACCGCGATACCCAAGGATATGACAAGATTGACGAGGCTGATAGCGTTCAGGCTTACGCCCCACAGCCCCATCACGCCCATGACGTTGACTACGGTCAGCGCCACCACGGCCGTTACGATCATGCCAGTTCGCCAGGACCCAAGAAACAGCGCTGTCACAACCAGGATAGATGCCAGTCCAAGCCCCAAAACTTGCTGAGTGATCGATACAATATGGGCATACTGGTCGAAAAATACGAAGAACAAAGAGTAAGGGAAAACAGAGACGCCGGTCCTCCTCGACATGTCATCCGCTATCCTGTGGGAGGCGTCAAACGCATTGATATAGTCGGCCTGGGTCTTCAATGGGTTAAGGAAAGTCCGGAAGTGGGATGCTACAACGTCGTCCTGCGCGTCGTTAATTGAAATGGCGGTTCCATAAGACGCCTGGCCACCAAGAGGGCAGTCTTCATTAGTAGGCGAAATGAGCCACTGCTTGAGATAACGGATGAACTCTTCGCCTTCGGGAAGCCCCTCCATGGTAATGTTATAAGGAGGATTTTTGCCGGCCCAGCAAGGTTGGCAAAGGCGAGAACTGTCCCTCGGAGAGCAGAACACGTCTGGGCTTCGTTTTCGAACACGGCAGCAGTCCGCGTTGGGGTTGAGCCACGTTAGGATGTTTGCAACGGAGAAATCGTCACAGGTCGTAAAGCGGGCGCACAATGCTTGTTGTCCCGAGCGATGAGTAACGTCAACGCCATGCGAGACGAAGTAGATGGGAGGCCCAATATTCAGATAGGAATCCATGTCGTTAAAGTATGGGATAAGGTAGGAATCCGAAGGTAAGGCGAGCCTTTGATCTGGCCGCAAGTCAGCCATCTAACGAATCTTCTAACGAGTCAAGACCTACCAAGTCCGAGTTCAATGTGCTGTATTGATATTATAGAGAAGACAAAAAGACCGCCAAATATCAATATGACGGCGCCCTTGATTATGGGTCGAAGGATAAAAGGGGCGTAGTACTTTCGAATGAAGCGAGCAAGGGCGCCGAGGCCGCTACCATTTGGGGTCGATGCGGGCAACTGGATGCGAGCCGGAATCTGGATGCACGGAAGGCAGTCCATTCGGCCAGCCTTATATTCAGATGATATCAACGTGCGTCGTCAGCCGCATACAGAACTAGCTTACCTCAAGGCGACGCAGATCAAGGGCCATAGCACTTACAAACACCGTCACTTGAAGCAAGGCGTTCAGCAATACGCTGCCAGCAGCATAGAGGGCAAAGTTTCTCACAGCCGGCATAGGAACAAGTGCACCAAGAGCGAAAGCTACAGTCTGCGTTACAGAGCTAAGCATGATTGATGGTCCCATCTTCGCCAGGGTTCGGGCGACGCGCTCCTCCGGCGGCAAATAAAGAGGCAGAGAGGCGGCATCGATCGACTCTGCATGTGAAGAGTCAAACTGCGAACGGCGGGATGTGGGAGAGATCGGTGTGGGATATGGGAGGCCTTGATCAGGTGAGGCAGCGTTGGGACCATGCTGGATGTTCTGACGACCAAGCTCGTGGACCAGGATGAATACGTTATCAACGCCGACTGCCAACACCAGGAACGGTATCACCTCGGCGATAATCAACGTCACTTTGACGCCGATGGCCGAAAATAGTCCCACGGAGGACGCGACTGAAAGAGTGACTAAGGCAATGCCAAATAATCCCAAGGTAAACTTAGAACCAACGAATACTTTGCGCGGCAACCGAGGGAATATGCGTGGTGTGTTGCGAGGATCCGCAGATAGGGAAGAGGACGACGATTGAGAGAAAAGGTGAGGGAAGTTGACCGCCCAACGATGAAGAGAAGCGACAACGCCTTCTTCGTTACCAGAATGGCCCCCGCCCAAGGTCAAGGCCACGTAGAAGAACATCGCAAGGTATGACCAAACGACGATCTTGACGTCCATGTTCGTACTTTTGTTGATTTCTTCTTCCAAGGAGATCCCCGTTGAATACGAAATGTCCAAACCCGCTTCCGATGGAGCTCGCTCCTTGAGGCGTGCCAAATATTCTGCGAGTGCGCGTTCCCATTCCATTGCCCTCTCTCGAACGTCCAAATCAAGAGAGTCGGATACGACGATGGAAATAACCAGAGCCTCTGCCTCCAAGAAATTGTCTCCTGGTACACCACCCAAGACGTACTTCGGTAAGAGCGGCTGCTGGAAGTCGGGAAGGCAGTCGACAGGGGCATTAGCGCAATGCTCGATATGCTCGGCCCATGAATCAGGGGAGGTATTGTCAATGTCGTTGTCAAACCAGGCTGTGATAGATTGGAAAACACATGCGCCTTTAGGGCCGGCAGGCTTGAAGCATACGTCGGACAGGCTGTATGAGTTGGGCGATGAACGAAGGTTGCGGATATCCGTCTCGACGGAGAACCAGAATTTGAGGTGATCCCACGAAAGTACAGGCTTTCCCGTCTGCGAGATCGATGCATGTTCTCCGGTTGCGGCTGACGTTACGAAAATCTGCTGCGGCCGGTAGAAAGGACCAAAGTTCTGGTCAAAGAAATCTTTCTGAACTTTGCTCTCCGAGTCGGGCGCAACCCATAGCCGGACTGGATCCGTTTCCACGCCGAAGCACTTCCAACCGATATTGAGGAGACCCACGAGAGTGAACATGATGGCGAATGTTGCCCATGGAGATGATGCGGTGAGGAGGCCGAGTTTATAGAACATCCGGCGGAGCTTTACATTTAATCGGTATTGCCGAGGTTGAACGCTGTCGAGAGGATCCAAGAGAGTAACACCGCGACCAGCATTTCGCGGTCCGGTAGTACTAGGCGAGGATTGTTCGGCATCAAGATATCTAGCCAGGGAAGACGCTCCCACTAAATCGCGGGAATGGGACCGTGGGGAAAGAGGGGTATCAGAATTTGTTTCTAGAGCGAGGGCCAGGCGACCGTATTTCCTCTCCTCCTTACGGCGCAGGACAGTCTGCAGGCCGAACCCAGTCATGAATGCGATAAGGCATAGAGAGTATGCCAGAATGAGGATAAAAGACAGGCAGGATAGTGCCCCGATGTAACAGGAGTCGCCAGAAGTGGGGATGTCGGGCAAGGTGGGGCAGATCTGCGGGCAGTCGATGCACGCGCACCGGCTAGACAGGTCGCTGTCCGCGCAGTTTCGCGGAGGCTTGTCGAAGGCGGCCATACCTTGCGGAACGGATGAAGGGAAGTTGATTTGGAACGGACTTCCAAGGGGTTTCTCCTGTCCCATTGACTTGAGAAATGCCGAGTAATCCTTCGCACCTTCGCCAATTAAATCCATGGCATAGCCGTTCGTCGCACCGACTTTGACGTCTTTGCAACTGTCATAAAAACCCTGGCCGTGACGCTCGGAAACGAAGAAATCCAAAGATTCGACGGCGGTTTGTCCTGTGGGTGTTATTTGAGTGGAGGTGACGTTCACGAAGTACGCTTGGACGGGGGAACACGTAAAATGGCAGAAGAAGGAGCGGAAGTTGTTGCGACAGGCCGGACATGAAGTGATGAGAGGCTCCGCGTCGTTCAAGTTGTCTCGTAGGACTTCGAGTTGGTCGGAATTGCAGCAAATGGGACCGCCAGCGAGTTCTTCGCCACAAACAGAAGTTAGCAAGGATATAGTCGAATCATCTGGCTTAAGGCGTCATCAACGACGAGTGTTGTTGACCGAGGGTAGATAGAGTGGCGCCATACCTCATAGGGTGGCCCATCATAGGGACATGGTAAAGGTTTCCCAAAGAGACCCTTGGAACCGCATGAGCCCCGCATAGCGCAGCGGCCATCGACGCGGTCAGGATGATACCGGTATCGGGATGTCATTGTAAAGGAGTGCCAGAGTGAAGGCGCGTCGGTTGTGTCGCGTCGCGGCGCGAGCGGTACTGGAGTGGTGCGAGAACGAGAGTGCTGGTGCGAGAGTTGTGACCCCGACGGCCACGCCACCCATCAACCATCAACCAAACCAAAATGTCAGCGGCGGGAGACCCTGCTACCGCTTCCTCACAGAGTCCCACTTCTACCAAGAAAAACACCAAGAGGCGGTTTGTTGGCGTCAAAAGCTCACATCCATCAAGGCCAGGAGTACCCCTCGCCATCGTCAACCAGATCCCTCGAGATATTCTCTCGGACGTTCAAATAAATAATGCCATCAAGCAGTTGCCCTCAAATTATTCCTTCGAGATACACAAAACCATTCACCATATCAGAAAGAATAACTCGAAGATGGTCGCTCTGCAGATGCCCGAAGGCCTCCAGATGTTTGCCTGTACCATCGCCGATATCATCGAAAGGTGAAGGTCTGTTGTCACCTATGCGAGAGGTCAATGACTCAACTCTTCCCAGATTCACTGAGGCTCTTACAGTAATCATGGGTGATGTCACATACGGCGCCTGCTGTGTCGATGACTACACTGCATTGGCGCTAGGGTGCGACATGCTCGTGCACTACGGACATAGTTGCCTTGGTCCGCAGGCTCTCTTGACCCACCTCCCAATGCGCTGTTGATCCCTCCCCAGTTCCCATGGACCAGACGAACATCAAAACGCTTTACGTCTTTGTCGAAATCGCCATCGATACCATCCATCTCGCGCAGACTGTGAGACTAAATTTCCCCGATGACCGCCGCACGTTCCACGAAACCCTGTTGGACTCTGAAGAGATCGATCGAGACATCGCTGCTGGCGCAGACATAGGCCATTTGCGACACCTACGAATCGAGGGTCCGCCTACGACGTCTGCTTCCGACGCGCAAGGAGAATCTGACGACAGATCACCGCGTGCCTATCCAATCGAACCAACGCGCCTGGCACTCGTCTCCACAATCCAATTTGTGGCTGCCCTTCAGCGGCTCAAAGATGAACTAAATGCAGAATACTCCGGTGCTCCTCCGTTAGGTCTTCTTGAAGGTGGGACGCCGGATGGTGAAGAATCACAAAAGCCGGTGGGGGATGTTCGGATGCCCAAGCTTTGGATTGGGAAATATGAAGCCACCATACCCCGGTCCAAGCCCCTTTCTCCCGGTGAGATCCTCGGTTGCACCGCACCCCGGCTGGGCGATGTCGATGCTCTCATGTGAGATCATTACTACCCCCATCCCCGTCGTCGATATAGCCACTGACCTGGCATCCCTCAATCAGATATCTTGGATCGCTAATCCCTCTGTGCCAGCATTCAGATACGATCCATACTCCAAGAAGCTCACTCGAGAGCGATACAACCATGCCGAAATGCGAGCGGCTCGAGGCGATGCCGTGATCGCAGCCCGCAAGAGCATCGACGGCATTACTCATAGAGCTTTGGTTGTCGACACCTTGGCAGGTGATGCACCCTCCTGGGGAATTGTGCTAGGTACCCTAGGACGACAGGGTAACTTCAAACAGCTCCAGGTGCGACGCGCTATCTTCGTGACCCCCCCCCCTCCAATTGCTGATCTTACCACACCACCCAACAGGCCATCACGAGACAGATGACGCAATCTCGCACACCTATACCTTACGTTCCTATCCTCCTCTCAGAGTTATCACCAGCCAAGCTATCCCTCTTTAACCCGCACATCTCGATATTCGTCCAAACATCTTGCCCTCGCCTCTCCATTGATTGGGGCTATGCATTCGATCGCCCGCTTCTGAGTCCCTACGAGACGGCCATAGCTTTAGGAAAGGTGAAAGGGTGGCTGGATCGAGAAGACGATGTTTATCCTATGGATTTCTACGCCGCTGGGACACCCTGGGCCGCGTCCAGAACAACAGCATCCTTCGAATTGTAGCAATACACATGTTCTGTACGTACGAATACATCATGCTAGGGAGATGTAGCAGCAGTCATTGGTAACAACGATCAGGACCAAATGTGTGAGGCAACTGAGACTGCATAGAGAGGCAGCTATCTAAAAATTGCTCCAAGTTCTGTGGGCTCACCGGACCGATGAGAGACTCGATACCTGGGAAGTGTCCAGCAAAGACGCAGGCTGGCAGCGTGGACCAGAATGGATTTGTGGCCACCTCGCGTCCAAGGAGATCGGTCAAACACGGCTGCGGTTGGGATAACGTCCGAGCTGTCCGGTCCATGCGCTGAGGAAGACACATCGGAGAGGCCACACCAAGGGTTGCATGGAGAACTGGATCGCCCGCTGGGCAACGACCGAGGATTAGGCTCAACACGAACAGCGTTCGTTTCCGAATCACGTGGAGATGATCCAAGGCTTTCTGAGCGAGGGGATTGTGCGGCTTGAGAATCAAAAGGATGCCTTGCGCCATCGCGAGCCACTCCTCGAGTTCCTCGTTGTCGGGATTTTGGGCGTCCATGATGATGGCGATTGCGATGCTCACTGAGCTCTAGTAAGCGGTGCCCATAAACTACGCGATGTATACAGCCGACTTACGAGCGGATTTGAAAGTCATCAAGGTTGTTCCTGACCAGGTGAGGTGGCCAGGCTCCGCCGAGGATTGTAGCAATTGAAGTGATGCCAATTGTCGTTTACTATGTGAGAGATGCCTGCCTGTGAGCCTAAAGTTCCGTGGGAACAAAATTCGGGTGTACCAGAATGTGACACAAATTGACCGGGCGTGTTTATGGAATTCAGAACGTTTCTTATCCTCAAAGGATAAGCCTTCAAATTCCTGCTCCTTTGTTGGATGGGTGAATAGGAATGGTCGCTAGGGTATCATTAATATTGGCCCATCAAACCCAAACCAGCAGACTTCACCCACCAGCAATTGCATTCGATGTTGGATTATCTCCATCGCAATCGATTGATACTAGAAGTCGCTCCATGAATATCATCCCGGAGGGTCAAAATCATGCATACTTGGAGGGATAGATAAGGCCGGGTATTAGCCACCTGCGTTGTTTGGTAGCGGAGTGAAGTTGGGAGCTCGAGCTCAAACTTCTTGAGTTGCTCCTCCCAGTCCATGACTACCCGATACGTAGGCAGCGTGGTGCTGAAACATTGATCCCACATATGACCGGAAAGCTGCCGAAATTGACAATGATACAGATGAAATACTAACAGGTTGATCAGGCAACAGAATCATAGCAGCGTGTAATTATTCTTACGGTATTCGGTAGGCTCCTCCACCGCTTTACCGATCAAATCGGGAGTATCAACGATATCGGCTTGATCCAAGTTCATCGGGAGAGCGACATCGACATGCTTGTGACAGAAATATTAAGTTCTTGCTGGAGATTGAAGCGGGAGGGGCTAACCTGTTCAGAAATTACGTACGGACGCCGATATTCCATACAAAGAAATCTTAGCGAGGCGTCAGCTGTAGCTGGCGAGCGTGGACAAAATGTCACCACCTATCAACCGTGAATAACGTCCCTAGTATGCGTCAGATAGACGTCCCAAAACATCAGAGAAAGGTTCTTACACCACAACCGCCTGCGGATTTCCGCGTCTTCCGGTCGCATGTGCCACCTAGTGGTACCGTCGCGGTTCAAAGAAACTGGTAAGAGGATCTGAGCGCGAAGTCCTGCTACTAGTTAGGACGCCATACGTGCTTGCGCCATCCGAATGGCAAGAGTAATGATGTACCAACTCTCGCCGGTATTCGCTTCATTCTATGCAAACAATTGATTCCTGAAGCTAGAGTTCACGCAAGGCATGGAACCTACCCATTGGTACATTGAAAATAAGGTGAGTGCCTGAATGCGCTCAAGTGATGGCGGCGGATAATCAGTGCAGGCGAATAGCATAGAACGCGAGAAATCCACTAAGCGCTTCTCCAGGACTTTCCTCCCTGGTGCATAATCAGCAAACAAGATAGCCTATTTCATTCCTTGGATACAGGTGCTCATTTAAAATAAAGTAGGAAAACGCACGTCGTCATCGGTTTCTGGTAGGAACTGCAAAGCTGTCGCGCAGGTGATGGCCAACAAAGTGATAATTTCGAGAGTTGGGGTCAATATGCCAGATGAGAACGTGCGATAGTAGTTCTCGAAAAATGGCCGATGGATGACGGGAAAGAGCCAGTGAGATGAGGATCTTTCGAAGTAGTAAGAAAGTAGGAACGTCGTGATCTTCTGGTTGGGAAACTGGCATTCGAGTTGGGATAGCGGCGGTGGGGTCCCAAAGCCACGGAACTGGCGACGCAAAGTAGATTACAAAAGGAAAAGAGGATATAGCGTTCAGACGACAGGGTACGTACAGAAAGTATCATGCCAGGGAATGGGTAGTAGGCATCTGACGCTTCCTGTTGCGACAGCTGGTTGAGGGCTGTGGCAGCAGCCTGAACCGCATTCTCACTGACTTGAACGGGGGACCTCGAAACGTCCAAACTGTCGGGAGATGGTGTAGATACGATGTTGCTGGCATTGGCATCCTGCAATACCTGCAGGAGGGCATCGAGGCCGGCAAGGGCATTGGGATCGGGATTATTCGGAGAGTTTGAGTCATTGAACTGTTCTAGGTTAGGGGTACTGATAGTGGACTCGGCATTGTCTTGGATGGCAGATTCAATTTCTGGCAATCTGGTGGAGACGGTACATAAGATCATAGACATATAGACATGAGACGCGGGACCGAGGCGAATACTCACTTGCGCTTTTTGACCTCTTTCGGTTCTTCGTAGGTGCAGGCGTCTGGACGACCACGACTCACGCTGGAGAATAGGCGCAAATGAGCAAATTTTGCAGCACAACGACAAAGGCAGCGGGTAAGCGTACCATCTGGAACAAGGGTGGCCACGATCACACTGAGAGAGATGAAAAATAAGGAAGACAGTATTAATCTCGAACAATCTAACGACTAGCCTGCTGCTTTCTTTTGTGACATTCTACGGGGTTATATTAGACCCAAAGAACCGTAACGTGATTCGATGAAAGAGTAGTTGCGCTCACGTTGGCAGCTTCTACAGCACAACAAATCATGAATTAAAGTTGCAAGAAGCCTACGTCTAAGATGGGCTTACAGAATAATTCTATTTCGCCTTGATTTGGGTCTGATGCTGACGCTAGTGGACTCCGAGTCGGCCGCCACCTGCGACGCACTCACTGGAGAAGCGGTCAAAACAGAAGGTTCATGCATCCCCCGATGCAAACGCCGACGAGGTGAGGCCGCAACAGTACGTGCTCTACGTGGGGTGACACTGGCTGACAGTCAGCTTAACCATTGGCCGGCGCCTGTAAACGCCGATGACTCGATTTCATCGGGACCGGGTCACCCAGTCACCAGACCACAGTATGTGGCTCTGTTTGCCTTTCTCTGTCTCAGTACTAGTATGCAGAAGTATGTACAGGTCCCACAAAGGGTATGCAAGAGCAGGTGACGCCAGCAAGGATCACATGCTATTCGCAAAGTCAGTGATGCCATGCAACGAGGGGGTGAGTCAACTGACCCGTAAACAAATTCCACTTCGTCTACACCACCCCCTGATGGGAAATTTCCCGGCCCATCTCTAGGAACGGGACCTAACTCGTCCCCTTCTTCATCCACGCCGTTATAATCTACGTCATCAAGCCCAAACGGCAAGACCGGCCGCAGCTTATCTGATCCCGATGAACGTCGTACACCAGGCCCGGCCGGTGACTTTGTCAGTGCAGCCATGGTTTTCGGGCTCATATGCTTGGTCCACTCAGTATGCAGTATAGCATGATAATGGGACTGCATCCCTCACCTCCCAATTATTCAAGTTCTCGTCAGCAATTTCTCCGCCCTCGCGGCCAATGTCTCGGCTTTCGTCACCTAATTCTCCAATCGATACGATGCTTTCGCTATCGCTGATTCCATCTGCGATTTCTGATGCGAGGTCAGGGAGTCTGTGCCACCGAGAGGTGCCACTGCTCTGGCCCTCCACGCCATGTGCATGCGATGGGCCGTCCGACCACCCAAGATCAGACAAGTACTCCTCATACTCTTCTTCGAAAGCGATGTCTTCGGTGATGTAAGGGAGGAACATGTTCGTGTCCGGCGCGTGGGCACGGAGGGGTGGAAATACGTCGGCCTCGACCACGTTCGGTGTGCCCACGGGACGCAAAAGACCAGATAACTCGGGACCAGGATGCAGACCTTCCAGGTGATGCGACAAGCTCACCGATCGCCTGTGTGCTTGACCATGCGCATGCACGGCTTGCTGGCCATAGCGCTTGCTGTTATCTGCGTCACAGCTACGTCAGTGTGCGTAAGCGGGCAAGAGCCTGGATCAACGCTACAAAATTTAACGAGTTGTCGGAGCGCCTGCTCCTGTGCCTGAAATGGAGCGCGTCATTCATGACTAAACATCCCGGCGTCCAATTAAAACAATTTTTTTACCTGCCCTTCACCGAGGTCATCCACCTCGTTGCCTGTGAGCCATTCATCGCGTAAATCAGGCCGACAGTTGAGGTAGATCGACGTAATGACTTGCATGTTCGCTAAGAGTTTGGGTTAGTAGTGTGGTGTAAAGGAGTTGGCTGTAATCGTGCACTTTGCCGCCATCTACGCCCGCTGTATGGCACTTGGCTCTTGATTAATTTAAGAATATGAAGTTGCAGTAAGGGGTGTTGCACTTTCAGCACACGCTTGAGAACGGCCTATTAAAATGTGGCGGAAATGTAAAGAATGCAAAAAAAAAAACGGGGGGGGGGAAAGATGGCCCCACCGTGCTCTTGTATTGAACGAGCATCCGAATACGATGCGAACGCTGTTTCGAAAGCTTCTGCATGACTTTGGCAAAGTTGATTGTGAAGAAAAAATTTCGCCAAGAGAATTCGGTAAGCATGTCAATTTCTTCGTGGGTCATTGTCCCATTGGGCAGGACAGTGGTCCGTGTCACCGTGCGCCGCGGAGGGCTGAGCATGTTGTCTTCCACCCGGCTAAGTTGGGGATTCTTCGAGAAGTGCCGAAGGCAATATCGGAAGAAGCTTATCGATTGAATTAAACATTATTCCGAGTCGTCGTGTGAATAATAATGGCGGTAACGACGTACTTATTATCAGGCGAATCTGCTTTAGATACAACTGTCATCGATACGTCTTGCATCCCAAACATCTTCATGACGAGGAGTAGACAGTTCGTGTCAAGCAACAGTTGACCGAGATGATGAAATTTCATGACGTCTGGGACAATCGCTTGAGCCGATGGATACTTTAGTCGAGTACACAAACCTACGCGAGACTTTGAACCACTTTAAGGTGAGCAACAGAATCGCAGATACGGCCTTAGTCGTGATCTCTCGATGGCGGGTGACGTCGATCTCATCAAGTGTGGGGGGATGCAATGGCGGTTGTTGTGGATCCTGAGCTAAAAATGCTATTAGCCCTGGCATCGTAACAAATTATTGGATGACACTAACGTGAAGATACTCCAGGCGGAAAACTCGCTGAATTGGCGGATGTTGGCGGTTGACCTGGAGAGGACGCAGACACGATGGCCAGGAGCAACTTCAATAGCACAAGCACCCAATTAGAGAGCACTGGGAGAACAGCGCTCTGTTGATCCCATCAGACGAGCGCATGGGCGCAAAGTAGAGGAGAAACTTACG
>WNFC01000873.1_pt1 | contig 31444 bp, 33 predicted proteins | sample 5400541 | NCBI WGS metagenome assembly WNFC01 (sample SAMN13153342, study PRJNA577476) | soil metagenome | isolation source: 120 cm saprolite under Douglas fir tree site 2 hole 2 replicate 1 | place: USA:California | collected 2015-04-18
AACCGCCTCGATGACCTCTCGTGTGTGATTTCAGATGTCCAAATGCCCGGAATGAGCGGCGTCGATTTGCAAGCCCACTTGCTTACTCAAGGGTACCGCGTGCCGTTCATTTTCTTCACTGCCTTCCGAGCCATGGCGTAGCCACGACTTGCCGCTTCATTTCTGGTGTGGCGAACTCAGTTCGGGCTTTTGTTATTGGATCTCGATCACGAGCTTTCCGGTAGCCCGACCTTCCATTAGGTCCGTGATGGCGCGCGGGGCTTGCTCAAGACAATAGCGCGCCCCGATGTGCGGCTTCAGCTTGCCCTCCGCGAGCCACCCAATGAGATCTCGCATATCGGTCTGGAATTGCTCCGGCTGCTGCTCGACGGAGGCCCCCCAAAAAACACCGATAACCGAAGCACCCTTCAGCAAAGGCAAGTTGAGGGGTAAGGCCGGAATCCGACCTGCTGCGAAGCCGATCACAAGAAACCGCCCGTTCCATCCGAGTGAGCGGAAAGCCGGCTCCGACAAATCCCCGCCAACGGGATCATAAACGACATCCACTCCCTTGCTCCCACGGAGTTTCTTCATCTCCTGACGGAGATCGCCCGTGCGATAGTTGATCAAATCATCCGCGCCACAACGCGCCGCGACATCGAGCTTCTCGGCGCTGGAGGCTGCAGCAATAACCCGCGCCCCGAGCAGCTTTCCAAGTTCTACAGCAGCGCTGCCGACACCACCGCCGGCACCCAACACGAGCAACGTCTCACCCGGACGAATTCTCGCCCGAGTCCGCAAGGCATGGATGGTCGTCCCATAGGTCACGGTGAAAGCCGCCGCGACATCAAAACCGACCGACGCGGGCAGGTGCAGCGCCCGGTCCGTGTCGACGATCACCTGCTCAGCGTAGGAACCTCTGACGAAAGCCGCCACCCGGTCGCCAGGCACGAAGGCCGTAACGCCCTTTCCGACAGCATCGACGACGCCCGCACCTACGGCGGCTCGAGCTTCGTCTGATAGCGGCCCGCGACGATCAGCCCGTCGGGGAAATTGACGCCGGCAGCATGCAACCGTATTCGGACCTGGCCGGGGCCAGGCTCGGGTGTCGGCAAATCCCGCAGCTTTAATACATCCGGGCCACCGAATTGTTCGCAGACGACTGCACGCATACTAAAGCGGTTCCCACCCGATTTGAATCGGCGGGATTCCCAAAGAGCTAAGGATGAGCGAATCTTCGTGCATTGATTCTCCGTTGCGGGGGCGGGCGATGCCGGTTGATCTCTCGCTCGACCGCGCGATGGGGTCTCCCGTGTTGCCCCGATTCTCGTTGTGTACGTGCCGTCGTCACTGCGGGAACGCGTAATCGAAGCTGTTGAAGGCGGTGCGTCGCGGCGCGAGACGGCTGAACGTTTCGAGGTGAGCGTGAGTTCGGCGGTAAAGTGGCTGCAGCGCTGGCACGAAAGCAAGAGCGCTGCGCCGAAGCCGCGTGGAGGAAGCGTTTATCCGCTGGAAGAGTTTGCAGAGCAGATACTCGATCTGATTGCCCAACAGCCGGACCTGACTTTGGTGGAGACCGTCGCAGAGCTCCGCAAGCGACGGATTCGAACCAGCCGTAGCTCGCTCTGGCGTTTTTTCGATCGCCACGGAGTCACCCTTAAAAAAAGCCTGCAAGCTGCCGAACGGCAGCGAGCGGATGTGGCGCAAGCACGCCGACGTTGGATCCGAGAGCAAGGTATGCTTGTCCCGCCCGGTTGGTGTTTATCGACGAGACCGCGGTCAGCACAAACTTGGCGCGGGTCAGGGGGCGTGCTCCGAGGGGCGACAGGGTGATCGGCACCGTTCCGCTTGGAGCATGGAAGACGATCACCTTCTTGGCTGCCTTGCGCCACAATAAAATGACCGCCCCAATGGTGGTCGAAGGTGCCATGACTGGAGAGATGTTCCTCGCCTATATCGAGCAGTGCTTGGTTCCCACGCTACGGCGCAACGACATCGTCGTGATGGATAACTGTCGCGTCCACATGGGGCCCGCCATACGCGAGGCGATTGAGAAAGCGCACGCGACGCTGCGCTACCTGCCGAAATACTCGCCCGACCTCAATCCAATCGAACTGCCTTACAGCAAATTCAAGGCGTTCCTCCGCAAGGTCGCGGCGCGAACTGTTCCGGGCCTCACTCGAGCAATTCGCTCATTCGTCCCACAGCTCGGTCCGTGCGAATGTGCCAACTATTTCAGGCATGCAGGGTATGCTTCAATATAATCGGAATCCGCTTTAGTTCCCAATCCCTCACACACAAGATGCTCGACGCTTCTGGAAAATCGCTTGTCAGTCAGTTTCCCGCAGGCGTGCCGCCGACATCTGCCGCCTTCAGATAGCGCTCCCTCAGTTCCCGCTTCAGCATCTTGCCGTTCGGCAATCGAGGAAGTATCGCGAAGTCAACGGTCTTGGGACATTTGTAGGACGCAATGCGTGCGCGACAAAAGTCGATCATTTCGGTACCGAGTTCGTCGCTTTCCTTAAGGCCGGCCCTCAACTCCACCACGGCTTTCACGTCATGTCCGAACTCAGGGTTCGGAACACCGATCACGGCGACGTCAAGCACGGATGGATGTCCGATCAGCACGTCCTCGATCTCCCGTGGATAGATGTTGACGCCGCCGGAAAGGATTAGATCCGTGCGCCTGTCAGACAGATATACAAATCCGTCCGCATCGACGTGACCAATGTCGCCCAGCGTGCTCCAGCCCCGCGCGTTATGTGATGATGCTGTTTTTTCAACGTCCTTGAAATATTCGAACCGGCCGCCCCCACTGAAATAGATCGTGCCAACTTCGCCGGCGGGCAATTCTTCGCCGTCCTCGCCAACAATGTGAACTTGGCCAAAAACGGGACGGCCTACCGTGCCGGGGTGACTGAGCCAGGTTGGCGTGTCGACTGCCGTCAGGCCGCTGGCCTCGCTACCAGCGTAATATTCAAAGACGATGGGTCCGAGCCATTCGATCATATTCCGCTTGATTTCCGGCGCACAAGGTGCCGCCGCGTGAATGACGACCTTCAGACTGGAGATGTCATATTGCGTCCTCTCCGCTTCTGGCAGGCGCAGCATTCGCACGAACATCGTCGGAACGAATTGGGCGTGCGTGACCCTGTAGGTTTCAATCAGCCGGAGCGTCTCGAGCGAATCGAACTTATTAACGACCACCACTGTGCCGCCGGCGCGCAGCACGTTCATGCTCCACGCGAGGCCGGCCGCGTGATAGAGCGGCGCCGGAACCAGATAGACGGTGTCACGATCGAATCCGTAAAATGAGCGCAAGAATTGAGTGATAGGAGGCTGCTGCCCCCACGAAAGCTGTCCGCGGTCCATCTTGAAGATGCCCTTCGGACGGCCTGTTGTGCCGGACGAATAGAACATGCATTCGCCCTCTAAGAGGTCAATGTCCGAACCATCGGAGGTGCGCTCAATGACCTCTTCGAGATTGTGAAACCTCCCGAAAGCCGGCCCATGCGTCAGGGCAACGCTCACGCCCGGGATATCTTGCGAAATCGCTTCAGCAAGATGGCGCACCTCTTCCGACACAACGAGGATTTTGGCTTCGCAATTCTGGACGATATAGGCGACTTCGCTCGCGGCAAGATGCCAGTTGATAGGCGTGTAGATCAGGCCCAACCGCTGGGCGGCCCAGCAGACGACGAAATAGTCTTCGTTGTTATCCATCATGATGGCGAGGTGGTCGCCTGGATCAATATCTCGTTCGTTCAGGTATCGCGCGAGTTTGCGCGACCGCCTGTCCAGTTCGGAATAGCTGATCACGTCGCCAGTCGTCCCCATCACGAACGCAGGCCGGTTCGGAGTTTCTTTCGCATAGATTGCAATATGACGCAGCTGCTGGTCGACTGTCATTGGGCTTGCCCTGTCGTCTCTGATTTCGTTCTACTGCTCTTTGGCGCACTGGCTTCCGCCTGACAGTTTTTCAATTCGCTTAGATCAGCTTGTCCCGCTCAAGCCATCCCAGCGCACGCTGGAATAACGTCACACATGCACCGTGCAGCCGATCCCCCGTCAACTTTGATGCGACGCCCGCGCATGCACGCGCATGAGTGCCTTCAAGAATGATCCCCAGCTTGTAGCAACCGAGAACGCCGTACCAACGCATATGCGAAGTCTCGCGAGTGCTCTCCGACGCATAGTGAGCAAGGAGTTCCTCAATGCGCGGAAAGCCGTCCCATGGCACAATCGCATTGCCGGAGATGGAGCGGCCGTCAGGCTCCGGCCAAGTTGCAAATCCCATGCGCCGACGGGTCGCGGCATCTCCAGCATGGAGCGGCGGCAACGCAACCGTGGCATTGAACCCCTTCACCGGCTCCATCAAATAAAAGGCCGCGCCGATCACATCGGTCGACGAGCAGGCAGCGATCAGGCCGGGATGCGGAACGTCGGAACCGGTGAGGGCGCCGAGCACCCGCGCCTCACTATGGTTGGTGGCATTGCCGTCGCCACGCGGACTGCGCGGCGATCGCCGCAGGACATAGCTGCGACCGTCGCGTTCGAACCGCAACAGAATATTCTGGGTGCCGCCCGCCAGGGCCGTGGGATTCTTAATCGGGCCTCCTCCAAGGTCACGATCGTCCATCCACGCGCGCAGCTTGCCGAGATCGACGAGATCCCGCCAGGGGTCCCCGCCCATGCGTCACTCCCAATAGGCCGCGTTCACGACGCCACGCTCGGCCCATATAGCTCAACCGCACGCTCGCGCGCCTGTTGTGTTTGGTAGCTCGGGAACAACGCGTTGGTCGGCTTGTATCCGCGTAGCACCTGCTTGGCGACGGTGACCTTGTGAACCTCGGTGGGGCCGTCGGCCAATCCGAGCATGTAGGAGTCGAGCAATTGTTGGGCGAACGGCATTTCTTTCGAAAGCCCGATCGATCCGTGGAGCTGCAGAGTGCGTCCCGCTACATCGTGCAGGACCTTCGGCATCGCCGCTTTCACCGCCGCAATGTCCTTGAGGACACGCTTGTAGTCCTGATGCTTATCGATCAGCCAGGCGGTGCGCAGCACCAACAGTCGAAATTGTTCGATCTCAACCCAGGAATCGGCGATCTTTTCCTGCACCATCTGCTTGTCGGCCAGCCGCTCGCCCTTGGTCCGACGCGACAGAACGCGTTCACACATCGCGTCGAATGTAGCCTTCGCCTTGGCAATCGTGCGCATTGCGTGGTGAATGCGGCCACCACCGAGGCGGACCTGCGTGACGATAAACCCGCCGCCCTCCTTGCCGAGCAGATGGTCGAGCGGAACGCGAACATTGGTGAAGCGCAGATACGCGTGCAAATCGTCATGGTCGCCATAGCCAACGCCGCGGACGATCTCGAGGCCCGGCGTGCCGGCAGGGACGATGAGCGTCGACATCCGCGAGCCGAGCGGGGCTTCCGGATTGGTGACCGCCACGACAATGAAGAAGGCGGCAAAGCGTGCGTTCGAGGCGAACCACTTCTCGCCGTCGATGCGCCATTCGCTTCCCACTCGCGTCGCGCGGGTGGTGAAAACCTCGGGATCTGCGCCACCTTGCGGCTCCGTCATCGCAAAGCACGAGACGATCTCGTTGTCCAGGAGCGGCTCAAGATAGGCCTTCTTCTGCGCCGCGGTACCGTAATGCGCAAGGATCTCGGCGTTGCCCGAATCCGGCGCCTGACAACCGAACACGGTCGGCCCGAAGGCCGATCTGCCGAGGATCTCGTTGAGAAGCGCAAGTTTCACCTGGCCATAACCTTGTCCCCCGAGCTCGGGTCCAAGGTGCGTCGCCCAGAGCTTGCGCTCGCGGACGCGCTTTTGAAGTGGGCGGACAAGCGCGTTGCGCTTCGGATTGTTCACATCAAACGCGCTGCCGAGAATGTGATCGAGTGGCTCGACCTCCGTACGCACGAAATTGTCGACCCAGTCGAATTCCTTCTGGAATTCCGGATCGGTTTCAAAGTCCCAAGCCATCCGCACGTCTCCTCGTGTTCGGCGCCGATCTATGCCAGCGCTGCTAGGTTTTCGATGTTCGCAAAGGGGTCAGAAGCTTTCGTAAGAGCGGCACTGCCCTCGACGATGATGGTCTGTCGGGCGGTATTTCAACTTCGACAAAGACTTCATCTTTCGAGGCTGGATCAAATCGACCGGTTCAATCGATGACGGCATTTCCGGATGTCGTGCAATTGCCGCTTCATGGGTGAGAGCCGAGTGTTATGAGTGAGCTCTTAGAGTAGGTGTGACTATGACAGCCTTCCGAAGGCGACGTCTAAGATGATTATTGTATCCGGTAATACGGCTATCCTATGAGAAGCGACTAATCTCACATTTGATTTCTGACTGGAGATAAGAGAGAAGCGGAGGATCAGTCGAAGCAGACAGGAGCAGTCGATGGAAGAGATGATGTCGTTAAGGGGAAAAGTAATTGTTGTTACGGGCGCGGCGCAGGGGATTGGGCGCGCGATTGCAGCGTTGGCGATTGACTTAGGTGCGAGGGTTGTCGGTGTTGATCTCAACGCAGAGAAGCTGGAAGCACTGGCAACAGCCAAGAACGGTCACCTGCTGCCTTACGTTGGCAGCGTCGCGGACCCGGAATTCGCCGAGGCGACTGTGCGCGACGTCACTTCACGTTTCGGCTCCATACACGGCCTCGTGAATAATGCTGGAATCACCAGGCCGGCGATGATCGAGAAGATGACGTTGCAACAGTGGACCGAGGTCATTGCGGTGCACCTGACAGGAGCCTTTCTGTGGACACAGGCCGTCGGTCGGACCATGGTCAAGGAGGCAAAAGGCGGTCAGCAAAGCTCCGGATCGATCGTCAATATATCGTCGGATGCGGGACGAGCCGGGGCTATTGGCCAGATGAACTATGCAGCGGCGAAGAGTGGTCTTCTCGGGATGACAATGACCGCCGCAAAAGAATGGTCGAAGTTCGGCGTCCGCACGAATTCGGTTTGTTTCGGCGTGGTCGAAACCCCAATGACGGAAACGATCCGGGGCGACAAATTTCGCGATGGCATTTTGGCGAAAATCCCGATGGGCCGTTGGGCGCAGCCGGAAGAGGCGGTCAAGCCTGTTTGCTTTCTGCTCTCTGACGCCGCTTCGTATATTACCGGCCAACACATAGCGGTTGACGGCGGATTTCACATTTCCGTCTAGCGGAACGCAGCTGAACAACCTACTCCAAGCGCGGTTGATCTGCACAACCTGAAGGTGCGCCGCTTGCATAGTGTTGCGGCGACCTCGCCTTGATCTGCGGCTTTGTGTTTCAGTTTCCGTCCATAGTAGGCACATCGCGCTTCGCGTTTATCATACGTAAATCCTCTAAGGTCATCGGGAATGAGTATTTGTATTCGCACTCATCCCGTCTCATTGTTGGCATTCTTAGGCCGTGTGTTGCTGGCAAGTGCCGCAAAGCACAAACTACAAACGGGGTTCTTGAGGCGTGAGCAAGGCTGTGAAACCATTCAAGGCTGTGAAACCAGTTTTTCTATGTTGCGCGCTTCTATTCCTGCAAGTTGTCGAAGTTGTCGCCGGCGACGCAACGCCCGTGCCGGGCGTAACCGTTACGGAAATCAAGATCGGCAATTTGATGCCTTATAGCGGTCCGGCATCTGGGTACAATCTGTTGGGAAAAGTAGAAGGGGCCTACTTCAAGAGGATCAACGATGAAGGCGGCATCAATGGCCGAAAGATAGTCTTCATTTCCTATGACGACGCCTTTAGTCCTCCCAAGTCCGTCGAACAAACGAGAAAACTTGTTGAAGGCGACGAGGTATTCGCGATTTTTAGTTCGCCCGGAACGGCATCGAATACTGCCACAATGAAGTATCTAAATCAAAAGAAGGTTCCACAGATATTCGTGACCTCTGGAGCTGCCAAATTTAGCGATCCGAAAAATTTTCCATGGACGATGGGATGGATTCCCCATTACAGAAGCGAAGGGGTGATCTACGGAAAGCATATCATCTCGCAGAATCCGAACGCGAAGATTGCAATTCTGTATCAGAATGACGATTTCGGTCGGGATTATCTGGCCGGTCTAAAAGAGGGGCTGGGCGATCGAGCTCCGGAGATGCTCATCGCTCAAGCGTCGTATGAGACTACTGATCCCACGATTTCTTCGTCGGTCATCACTCTAAAGGCGTCTGGAGCCGATACACTCGTTGTGGCGGCAATCTCCAAATTTGCGACTCAGGCCATTAGAACTGTCGCCGAGTTGGCCTGGAAGCCCACGACCTATGTCAGCAACACGGCAACAACGGTCGACAGTACGCTGAAACCAGCAGGCTTGGGGAACGCAGTCGGAATAGTCTCGGCAGCTTACAGGAAGGATCCAGAAGATCCGGCTTGGGCAAACGATCCAGGAATGTTGGAATTCTTCGCCTTCATGGATCAACATTATCCTTCCGGGGCCAAAAACGATATTGCCGCGCTCGGTTACGCCTCAGCTCAAAGCCTCGTCTATCTGCTTCGCCAATGCGGAGACGACTTGACCAGAGAGAATTTTATGAGGCAGGCGGCGAATCTTCGCAACGTAGAAATCGGATTGCTGCTTCCCGGAATTACAATGAACACAAGCCCAACCGATTTTATTCCAATCGATCAGTTTCAAATGATGCAATTCAATGGAGAACATTGGGTTCTGTTCGGACCGATCGTAAGCCCTTAACGACACTTCATTCTCATACCCAGGAGTAGGACTTGTTTGCTAGCTCAGCTCAAAGGGGGGGGCGCGTATGTCGTTGGAGCATTCGAGCATCCAACGCGCCTCGCGACCGACAAGAGCATCGCTCAACTTCACGCCGAAGTCGCACGAGGTGCGTTGGAAGACGCGGGCCTTGGAATCGGAGATGTCGACGCCCTCTTTACAGCTGATGCGCCCGGCTTGGGGCCAATCGCCATTGTCGAGCATCTTGGCATCAAGCCGAAGATCGTCGACTCGACCGACGTCGGAGGCTCATCCTATTTGCTGCATGTAAACCACGCCGCTCTGGCGATAGCTGCGGGCAAGTGCTCGGTTGCGCTGATTACGCTCGCAGGGCGACCCAGGGCCGAAGGTAAAACCATAGTGGCGTCTAAATTCGCCGGGCCGGAGGTCGGTTTCGAGAGCCCTTATCGATCGCAGGTTGTAGGTATGTATGCGATGGCCGCTGCGCGCCACATGCACGAATATGGAACAACCGCCGAGCAACTCGCGTGGATCAAGGTCGCGGCTTCCGTCCATGCCCAACACAACGCGAGCGCGTTGCTACGAAACGTCGTGACGGTGGAGGAAGTTGTCAATTCCCCAATGGTGGCCGATCCTTTGCACCGGCTGGACTGCTGCGTCATAACTGACGGTGGAGGAGCCCTCGTTGTTGTAAGTCCTGAGATCGCCAGGTCGCTCGCTCGCCCTATGGTCAGGGTCCGAGGGGCTGGAGAGTTCGTGAAGCATATTCGTGGCGGCTATCCGGATATGACGTCGTCGGGCGCGGTCGTCTCCGGCGCACAAGCCTTTGCCGAGGCGGGCGTTACTCCGAAAGATATTAAGTGCGCCTGCATTTACGACAGCTTCACGATTTCTGTTCTTATCGCGCTTGAGGATTTGGGTTTTTGCGAGAAAGGGAAGGGCGGCCAGTTCGTCAGCGAAGGAAATTTGATCTCTGGGGTCGGTCGGCTGCCGTTTAACACCGATGGAGGTGGCCTTTGTAACAACCATCCATCAAACCGCGGTGGAATGACCAAGGTGATTGAAGCAGTTCGTCAGCTGCGCGGTGAGGCCCATCCCCGTGTCCAGGTCCCGAACTGCGATATTGCGCTTGCTCATGGCACGGGCGGCTGGATTGCCTCGCGTCACTGCAGCGCGACACTGATTCTGGGAAGAGAGTAGACGATGGCCGAAACCATTCAGAGCGATGTGCCGCCCCCTAATGTTGATTTGGACAACGAGCAGTTTTGGGCCGCGGCGAACAGGCGCCAACTCCGAATCGGCCAGTGCACGAAGTGTCAGAAGGCGTTCTTCTACCCGCGGCATTTTTGTCCGTTCTGCCTTTCTGCCGACGTCGACTGGGCGTTGGCTTCGGGCAAGGCACAGATCTACTCATATACCGTGATGCGAAGGGTCGATAAGCCGTATGTACTCGCTTACGTGCAGCTCGACGAGGGACCAGCGATGATGACGAACATTGTCGAGTGCGATTTCGAAAGCCTCAGAGTCGGCCAGATAGTCGAGGCTGTATACGTTACGTCAAAAAACGGATCGCTCGTTCCGATGTTTAGACCGATAGATGGGCATGCCTAGTCGAGGCTGTTCACTTAACAAACGAGCGTCGATTGTGCGTTTCCTATTCGCCGAGCAATTGCGAATGAAGGGGTCTAAGGTTGATCAATAAAGAAGTAAAAACATGTGCCGAAGCGGTGGCTGGGATCAGCGACGGCGCTATCGTGCTAGTCGCGGGGTTTGGTGCGGTAGGTGTGGCCGATCATCTACTGGATGCACTTCACGACCAGGGCGCCAAGGAGCTAACTGTCGTTGCCAACAACGCTGGCACCGGCGACTACGGACTGGCGAAGTTGATCCATTCGGGTCGTGTCCGAAAAGTGATCTGCTCATATCCTCGCTCTGGCGACTACCGTGCCTTCCTTGCAGCCTACCGGGCCAAGTCCCTCGAGCTTGAACTGGTGCCGCAGGGTACCATGAGCGAGCGAATGCGATGCGCCGCTGCCGGTCTCGGCGGATTTTTTTCACCGGTCTCCGCTGGCACCAAGCTCGTCGAGGGTAAAGAAATCCGCGAGATCGGCGGCCGGCTCCACGTGTTCGAGAGCCCACTCAAGGGTGATGTCGCGTTTATCAAAGCCAGAACGGCCGATCGCTGGGGCAATCTAGCTTACGCCAAATCGGCGCGAAACTTCAATCCAGTCATGGCAACGGCCGCCGAACTTACTGTGGTGGAGGTAGACATAGTGGTTGAACTTGGTGAAATGGATCCGGAAGCGATCGTCACGCCAAGTATATTCGTTGATCGGGTCGTCGTGGTCGGAGAAGGCGCATGGTCAAGCTGACGCGAGAACAGGTTGCATGGCGTGCCGCGCAAGACCTGAGAGAAGGTGCCTTCGTCAATCTCGGAATTGGCATTCCGACACTGGCAGCAAACTTCGTGCCGAAGGATCGAGAAGTCATCTTTCATAGCGAGAACGGCATTCTGGGCCTCGGGCCACGGCCGACATCCGGGCTGGAAGATCCGAATTTAATTGACGCAGGCAAGAGTCCAGCGACTTTGGCCATTGGCGGTTGCTATATGCATCACGCCGACGCGTTCCTGATGATTCGTGGTGGGCACCTCGACGTTAGCTTGCTGGGTGCCTTTGAGGTTTCAGAGGCGGGAGATCTGGCGAACTGGGCTACCGACGATCCGACGTTTCCACCCGGCGTTGGCGGAGCAATGGACTTGGCGGTTGGAGCCAGAGAGGTTCGCGTCCTCATGGACCACGTCGGCAAAAACGGCGAACCGCGTATCAGGCATCGGTGCACCTTGCCACTCACGGCATCATGCGTTGTCAAGCGAATCTATACAAATTTGGCGGTAATCGATGTTCAGCCGAACGGACTTTTGGTGAGGGAGATCGTCGGTGGGATAAGCAACATTGAGCTTCAGTCGCTGACGGAGCCGAAACTCCAGTTTTCCACCAACTTGCAGATCTTGGCTCCGCCACTTGCGGCCTGAGCCTGGGGAGGCTGCTTCTCATTCTCGCGCGGTTCAATCGATCATGATGCAATATTCGATCGGCGAGATATCGATAATTCAAGTCATCGAGCAGCGCGGAGCTAGCTTTGCGCCCGAGGTTCTGTTCCCGGATTGGGGCCCTGCCATTTTAGAGCAACAGCGGGCGCTGATGGTGCCGGCGTGCTTCGACGAGCGGGACGGACGTCTCATCTCAAGTATTCACACGTGGGTTTTGCGCACCCGTCATCATACGATTCTGGTCGACAGTTGTGCCGGCAATCACAAGAACAGGCCCAGCGTCCCGCGCTTTCACCAACTCAATCTGCCGTTTCTCGAAGGGTTGGCGGCAGCGGGAGTTTCGCCAGAGTCCGTGGACTACGTGATGTGCACGCATCTTCACGTCGATCATTGTGGATGGAATACAAGGCTGCTCGACGGTCGCTGGGTGCCGACGTTTCCCAACGCGAGATACCTCTTCTCCAAGGCTGAATACGAGCATTGGCGAGGTCCCGCGGGGAAGCAGGGTGTCAACGCTGGAGTCTACGAAGATAGCGTTCTGCCGGTGGTCGAGAGCGGGCAGGCGGAAATTGTCGACGGGGAGGGCTCGGTGGGAGATGGCCTTATGTTCCATCCGACGCCGGGACACACCGTTGGCCACGTCGCCATAAAGCTCCAAAGCCGTGAACACCGCGCGGTCTTCAGTGGAGACATCATGCATCAGCCGCTGCAGGTATTCCGCCCCGACTGGAATAGCGCGTTTTGCGAGGATCCGACCCGCGCGCGCGCGTCGCGCCGTTGGTTGCTTGAGCACGCAGCGGATACCGGGTCGACAGTATTTACCGCTCATTTTGCGAACAGCTCTGCCGGCCGCATCACGCGCCACGGCGACCGCTTCGACTGGCGGTTCGTCTGAAGAGAATAGTCCGCGTTGATCCACGCGGCCGCAAGTCTGCAAGGTGCGGTTTGATAGAGGGATCTCTGCAAAAAAGGCCGCTGCCGCTCGGAAAGCGACAGCGGTCCAGTCAAGGGAGAAGCAGACGACCGGTCTGCCAGCGGAGACGGGCCTCAGTTTCTGCGTTGCCGTTGCAACACGCTTGCTGAGGCAGACGAATCGAAATTAGTTGTTTTTCATCACAAACGAGCATTTTCCGTCGGCAAGGGAGCGGTAAGCCTGGTCGCCAGGAAGTGTCCCGATCTTCTTGAAATAGTCCCACGGATACTTCGATTCCTTGGACGATTTCACCTCGAAGAGATGCATGTCGCGGATCACGCGGCCATCCTCCCGCACGTAGCCCGAGGCGCCCGTCGCATCATCGACCTTAAGCTCCTTCATCTGTTTCATCACCGCCTGCGTATCTATGGTTCTCGCGGCCTTGATTGCCTTCAGGTAGTGATAGAGGCCTTCGTAGGCATTCACCTGCGGTGCGGTCGGCATCTTGCCATTGCGATCGAAGAATCGCTTCGACCACGCCCGCGTCTTGTCGTCCAGATCCCAGTAGAACGTATCGACGAACTCGATACCTGCGGTATCAGCCAGGCCAAGACTGTGGACTTCCATGATGTAGAGGAGGAAGACGGCCGTCTTCATCTTGAGCCCGAATTCGTGAGACTGCTTGACCAGATTTGCCATATCGGCGCCGGGGCTCGCGATGGCCAGCACCTTCGCGTTGGAAGCCTGTGCCTGCAAAAGCAATGAGGCAAAATCCGATGTTCCAAGCGGATGCTTCACCGCGCCGAGCACCTTGCCGCCATTTTCGGCGATGGCCTGACTGGCCGAATTCACAAGCGCGTGTCCCAGAGCATAGTCGACGCTGACAAAAAACCAAGTGTCGAGGCCGCTCTTCGTCAGTAAGGAGGCGATGGTGCGCGAGTTGGAATAGGTATCGGGGAGCCATTGCACGAGATTGGGTGAGCAATCCTTGCCGGTGAGGCTGTCCGAGGCTGCGGCCGTGGCGAGCAGGATCTTGTTCTTCGCCAGCACCAGATTATTGGCGGCGAGCGCGATCGCGGAATTGTTCATGTCCATGACCGCATCGACGCCATCGACGTCGAGCCATCGTCTCGTGATGCCAGCGCCGATGTCAACCTTGCCTTGGTGGTCCCCGACCAGAAGTTCGATTCGTCGCCCCAGAACCGTTCCGCCAAAATCCTCGATCGCCATGCGAGCGGCGTCGACGCCGGCTGGGCCGTCGTTGCTCGAACTCGGACCGCCGACATCCGTCAGATAACCGATCCGTATCGGGGCCTCCTGCGCTTGCGCCAAAGCTGGCACGGTGGCAGCAAGGCCAATCAAGACTGCCAAAGTTGAGACAATACGAAATCCGGTCTGCAACTATCCCTCCCTTGTGACGTGATTTGCGGAGTTTGGTCTTAGGTCGTCAAGCTGCCCGGCTCGCTTGCAGATGGCGCGGCAGAAGACCGTTGCGTTAAGGATGCATTTCGGCCTTGGCACTGTCTAATACACAGATCGATCATGCTGAGACCGGATTCGTCTGAGTGTCTGCAGAACAGGCGGTGACAGACTCAACTGGGCACTTGCTTGGGGAAACCTGCCTAGCGCTGATCCGACGCTTTGCCGGTGCCTAGCGTGGCTCCCAGCTCCGGCGCCAGGCTTTCGACCATGCGGACGAAATTGCCCAACACGGCCGACGAATTCTCCTTGTTGTACACGAGTTGAAGCGTTGTAATCGGAGTCTTCTCGCGCAGTGGAATGTATCTGACTTGCGCAATTTGCAGATTCTGGAGCGACGCTGGCACCAATGACACCCCGACTCCTGCGGCAACCAGTCCGAGCAGGGTGTGTGTGTCCGAAACCTCTTGCACGATGTTGAGCTTGTGTCCTTGGTCGAGCAGCGCCCCGAACATGCGCCGGCTGAAATCCCTATTCGCGGTAGGATAAACGCTAATGAGAGGCTGGCCCGCGATCTGGGCGAGCGTCAGCGCTTTTTCGTTGCAGAATTCGTGGCCACTCGGCACCACGGCGATGAACGGTTCCTGAAACAATGTCACCGCTTCAAGCTCCCGCTCGTTGATCGGACCACGAAGGATGCCGGCATCGATACGGTGTTCTTTCAGAGCCAAGATCTGCTGCGAGATGGTCATCTCCTGAAGATGCAGCTTGACCTTGGGATATTTTTTTATGAACGGCGGGAGGATGCGGGGAATGACCGCGTAAATCGAGGAGAAGATCGCTCCCAAGGCGAGCGGCCCGTCCTCTCCGCGCGCGATCGCCTGAACGACTTGCGCGGCCATTTGGGTGGTATTGTTCAGGCGGCGGGCAAAACTTACGAGCGCTTCGCCTTCCGGCGTCAGCGCGACGTTGCGGCGCGACCGGACGAAGAGCTTGACGCCTAATTGGCGTTCGAGCGCCAGGATATGCTGACTGAGCGGAGGCTGGGCAATGCCCATCTGTTCCGCGGCGCGGGTGAAATTGAGGTGTTCGGCGACAGCCAGGAAATATCGCAGCTGTCGGAGTTCGATCCGCGGCGTGTGCTCGTAGATGTCGGCCCGTCCGCCCTTCTCGTCCAGAGGCACGGGACTGCGGGTCTTTCGGTTGCGTGCCAATTCAACTCTCCGAGTCCATGCGAAATGCCGTCCGGCCGCCAATCCGACTGAATTAGTCAGGCTACCGGTCTGAGCGCCGGGCCGCCCCGCCGCTTCCGGGGGGGGTGGCAGGGGAGGCTGCTCCGGTGTTTTCACCGCGGAGCCAGAGTTCATGGAGTTCCTTCAGATAGGTCTCCAGTTCCTTGTGAGCGGCCTTGGCATCACCGGCCCTAAGGTGTTTGACGATGGCCCGCCGGGACCTAATCACCCGGTTGCCGCTCAATGAGCCGAGCCTGACCACCCATTGTTGCAGGAGATCCACGAAAGAATCGGCGATCGTGACGAGAATCTTGTTCTCGCTTGCCTCCGCCAGTTGACGATAGAACTGAATAAGGATGGCGGAGCGTTTCTGGGGATCGTCGATGACCGCTTCGGCTGCCCTGATGTTGGCCTCCATGGCCTGCAGATCGGCCTCGCCCAAAGTCGGCATCGCCGCATCCAGGAGCATGACGGTTATGGCGCGCATCGCTTGCGTCAGATCGGCCACCGAGAAATCCGTCAGCCGAAGCGCGCTCGTCAACTGGCTATTGAGAATTTTTGGATCGCTGGCCGCGACGAACGCGCCGCCGGTCGGTCCTCGTTTCAGGGTGATGAAGCCGCTTATCTCCAGCGTTCGCAGCGCTTCGCGCACGGTATTGCGGCTGACCTGGAATTGCGCGGCGAGTGCGCGCTCGGTCGGCAGCTTGTCACCGCGTTGCAGGCGGCCATCCTCGATATTGGCCTTGATCTGATTGATGATCTCTTCAAACGTCCGACGCGGCCTCGCCGGACTGAACATCGGATTCTTTCCGGGTTCCGGAGGCAGCTCTGGCTTCTTCGCCGGTAGAGGGCTCATGGAATTCTCATTGGCTTGCTGCGAAAACGCTGATCGGATTCCGGGGCACCCGGCGACGGTAACGGGATTCACCCGCTTATAGGGCTTATTTGGCCCTTGGTCCAACCTTAGACCGCCGGTCCGGGCCGGCTCGGAGGCGGCGTCGGGCTCGTCGGGGGCGGGCGCCCGAACCATAGCGAATGCGTATGACGTCGGTCGCAAGCAATCTTAGACAATGGCTTCCCCGGTCCGCATGGTCGAGCACAGGCATTGCCGATGGCAACGCCTTTAGCTCGGAGGTTTGTTCGCATGACCAGCCGGAAGGTACCGGTCCTTATTGTCGGCGCGGGGCCAGTAGGGCTCGCTTTGGCCGGAGATCTCGGCTGGCGAGGCGTGCAATGCTGTTTGGTCGAAAAGACCGACGGCGCGATCTATCAGCCCAGAATGGACATGGTCGGCGTTCGTACCATGGAGTTCTGCCGGCGATGGGGAATTGCGGGTTGGGTCGAGAATTCGCCTTACCCGCGCGACTATCCGCAGGATAACGTCTGGCTCGAATCCCTGACCGGCTTCGAGTTTGGCCGCGAGCGCATGGCCAGCAAGAGCGAAGAACCGTGTCCACCGCAAAGTCCCCAAAAGAGGGAACGGTGCCCTCAGGACATGTTCGATCCCATCCTTCGCCGCTTCGCCGGTCAGTTCAGCGCGGTCGAATTCCGCTATCGAACAGAACTGATCGATCTTGAGGAAGGCCGCACAAGCGTTGTGGCAACACTTCGCGATCTCGATACGGGACGGGAAGACAAGGTCGTCGCCGACTATCTGGTTGGAACCGACGGTGCGGCGAGCGTTGTTCGCGAGAAGCTCGGTATCCCCATGCGGGGGGAGCCGGTTCTCACTTACACTACCAATGTGATTTTCCGGTGTCGTGACCTTCCGTCGCTGCACGACAAGGGCAAGGCGTATCGCTTCATTTTCATCGGCCGCGAGGGAACCTGGCTAACGATCGTCGCGATCGACGGCGCCGACCGGTGGCGAATGTCGATCATCGGCGACAAGTCGAAGCGGGAAATCCCGGAAAGCGAGATTCGCGCATTGATCGTTCGCGCCATGGGCAAGCCGTTCGACTTTGAGATCGAATCGATCATGCCCTGGGTACGACGCGAACTGATGGCTGAAACTTATGGTACCGACCGCGTTTTTCTGGCCGGCGACGCCTGTCACCTGATGTCGCCGACCGGGGGCTTCGGCATGAATACCGGCATCGCCGATGCCGTCGATCTGTCGTGGAAGCTCGAAGCCGTCGTCGCGGGATGGGGCGGTCCGGAACTGCTGCGGTCCTACGGCATCGAGCGCAAGCCGGTTGCGGAGCGGGCCGTGAAGGAAGCAAGCGGCAATTTGGGACGCATGCTCGCGGCGCGCAGGAAGGGTCCACCGGAGATCGCCTTCCAGCCCGGTTCGGAGGGCGACGCGGCGCGGAAAGAGTATGGCGACTGGTACACCGAGACCATGAAGCGGGAATGGTACTCGACCGGCATCCATCTCGGATTTGATTATTATCATTCTCCCGTCGTCTGCCCCGACAATACGCCGGCGCCACCCGATGAAGTCTCGAACTACGTCCAGACCGCGCGGCCTGGTCATCGCGCGCCGCATGCCTGGCTGAAGGATGGCAGATCGACTCTTGACCTGTTCGGCCGCAGCTTCGTGCTGCTCTGCTTCTCAGCGGCTGGTTCCGTGGGCCAGAGCCTTGCTGCGGCGGCAAGAGTACGCGGCTTTCCCTTACTGGTCATTGATCTCAGCGACGAAGCCAGGATACACGAACTTTACGGCGCGAAATACGTCCTGGTTCGACCCGATGGACATGTCGCCTGGCGAGATAACGCGCAACCTGAAAGCGCCGGGCACGTTATCGACGTCGTACGCGGCTTGGCGGCTCGGCGCGCGGGAACGCACCTCGCAGGGGCCGATCATCCCCTTGGCAAGGAACAAGCTGTCCCGGCCGGGAGCGCTCCATGAGCTATCTTGTCGCAACATCGCGAGATCCACGACCGGCGGGAGACCGCTTTCGCGAGCTGTTGACCGGGCCGGGCATCCTGAGGATCCCGGGAGCCTTTAATGGCATGGCGGCATTGCAGGCGAAGCTGGCCGGTTTCAAGGCGCTTTATCTGTCAGGCGCTGCGATGTCGGCTTCGATGGGGCTGCCTGACCTCGGCATCATCAGCAAGGAAGACGTCTGTTTCTTTGTGAGGCAAATCTGCCGTGCTGCTGATCTTCCCCTCGTGGTGGACGGTGACACCGGGTTCGGCGGCATCTTGAATGCGATGGACATGGTACGCAGCTTCGAAGATGCGGGCGCTGCCGCGGTTCAGATCGAGGACCAGGAACTGCCAAAAAAGTGTGGACACCTCAACGACAAGAAATTGATCTCGCCCGATGAGATGGCCGCCAAGATTGCGGCTGCGTCCCGTGCGCGCAAACATCTCTACATCATTGCCAGGACGGACGCGGCGGCCAGCGAGGGATTTGAGGCGGCGGTCCGCCGGGCGAAGGTGTATCTCGAGGCTGGTGCGGATGCGATTTTTCCGGAAGCCTTGACCACGGAAGACATGTTTCGCGACTTCGCCAAACAGGTGAACGCCCCGCTGCTTGCGAACATGACCGAGTTCGGCAAGACACCCTATCTCTCCGCAAGCGCCTTCGAGGCGCTCGGCTACAAGATGATCATTTGGCCGGTTAGCGCACTCCGCATCGCTGCCAAGGCGCAGGCGACCTTCTACGAGCAGCTCCGGCAACAAGATCGCGCCGACGGAATGCTCGGCAGCATGCAGACCCGCGCGGAGCTCTACGATTTGATCGGCTATGCGGATCATGAGGCGCTCGACGACTCGCTCAAGAAGACCGTCGTTACGGATGTGATGCGCGGAGTTGCGGCCAAGTAACAACGACAACCAGCTTCGTCTTCATCTGAAGCCGGAAACAAAGGGAGAAAAACATGGCCTCCGAAGTCATGAGCGACGCAACGCAGCGTCAGGAACTCGCCGACGAATTGGCAAAATACGGTGTTCGCGTCGCGCAACCCGACGATCCTCCGTTGTTTACCAAGGAACCGAAAAGCAGCATGCAGCCGTTTCACTGGAAAGCAGCTGACCTCGCGCGCCTGCTTGAAAAGATCGGTGCCGTTTTGAAGCTTGAGCAGGGGGGACAGCGGCGCACACTACGCCTGACCAATCCGGGCCTGCCCTACGGTACGACGCCGACATTCTGGGCTTCGATTCAATACATTCTCCCCGGCGAAATCGCGAGCGCGCATCGCCATGCGGCGACCGCGCTACGGTTCATCATGGAAGGCAGCGGCGCCGATACCATCGTCGACGGCGAGCAATACATCATCAACGAGGGCGATCTCGTTCTGACGCCGAGCTGGACCTGGCACGATCATGAGCACAAGGGCAGCAAGCCGATGATCTGGCTCGATGTGCTCGATATCTCGCTGGTGCGCTCGCTGCATGCGACGTTCTTCGAGGGTTCAAACGAGCCGCGCCAGAACATCAACCGGGTTTCGGATCGTTCCTACCGCGAATTTGGAAGCGGCTTGCTTCGGCCAATGCACGAAGAGCGGAGCGGCGGTCCGAGTCCCGTTCTGGCCTACTCTTGGTCGCGGGCGCAGGAAGCCCTGTCGCAAGCGGTCGGGCTTGATCCGGATCCCTTCGACGACACGCTCCTCGAATACCAGAATCCCCTGACCGGCGGTCCGGCGCTGCCAACGATCGGCACCGCGATCCAGGTGCTACGTCCCGGCGCGAAATGCAAGCCGCATCGGCATACCGGAAGCGTGGTCTATTACGTCGTGCGCGGGCAGGGCACGACCGTGATCGATGGAAAACAGTTCGACTGGTCGAAAGGCGATTTCCTGGCCTTGCCGCCCTGGGCCGTGCACGCCCATCAAAACCGCTCGGACAAGGTCGAAGCGGTGCTGTTCCAAGTCAATGACATCCCGGTGCTGAAATCGCTCGGCCTCTACCGGGAAGAAGCCGCCTGACGGCGCGATGTCACAAGGAACAGCCATATGAAAATTGCAAGCTTCAACCAGGGGCGTATCGGAATTGTCGAGGACGCAACTATCGCCGACATATCCGATCTCGTCGGCTACGATCCGGTCTCATGGCCGCCCACGGGCATGCTGCGGCTCATCGCATCGTACGATCACCTCAAGCCGCGAATCCTCGAGAGGTTGCGGATCGCCGAACGGATCCCGCTCGCCAAGGCCCAACTCAATTGTCCGGTGGCTTGGCCGAACAAGGTCATCGCCTATCCCGCCAACTATCATGCCCATATCGACGAGATGAAAACGGGCGCCGGGTTGATATCGAAATTCGATGCGAGCGGGCAGGGGTTTTTCCTCAAGTCGAACTCGAGCCTCAGCGGGCCGAATGATCCCATCGTGCTGCCGGCGTTGCCTGACCGCGAAATTCATCATGAATGCGAACTCGCGATCATCATCGGCAAGGGCGGCCGCAGCATTTCGCGCGAACACGCGCTTGAGCACGTCTTTGGCTATTCGTGCCTGATCGATGTTGTCGTTCGCGGCAAGGAGGAGCGGGTGATGCGGAAATCATTTGATTCGTTTTGTCCGATGGGTCCCTACCTGACGACAGCGGACGAAGTTCCTCACTACGACGACGTTGATCTCGAACTCAGTGTGAACGGTGATCGGCGACAAAAAGCCAACACGCGCGACCTCATCGTCGATGTCCCCGAGATGATCGCGATGGCCTCATCGGTCATGACGCTCTATCCCGGCGACGTCATTGCGAGCGGTACGCCTTCCGGTGTCGGCCCATTGCAGGCGGGAGACCGGGTCGCCATCCGGATCGCAGGCGTCGGCGAGATGACGCTGGATGTAAACCAGGGAAAGGACGGCGCGCATCCAGTCTGGAAAAAAGCGCCGGCCATGAGCCCTGCATAAGGCGATCTCGGTTCCTTACAGGAACACTCACTAATGCGGGCCGCGAGTGTTTTGCCCGCACGGATTGTCTCGCGCTGCAGGTTGCTCGCCCTGAATGCATTTTCAGCATCGCTCCAATGCATCACGGCGATTGGGTTGACCTTTTGGGAATGATGGGTCTATGGTTGGACCAAAGGCAAACAAGGACCAAGGATGGCTGACGGCTTCGACTCGGCAGGACAGGTAGCTGTCGTTACCGGTGGTGGGAGCGGCATCGGGCAGGCGCTCTGCCGGTCGCTCGCGCAATCCGGGATTCGCAGCGTTGTCTTGGCCGATCTCGATATCGATGCGGCGCGGCGAGTTGCGGTCGGTATCAACGAGACGCATCCCCGCCGACCCGCTGTGGCGCTTGAACTCGATGTGGCTGAAAGCCGATCCGTCGAAGCGGCGGTGGAGAAGGTTGAAGCTGAGATCGGCCCGATCGATCTCTGGTGCTCGAACGCGGGAATTCACGCCGGCGACGGCCTTGGCGACACCAGTGATTGGCGGAGGTCGCTGGACGTCAACCTGATGGGTCACGTCAACGCCGCGCGAGCCGTCATTCCACGGATGGCTAGGCGCAGAAATGGACATTTTATCGTCACCGCCTCCGCGGCCGGCCTGCTGACTGATTTTCGCTGCGCGCCTTACGCAGCCAGCAAGCACGCCGCCGTCGCGTTGGCCGAATGGCTCTCGATTACGTATGCCGATGATGGTGTCTCGGTCTCGTGCGTCTGCCCGGAGGGCGTGCGGACCGGTATGACGAAGCCCAACAGTCTTAAAGCGGGAGTCTCGAGCGGCTTTCTCGAGCCGGAAGATGTCGCCCGGGAAATTATCGAGGCGCTCAAGACGCGCCGCTTTTTGGTGCTGCCCCATCCGCGCGTCGCCGAGTACGAGCAGCGCAGGGCGGCGGACCGGGAAAACTGGCTGGGCCGGATGCGTGCGGCCCGGCGCAGGCTGACGCAGGCGACGCCGTCGGCGGCTGCGTCCTGAGATCAAGGAGAACAAGATGTCACAGACTGTTGCCGAACTCGCCTACCCGATGAGCCGGACCAAGCCGTTCAATCCGCCCGACGGCTACGCCGATCTGCGCGAGCATGAACCCTTTGCTCGGGTGCGGCTATGGGACGGTACCTATCCGTATCTTCTGACCAAATTCGACGACATCCGTGCCGTGCTCAGCAATCCGCAGTTCAGTTGCGAGCCGAACCGGGAGGGTTTCCCTCACGTATTTGAAGGGCGCATGGTCGCGGACAAGGCGGACCGGTCGTTTCTTCGCTTGGACAATCCCGAGCATGATCGCTTGCGCCGGATGGTGACGAAGGAATTCACGGTTCGTCGGATCGAGCAGCTGACGCCACGCATCGAGGAGAGCGTGGACAGGTTGATCACGCAGTACTCCCAATTGCCGCAAGGAGCCGACTTCGTCGAGCATTTTTCGGCGCCGCTGCCGACCGAGATCATCACCTTCCTGCTGGGAATTCCCTACGAAGACCACCAGTTCTTCCATGAGGCGACACGAATCCAGTTCGGCTCAAAATCGACGCCAGCCGAAGTCCGCAAGTCACTTGATGACCTCTTCAACTATCTCGACGCGCTGATCACCCGCAAGGACCGCGAGCCGCAGGACGACATCGTCTCGCGGCTGGTCGTCGAACAGCTCAAGCCGGGTCACGTCGACCGGCTGACGCTCATCAACATCGTCCGCCTGCTGCTGAGCGCCGGCCATCAGACCACCCAGAACATGACGGCGCTGGGCGTGCTCACCCTTCTGCAGCATCCAGACCAGCTCGCCCTGATCAAGAGCAATCCTGAAATGATCCTGGGGGCGGTCGAAGAGCTGTTGCGGTTCTCAAGCGTGCTGCACGTCGGCGCGCGCCGTGTGGCGCTTGAGGATGTCGACGTCAACGGCAAACTGGTGAAGGCGGGGGAGGGGGTCATTTGCTCGATTCCAGCCGCCAACCGCGATCCCGATCTATTTCCGGATCCCGACAGGCTCGATGTGGAACGGGACGCGGCTCGTCACGTCGCATTCGGCTTCGGCATCCATCAATGCCTGGGCCAGGTGCTCGCGCGCGCCGAGTTGCGCATCGTCTATGGATCGCTGTTCAACCGGCTGCCCAACCTCCGCCTCGCCGTCCCATTCGAGAAGCTCCGCTTCCGCCATGACATGTTTGTCTACGGAGTGCACGAGCTTCCCCTGGCCTGGTGAACCAACCGAAAGCAACTCTCATGCGTATTACCGTCAATAGATTACGTTGCATTGCCGCCGGGCAATGCGTTCTCAAGTCGCCCCACGTATTCGACCAGGACGAACAGGACGGCATCGTGGTCCTCCTGACCGAAAATCCGGCGCCCGAATTCGAAGCATCGGCGCGGCTCGCCGCGCGCGTCTGTCCGTCCGAAGCTATCACCGTTCACGACGAATAATCGTCGGCGTAAGCCGCGAGAGCGTGGGGAGTTCATATGAATCAACATCAGAAGACCATTGCGGCCGACGTCGCATCGGAGCACCCCCGCGCGCTGACGGGGGTCAAGGTCCTTGACCTCACACAGTGGGAGGCAGGATCGGCGTGCGCGCAGTCGCTCGCTTTTCTCGGCGCCGATGTCTTCAAGGTCGAAAGGCCGAAACTTGGCGATCCCGCGCGGATTGCCTCGGCGGATTCGCCCGACGCCGACTCGCTCTATTTCCTGGTCCTGAATTCGAACAAGCGAAGCATCACGATCGATTTGCAGAACAGCAAGGGTAAGGAAGTCCTGACCCGGCTGATCCGCGAGTGCGATGTCTTCCTGGAGAATTTTGCGCCGGGCACCACAGATAAACTCGGCCTCAGTTATGAAGCCGTCAGCAAGATCAATCCGCGGATCATTTACGGCACCGTGCGCGGGTTCAGCGAGGAAAGCCCGTACAGAGACTTTCGCTGCTTCGATGCGATCGCACAATCCGCCGGTGGCGCGGTCGCATTCACCGGCGAGCCGGATGGACCGCCGATCAAGCCTGGTCCGACTTTTGCCGATACCGGGTCCGGGCTGCATCTGGCAATCGGCATTTTGGGCGCGCTCTATCAGCGGGAGTTCACCGGCAAGGGGCAAAGCATCCGGGTTGCGATGCAGGAAGCCGTCATGAACTTCAGCCGGATCACGTTCGCTCGCCATCAACTGACCGGGAAGCCCGTGACGCGTGTAGGTAATGGCTCGCCGAGCAGCACCGCGGCGCCGTCGGGACTTTATCCGTGTAAGGGCGGGGGCCCCAACGACTATTGCTTCATCTACACGGCGCGGGACGAACTGACCGGCAATCGCCAATGGCGCGCCCTGCTGAAGACGATCGCGCGATCCGATCTGCTCGACGACATCAGGTTTGTAACTCCGGAAGCCCGCTTCGAGCGCAAGGAAGAGGTCGATGAGATCATTCGTCCCTGGATGTTGAGCCAGGACAAACGGACCGCGATGGAGATGTTGAACGGCGCCGGCGTTCCAGCGGGAGCCGTATTCGATACTGGTGACCTGATGAACGATCCGTCCTTCCGGGCTACCGGCATGCTGACGGAAATTATCCATCCGACGCGCGGTCCTGTGGTGCTGCCTGGTTGGCCGGTCAAGATGAGCGGATCGCCGACACCCCCGATCAGTTGCCCGCCGACGCTTGGGCAACACACGGACACCATCTTGCATGATCTCCTTGGGATGGACGACTCCGAGATCGGCGACTTGCGCAGCAGTCAGGCGATTTGAGACGATGGAATTCCGGTGACGGCGAAGCGGTACGAGGGATGCCGCAATTCGGGAGAAAGTCTTGAGCCAACAACGATTGAGGGCGGCATTCTATCGCGGCGGAACCAGCAAGGCGGTGATCTTTCGTAAGGAAGATCTGCCGCCTGGCGAGCCGCCGGAGAATTGCGCCGAATGGGACCGCTTGTTTCTGTCGCTCATGGGCAGCCCCGATGGCGCCGAGCGTCAGCTCGACGGCATGGGGGGCGGGATCTCTTCGCTCTCGAAGATCGCGATCATCTCTCCGTCCGCACGAGAGGGAATCGATATCGACTACACCTTCGCCCAGGTTGGTATCGAAAAACCGGTCGTGAGCTATCGGGCAAACTGCGGCAACATCAGCTCAGCTGTCGGGCCGTTTGCCCTGGATGAAGGTTTGATTTCCGCGGCGGATGGGCAGGCGACGGTGCGGATTTTCAACACCAACACGAACAAGAGGCTGGTCGCAGAGTTTGCGGTTGAGAGCGGCAAGGCCAAGGTCGCCGGCGATTACCGGATCGACGGCGTATCGCGGCCGGGCTCCCCGATCAAACTGACATTCGTCGACCCGGCGGGGGCGGCGACCGGCAAGCTCTTGCCGACCGGCAATGTTCGCGATGTGCTGGATATCGGGAGAGGTCGCAAGATCGAGGCCTCGCTTGTCGATATCGCCAATCCCGTCGCCATCATCAACGCGGACGATGTGTGTTCGGAGGTGCAAGGGTTCGATACGGCGTGGTTCCAATCGGTCGAGCAGCGCAAATTGCTCGAAGAGGTCAGGATTGCTGCCGCGCTGGCGATGAACCTTGTTGCTGACGAGGATACCGCTCGCACCCGAATGACCAATCTGCCGCTGGTCGCGATCGTGAGAAAGTCGACCGGCTACAAAATGGGTTCCGGGGCCGATGTCGATGCGAACAGGGTCGATATCGTCACGCAAATGATGTCCATGGGCTTGCCGCACAAGGCAACGCCTCTGACTGGCGCCATGTGTCTGGCGGCGGCGTGCAAGATCACCGGCACCGTCGCCAACGCCGTCGCGAATCCGGCCGGCCTTGGCCGGGAGGAGTTCCGGATCGGCCATCCGTCCGGCGTTCTGCAACTAACGGCGGCTTGCGAACGCGTCGAAGGCGCGTGGCGGGTAGCGGAGGCCGGCGTCTTCCGAACTGCCCGCCGGCTGTTTGAAGGAAGCGTTCTGCTTCCAGCTGCTTGAAGAGTTCTGAACGACATCGTTTTGATGCGTCATCGAGGAGTAGTTGAAATTGCATCGGTTAAATTCAGTTGCATCGAAACGCAACATTTCGTCGAGAACCGAGCGGCGAACTATCGCGACGCTTGCGGTGCGGGCATTCATTGCGCTGGCAATCAGCGCTGGCCTTGCCAGCGTCGTTCACGCACAAAGCTATCCGTCGCGTCTCGTGCGTTTCGTCGTGCCGTTTCCCGCCGGTGGCGGTGTCGATCTCGTCATTCGCGCTGCCGCACAGGAACTCAGCTCGAAATGGGGCACGCCTGTCATCGTTGAAAATCGGGTGGGCGCCGGTGGTACGGTTGGAACGGAAGCGGTGTTTCGCGCAGCCCCCGACGGCTACACCCTGCTGGCCACAATCAATCAAACCATCACGACGGCGCCCTATTTGTTCAAGTCCCTGCAGTACGATCCGTCAAAGTTCACGCCGATAACCCTGATGGTGCAGAGCGACAACTTTGTCCTGGCTCATCCGGCGGTGCCGGCCAACAGCCTTCGCGAACTGGTCGATCTCGTCAAAGAGCAGCCGAAGAAATGGAACTACGGTTCGTTCGGACGCGGTTCACAACCGCAATTGCTGTTTGAGTATTTGAACAGCAAGGAGGGTCTCGACCTCCTGCATATTCCCTACAACGGGATCTCACCGCTTCTGATCGCGATGATTACGGGAGAGGTTTCATTCACCACAGGGAGCGCGGGCGTCGCAGGAGAATTCCTGCGAGCGGGAAAACTGAAGGCGCTCGCGATCGCCGGCAAGAAACGATCGCCGCAGTTTCCGGATGTGCCGACAACCGAGGAGGCGGGCTTCGGTTACCTGCAATCCTCGATCTGGTACGCGGTTTTCGCTCCGCCCGGCACGCCCGCGGAGACCGTGGACAAGGTCGGAGGCGACCTGCGGGCCATCCTCCGACGTCCGGATTTTATCGAGCACCAGATCGCCTCGAAGGGCTTGGAAGCCGTTGCAAGCACACCGGCTGAGCTGGCGACCGTCGTGGAAAAGGAAGCGGCTTCGATCAAGACCATGATCGACGCCGCCTCCGTCCTGGCCGAATAGGAAACGCGATCGCGCCAGCCTGGCGCTACCCTGCTGCAACGGAGAACCAAGACCATGAACCAGCCTGCGGTCGGCCTCGGCGCGCTGCTCAAGAGCGATGAAGATCCCCTCGATTCCCCGACGGCACGCAGGGCGGCCAAGGACGCCATTCGTGGTTTCTTCAGGGCGGTTGCCGCAAGGGACGCCAAGGCGCTCGCAGACAGCATCACCGACGACGCCGTGTACGAGATACCGTTCAGCGAATCCGGCTCGACCGAAGCGGGAGGGTTCCGCCGCTATGTGGGGACAGCCGAAGTCGTCGATTTCTGGATGACAACCACCGCCAATGGTCCCAAAAACCTGGGCGCGGAAGAGGTGGAGCTTTCCATCACGGGTGATGGCAGCCGGGTGTTCATCGAGCAGCGGGGCAACATGGTTCTGCCGGACGGGCGGCCATATCGCAACAAATACGTGTTTCGCTTCTCGATCCGCGATGGGCGGATCAGCCACGTCCGGGAATATTTCAATCCCGTCATCGCGGCTTACGCGTTTCGGCGAAAGATCGCTAACGCCTTCATCATCGAGACGCTGTGAGTTCGTTCGACGTCTTGTGCGAGAAAACAGAAAGCCATGGCTGATAGCGTGCTCGTCATCGGTGCCTCGGTCGCGGGAGTAGGCGCGGTCAACGAACTGCGACGATGCGGCTTCCCGGGCAGGATAGCACTCGTCGATGGACAAACCCATTTGCCGTACGACCGGCCGCCGCTGGCTTTGCAGGGAGAAGATGCCGGGACATCCGTGCATTTTCATGATCGCGACCACTATGCCAAGGCCAACATCGATTTGCACCTCGGAGATGCCGCGCGAGCACTCGACGTCCGTGCGCGAGAAGTGCTGCTTGAGTCGGGCCGGCGGTTAGCTGCCGACGCCATCATCGTCGCCACCGGAGCGCGCGCGCGTCCATTTCCTTACCTTCGGTGCACCGGCACAGTCCATTTACTGCGTGATCTGGACGATGCGATGCGGTTGCGGACCCTTCTGCAGCGCGGCAAACGTCTTGTGGTCATTGGTGGCGGTTTCATCGGGGCGGAAGTGGCTTCAAGCGCCGTCGGTCGCGGCGTCGACGTCGTCGTGATCGAGGCGGCCAACCTTCCGTTCGAGCGGATCCTCGGGACGCAGATCGCTGCGCGGATCGCAAGCCTGCATGCGGAGGCGGGCGTCAAGCTCATGTGCGGCGTTCCCGTTGACCGCATCGAAACATCGCACGCGGCGCAGCAGGTCGTGCTGGCTGATAACCGCTGGGTGGACGCGGATGTCGTGGTCGCGGGCCTGGGGGCGTTGCCCAACGTCGAATGGCTGGCGTCCTCGGGACTGAAATTGTCCAATGGCGTCGTCTGTGATGGGGAGGGAAGGACCGGGGCATCCGGCATATTCGCGGCCGGCAATGTTGCGGCCTGGCCGGATCCATTCAGCGGAGTGCATGAGAGACACGAACACTGGACCGCCGCGCGGGAGCAGGCGCGCATTGTCGCGCAATCCATTTGTGGTGAAGTCGCAGCTTCGTGGCGCGCTTTCGTCCCTTATTTCTGGTCTGACCTGCACGGGGTGCGCCTGCAGATGCTGGGATCGGCATTTGGCGCGGACGACATACGGATCGTGCATGAAGATCACGAGAAGCGCGCCTTCATCGCCGAGTATCATAAGTCAGGTGAGCTCACCGGTGTTGTCGGGTGCAACTCCGGAGCAAAGACCATGCGTTATGGCTCACAGCTCGCGCGCCGCTCTGTAAGCGTCTTCTGATGCGTAAGGCGAAGTCCAGACCGCTAACATCAGACCACCAGTGGGCGGTAACGGACAGACCGCCTGAAGACATTGCCCGGACGCTCAGACTCGACAAGGGACTCGGCTTTCTCGTGCGGCTGCTCGATACCCGCTTCAATTCTATACGAGCAATTGACCACACAGAGTGAAATCACGCCACGCCAGTTCGGTGTGTTGTTGACCTTGTACCAGTGTGGCACGCTCACGCTGACGGAACTCGCGGGACACATCCGGGTCGATCGCAGCACGCTAGGTGAAATGATCAGTCGCATGGAGGAGCGTTCCCTAATCACCAAACGCATCAACGAGAATGATCGCCGCTCAGCCGAGGTATCTTTGGCTCCTTTCGGAAAACATGCGCTGTTGGAGCTGGTTTCTGGTGTATCTCAATTGCAAACCGTACTGCTCGCGCCGCTGGCACCCGAAGATCGGCCGCATTTCATGAGGTGCATGAAGTTTGTCGCAGAACCTGGAATTGAGAGAGGCTAAGCGCAAGCTATTCAAACCTATTTTGGATCAGATTTGAGTTCGACCTTCAACGTCCCATAGTCGAGACGACTCTATCCTTGGATACGTTATTTTACGTCGTTTGCTGCAGTTAGCTTAAACTTGCAGGAACGTCGCGGACCCGAAGAGCGCCAGCAGACACCAGAAATAGATCGTGCCAAACTTTGAATGGCGCCCGCGACGTTTCTCGCTCAACATCGCGATTGCGCCGATCGCAACACACGCAAGGCCCAGGGGGACATGTACCCCGAGGACCACCGCCAGAAAGACGGGGTCGGTCGAAGGAATTTCGATGCCCGCCACGATCGTGGTTTCTCCGCCTGTCATGACGTTTGCTCGCAATTGCTCATCGGCTTCGTCGACGAGGACGGTCGCTTGACGGCGAAAGCTCCAGCGCCACACGTAAGGCAAAGCGCACAACAACCGATGAGGACGGCAGTATAGCTTCCGGTCCAATCGATGCTGGCTGCGAAAGGCAGCGGCCCGAATGCCGCGCCGGAAATGCCGAAGACGAACGACGTTCCTCTTGGCGTGAAGCGGACATTGGCTAAAGCAGCGATGTGCGGCAGCCACAAGCGGATACCAGGCTGGTCTTGTCGCCTTAGTGTCGGCTTGAATTCGACCGAGCTGCCTCAGAGCCACAAAAGCCCAAAAACAATAGTCAGGACCGTGAGTGGCGCACCCACCTTGAAATAGGTCCCAAAATTTAATTCCAAGCCTCGCGCCTTCGCACGCTGAGCGACAATGAGATTGGCAACAGAACCGACCAGTGTAAAATTTCCAGCCAGCGTCGCCGCCATCGCGACAACAAGCCAAGCGCGTTGCGGATCCTGTAAATTCGGAACGAATGACTTGAGGAGAAGCACGGCCGGAACGTTGCTAACGAGGTTGGACAGCACGGCCGTGACGCCGGCCAGGATTGTTGGGTTATCGAGGTGCTGGCGGGCGATCGCAGCGCTGACATCGGCCGTGACACGATGGCTACCTTGGCGACTGGTTGGCCGAAGAAGAACAGCACGACCATAACCGCCATAACAACAATGGACTTCGCCACAGCGGTCCATGGTAGCGGGCTGATATGTCGATTTTGTCAAACTGATCTCGCGTAAAGAATTCGCTCCGATAGGATAATGCGATGAGGACAGAAGTGATCATGAGCCCGATGACTGCGACCGGCACAAGCGCAGCAGCGAAATCGCCGTAAGGAATACGGGAGAGACCGCCAATTATGATGTTTTGGGGATTTCCGGTGATAGTCGCGACACTACCGATGTTAGACGCGGTCGCGATCGCCAGGAGGTAGGGAATAGGATTTCGCTTTAACCGCGTCACCAGTTCGAGCACGAGTGGGGTCATCACCAGGCAGATCGTGTCGTTGACCAGGAACGCTGATAGAACCCCGGAGGAAAAAATTACCATTCCAAGCAGCGTGATCGGCCGTCTAACGTAGGCTGCGATCCAGTGGGTGATGACGCGAAAAAATCCTGAAAGCCGGAGATGGGCGACGACAATCATCATGCCAAGCAGCAGCACGATCGTATTGAAGTCGACCGCTCGATACGCTTCTTCGAGCGACAATACGCCGGTAGCGACCATCAGACTGCCGCCAAGCAGGGCCGCCCCAGCCCGGTCAATCCGGTATACGGGTATCTTGCCGAGGGCAACGACGGCGTAGGTTGCAAGAAAGATCAACCAGGCAGTAGCAATCGTTGTTTCAGGCATCCAGTTCATTCTGAACATCAAGCCTTCGCCTGGCGCCAAAGGCAAGATGCAAGCCATGTCTCAAAAACGCACTTCTCGGGAACGTCGGCTTTTGGCGGCAAGCTGACATTCGCAAGCTGGCGAAATAGACGCCGGATCGACATTTCTCCGCCCTCAGGTGTCCCGCAAGTCGCTGGTCACGCGGCTGATGACATCGCGCAGCCATGCATGCGCGGGCTGATTGTCGAGCCGTCGCAGCCAAATCATGGCAGCTTCGATC
>WNFC01001876.1_pt1 | contig 31426 bp, 27 predicted proteins | sample 5400541 | NCBI WGS metagenome assembly WNFC01 (sample SAMN13153342, study PRJNA577476) | soil metagenome | isolation source: 120 cm saprolite under Douglas fir tree site 2 hole 2 replicate 1 | place: USA:California | collected 2015-04-18
GCGGCGTTGAGCGTGTAACCTTTCTTTTCGTACAGGTCATCGGCATAGCCTTTCAGCAGTCCGCGAATGTCCGCAGAATACGGCGTGCCATCCTTGTCGATCACCTGCCCGAAGAGCAGGATCTTTCCGGAGCCGAACACATCCGCGGGGGCCCAATAAAACGCGCCCCAGTCCATGGCCAGCCGGAGATCGCTTTCGCGCTGGGCTGTAAATCCGCGAATCGAAGAGCCGTCAAACGTCAGATTGTCCCAGCTCTTGATGAGGAACTTCTTGTCGTAATCGAGCATGTGCAAGCGGCCTTCGAGATCACTGAACAGCACCGTCACGGCCTTGATGCGCTTCTCGTCGCTCAAATACTTGATGCGCTCCTCTTGCACTTTGTGCGGCGCAACACGATCCAGGCGCTGCTTCTTGGCCTTCAGATTCAATTCTTCCAGCTCGTCGTAAGGGAGCGCCAAAAAATTACGCAGTTCGGTCGACATGAGTCTCCTCAAATTGGATTGTTAACGAATTCGGTGGAGAAATGTGGGACGGACAATTCACGGCCATGCAGTCACTAAGGTATCGCGCTGTGTTTCCAAGCGTCAAATCGAAAGACCCATTTCAATCAGCAGAAAAACAAATCGAACCAATCACTTTTTCAAAATCTACGGGTTCTCGCCCTGAAACGCGCCGCGACTCCCGTCAGTCGTAGTACTCCTGCCCCAGGTGCGTGATCAAACCCTCGCCCATCATCCAGCGCAAGGTGTTCTTCAGCTTCATCAACTGAATGAACAAATCGTGCTCGGGGTACAAATCCGGCGCGGTCATCGGCGACTTGAAGTAAAAGCTAAGCCACTCCTGGATGCCGCGCATCCCGGCGCGCTGCGCCAAATCCAGGAACAAAACAAGATCCAGGACAATGGGCGCGGCAAGAATCGAATCGCGGCACAAGAAATCAACTTTAATCTGCATGGGATAACCGAGCCACCCGAAGATGTCGATGTTGTCCCAGCCTTCTTTGTTGTCTCCGCGCGGCGGATAGTAGTTGATGCGCACTTTGTGATAGACCTTGCCATACAGCATGGGGTAGAGCTGCGGCTGCAAAATGTACTCGAGCGCGCCCAGCTTCGATTCTTCCTTGGTCTTGAAGGATCCGGGATCATCGAGCACCTCGCCGTCGCGATTGCCCAAAATATTGGTCGAGTACCATCCTTCCAGCCCGAGCATGCGCGCCTTGAACGCCGGCGCCAGCACGGTCTTCATCATGGTCTGCCCGGTCTTGAAGTCCTTGCCGCAAATCGCCACGTTGTGCTCCAGCGCAAGCTGCTGGATTGCGGGAATATCCACGGTCAGGTTCGGCGCGCCGTTTGCGAAAGGCACTCCACTGGTCACCGAAGCCCACGCGTACAACATCGATGGCGCAATCGCCGGGTGATTGGCCTTCATGGCTTCCACAAATTTCTCCGCGGTCGAGTGCACCTCTTCCGGCTTGATAAACACTTCTGTTGAACCGCACCAGCACGTCACCAAACGCGAGACGCGCTTGGTCTTGCGGAAATTCTCGATGTCGTCCTTGATCTGCAGCGCCAGGTCGTACTTGCTCTTCCCCTTCTTAACGTACGTGCCGTCGAGCCTTTTGACGTACTCGCGGTCGAACGCCGCCTTCATCGGCGAAATGCCGGAAAGAAACGGCTTCACCTTCTCCAGATCCTTGTCGCTCAACACGCCGGCTTTGCTCGCCGCCTGATAGGCATTGTCTTTGAATATGTCCCAGCCGCCGAACACCAGGTCTTTAAGGTCGCTCAGCGGAACAAATTTCTTGATCAGCGGCGAGCGCGCATCCGTGCGCTTTCCCAGGCGGATCGTGCTGAGCTGCGTCAGCGAGCCCACCGGCTGCGCTTTGCCTTTGCGCACCAACTCCACGCCGGCCATGAACGTTGTGCTGACCGCGCCCATTCCCGGCAACAGCACGCCCAACTTGCCCTTAGGCGGCGCGATCTTTCCTGGTTTTTCCATTCCGCTCCTTCTTGAGCCTGGATCTCTTTTGCACTCGTTCGGTCAGCTTGGCTTGCTGCCAATGAAAGATGCTCTCTACTCAATCACCGCGAGGAACAACGCTTGACCCGTCGCGATACCGCGGGGTGCAGCGAGCAAGCCAGTAATGATGCGTGAACACCGCCTGTTTTGCAAACTATGGGGAGGAAACTGGAGTGGCACGCGCCCTTATCGCGCCGCCGTGTGCCCCTCGCTTGTGCCAACGCCCTACGAGACGGCGATAATAAGAAGCATAGGTATTGAAATAACAGTATGGTGCTGTATGATGTAGATAAAGTTGTTGAACCTAAGTGAATTTCAAGAGACAAGATCGGAGACCAGGGGTAGGGATGATCATGGCGCGCAGAGCGTCAGGGATGGCGGTGGGCCTCGTTGGGGATTGCGTTCCTCGCGGGACCATCGGCGAGTCGCGCGACTTGCTAAACGCTCTCTTCAAGAACTCTACGGTGGGTGTTGCCATTTGCGACCGGGAACTCCGCTACAAGGCGGTCAACGACGCGCTCGCTTCTATGAACGGCATTCCTGCCGAAAAGCATCTTGGAAAGACCATACACGCGATTCTGGGAAGGGTGGCCGCTAAAATCCAACCCGCTTTCGAGCGCGTATTTGCTACCGGCCAGCCGCTTTCGAACTTCGAACTAACGGCAGAATTGCCATCACGGCAGGGAATAGGTCACTGGAACGAGAGCTACTTCCCAATCAAGGATCATGCCGGCCGCGTTCAGCAGGTCGGCGTGGTTGTCTTTGAGCTTACAAAACGCAAGGAGCTCGAGGCGGCGCTGTTACGTCTAACCGACAAATTGGCGCGCACAACAGCCGCACTGCGCAACAACCCACGTGCCCGCGAGTCCTCTGCCCTCGGTTACGCAGGTCTTGAGGATGTTTGCGCCGGTCCTGCGGGACTGCTGGAAAGCTGCCTTTCGGAAACGCTCGCCATTTCACGGCTACTCTATGACTCTCCACCCTTCGGCACTGGTAGGCGTCTTCGCCTTGCTCGCCTTTCTCGCGCAGGACGCGTCGAGCGTGGGCAGGGGCACGACCGTGCCAGCACGTAGCCAATCGAGGACGAACTGGAATACTTCAGCCCGCTCTCGTCGCGCGAGCGAGAGGTCGTCGCGCTTCTCGCTATTGGCAAGACGAATAGAGAAATAGGTACGAAACTGTTGATCAGCACAAGAACGGTGGAGAGTCACCGCGCCAGAATCATGCTCAAGCTCGATCTTCATTCCCTCAGCGACCTCGTTCTCTACGCCGTCCGCAGCCACCTGATTGAGCCTTAGCCTCCGATCAGACCAGGCGAGCGAAACCCCTCCGTAATACTACGGACGTAATGAGCACTATTGACATGTGTCGGGGGATGTAGCCAGTATGCGCCCCACAAGGAGCCCCAGCCCATGGAACATTTTCTTATTTGTGGGAACCCCTCTTGCCGTTTCGTCCTCGATTTGCAGGAAGTGCGAAAGCCTCTCCGTCGGGCGGAGTCGTTGTTTCATGAATGCCCGGAATGCGGCTCGCAATGGTCGGCTACGGGCCCATTCTGCACCGAACCCTTGAGCGTAATGTGGCACGGCCATCACGCGCTCTGCGCGCACTGTCATCGCCGGTTTCACACGCCGGCCGCTGCCTAGCGCCGCCGCCGGGGTCAGCGGTGCTATCCCGAGCACGCCGCCGCTGGAAGTGTGCGCTTAGGCACCACCTTCACAAAGACAGAATCGCTACCCACGCGTCCAATTCTTCGCTACACTCACCCACCTATGTCTCACCTATCACGCCGCAACTTGTTGAAAACTGTAATTTCTGGAGCCACCATGGCTGCGTTTCCATCCTTATCTTCGTCTTCATCGGCCGAACAGAACACTCCTGTCCATCGCAAGGGGCAAATCCGCCAATCCGCGTCGCGCTGGTGCTATCAGTCTATTCCGCTCGAAAAACTTTGCGCTTACGGCGCCGAGATCGGACTAAAGGGCATCGACCTGCTGAAGGTCGAGGAGTGGGAAGTGCCGCGGCGCTACGGGCTGATTTGCAGCATGGGTTACGCCGGTGGCGGGGAGATTGCCACCGCCCTGAATCGAGTGGAGAACCACGCCAAGATTGAAGAAGCTTTTCGCAAGAATATTCCGCTGGCCGCGAAATTTGGCGTCCCCAACGTCATCACGTTCTCGGGGAATCGCGCCGGCATGTCTGACGAAGAAGGTGCGAAAAATACCATCGCGGGACTGAACCGGCTGAAGAAAATCGGCGAAGACAATGGCGTAACTATCTGCATCGAGTTGCTCAACAGCAAGGTCAACCATAAAGATTACATGTGCGACCACACCGCTTGGGGCCTGCAGGTGGTGCAAGCAGTGAACTCGCCCCGCGTCAAATTGCTCTACGACATCTATCACATGCAGATCATGGAAGGCGACCTGGTCGCCACCATCCAGAAAAACATTGACTGGCTCGGCCACTTCCACACCGGTGGAGTTCCACATCGCCACGAACTCGACGGCACGCAGGAAGTGCAGTGGGACGGCGTAATGCGCGGCATCGCTGCGACGAATTATCGCGGCTACGTAGCGCACGAGTTCGTGCCCACGCGCGACCCGCTAACCTCGCTTGGCCAAGCGGTCGACCTCTGCGACGTCTAATGGGACGCTGGCGCGAGCGAGCCTACATTTCGTAATCGAGCTCTGCGGCCACTTTTAGCAACGGCATTAGCCAATCGACCAGCCTCTGGTGTACCGGGTGCGGCGAGTACGCATCCAAAGCGGCTTTGTCCCGGAATTTCATGACGCCGCCGTGCGTGAATCCTTGCGAGCGCGGGGAGATGTTCGCGCCGTAGCTGGTCTCCAGCAAGCCAGGAATCTGCCCCTGCAGAGCGCGAATCTCGCGCGCCGCACGGTCCTTCATTTCTACCGTAACGCTCTGCTGCCATTGAAACAAAAACGTGTGAATGTACATGTTCCGCCGCGTTTTCCCTCTGGAATCTACTTACAAATCGACCCGAGTATCGCACGGAAGCCGCGTTAGAAGCATTTTCCAGGGTCATTTGTTCTTTGACAGAGCCTCGATCTGCTGTTTCGCCCACATGTCGTCAGGATGGAGTTCGAGCACTTTGCGGTAGTCGGCGATGGCTTTGTCAATCTGGCCGTTGGCTTGATGGGTCATCGCAAGCATGTGGTAGGACCATATGGAATCGGGATGATTTTCAGCGAAATTGAGTTCCATGATGGCCAGCGCGTCACCATTCTTCTTTTTGGCCAGGAGCGATTCCGTGAGTTGGTTTAGCGATGTCTCGGCGAAGTCGTATTGTCCACTGCCATAGTATTTTCCGCGCAGCTCATGGTACTGCGCGATGGTTTTCTCGAGGCCGTCCTTCTCCAGGCTTTCGGCCAGGACGGAGTTAAGCGGCCGGGGCTGCGTCAGGCCGTGATGGCAGGTAACGCATTGCACCTGAATCACCGCGGCGTCGGCCGGCGTCTTAACCACTTGGCCCATGTAGTCGTGGTTGATGGCGGCAACCATCTGCAGCATAATGCGTGCAGTTTTCTTCGCGCCCTTGTCGTCGGCTGCGAAGTCCAAGCCCTTTTCCGGCGCCTCCTTTTCGACGTGGCCATGGTCGCAGCGCACGCCAAGCGCGAATGCAATGCCGCGCATGGTGGATTCCAGCTCACGCTTGGAGATGTCCTTCGGTAAAACCTTGAGGTTTGTGAACTTGTCGGGGAACTGGGCGTCCGCTGGCGTTCCGGTGAGAAGAAGTGCGGCGAACGCAATGCAGGTCGGCAACGCGCCATGTGCCATCTGGTCGGCTCCAGCAATAGAAGGGCGGAGACAACAATATTGCAGGGCGCATCGCGCGTCAATTCACCGACGAACGTACCGCAGCGAAGAAGGTGCTATTGCTTGTCGTAGACGACGACGTTGTTTACGTCGCGTCCTTGCGCATCCTTGCCTTTGAAGGTGGAGGTGCGCGTCTTTCCGTCTTTCGAGACCACCGAGGTCACCGTCATCACCGTTTTGCCGTCCTTCTTCTGCGTGGACTGGATGGTGCTGGCGTTGATGCGCTTGACGGATACGGCGTCGCCAACAGGCAAACCTGTCGCCGGATAATCCTTGCCATCGAACTTGGCGTCGTACTGAACGTGCGTCGGCTTGCCGTTGCCATCAACTCCCTCGGCATTGATCTTGATATGGTTCTCGTCTGCTTCGATCGTTAGGTTAACGCTCTTCGCTGCTGGCCCGGGACTGTACTTGGACTTCTCCGGATTCATTTTCCAGGATCCCGAGTGCTGGTCGGCAGCCGCAGCCGCCAAGCTCCAGGCAAGCGCGACAATGAGCACCGTGATCGCCGAAACGATAAACGTCTTGGTCCGCATGTGGTGTCCTCCGTAGGTGTGTTGTTGCTGGTGTGACTGTAATAGGCTCGCAGCGGCAGAAAGTCCAGCGAATTGTTTCTTTATCCCGCGGGTTCACGAGGACCGGCGTCAAGCAGTGACACCGATATTGCCTACTTAGCGTAGCGGACTTCGACAACGGTTGTGACCCGCCGGTGCGTTCATCAGAATGAACGCACCGGTCATTTCCCCGGCAAAGGTTGCTTTGTGGCACAACACTCGCATGCGGTGAAGCGGAGATTTGCCCGCGTGGCGCTGCCCAAGGGCATGCTGGTTGCGTGGCAGCACAGCGGCGGGCGTGCGGTGTCGCGCGTGGCGACGCTGGGACTCGGCGGATTGTTTATCGCGACGCCTGATCCGCCGCCCGTCGGCACGGTGGTGAAGATTGTATTTGACGTGCCTAGCGGTGAAGTGCGCGCGCGAGCGATCGTGAAAAATGTAAAGGCCGGCCAAGGGATGGCCGTCGCATTCATCGATATGGGATACGCAGACCGCGCGCGGCTCGATCAGCTTTTGAAAAAATTGGCGTGAGAAGTCCTAGAGTGCAGTGGCGCGCTCGGCGTTGAGGGCGGCGCCGATGATCCCGACCTCATCGCTGGTCGGCACGACCTCAAAGCGGCTGCCTTGCAGCGGGCTCATTTTCACCATTTCGTGCACGAAGCGGTCGAGCAGCGCGATGTCGATGAATTTCGCGTTGTGCCCGGTAATGTAAAACTGGCCAGGGCCGTCCATGTGAATGCAAGTAGCAGTGGCGGCAGCCAGAGCGCGATGGCAGAGCGTTACGAATTCGGAGCAGCGTGCGTCACCCGTGCCAGCGTTGGCGAAAACCTCCTCCGGCTCGAGATCGAGAAAGCGCAAGCGCATCGAGCGATGGCCGAGGATGCCTTCCAGGTGCCCGCGCCCGCCGCACCCACAAAGGCTCTCTTTGGGATCGAGCGTAACGACAGAGTGCCCGCCTTCCCAGACGCCTTCGCTCCAAGGATAACGCCCGAAGCCCACGCCGCTTCCGAGTGTCCAGACGCGAATGAGTTTTTGCAGCTTGTCATACGTAGCGGCGATCCCCGCAGCCATGGCGTCGGCGTCGTTGAAAACACGAACGGGAGCGGACAAGCCGCGCGCCGACAGCGCCGCCTGCAAATTGAAGCCTTTCACCTGATGCAGGTTGGGAGAATCCTCGATAATTCCGCCGCGAATCACGCCGGGAAAACCTAGCCCGATGGCGCTAATCTTCTGGCCCTTCGCCGCGGCGTCGATTTGCTGCTGGATGCAGTCGCCGATATTTTCCGCGGGCATGGATTGCAAAGCGTCGAGCGAAGCCCCCTTCTCCGGATAGAGATTGAGCGGGCCGGCGAGCTTGTTGTTTTCGACGAGACCGACCGCGATGTGTTCCATTACGAGTACGCCGACGGATTTGGCCATAGTTGCCGCTTACCTCAGTTTGTTAAGACCGTTGAAGGCGGCGGCCTTGTAGCATTCCGCCAGCGTCGGGTAGTTGAAGACGGCGTCCGCGAAATACTCGACGGTGCCCTTAAACGCAAAAACAGCTTGCCCGATGTGGAGCAACTCGGACGCGCCTTCTCCGACGATGTGCACGCCCAGCAGCTCTTTGGAATCGGGATCGAAAATCAACTTTAGACGCCCAGTAGTGTCTCCGCGAATCTGGCCGCGCGCGATTTCCCTGAAAAAAGCGATGCCCACTTCGTAGGGCACACCTTCTTCGGTGAGCTGCTCTTCGGTCTTGCCGATGAAGGAAATTTCGGGAATGGTGTAAATGCCATAAGGATAGTTCGCGCGATTGGAATGGATGGGAATGCCGAAAGCGTTGGCGGCGGCGATGCGGCCTTGCTCCATGGAGACCGAGCCGAGGCTGGGAAACCCAATGACGTCGCCGACCGCGAAGATGTGCGGCTGCTTGGTACGGTAATCGTTGTCGACGGCAATGCGCCCGCGCGAGTCAGCCTCCAGACCGGCGGCGGCCAGATTCAATTCGTCGACGTTGCCCTGCCGGCCGACCGCATACAGCAGTGCGTCGCCAGAAACTTTTTTCTTGCTCTTGAGGACCGCGGCGACGCCATTGTCGGGAGTCTCTTCGACGCTTTCGACTTCTTCGTTCAGGCGCATGGTGACGCGGCGGTCGCGCAAGTGGTAACAAAGCGCCTCCACCATTTCGGAGTCGGCAAATTCGAGCAAGCGCGGACGTTTTTCGATCAGCGTCACGCGCACGCCCAGCGTCGCGAACATGCAGGTGTACTCGACGCCGATGACGCCGCCGCCCACTACGATCAGCGTCTTGGGCACTTCCGGTATCTGCAGGATCTGGTCGCTGTTGATAATGTTGCGATTGTTGAAGGGGACGAGCGGAGATTCCGCGGGCTTGGTGCCCGTGGCGATGATGACGTTGGCGGCCTCATAGTCCGATTGATTCTTGGAGCTCACCACGTGGATGTGATGGGGGTCGGTAAAGCTGGCGACGCCGGTCAGGACTTCGATGCCGTTCCGCGAGAGTTGCGCGCGAATGACGTCGATTTCCGTTTTGATGACGTGCTGCGCGCGGAAGGAAAGATCAGCCATGGTGATCTGATCCTTCACGCGATAGTTCACGCCGTAGATGTTTTGGTAGTAGAAGCCGGAGAGGTGCAGGACCGCTTCGCGAATGGTCTTACTGGGGATCGTGCCGGTGTTGATGGCGGCGCCGCCGACCACTTCGAGCATTTCGACGAGCGCGACGTGCTTGCCGAATTTGGCCGCTTGAATCGCCGCGCGCTGGCCTGCGGGCCCGGAACCAATAACGATGAGGTCGTACTTTTCCATGGCGCGATGCGAATCGACGGGGAAGTATATCACCCTTAAATTGGTGTGGCCGCAATGGCCACGGTTGCGTGAGCTCTCGGTGAGCTTGGATGCTGTCCTGGCAAATCGTTGCAGCATGGCTGCTAACGTCGAGGGGACCGGCCTTACAGACTTCACGGGGAAGTTATGCTGTGGGCGCTACCGTACTACCATGCGGCGGCTGCGTTGTGGTTGCTATGGTCGGGCGGATTACGCAATTCATATCGTTAATGCTTTGTTCTTCGTGAGACCACTTATTCCACATATACCAGCAAGAGGGCTCCGAGGACGACCAATAGCGTCGGAAAGAGCCGCTCGAAAAAAGGCCGCCACTCAAACGGAGTTTCCGCCAAGCCTTTCGACAACGCAATTCCTAACCCGGTTATGGAAAAGCTGATGTGCTGGGATTGAATCCGATGCATAAGCTCCATGTGGTTTGGGCCAGTCATACCCCCTTGATGCTCGTGAAAGAGGAGCAGCAAAGATCCAGCCGACGCAACGATCGGAAAAACCCAGCCAGCCCACCTTGCTTTTAAGATTCCGCGCGCCCGCTGCAGCTCAATAACCCCGACAGCGAGCAATAAGACCGCGAACACCTTGTGCTGCAAGACTTCCGTGTGATGCGTCAGTCCGAAGTACCAGCTCTGCTCGCCGAAGGGCCAAAGTTCGGTGTCACTGAAAATGAGGAGAAAAACGCCGGAAACGAGAAAACAGATTGGCCATACATGACGACCTACGGCCCAGCGCTGCCGAATGCTCCCGTCCGCCAGAATCAGAAGACCGGCGACCAGGACCAGCAACCCCGCCAGATGGTGATTGAACTCGCTTTCGCGCTTCCAGGCCTCAAGCGCCGCTTGCGTCGCAGAATCGACAGTCCTGTCCATGGGCATGGACATTCCATCGTGCATCCCGCGCATGGCGTCATCTTGCGCGCGAAGAACGAATTGAGGCGCCAGGACAAAAAAGACTATGACCGAGAGAATCACGGCCTCGGCCAAAATGGATTCCCGGAGAAAACGTCTTACGTTGCCCATCTGGTGTCTATGCTGCCTACGCGAAGCTGCCCGTGACACCTTGAAATCCGTGGCGCGCTTGCTTCAGCAGCCATTTCATCACGCGAGCCGCATCGTAGCAATACGCGACGTTATAGCCCAGCGTCGAAAAACAATTTGGCTCGCAGCCTTGCTTCATTTCGGCAAGCTGGCGCAGGTCAAATTTCTGATTCTCCACCGTGCCCCAGTCGTAGCCCGCGTTATACATGGGGAAGCACGGAGCCAGCGTGCCGTCGGTGCGGATGATCAGCCAATTCTGTCCCGCACGGCAGCCCCAATGCTCGCCGACCGCGCGCATGAATCCTTTCATGTTGTTGAGGCGCGGGATGGAATCGACCATTTTCCAGCCCTGGCGCTGCTTGTCGATCAGCCAGTCCAGAAGGTCATCGACCACCGGAAAATCCTCCGGCCGAATATACGTGTCATTCTGATGGAAGTGCTTGAAGTGCGATTGCTCCATCATGGGCGCTTCGTTGACGTGAAACGTGATGGAAATTCCGTTGTCGTGAGCGATTTTCGCAAGTTCCTTAACGTCCTCGATGTTCGTGCGGCAGATGTTGGTGTTGAAAAAAAGTGTGTAGCCGTACCGGTATTGGCGTTTCACAAGATAGTCGAAATGAGAGCGCACATGCTCGAGGGCCTTCGGCAAGCCCGGTTTCTCTTTGATGGTGTCGACTGCGAAATTGATCGTGGCGATTCCGGCATCGGCGAGCCGGTCGATTACCGGCGGCTTCAGCAGCCGGGCATTCGTGGCGAGATAAATCCAGAAGTCCTTCTTCGCGGCGTAGTAGACGACTTTGTGCACGAAGTCCGGCCGTAGGAGCGGCTCGCCGCCTGTGGGAGCAAGAACGCGGCACGGCGTCGAGTGCAGCCAATCAATCACGCGCCGGGCAACATCTTCAGTCATCCCCTTAACACGGTTGTCGTACGACCAGCAGTAGTGACAATCCAAATTGCATTTCCACTCCGTGAAGAGGTACGCGATGATCGGCTGAAAATCGCCCGGATAAATTCGCGATTTGAAATAGGGAAACATCCAGCCGCGCATCGTTCTCAGGATCCGCGATGGCGGCCAGTGCCTCTTTCCCGTACGCAAGACTTGTTCGTGCGCGGCGACGTCCGCTTCGTCGATTTCGTGCAGCAGCTCCGGATATTGCGGGAAAGTAGCCTCGGGTAATGTCTTTCCTGGCCCAGACGGTTTTGGTGAATTTCGCTGCTGCTGCTGCAGGAGATTGTGCAGCGGAACATCGAGCCGGAACGGTTGACTGGAAAGAGTCGGAAGCGGCTGCTGAAGATTAGACATGAAGCCTCCTCGGATACGGGGGCGCGTTGGGGATTCACGGCATACAGGGGTACCGCTTCGCCGTACGTCGCGTTGGACGCAGCCCCGTCTGCGAAAAAGTTACTTCTGTCGCATGGGAATTCGATTCAACCGGCGTTGGAAAGTTACATTTGTTCTACCAAAAGCGTTATGCGTGGCTATTGGCGGCGTTGGGTGCCTGAGGCAATCGAACCAGTCAGGGTAAGAGCCAGCAGTGCGACGATCGCGAAAGTCAGGAGAAGGATGATCATGACAACTCCCACCTTCTGAGTTGGCACGCGGGTGACCAAAGGTCTCCCTTTGTTTTCATGGGATTGGGAATTAGGGCGCCTTGGTGGACGAAAAAATACACACATGTCAATGGTTGGGCAACAATTTTTCACGCTACAGTATTTCAGTAATGGTGGTAACGGTACCAATTAGGTTGCGACTCGCTAAGAGGACTTGCTTAGCCGAATGGATCCGTCGCCCGTATGAATCGTCAAAGACTGCCCTCCCCCATTCATCTTGCCGTGGATTTGCGAATTGCTGAAAGTGCCTTCCACCGTCACGGGAATACCCAAACTGATGTGCCCGTTATTCGTGCTGGCATCGATGTTGGCTTGCAAATCGGCGGGCAGGACCAGGTCCACGCTTCCGTCCCCCGTGCGGATGCTCCAGCCGCCGGTTAGTTTCGAGCCAGGCTCGACGCGGGCGTCGATGCTGCCGTCGCCAGTCTTCACATTGAGGGCGTCCAGCCGGCCATCGATCTTGATGTGCCCATCTCCAGAATTGGCGTCCACGCGGCCGTCAAGATTCCGCGCGTCGATGTGGCCATCGCCGGTATGCAGCCGGATATCACCCTTGGCGCCTTCCACTGTGATGCCGCCGTCGCCGGTGTCGATATCCACGTCCCCATTAATAGCTTGCGCGCGCACAGAGCCGTCGCCGGTATGAATCTTCACATGACCGTTGATCGGCTGCGTCTCGACAGAGCCGTCCCCCGTGTCTATCTGCAGGTCGGCATTTTTGGGCATACGAACCTCAATGCGCTGCCCGCGCTGCCCGCGCCCCCAGGAAAAACCCCAGTGGCCCGTAACGCGCGCGTTCAGCTGTACGCTGTCGCCATCCTGCCGCGAATCGATATGCAAATTCTTGTTCAGCTCGTACCCCTCGTAAATGACACGAAACTCGACCTGTTTTGAGTCACCCGTGGCTATGCGCACGCCGCCGTCATTGGTATCGACGCGGACCTGCGCGCGGCCGGAGATCGTATAGGACTTGGTCCACTCCTCAGCGCGAGCACCGGGAGCCAGCGTCGCGGCGGCCAAAAAAGTGGCGCAGGCAATGCCCAGACGGGCGGCGGTGCGGCGGGTGGCCAGATTCATGGATGAGATTCCTCCGTAAGCGCTGCTTCTAGGACAAGATACGACAATCAGCCCGAAAATGTTCCGGGGTCAATCCTCCGTGCTAGCGCTTGGCGGCGGCGTGCTTAGAGCTGGCGCTGGCTGGCTTTGGACGAAGAGCGGCCAGGAATTTTTCGACCGGCAATGTGTTGATTACGTTGGCCTTCTCCAGCCAGCCGCGCCGGGCCATGGTCACTCCGTAGCCGATGAAGGGAAGGTGCAGGGTATTATGGGCATCGGTGGAGATGACCACTTTCACGCCGCGTTCCTTGCACATCCGCAAATAAACGTCGGTCAGGTCGAGTCGATCGGGATAGGAGTTGCACTCCATGACCACCCCATGTTTCGCGGCGGCGTCCAGGACTCTCCCCATGTCGTAATCAAAAGCCTCGCGGCGCAGCAGGAGCCGCCCAGTGGGGTGCCCGATAATCTGGCTGTAGGGATTTTCCATGGCGGCAAGCATGCGCTCGGTCATCGCGGCGCGGTCCAGATTCATGTAGGAGTGGATGGAGCAAACGACGACCTCAAACTGGGACAGCAGTTCGTTGGAATAATCGAGTTCACCGTCTTTAAGGATGTCGACTTCCGCGCCGGCCAGAACGCGAATCCCCAAATCGCTCGCGTTCGCCGCGTGCAATTTCTTGATGTGCGCGGTCATGCGCCTTTCGTCGAGCCCATTGGCGATGGTCACGGACTTGGAGTGATCGGTGATGGCGATGTATTCGTGCCCCAGCTTTCGCGCGGCTTCCGCCATTTCCTCGATGGAGTTTTTGCCGTCGCTCGCGGTAGTGTGCATCTGCAGGTCGCCCTTGATGTCTTCGCGGCGCACCAGGTTGGGCAGACGGTGCTGCTCGGCGGCCTCGATCTCGCCGGTGTTTTCGCGGATTTCCGGCGGAATGAAATCCAATTTCAGCTTGGCGTAGATTTCTTCTTCCGTGCGCCCGGCGACGCGGCGCTCGCCCTTCAGCGTGGCCAGCGCGTATTCGTTCAGCGTATAACCCATATCGTTCGCGCGGCCGCGCAGTGAGACGTTGTGTTCGCGTGAGCCGGTGAAATACAGCAGCGCCGCGCCAAACGAGTCCTTGTCGAGCAAGCGCACGTCCACCTGAATGCCGTTGTCCAGCGTGAAGCTCACTTTATTCTCACCGTGCGCGAGCACTTGATCGATACGCGGATATTTCAGGATGTGCTCGGCGATGCCGTCGATGTGCTTTTGTGCCGTGAAACCATCCGCCAGGGTCAACAGCAAATCGAGGTCGCCCACGGTTTCTTTGCCACGGCGCAGCGAGCCGGCCGGTGTGATCGAGGCCACGCCCTTTCCATATTTTCCGATGTGCGCGATGACCCCTTGCGCTGCGGCTTCGGCTACATCAAGACGGAAGCGGCCGGTGGAACGCTTGAAGGCCTCCACCGCCTTCAAAATGTTCTGCTCGCTTTTTTCGCCGAATCCCGGCACTTCGCGCAACTTGCCCTCTTGAGCGAGTTTTCCGACGTCCGCGACCGTGGCGGCTTTGAAGTTCGACCACAAGAACGCCACTTTCTTTGGCCCCAGCGATTGCAGTTGCAGAATGTCCAGCAGCGTCGCCGGATATTTCTTCAGCAGCTTTTTCCGCAGGCTGTAGTCACCGGTCTTCAGGATCTCTTGCAGATGCTCGGCCATGCGCTCGCCAATTCCCGGCAGCTCCTCCAGTTTGTCCGGATCTTTCGCCAGTTCCTCGATCGATTCGTGCATTCCGGAAATTAGCTCCGCGGCTTTCTCATAGCTGCGGTAGCGGCCGATAATGGCGCCATCGATTTCGAGAAGCTGCGCGGTGTCGCGGAGTATGCGGGCGATGCTCTTGTTGTCCATGAGTTCACAGATTATAAGCCGATAGACCAGAGATGGAAGAGGTGTCCTTCCTTTATCCCCTTTACTTCCCCTGGCCAAAAGAAAAAGCCGGCAAAGGACGTCCCCAGGACAGCCCCGCTAATTCAGCGGTGGGTCAGTTTAGGATTGCGCGACTTACCAGGCATTGAAACACCATGCGAACCAAACGCGTGGAGACGATCAAGCCGCGCCGTGTGGTAGACACACAAGGATTCACCGTGATAGAGATAGTTTCAGGCTTCAATCGGCGCACTTGTCGAGAAGGAGACAAACGTGGAGACAGCACTCTATTTGCTCTTCCGGGACATCTGGAACTTTAGTACTGTTGGCCCGGCCGAAACCTCCAGCGACAATTCGGATGTGCGCCACTCCGTCCAACTCGCCATTCTATTAGTTGCCATCTTCCTATCGAGTACGGCTGTTCACGGGCAAACTCAGGAGGAGTTTATTGCTGGTTGTGCTGTAGGAGCATTCGATTCTTACTCCGCTCTAAAGGCCAACTGTCCGCCACGAACGCACGAGCAAGTGATTGATGTGCGGCCTGCGTTTACACCTCAACAATTAGCTGAAATGAATAAGTACGCCCGGGAAGGCGCTGCAGCTCTCCAGCAATACCTCAACAAACAACCTACTTCACCCGTTCAACCGACTGTTACAAAGATAGATACGACGCCTTCAAACACACCCAAGAATCAGGCAGCTGATGACGTTTTCGTATACCAACCTTCGACTTTGCCGAGTACGCCGCCAAGCGGTGGTGCTTTGACAGGAATCGCTAAAGCAGCAAGCCAGTACCACGAAAACGCTAGGTCGAGGGCACTGGCTAAAGCTCAACGAGAGCTGTACGAAGCTGAACGAGAGATGGCTGAATCAACAGAGCACTGGAAGTTTGTGACTAACCAACACGCCGTAATGAAAGCTGGACTAGACGGGGTTTCTGCCGCACTTGCCGCAGGTGCACCTCTTGTGAAAGAGGGACTTACGTTGGAGGAAGCTAAAGCGTTGGAGAAGCAGATGCACCTCAACGCCTCTCAGGTTCACATCTTCCCAGCAGACTTGGAACCGTTCAATTCCAAAGGCGAGATACTGCTGAGCCACGGAATGCCCGTTGAATACTTCAGATATACGGTTGTCGGAGATGTGGATGCCCGGGCTAAGCAGGACAGCCTCAAACCTCAAGGGTCGCAGGCTATGGCTCCGAGCGTTATGGGGAAACACCTAAACCCCGAAAACGGCGAAGTGGCTTTTCACACACCCAACAAAAGTGGGCAAGAAGCGTATGATCGCTGCACCGCCATGGATGACGAATCGCATCAAATAGAGATCGACGCGGGGCGTGGCGGAAAAGAAAACGATAGGACTTGGCTTCGCGCTAGAGCCTACTGCCGAGTGAATCTTGGTGAATCCCTCGACCAGATAGTAAAAGACTTGGACGCAGCAGGATTGGGAAGATAGATGTAAAGACTCTTTTCAAGTTGGCCTTAGGATTATCCCAACGCCCAGCGTCTTACACCATCGCGAACGCCGCTGCTCTTTCCCACGACTATACGAGGAAGAGAAGACCGCAGCCTGGGAAGCACGTTGCGAATGGCTTCACTCGGAACTTCCCCTGCTGGTGCAGTACGGACAACGGGTTGAACGCTGCCCCCCGATGTTCCGATGCCTCACTAACAACCCATCGCTAGCCGGAAGCTTTCTCCTGTCAATCCGGCGCTGTAGTCGTTCTCGACGAGTTATTCTCCTGCATTATGCGCGACCGCACGCTCACCCTCGCGGATGAATGTTCCATCGACTGGTGTAACGGGGTAGCGGTCGCCAGTCCGGGTCACTTCCACGGCGGCTCATCGCGTACATGAATAACGGCGGCGGGACAGGAGTCCCTCTGCCGGCAGGGAAACCAAGCGGGGTGAAGGTCATCCGCCTGGTTTTTGTACATTGGCAGCTTGCGGACCTTTCGGCCCCTGCACAATTTCAAACTCGACCGCCTCTCCTTCCTGCAAAGTACGGTAGCCGTCGCCAACGATAGCGGAATAATGAACGAAAACGTCCGGGCCATCGTCGCGCCCGATGAAGCCGTAACCTTTCGTGTTATTAAACCACTTTACGGTGCCACGCAATTCGGAGTCCTCCCCACGCTGATGTACTTCTTTCCGGATGCGGCCGGGTGTAGCTTTAAGGAGACCTCGACCAGAAATTGCGCGGAGTCTAGCAGAACCAGAGCGGCAGTCAATGAAAATGGCCGAATTTCCGTATTGAAAACAACTAATTATGAAGGTATGAATCGATTCAAAGAGGTTCAGTTCCGTTAGTTGAGCGCCCGCGCGGATCAGCCAGGGTTATCCTGCTTGAATTTCACCGGCCGCAAAATTTGGAAAAGATTGTTGAAGTCATCGGTCCATACGCGCAGATTCGGCGGCACGGAAATCGGCTCGAGCAATACCGTGGTATCGATGGAGTCGAGAAAATGCCGGTTGCGTGTGACCACCACCCAGTCGGAAGAGTCGATCAGCTTGCGATGATTCTCGCTGTTGACGATCAGCCGCGCCTCGCATCCCGCGTCCGCCGCCAGGAGCTGCACCACCGGAGGCAGGTTCAAGTAGGTGTTCGATGTATGCACAGCGAGTATGCCATCCGGTTTCAGGTGACGCAGGTACAACGCGAAAGCCTCGCGCGTCAGCAAGTGCACGGGAATGGCGTCGCCGGAAAATGCGTCCACCGCCAATACATCAAACTCTTGCGGCGGTTCCTTTTGCAGCGAGAGGCGCGCGTCGCCGAGCACCACGTCGATTCGCGCCGGAGAATCGCGCAGGTAGCTGAAATACGTTTTCGCAATCTGGATGACCTGCGGATTGATTTCGTAGAAGCGGAAGTAGTCGCTGGTCTTGCCGTATGCTGCCAGCGTCCCCGCGCCCAAGCCAATCGCGCCGACGCGTTTTGCGTTGGGGCAGCAGTGCGTCAGCGCCAGCCCCACGCCTGAATCAGGCCCGTAGTACGTTGTGGGCAAGAGACTCGGCGGCGGATGGACGTATTGCTCGCCGTGCTCAATCCTTCCGTGGTAAAGGGTGCGGTATGGTTCTTTGAGCCAGTTCGTGGATTCCGAAACGCGCAGTGCGCCGTAAAAACTGCGCACACGGACGATGGTGTTCTTTTCGTAGTGGCGCAAATTGCGAACCAACACCAACGCCATGCACGCCGCGGCGGCGATCCAGAAAAGGCGTATCAGCCAGCCTTGCGGCCACAATGCCGCAATGGCCAGCAAAGCTGTGAAGATGAGCGCCAGCGGAAGCTCATAAATTCCGGTGAACAGGTGCGGCGCGGCAAGCCCAACGAAAATCGCGCCCAGGGCTCCGCCAAGCGAAATCATCAGATAGAAGGATGTTGCGAAGCGAGGCGCCGGCCGGCGCAGGGCCAGCTCGCCGTGGCAAAACCAGCAGCACAAGAACAGCCCGATGCAAAAAAGCGGCACACTCACCTGCACTGATTCCGTATATGTCGGGTCATAGATGGCGTAGCCCAAACTGCCGAGCGCCACGGCGAGAAAGCGAGCGAGTAACCCGCGCCAATAGAAAATGCGCCTGCTGAACGCGAGCGCGAAGGTCAGCAGATACAGCGCCAGCGGCAGCACCCACAGCAGCGGAACCGGCGCGACGTCTTCCAATAATTTGTTGGTGATGGAAAGAAGCAGCATGGAGCTGCACGCCGAAAAACAGAGCCACAGCAGCCTTTCGCGCAGCTTGGGCGCCTTGTCGATTTCGCTCCGCTCCGTTTCGGCCGTGCCGGCGGACACGGTGCCGGGCCGTGCCAGCCGCGCCGCTGCCGAACACAGCAGCACAAACGCGACGAAGAGCACCGACCACAGCGTCGCCTGCCTGTGCCCGGCGACATGCGGCTCGATCAGAAGTGGATAGCTGAGAAGCGCGAGGAGGGAAGCCAGGTTCGACAGTGCGAACAGGTGATACGGTTCGCGTTGCGCGCTGGCCCGCGCGTACCAGATTTGCATCAGCGGGCTGGTGGCACTGAGCAGCACGAACGGCAATCCAATGGAAACGCTCAACAGGAGAAGAATTGTCGAGGCTGGATCGCTGCCCGCTCGGTGCGATTCTGAAAAGCGCGGCGCGATCGGAAGAAACAGCAGGCTCAACAGCAACAGCGCGATATGCAATTGCGACTGGCGCGCCGGCGTCAGTCGTCTCGACGTCAGGTCCGCATACAAATATCCCAGCAGCAGCGCGCACTGGAAGAACACAATACATGCGGCCCACACCGCAGCCGCGCCCCCAAAGCGCGGAAGAATCAGCTTGGCAAAAAGCGGCTCAATCAGAAAAAGAAGGAATGCCCCGAGAAAAACAGTCGATGCCAAAAGCAAGGCATAGGACGTGGCAAAGCGACTGGCGATAGCGGGAGCAGGGACAGGAACCTCGGCTCTCCTCTGTGTGCTCTGTTCACCCTGAGCCTCGAAGGGTGCGCCCGCCTCTGTGCCCTCTGCGTTAATTCCTCTTCCTCTTTCCTACCAAAAAGCGAAAATAGTAAAGCAGGCCGGCAATGGACTTCGCATCGCGCAGCACGTTTCGCCGAATCATGCCCGCGAGCGCGGCGGCCGTGAAAGCTTTTGCCGTAATCTTCTCGTCTTCTTCAGGCTGCGCTTCGCCGGCGGTCAGTTTTTCCGCCAACAAAATGTACATGCGCTCTTCGAGAAATCCCGGAGTGGGGAAGACGTCCAGGAATACGCGGAAACGTTGCGCTCGATAGCCCGTTTCTTCGATGAGCTCGCGCGCTGCGGCATGCCGTACGTTTTCGCCGGCGTCGATGCGCCCGGCCACAAGCTCCCACAGATACTGCCGCGTCGCATGGCGGTATTGCCGCACCAGCAGAATGCGGCCGTCCGGCAGGACCGGAAGCACCACGACCGACCCGGGATGCGTGATCACCTCGCGAATCGTGCGCAAGCCTCCCGGCTCCAGCACTTCGTCGCGCCGCACGCCGAATACCGGACCTTTGTATATTTCCTCACTGCGCAGGATTTGTGCGACTGGCGGCGTAGCCTTGCGTGGCGGCATGAAAGTGGGCTCTCTCCGTTCGCATCATAACGCACGCCCGCAAAATCTTGTAACTCACGCCTTCTGGCCTGAGGTGTTTGCTGGCGCGAGCGTACTCCCGACTGCCGGAATTGCCTGCATTCGCCGCCTTGCCTATACTCAGCGTGCAGCCAAAATGCCCATCAACGTCATCATTGTCGACGACGAAAAGCCCGCGCGCGACGAGCTGGCCTTCCTGCTCAAGAGCATTCAAGAGGTCAACCTGATCGGCCAGGGCAAGAACGGTGTGGACGCGCTCGCGCTGATCAAGGAGCATTCACCGGATCTCGTCTTCCTCGATGTTCAGATGCCCGGGCTCGACGGCTTCGGCGTTCTTAAGAAGCTGGTCGAACGAAAAATGAAAATGCCGCACGTCGTATTTGCCACCGCGTTCGATCAGTACGCGGTGCAAGCCTTTGACGTGAACGCGGTCGACTACGTGCTGAAGCCGTTCGACAAGTCGCGCATCGCCAAAGCCATCCAGCGTGCGCGCAAAATGATGGAGACGCAGACCAGCGCGACCGACCGCCTGGAGCAGCTCGTCAGCCAGATCGGCGCCACCAGGCAGACTCCGCCATCCCCGGCGGTGAAAGTGCTGATCACTACGCAGCAGCGCCTCCTGCTGGTCAACGCCGAGGACATGATTTTTGCTTCCATCGACGGCGGAATGATCACCGTTATCGCGCGTGATCTCGAAGGCGGCTCGAATTACCGCACGCTCGAGGAAATGGAGGAAGCGCTGGCCTCCGACGTGTTCTGGCGGCCGCACCGCTCCTACCTGGTGAACATTCACCACATCAAGGAAGTCATCCCCTGGTTCAAGTCCACCTACATGCTGAAAATGAATGACAAGAAGCACACGCAAGTGCCCGTCAGCCGCTCACAAACCAAGCGCCTCCGCGAACTCTTCAAGGTCTAGGGCGGTGCGTCTCTCGACACGATGAATCTGATCGGAACAATCCTTGTGTATGCCGGTCTCGCCGCGTCTTTCCTCGGAGTTGTTTCGCTCCTCAAACCGCTGACGTTTCTCGGCATTGTCAGCCGTTGGTACGGCCTGTTGGTGTTGGGGTGTGGAATTGTGCTCTTCCTGATAGGCGAGACCTTGCCGGTTAGTGAGACGCAAATTCAGGCACAGCAGACGGAATTGGATGAGTATGTGCCTGCTTATCAGTTCGAGGAATTTCATTCGATCCTCGTGCACGCCCCGCGCGAGCGCGTCTTCAAAGCGATTCAAGAAGTCAGCGCGGATGAGATCTCGCTTTTCAGGATGCTGACGTGGATCAGGCGCTCGGGACAATCTGGACAAGAGAGTGTACTGAACGCGCCGCCTCATCAACCACTGCTTGCGGTGGCGCTGAGAACCGGATTCATGAAGCTGGCGGAGGACCAGGATCGAGAGATCGTATTAGGGACCTTGGTTGTCAGACCTCCGCGATGGCGGCCGACCCGGCGACCAACTCCAGACGATTTCAAAGAGCTGCGCGCCGCCGGATTTTGCGTAGCCGCAATCAATTTTCGAATTCAAGATGAAATAGGCGGGTTCTCCCTGCTGACGACGGAGACGCGTGCCTATGCTACGGACGCCTCGGCGCGCCGGAAATTTGCGGCGTATTGGCGCGTGATTTATCCGGGCAGCGCGCTGATCCGCGTGATGTGGTTGCGCGCGATTCGCCACAGAGCGGAAATGGTTCTCCCCAAGGCCTCGTGAGGCCTCGGGGAGACTGCGATCGAAGTTCTTCGTGTCGGTGTCACTGACAATCGTTGCGCAGCTGCGGCTGGCCCGGGACTATAGTGTCGATGCAAGGGATGGCGCTGAGATATTCGTAGATGGCCCGAAGGTCATGATCCGTCATGTGTTGATAAATCGGCCATGGCATTATTTGGAGACGAGTCCCGTCGAACGGAGGCGGGAGGCAGCTCCCGGTGGGGGCGCCGGTACAGGTCGCGTGGAGGTGATCCATGTCCTCGCCAGTCCTGATGATCTGCACAAACTCCGAAAACGAGTGACCACCTTCCGGCCGCCCGGTTTTATCCGGCGTCAGATTGCGGGTGAAGATGTGGGGGAACGGACCTGGCCCCGGGAACGGGCCGAAGTCCCTGCCGCCACCCAAGTAGGTCGCTCGATTGATCTTTTCCGGCTGGCCAAAGTAGGGATTTCCTCCGGGAGCGAATTCAGTCGCAGGGCCTGCTGAGTGGCAGCCATTGCAATCTCCCTGCGCGTTGACAATATAGCTGCCTAATCCCACCAGCTCCCGGTTCTTTCCGGCCAGATTCAGCGGGACGGGCGCTATCTCGAAGCCCCGTTGAATCTTTGATTCGTTGCTCTCATTATCATCGGCAATTGCTCGTGTACGTGGGGAACTGCTCAACATTCCCGCAAGAACGATCGCAGCAAAGATGGGCGGCTTTTTACGAATTCTTAACGAATCGAGCCGCGCCTGTGGCCGAGATTAAAGGTGTGTTAGCATCGCCTGTACACTTCGCAGAGGCTTCGTGTACACCGGACCCGATGGATTTTTCGCTTAGCGACCACCAAAAGCTGATTCGCGACACCGTTCGCCAGTTCATGGAGAACGAAGTGCGCCCGGGTGTGCGCCAGCGCGATCGCGATGGGCGCTTTCCCACCGAAGAGGTCAAGAAAATTGCCGAGCTGGGCTGCTGCGGGATGATGACGCCGGAAGAATGGGGCGGCGCAGGGCTCGATACTATTTCGTACGTGCTGATGCTGGAAGAAGTCGCGCGCGTGGATGCGGCGATGGCCACTTCGCTGGGCGTGACCAACTCCGCGGTGCAGGTGCCGCTGCTGGGTTTCGGCAACGACGCGCAGAAGAAAAAATATTTGAACCGAATGGCCACCGGCGAGACGCTGGGCGCGTTTTGCTTGACTGAGCCGCAAGCCGGCTCCGACGCGGCGGGAATTCAGACGCGCGCGGTGAAGTGCGACTGCGGCTACCGGCTGAACGGCACGAAGACTTGGGTGACCAACGGCAGCGTTGCCGGCGTCTTTATTGTTTTTGCGAAGACCGACCCGGACGCGGGCGGGAAGGGCATCACGGCATTTCTCGTCGAGCCGGGCTTCAAAGGCTTTCGCGTGGGGCGGCACGAAGAAAAGATGGGGCAGCTCTCTTCGCCGTCCGTGGAGATCGTGCTGAACGACTGCGAAGTGCCGGCCGAAAATCGTCTCGGGGAAGAAGGACAGGGGCTGAAAATTGCGCTGAGCGCGCTCGACGGCGGGCGCATCGGCATTGGCGCGCTCGCCGTGGGCCTGGCGCAAGGCGCGCTGGAAGAATCCGTGAAGTACGCCAAGCAGCGCCGCGCGTTTGGAAAAAATATCGGCGAGTTTCAGGCCATTCAGTGGATGCTGGCGGATATGCAGACGGAAATCGAAGCGGCGCGCAGCCTGGTGCACTACGCCGCGTGGCTGAAGGACGCGCATCCGAGCAAGCTGGGCGCGTCGGCGTCGAAGGCCAAACTCTACGCCAGCGAAATGGTGAATCGCGTAGTCTATAAAGCGGTGCAGATTCACGGCAGCGTCGGCTATTCGCGCGAGACCGACGTCGAGCGCATGTACCGCGACGCCCGCGTCGTCTCGATCTACGAAGGCACCAGCGAGATCCAGCGCATGATCATCGCGCGCGACTTGCTTCAGTAGCACGGGCTTTAGCCTGTGCCGCTTTGGAGTGCGGGAGTCTTGCTCCCGCTTTAACGGTGTAAGTTCCGCCGGAGAGTCGAACGGAAGGCGCGGTCGAGCGCTCATCACCGCGTAAAAGCGGCGGCGAGACCGCCGCACTCCAAATTTCCAGGGAGAGCGATTGACAACTGGCTCTGAATCGAAAAAGAAGCCCCTCGCGGAAGGCGCTCGGGGTAAACGCGTGGTCAGCGGCATGCGGCCCACCGGCCGGCTGCACATCGGCCACTACTTCGGCGCGCTGCAAAACTGGGTGCGCCTGCAAAACGATCCATCCTACGACTGCTTTTACTTCATCGCCGACTGGCACGCGCTGACCAGCGACTACGCGGACACCAGCGCGGTGGCGCAGAACACGCTCGAGATCATGACCGACTACCTCGCCGCCGGACTCGACCCGCAGAAGAGCATCATCTTCCAGCAATCGCTGGTACCCGAACATGCCGAGCTGCACCTGCTGCTCTCCATGGTCACCCCGCTAGGCTGGCTCGAGCGCGTCCCCACATACAAAGAAGCCCTCGAAAATGTTAGGGACAGAGACCTGCACACCTACGGCTTCCTCGGCTATCCCATCCTGCAATGCGCGGATATTGTCATCTATAGCGATGAGCGCATGTCGCTGGTCGTGCCAGTCGGCGAAGACCAGGTCTCTCACGTCGAAGTAAGCCGCGAAATCGTGCGTCGGTTTAATTTATTCAACGGGCTTGAACTAAAGGAACAACTGTTCCAGCTGGAGAACAGAGGGCACTTCGAATTCGTTTTGAGAGCCACAGCCTCTCCGCACACGCTCGGGCAGATTTCTCTTCCCGGTTACGACTTGACTACGGAGGAAAAAGCTGCTTGCCTCGCGCAAATAAAAAAGACGGCGATCGAAGTTGGAATGAAAAATTTCTTGGAGCTTATGAAAACTAGACGGGACTTTTTTTCTTATCGTGAGGTTCTCTGTGAACCGCAGGCGATGCTGACGCAGACGCCGCGGATTCCGGGGCTTGATGGCCGCAAGATGTCGAAGAGCTACGGCAACACGATCACGTTCAGCGAAAGCGACGCGGACATTCGCGCCAAGACTAAGGTGATGGTGACCGACCCGGCGCGCAAGCGGCGCAGCGATCCTGGAAATCCGGACGTGTGTCCGGTGTACGACTGGCATAAACTATTCTCGCCTCCCGAGACGCTGAAGTGGTCGGCGGAGGGCTGCCGCACCGCGGGCATCGGCTGCATCGAGTGCAAAGCGGCGATGGCGGACAATTTAATCAAATGGATCGCGCCCATCCGCGAGCGCCGCGTCGAGTACGAGAAGAATCCGAAGCGCGTCCTCGAGCTGCTCGACGCCGGCTCCGAACGCGCCCGCGTCGAAGCCGTGAAGACGATGACGCGAGTCCGCGAAGCCGTGTTCGGCTGGGAAAAGAAGCGCAAAGAGATTTCCGGCGGAGGCACCGCCGCAAACGCGTAGACGAAGCGGCTTGCATACTCCTTTGTAGTGGCACAGCATGCTGTGCCACTACAAGGACGCGCGTCACGCGCGGTGTCATCCTGAACGGAGCGTTTTTTGTGCAGTGAAGGATCTCAGCTAACGATACGTTTCGGTTGAAGCCGACGTTGAGGTCCTTCGGCTATCCTCATCGGATAGCCTCAGGATGACAATCTGGTGATGACGCTGATGACCGAGAGTTGACAACGTAAAAATGGCGACGCCGTACAAAATCAATATCCCGCTGTACGAAGGGCCGCTGGACCTGCTGCTTGATCTCATCAAGAAGCAGGAGATGAACATTCACGACATCCAGATCGCCAAGATCACCTCGCAATATCTCGATTACCTGCACAAGCTGGAAGAGCTGAACGTTGACGTGTCCGCCGACTTCATCTACATGGCTGCGACGCTGATCTACATCAAGTCGAAAATGTTGCTCCCGCCCGACCCGCTAGGCTCGCCGGAAGACCAAGCCGCCGACCCGCGCGCCGACCTGGTGCAGCGCTTGGTGGAGCACGAGAAATTCAAGAACGCCGCACAGCTTCTATATCAGAAGCAGCAGATTGAAGAAAACGTGTGGTCCAAGCCGGACAAATCGCTGTACCACGACGAAGGCACCGAAGGCGAGCTAGTCGTCTCGATGGTGGATCTCGTCCGCGTCTTCCAGCAAGTGCTCGAGCGCCGCAAGGAAGTTTCGCGCATCGAGCTGCAGCACGAGCAGTTCACCGTGGCGCAGATGATGGCCCAGCTTCGCGCGCAAATCCTGGCCAGCGGCGACAACACCGTGAGCTTGATCCGTTTTTTCGAGGCTTGCGCGTCGCGCCACGCCATGATTGTCGCCTTTCTCGCCGTGCTGGAAATGGTGAAGATGCAAGCCATCGCCATGGTCCAGGAAAAACAGTTCGGCGAAATCGTGCTGCGCAAGCATAAAATGTTTGACAGCACGTTTGACGAGAGCGGTGCGGTGCGCCACATCGACGAGGAATACAAATAGTCTCTGTGATCTCTGTGAGCGCTCTGTGAACTCTGTGTTAAGGTTTTTTCCGAAAGGCTTTAACACAGAGGTCACGGAGCGAAGCGCACAGAGGCCGCAGAGAAGAAGCGAACCATGACCAACGAAGAACGCAAAGCAGCACTCGAAGCGATCATCTACGCGGCGGACGAGCCTGCCACCATCGAGCAGCTCGCCTCGGTGCTGGGCGAGGAGAAGCTCGTCGTGCAGGCATCGCTCGACGAGCTGGTGGCCAGCTACGCGGCTGACGAACGCGGCATCGAAGTGCGCGCCGTCGCCGGCGGCTACAAGATGTACACCAAGCCGCAGCATCACGACGTGGTGCGCCGCTTCATCAAGAGCCTGCGCCCGCCGCTGCGCCTCACGATGCCCGCGCTCGAGACTCTCGCCGTCATCGCCTACAAGCAGCCGGTCACCGCGCCGGAAATCGGCGAGATTCGCAGCGTGAACACTTCCGGCGTGCTGAAAACCTTGCTCGACAAGCGGCTCATCACCACCGCGGGCCGCAAAGAAGTCATCGGTCGCCCGATTCTGTACAAAACATCGAAAGAATTTCTGATGCGCTTCGGCTTAAGTGATCTCGACGAACTGCCCAGCCTAAAAGAATTCGAGGCCCTTGCCCGCGAAGCGCTCGGCAGCGACGAAGGCGTCGCCCTCAGCGAGCCCAGCGACGAAAGCGTACTCGACGCGCCACACGGCACCTCGACAAATGGCGGCGTCCCCGAACAAGCTGTTGCCAAGGCCCCCGAGGAAGCCTCCTCCGAATCGCAAGCAAGCACCGACACAGGCGCAGTCGCGAGCGACGACCAGGCGCACAAGGCCGCCGTAGCCGGCGAATAACTTGTGAGACAGCCATTTTTGTCTGTCCGCGAGCAGAATCGCGGACGCATAGCACGCGCCATTCCGGGCATCAAACCGGACAGGCAGAAATGCCTGTCCCACAGAGTGCATACAGAATCATGCAAGAACGACTGCAAAAAATAATCGCGCGCGCGGGCATCGCTTCGCGGCGCCACGCCGAGCAACTGATCGTCAGCGGGCAGGTGCGCGTGAATGGCCACGTGGTCACGGAGCTGGGCACGAAAGCCGACGCCGGCGCCGATCGCATCGAAGCTGCGGGCCGGGTGATCACCGCGGAAGAGCGCCGCGTACACATCTTGATGAACAAGCCGCCGGAAATCGTGGCCACTATGGCCGATCCCGAAGGCCGCAAGACTTTGCGCAATCTTCTGCGCGGCCTGCCGGAGCGCGTGTATCCGGTGGGACGCCTGGAATACGCCGCGTCCGGACTGATTTTTCTCACCAACGACGGCGACCTCGCCGCCGAAATGCTGAAGCGCTGGCAAAACCTCTCGCAGGTGTATCACATCAAAGTGAAGGGCAGGCTGACTCCGGAGCAGCTCGGTGAGTTTGGCAAGGGAGCCGGAGCGCGCATGCGCCCCGTGCGGCAGCCGGATGCGGCGCGCGGACACGTCGCAAACTTTTGGTACGAAGTCGCGCTGAAGGATTCCAAGCGCGACGCGCTGCGCCGGGTGCTGTTTGCCGCGCAACATCCCGTCGAGAAATTGAAGCGCATCGCTCTCGGACCGTTAACATTAGAGGGCTTGCCTCCGGGGCATTACCGGACGCTCGGCGAGCGCGAGATCGTGCAATTGCGGCACGCGCTGACCGCACCGGCGAAAGCGAAGAGTAAGAATTCACCACAGAGAGCGCAGAGAACACAGAGTTCAAAGAAAACCAGGAGCTGATGGCACACACGATTGCAGAGCTGATTCCGGAATATATTCGCGGGCTTCCTGCTTACATTCCCGGCCGGCCTATCGAGGAAGTCGAGCGCGAGCTCAAGGTTCATGCCATCAAGCTGGCCTCCAACGAAAATCCCATCGGGCCATCGCCGAAAGCGGTCGAAGCGGTGAAACTTGCCGTCGCGGAGTCCAACCGTTATCCGGATGGCGGCACGCATCTGCTGCGCGCGAAGCTGGCGCGCCTGCACGGCGTCGCGATCGACCAAATCTTGATGGGCCTTGGTTCGAGCGAAATCATCGACCTGGCCGCGCGCATTCTGCTGAAAAACGGAAAAACCGGCGTCACTTCGCATGGCAGCTACGCGCCCTTTTCTCTGGCGATTCGCGCGAGCGGCGCGGAGTTGGTGCGCGTGCCGCAGCAGGATTTCGCCTTCGACCTTCGCGCGATTGCGGATGCGGTCCTGGCGCACTCCGAGACGCGCATCGTGTACCTTGCCAATCCAAACAATCCCACGGGAACCGCGTTTGGCGCGGCCGAGTTGCAGGAATTCCTGCGCCGCGTGCCGGCCGATGTCCTGGTCGTGCTCGACGAGGCGTACATTCATTACGCGGATCGCGCCGATATGCCGGATTCGGTTGAGCTTTTCCGCGAACACAAGAATCTGCTGATCATGCGCACATTTTCCAAGGTGTACGGCCTTGCGGGGCTGCGCGTCGGCTATGGCATCGGCGACACGCCGGTGCTGGAAGCGATGAACAAGTTGCGCACCCCTTTCAATCTCGCCGGCGTGAGTCAGGCTGCGGCCATCGCGGCGCTCGATGATCACGAGCACGTGAATCGCTCGATCAAAGAGAACGCCATCGAGCGAGCGCGGCTGACGAAAGGCGTGAGCGAGCTTGGATTGCGCCCGGCGCGCAGCCACAGCAATTTTATTTTCATCGACATCGGGCCGGAAGCGCAGGAGTTGTGCGACGAATTGCTGCACGAAGGCGTTATCGTGAGGCCGCTCGGCTGGATGGGCTTCCCGGAAGCGATGCGCGTCTCCGTTGGCGTCGCGCAAGAAAATGACAAGTTGCTTGCGGTGATGGGCCGCTTGCTGGCCAAGCGCGCGGGCAAAAGCGAGCTGACCGCGCGATGAAGGTTTTGCTCCCCGATGGCGCCGCGCCCAGCGCCGACCCCATTTTCGATATTCTGAGCAAGTACAAAACGATCGCGGTGGTGGGCCTGTCCTCAAATCCGACGCGGCCAAGTTACGGCGTGACCGAATACATGCAGTCTTCCGGCTACCAGATCATTCCGGTGAATCCCAACGAGACGGATGTGCTCGGCGAGCCAAGTTATCCGCGCCTCGAGGACGCCCCGCAGAAAATTGAAATCGTCGACATTTTCCGCCGCCCCGAAGAAGTTCCGCCGGTCGTGGACGCCGCGATTCGCGTCGGAGCCAAAGTAGTTTGGATGCAGCTCGGCATCGTAAACGAAGCCGCTGCCGAAAAAGCGCGCGCCGCGGGAATTACGGTGGTAATGGACGCCTGCATGTTCATCGAACACAAGAAACGACGCCAACAGTTGTCGTAAGGTTTTCCGCACTTTTCTCCGTGACCTCTGTGCTCTGCCCGCTGCGATCTCTGTGTTAATTCTCCGTTTTCCTACCGAGGGAGCGGAAATACCAGCAAGTTGCGCTTGCCCGGCGCGATCACCGCCAGCTTGCCGTCGGGCGTGATCGCGAAATCGCGGAACGTCAGGCCGTGCAGAATCGGAATCAACGCGGGCTGGGTTACTGGAGGATCTTGGTCCTTCGCGGCGCGCGCGGTCAGCGGCGGGATATCGATCCATACCAGGTCGCCGGATTTCTTCTCTGGCGCCCGCTTCAGCAGAATGCGCGTCTCGTCCGGCGACCACTGGAACGTGCCGAAGCCGGTGCGCAGCCGCGCGACTTTGTTGGGCTCGGTGAGGTCGCGGACTTCGAGCACTTCCTTATCGATGAAATATGCGGCTCTCTTCGCGCTGGGCGAAACGGAGACGCCGCCTTCGTAGCCGTCGAGCGTGGCCAGCTCGCGGTCGTCTTGCGCGAGCAGTTCCAGGCGCTGCAAGCGCGGGGGCCCGGTGAGATTGCGGTCGCGCTCGACGCCGATCGCGACATTCGTGCGCGGAATCGGGTACGCGTCGAGAAACGTGCGGCCCTCGAAAACGTACCCGCTGGGTCCCGCGGCGATGTTCACGTACTTGAAAGAAGAGAGCACCCTGGGCTTCACGATTTCGGTGAGATACACGATGGTGGCATTGTCGAGCAGCCAGGAAGCGTCGGCGGCGTCCTTGAGCAGGCTGTCGTTGCCGCCGAGGCGAATCTCCTTGCCGTTGTCTTCGAGCGCCAGCGTCATTATGGAGTCTTGCGTGCCGCCGTGCTCGTCGACGACAGATGTGGTGAAGAGCTGCGCGAGAATCAGGCGGCCGTTCGGCGACCAGCGAAAGAAATCGATGGTGTAGGTGAACGGTGTGTTGCCGCGCAGGAATTTTTCGCCTTGCAGCAGGCGGCGTCGTTTTCCGCCGTTTTCCTGCAGCCAGATGTCGTCGCGCTCCAGGTCGTATTGTTTAGTGTGAAATTGGCGGCGCGCGGAGTAGACGATGCGGCCGTCGGGCGCGAACGCGAACGCGGAAATGTCTTCGTCGATGTTGAGCAGCGGCTTTTCGAGGTCGGGGCTTTGCGCACGCACGGCGGGAAGGGAACAGCAGCCGATGACGGCGCAAACCAGCGAGCAAAGATTTCGGAGCCAGCGATAGCGGCTAACGGAGCAGGGGCACGTCATGGATTCGGGTGCGGCGCCGTGTAGGGATGGCAGCACGGTTCACGCGCTGGCGTGAACTCAGTGATTTCCACGCGAGTATCGTCGGGATCGTAGACGTTCAGTCCGCGTTTGCCGTCGCGCCCAATTCCCGGACCGGCAATCTTGTCCGCTCCATTCTTGCGGAGCTGCTCGGCAGCCGCCTGGATTTCCCGCACGCCGAAAGAGAAATGATTTTGTGCGCCGAGCGCTTTGTGATCGGCGGTGGACGGAATGTTCAGCATGTACTCAATCCAGTTATCGCCATCAGGAACCTGCAGTTCGTACCAGTCCAGCCCGTATCAACATAAAGCCGATTCTCGGCGGCTATGTCTTTAACGACGAATCCGGCGTGAAGTATTCGCACGACCGGCACGAAATCGTTAACTACAGCCTCATACCGTTCGATGAAGGATATTGGATTGCCTTCTGGGTCGAGGACCTCGAAGTGCGCGTTGACCGGGTGCTTGTCATATGCGCTTATGTCATTAGAGATTTTGCTGGCGGCCACGCCATGCGCCAGCAAGTAAGCGCGCAACTGCGACACGTCATCGGTGGCGAAACCGATTTCCGCTAACCAATTTTTTGGTGCACCCGATCGAGCGGCTTGCAGCTCGACCTGTTGCTGGAAATTGACCGGAAAGCAGGGGAGCGTGCCGCCGGAGCAACTGCCTCCCGAGAAATGCGGACCAAGAATACGGGTGTAAAACGCTTGTGATTTCTCGATGCTGCTTGCGTAGAGGCG
>WNFC01002430.1_pt1 | contig 31425 bp, 23 predicted proteins | sample 5400541 | NCBI WGS metagenome assembly WNFC01 (sample SAMN13153342, study PRJNA577476) | soil metagenome | isolation source: 120 cm saprolite under Douglas fir tree site 2 hole 2 replicate 1 | place: USA:California | collected 2015-04-18
GCCCCATAAAACGGCAGCCGGTCCATAAACTCAACGAACGCCCCCTCTACATCCTCCATATCCCGATAGCAATCCATATGCTCGCGATCGAGATTCGTCACCACTGCCAGCACCGGCGACAACTTCAGAAAACTCCGGTCGCTCTCATCCGCCTCAGCAACCAGATATTGCGAACTCCCCAGCCGCGCATTCGACCCCATCGCATCCACCCTGCCCCCAACCACCACCGTAGGATCCAACCCTCCACCCGCCAACACCGCCGCCACCATCGAAGTCGTCGTCGTCTTCCCATGCATCCCGGCCACCGCAATCCCGTACTTCAGCCGCATCAACTCCGCCAGCATCTCCGCCCGCTGGATCACCGGAATCTTCCGCTCTCTCGCCTCCAGCACCTCAGGATTATTCTTCGCCACAGCCGAGCTCGTCACCACCACATCGCTCGCTGCCGCATTACTCGCCGCATGCCCCTCAAAGATCCGCGCTCCCATCCCCAGCAACCGGTCCGTCACTGCACTCCGCTTCAAATCCGAACCCGAAACCGAGTACCCCATCGTCAGCACCGGCCCTCGTCGTTTTGGTCGTCATCCTGAACGGAGTGAAGGACCCCTGTATTTCGTCGTTGCTCTTGCTTTTGCCTGTTCTTAATCCGTTTCATCTGTGCAAATCCGTGTTAAGCCTTAATTTCTGGACATGTTCTTAGAGGAGCAACGATCCAGCCAACCATCAATCTCTCACTCTACCAGCCGTCCCCAAGCACCCCTGTGATATATAAAATCCATGCCCAGCGTCCTCACCCGCACAGCCGCCCTCTGCGCCGCTGCTCTCCTCGCTGTCCCCGCAGCCCAAGCCCAGCAAGCCACTCAAACCCTCCTCGCCACCCCCACCACCGTAGCCTGGGGTTACTACTCCGCCCGAGCCAAACCCGTCCTCACCATCAAATCCGGCGACACCGTTACCATCCAGACCCTCTCCACCTGCGGCCCACCCGAGCGCCTCAAAAACCTCGGCATAGCCGAAGCCGACATTCCCTCCTACGTCACCGACATCTACGCCAAAGTCCCCGCCAGCGAAAAGGGCCCCGGCGGCCACATCCTCACCGGCCCTGTCGCCATCGCCGAAGCCGAACCCGGCGACGTCCTCGAAGTCCGCATCCAGAAAATCAACATCGACGTCCCCTGGGCCTGCAACTCCTTCGGCGCTGGCCGCGGCTTCCTGCCCAACGACTTCCCCTACAGCCACTCTCGCCTCATACCCCTCGACCGCGACAAGATGATCGGCCACTTCGCCCCCGGCATCGACATCCCGCTTCATCCTTTCTTCGGCAGCATGGGCATCGCCCCGCCCGAATCCGCCGGCAAGTACAACTCCGCCCCACCCTGGATGCACGCCGGCAACATCGACAACAAAGAGATGGTCGCCGGCACAACGCTATACATCCCCATCAACGCCAAAGGTGCCCTCTTCGAAGCAGGCGACGGCCACGCCGGCCAGGGCAACGGCGAAGTCGACATCACCGCCATGGAAACCCAGCTCACCGGCACCTTCCAGTTCATCGTCCACAAAGCTCAGCCTGCCGACGCAGCCCATCGCCTCCTCTGGCCCTGCGGCGAAACCCCCACCCACTACATCGCCATGGGCTTCGACGAAGACCTCAAAATCGCCACCGAGATGGCCATCCGCAACATGATCACCTTCCTCTCCGAACAAATCCCCGACCACCCCCACATCTCCCGCGACGACGCCTACGCCCTCATCTCGGTTGCCTGCGACGTCAACATCACCCAACTCGTTGATACCAAGAGCGGTGTCCACGTCATGTGCCCCAAAAACCTCTTCACCTCGCCGCCAGCCTCTCATTAGCAACCGCTTGCAAAAGAACGCCTTTGCATTCCTGCAACAATTGCTGCAAACTCGTGTCTAATCAACTGAGCACTTGACCGAGGCGAACCTGCCCGGCTGGAAACTCATCCTTGCTCGCCTCGAACTCCGGTTGCACGACAGATGTGCCGGACAAACGAAGGCGGGCAGGCAGGCAAAAACATGGCGTCCCCTCGTCTTTCCAGAAATAGTCTCTCCAAAAGTTCGATTGCAACCGCCGCACTGGCAGCAGCTTTCGTAGTCACCCCCATCGTCGCGCAGGCCCAGGACTCCGCTCCTCCGCCCCCCGACCAACAGTACGGCAACCCGAATCCATATCAAGGGCAATCCGCTCCGCCCGATGACGGCATGCAGTATGACGCAGCCGTACAGAGCGGCGCTCCTCAGGGAGTCCAGCAGCAGCCTCCCGCGATCCCCGACTACGAACAGCCACCCGCCCCCGGCGACGGCTATATTTGGACCCCCGGCTACTGGGCATGGACCGGTGACGGCTACGAATGGGTCCAGGGCGCCTGGGTTCTCGCTCCCTACACCGGCGCTCTCTGGACGCCCGGCTACTGGGGCTACGGCTACAACGGATATTTCTGGAACACCGGCTACTGGGGTCCCTACGTCGGCTACTATGGCGGCATCAACTACGGCTTCGGCTACTTCGGCATCGGCTTCTATGGCGGATACTGGGGCGGCGGCCGCTTCTGGTACAACCGCTCTTACTGCAACATCGGCCGCGGCTACGGCTTCCACAACGTCTACAACCGTCCTTATAACGGCTACTCCGGACGCCCCGGAGGCACCAGCTTCGTCCACACCACGTCCGTCGGCTACAACCACGGAGCGTACGGCACGGGCTACCGCGGCTCCGGCATCAACGGCCGCCCCGCGGACTTTGGTCAGCGCTCTGGCCGCGCAGACTACAACGGCGCAGTCCACAATGACTCCCGTCCAGCCACCAACAATAACAACGGCGCCCGCAGCTTCGCCGGCAACGACTCCCGTTCATTCAACGGAGCCGGCAACTACAACGGCGCTGTCCACAACGACTCCCGTCCATTCAACGGAGCAGGCAACAATAACAACGTCACACACAGCTTCGCCGGCAATGACTCCCGCTCCTACAGCGGAGCCGGCAGCTATCCCGGCGTCGTCCACAGCGATTCCCGTCCATTCAACGGAGCTGCGATCTATAACAACAACAGCGCTCGCAGCTTTAGCCAACCCATACCCACCCAAGGCTACAACGGTGGCGCACGCAGCTTCGGCCAGCCGAGCCCAAACTACGGCAGTGCCACACGCAGCTTCCCCCAACCGAGCCAGAGCTATAGCGGCGGCGCTCGCAGCTTCTCCGCACCCTCCGGCGGTAACTTCGGTGGCGGCGGCATGAGCAGCGGCGGTGGCGGCGGCTTCCACGGCGGCGGCATGGGCAACGGTGGTGGCGGCGGTGGCTTCCACGGCGGTGGCGGCGGTGGCGGCTCACATGGTGGCGGCAATCCTCGGTAACGATCAGCGTTACAAAACTCAAGGGCTGAGAGACCGACTCTCAGCCCTTTTCTTTTTCTCACCTTCAACATTGCCCATTCTAAAGTTGCCCATTCTCTTCAACGCACCATGGTCAACGCACCATGGAAACCGTCATTTCGACCGAAGCTGCTCACGGCATCATCGTGAGCAGCGCAGCGGAGAAATCTGCTTCTCTACCCCGCCATCGTTCGCCAACCCACGCTGAGCACCCACTCTTGCTTTTGCTGTCGCCTTCGGAATTAGAGCTGGGCTTCAGCCCAGCGCCCAAGCCAAACCGCAAGCCGGCCATCACTCCGCCGAAGGCTCGAGCGTAACCCGAGGGGCGAAGCGACTGATTCTATTGCCGTTGTTCCTGCCGCGATTTTTTATTTGCCATTTTCCGCCCAAAAATCGCATGTCAAGCCCAAAAATCGCCTAAGTCTTTTCCATTCAACAACAGCCGCGTGGCATTTTAGTTCCACTCCAACCGCTATACTGGATATATAGATCAAAAATCAAGCAAGCCCCGCAGGGATATAGATGCCCTCCGGGGCTAACTCGTTTAGAAACAAAATTTTGGACGTAAACCCTTTGTTAAGAATATTTTGCAGGTCAAGACACCCTGTAAACTATTGATTACAGGAAATTTACGCGCGGGCAATAGGGGGTACCCCCAATGGAAGGAGGAAAGGGAATGACGAATAAACCGCCACACCAAAGAAAGCCTCACCCTCCCGCCCGCACCAGCCCAGCCACCATCTCCCCAATCACCCTCACCGCGTCAGGATGCGCCAGCCTCAGCACCTTCCTGCCCATTTCCCGCCGCCGCGCCGGATCGAGCAAAAGCGCCGCCAGATCACTCGACAGAAAACTCTCCATCGCCGCATCGCTGCTCTGCACCCGCAACACCGCCGCCCCTGCCGCCGCAAACACCTCTGCATTTCTCAACTGGTGGTTATCGGCAGCCGTTGGCAGAGGCACCAGCACCGCCGCCTTTCCCGCCGCCGCAAGCTCGGCCACCGTACTCGCCCCGCTGCGGCACAGAATCAGGTCCGCCTCTGCAAATCGTCGCGGCATATCCTCCAGGAACGCTGCCACCTCCCAGCGAGTGGCATCCGCGCCGCTTGCTCCGTACGCCGCCTCAACCGGCTCGGCAAATTTTGCCCCCGCCTGGTGCAATATCCTCAACCCTGGAACCTCCTCCATCAGGCCCTTCACAATCCTCGGCATCACCTCGTTGAAGATGCGCGCCCCCTGGCTCCCTCCAAACACCAGCAACCGCACCGTCCGCGACGGCTCTTCCTTCTGCGGAAGCTCTCCAATCGCAAAAAACTCCCGCCGCACCGGAATCCCCGTCACCCGCGCGCCACGAAAGTACCGCCGAGTCTCCTCAAAGTTCACCGCCGCCGCACTCACCCATTTACCCACCAACCGGTTCGCCAGCCCCGGCACCGCATTCGGCTCAAACGCCAGAGTCGGCACCCGCAGCAGAATCGCCGCCATCATCGCCGGCCCCGAAGCATACCCGCCCACACCAATCACCACATCCGGCCCGAAACTCCGCACCATCCCCACACATCGCATCACCCCCAGCGGAAGGTCCGCCAAAGTCCGCACCCGCGTCGCCACACTCACATTCTTCAACTGCCCCACCCGGATCAGCTCCAGCGGAAATCCAGCCTCCGGCACCAGCCGCGTCTCAAGCCCCCGCGCCGTCCCCACAAACCGCACCTCAGCCCCATGCGAATCCCTCAGCTCCCGAGCAATCGCCAACGCCGGAATGACGTGCCCACCGGTCCCCCCACCCGCAATCAAAACCCGTAATCGCTGGCTCGCTGACTCGCTAACTGGCCGACTCGCTATCACCCTAATCGATCTCGCGCGTGATATTCAGCAGCACACCCATACTGGCCAGCGTAATAAAAATCGAAGTTCCACCCGAAGAAATAAACGGCAGCGGAATCCCCTTCGTCGGCAGCAGAGCCAGCACCACGCTCATATTGAAGAACGCCTGGATCAGAATCGCCGTCGTAATCCCAAACGCAAGGAACCGCGCAAACGGATCGGTCGACAGAAACGCCGCCCGCAGCCCGCGATACCCCAGCGCCACAAACAAGCCAACGATCAGCAGCGCCCCAATCAATCCCAGCTCCTCGCAGATATTGGCGAAGATAAAGTCCGTCTGCACCTCGGGCAGATAGAACAGCTTCTGCCGTCCCTCCATCAACCCCAGCCCGCGAATCCCGCCAGTTCCAACCGCAATCAGCGACTGCAAGATATGAAACCCCGTCCCCTTTGGATCGGCCTCGGGATTCACAAACGCCAGCATGCGCGCCCGGCGAAACGCCACATGGAACAACATGAAATACAGCACAGGCGCAGCAAACGCCGCACCAATCGCAAAGTATCGCGTCCGCGCCCCGGCAAGATAGAGCATCAGTGCCGTCACCGCCATACAAACCATGCCGGTCCCCAAGTCCGGCTCTTTCAAGATCAGCGCCGTAAACGCCAGAGGCACAGCCACCGCCCGCAGAATCGTCCCCTTCCAGTCGTCCATCTGGTGAATGCGCGTCTGCAGAAAGTAAGCCAGAAACAGCACCAGCACAGGCTTAGCCAGCTCGGAAGGTTGAAACGTAAACAAATCCCCAAACCGAACCCACCGATGCGTATTATGCGATCCGCTCACCGCAAACACGCCGATCAGCATCAGCATCGTAACCGCGACCGCAGGAAAGACCACTCTCGGGTTGTTATATCTGCGATAGTCCACCTGCATCAGCAGAACCATCGCCACCAGCCCAAGCACTGCCCAGATCGCCTGCCTCCCTACATACGAATAGGGCGATCCCAGGCTAGCCTGCGCCATCACGGCCGACGCCGAGAACACCATCACTAGCCCAAACAGCACCAGCAGCAGCACCACTCCGAAGAGCCACTTGTCCACCCCTACCCTCTTCGCCATGCCGTCACTTCCCGCTTCCCTGCCGTTCGCTCAATCGAGTTCGTTCACCAACTGCCGGAACACCCGGCCGCGCTGCTCATAATTTTCAAACTGGTCGAAGCTCGAGCAGGCGGGCGACAGCAAAACCACGTCCCCAATCGTCGCAGCCTTTGCGGCCTTCGCAACGGCGACCTGCAGCGTCTCCGCTGAAACTATCTTCACGACTCCCTGTAGTTCACGCTCAATCTTTTCCGCAGCCGAACCAATGGTGTAAACAATCTTCACCCGCTCCTTCAACATTCCAGACATCAGGCTGTAATCCGAATCCTTATCCTTCCCGCCGAGAATCAAGTGGATTCCGCCGGCAAACGAAGCCACCGCCTTCATCGACGCATCCACATTGGTCGCCTTCGAGTCGTTATAGAACTCAACGCCATTCACTACCTTGACGAGCTCCAACCGATGCTCCACCGCCGCAAACCCAGCCACCGAAGTCCGAATGCTCTCCGCCGGAATCTTCGCCAAACGAGCCGCACACACCGCAGCCAAAACGTTCTCCACATTATGCGAGCCCTTCAGATGAATATCGCTGACCGGCATTACAGGCTCCGCCTTGGCGCCTTCGCGAGGAACAAACAGGACGCTCTCGCCATGTACGAACGCTCCCTGTTTGATGGGTCGACGTCCGCTGAACCAGAAGACCTGTGCCTTCGTCTTCAACGCAACCATCTGCGTTGCTTTGTCCTCCGCGTTCAGAACCAGAAAGTCTTCCGCCACCTGCCGCTCTGTAATCCTGGCCTTTGCGGCGGCGTAGGTCTCGAAGCTTCCATGCCGATCAAGATGGTCCGGCGTGATATTCAACACCACCGCAATCCACGGATGAAACTCCTCCACCGTCTCCAACTGGAAGCTCGACACCTCGAGCACACTCACCGTCTCCGGCGTACTCTTCGCCACAAGGTCGATCACAGGCAACCCAATATTCCCACCCACAAGCGTCTGCACACCCGCATCGGCAAATATCTTCCCCACCAAAGTCGTAGTCGTCGTCTTCCCATTCGACCCCGTAATCGCCACAATCCGACCTTGCAAATAGCGGCTCGCCAGCTCCAGCTCCCCAATCACCGGCAGCCCAAACGCCACAACCTGCTTCACCTCCGGAGTATCCATCGGCACACCCGGCGAAACCACGATCAAATCCTGCCGCCGAAACGTCAGCAGCCCATGCCCGCCGGACTCGACCATAATTCCCGCCTCCAGGAGCGCAGGAATCTCCTTCGCCAGCGCTACCGCACTGCGTGCATCGCTGACCGTCACCCGCGCCCCTTGCGCCCGCAGAAACATCGCCGCCGACAAGCCGGACTTGCCAAGCCCCACCACCAGCACCCGCTTGTTCTTAAGTTCCATGTCGCTCAAGAATCTCCCTGTTGATCTTACGTCTACAAGTAGTCACCACAAAAGATCACGAGACCTAGCGTCACAGCACCCAATACCCAGAACACCGTCAGATAGTACCAGCGCGGCGAAAGCATGCGTCCTGCAACCACGCTCGCAAACACGGCCAATAGCCACATGACACCATGTGCCCAGCCGAAAATTCTTATCTCAGCCATCCCCCATGGCTCAGGCCACAACATCCAGACACCAAGGATCACAAGAGATATGATCGCGCACGTCCAGCCAATTTGCTTCCGTTGCGTCATTTAATCTCTCTCACCGGAGCTTCAACGTCGTCAACGCAAACAGCGCGAACACCAGCGCCAGAATCCAGAACCGCGCAATCACCTTCGACTCCGACCATCCCACCAATTCAAAATGATGGTGCAGCGGAGCCATCTTGAAGATGCGCTTCCCATTCCGCAGCTTGTAGCTCCCCACCTGCAGCATCACACTCAGCGCCTCCAGAATAAACACGCCCCCAATGAAAGGCAGCAACAGCTCCTGCTTGATCACCACCGCCACGGTTCCAATTGCCCCACCCAGCGCAAGACTCCCTACATCCCCCATAAAAACCTCAGCCGGATGCGCGTTATACCAAAGAAACCCAATACTCGCCCCCACCATCGACCCGCAAAACACCGTCAGCTCACTCACCATCGGCATGCGCTGCAACTCCAGATAATCCGAGAAGACACTATGCCCACTCACATATGTCAGCACCGTAAGTGCACCCGCAGCGATGATCGTGCATCCAATCGCCAGCCCGTCCAATCCATCTGTCAGGTTAACTGCATTGCTCGCTCCCGAGATCACAATCATGACGAAGACGACGAATGGCAAAAACACCAGCCAATGCATATGGGGAATGTGCCCCATCCACTCCCACACGAAGTCCGGCCGGAACCGTTTCGCAAACGGCACCATTAGCCTTGTGGAATATTCACCGCGTGTCTCCATCACCACCAGCGCAATCGCCACGGCGGCACTCGCCACAAACTGCAAGCCGAGCTTCGCCCTCGCCGTCAGCCCCTTGTTCCTTCGATGCACCACCTTGATGTAATCATCCGCAAAGCCTATCGCCCCGAACGCCAGTGTCGACAGCGTCACAAGCCACACATACGGGTTCGACAGATCCGCCCAAAGCAGCGTCGGAACCAGGATTGAGATGCATATCAGCACTCCACCCATCGTCGGCGTTCCACTCTTCTTCTGGTGCGACTGCGGGCCTTCTTCCCGGATATACTGCCCGATCTGAAACTCACGCAGTTTCTCGATGACGTATGGACCAATCAGCAAACCGATCAGCAACGCCGTCAGACTCGCAAACACCGTGCGAAACGTCAGATAGCGAAAGATTCGGAAGAGCCGGTAATAGGGAAAAAGTTTTTGATACAACAGCCAATAGAGCAAAACGTCTCCGCCTTTGACCTGAAGCTTATGACCTGTAGCTTATGCCCCGCAGCTTGAGCCCGGTCCGCGCTGCGAGTCAGGGCTATCTTAACAGCCCGTCGCCGAACTCCATGTGCTTATCTTGGTAAGGAACCAACTCGGTTCCCTGCCCATCACAGAAAACCGCACGATTAGAGCCCGTTCTCCAACGCGAAGCAAAGCGCATCCGCAGCCATGGCCAGCTCGAACGCCAGGTGAGCATCATGGTCCGAGCCCTCCGCCCGCCGCACCAACTCTACGGTCACCGGAAAAAGATCCGTCCCCTTGCCGCGCTCCAGATGCTCGATCTGCTCCAATCGACGGTCAGACTCCGCGGTAACCTTTGCCAGCCACTCTGGCGTAGGCGAGGTTACCTTCTGTTTGTGCTCGGCCCTTGCTGCGTAAAGGCCAGCCATCGATAAATGCTCCACCGCCCTCAGGACCCCGATCGCTTGCAGTACAACCTTACTTCCAGCGTCATCCGCCACCGCCTGGCGGTAGAGCTTCACCCCCCGATTCAGCAGGTCCCGGAGGTCTTCGCCGGTACCCTCTTCCATCAGCGACATCACCACCGAAGCCCGTTGCATATGATGAAAGGCCGTCATCAGTCCGTAATCAGACGCATAAACCACTCTCGGCCTGGCTGCCTTGTCCGCCCCACCCTTCGCCCTCTTCTTCAACTGCCTCTGAGCAGCCGGCTTGGCAGTCCTCTTCCCATGCTTCTTGGGTGCAGACCCAGCCTTTACCTTAACGCTACCCTTAATTCTGCCCAGCCTCACTTTTTTACGACGCGCGATCTCTTTCGCCATAGCCAGAAGTACCTCCCAAGGAAATATGTTATTGAGAACCTGCCGCGACAACCGTCAAAGCCTTTTCCAGCCGCACGCCCCTCGAGGCCTTCAATAACACTACGTCTCCTTCACGCACATTCGCAACCAACCACTCTCCAGCCTCCTCCGGGCTCGCGACAAATAACGCCTGTGCTCCACGCGCCATTGCCGCTTCCACCGTCGCTTCAGCCGCGCCACGCACGCCAAGAACAAATCCCACCCCACAATCCGCCATCCTTAGCCCGCAAGCAGCATGCAGCGCCGCCGCCTCCGGCCCAAGCTCCAGCATCTCGCCAGCCACCACAATATGCCGTTCCGCAGGAATCGCCATCAGCGCATCCACCATGGCATTCAGCGCCGCCGGATTCGAGTTATAGCAATCATTAATGAGCATCGCTCCACGCCATTCCAGCACCTCTCCGCGCTTATCGCCCGCCCGAATCTCCCCCACAGCCGCTGCGCACTCATCGAGCGCCATCCCGCTTCGCAACCCCACAGCGATCGCGGCCAGCGCATTGGAAACATTGTGCCTTCCCAGCATCTTCAATTGCACGCTGGCGCGTTCACGCTTAGCCTCCACGGTAAACACCACGCCCTCCGCACCCACCTCCGCCACATGCACGGCCCGCACCTCGGCGCCTTCTCCGATCCCGTAGAGGACCGCACGTGCCCCCATCCCTTTGCCAAACAAGGCCACATACGGATCGTCGAAGTTCAACACCGCAACTCCATCCTTCGGCAGCGCCTCAATCAACTCATACTTCGCCCGCGCAATCCCTGCGATCCCATCTGGGAAAAACTCCAGGTGCACCGGCCCAACGTTTGAAACCACTCCCCAATCCGGCTCCGCAATCTTCGCCAGCGCAGCGATCTCGCCTGGGTGATTCATACCCATCTCGATCACCGCAACCTCATGCTCCCGCTCCAGCTTCAGCAGCTGCAGCGGCAAACCAAACGCATTATTCAAATTCCCCGCCGACTTCAGAACCTTGAACTTCGCTCCAAGAACCTGCGCCACAGCCTCCTTCGTGGTCGTCTTGCCCGCAGATCCGGTTACCCCAATGACGCGCCCACCCCACTCCCTCCGTACTCTATGGGCAAGCTGCTGCAGCCCCCCCAACACACAATCCTCGCAATCCGACACCAACAGCAATCGCTTCTCATCCACCTCCGACGGCACAACCCACCGATTACTCACCACCGCAGCTACGGCCCCATTCGCAAGCGCCGCCTGCACATAGTCATGTCCATCCAACCGCTCGCCGCACACCGCAAAGAACAACTCCCCCGCGCCAATCGTCCGCGAGTCGATCCCATACCCCACCGCCTCCGCCAGCGTATCGAACTCACCATCCGCATGAATCCAATCCGCAACCTGCCCCAATGTCAGTTTCATTAAAATCCTCACTGTTTAATTCCCACAAAGCCGGGTGCCCCATATCTCGATTTTGAGATGTGGGCATCGTGCGCAGCACGACCGCTCTGTCGGTTTCAAGCTACTCCAACTCGTTTAGGACTCCCGCAGCAACCGCCACATCATCAAACGGCACAGTCCTATCCTTCAAGAATCGCAATCTCAATCGCCCCGGCGCGGTCCTCCTCCACGATGCAGTTCGTCCCCGTCTCCCGCACGCCCACCAGAGCCTCGTCAATAATCGCCATCGGCGCCTCACTCCGAGGATTGTCACTCGTCAACACCACCAGATCACTCCCTTCACCCGCAGCCAGCCCCATGCGCGGACGCTTCGTCCTGTCCCGATCGCCTCCACACCCAAACAGAGTAATCACTCTGCCGCCGCGCTCACCGACTAACTCCCGCGCCAACGAAATCAAGTTCCGCAAAGCATCATCCGTATGCGCATAGTCCACAACCACAGTTATTCCCAACTCATTCGCTACCGTTTCGAATCGCCCCGGCACTGGCCGCAATTTGTCAGCAGCATCTGCGATCTGCTCCAGCCTCAGTCCACGGGCCAACGCCGCACATGTAGCCGCAAGCAGGTTGTACACATTCACCCGCCCAGTCAGGGAAGATCGCATCTCCACCGTTCCCATCGGTGTCTTCCAGTCAAAGCTGGTCTCGCCTGCTCCGAGCGTCACGTTCTCAGCCCGAAACTCAGGAACCCAACCATGATGGTTTTTCAACCCATAGGTCCACACCTCACTGCACGCTATAGCCGACTTCTCCATCGCTCCACCGTATTCATCATCAAGATTCACGACTGCGACTCTGGGCGGCGGAGCACCCACCCCCCCAAACAACCTCACCTTCGCCGCAAAATATTTCTCCATCGTCCCGTGATAGTCCAAATGATCCTGCGTCAGATTCGTAAATATCGCCACGTCCACCGGCAGCCCCCACACTCTCTCTTGCTCCAATGCATGCGACGACATCTCCATCACCGCCTCCGTCGCTCCTGCGTTCACACCATCAGCAAAGACGCGCAGCGTATCCGAAGCCTCCGGAGTCGTATGTGGCGACACGCGCACCTCATCCCCCACATGCGTCTCAATCGTCCCGATCAACACACAAGTTCGCCCCACACTCCGCAGTATCGCCTCCAGCAAAAACGCAGTTGTCGTCTTGCCATTCGTTCCCGTCACCGCACTCAGAGCGAGCCTGCGCTCCGGATGCCCCCGCACCGCCGCACTCACCTCCGCCAGCGCCCTTCGCCCACGCTCCACCAACGCTGCAGCAACTTCACCATGCTCCCGCCGCAACTTCGCGTACGCCTCGCGCGAGTCCGTCACCACCGCCGCCGCACCCCGCGCAATGGCCTTGTCTAAATAAAGATTCCCATCCGTAGCGTCACCGCGCATCGCGACAAACACATCCCCACGCCCCACGCGCCGCGAGTCATACTCAACGCCATTGACCTCAACCGAAGGGCCACCGCACTCAATCGCATTGAGCCCCACACACACCGTCTCCCAATTCATATAAGTGTGATGCTAGCTGAGACAGCGCACGGTTGGCACCAAAGCATCATCGGGCAAACCGCACCACAACCTCAGTTCCCGCCGGCACCATCGTCCCAGCCGCCGGCACCTGTTCTCGAGCCAACCCACTCCCAACTGCCTGCACCCGCAGCCCCATCGAATCCGCCCGTTCCACCACACTGCGCAGCGCCGCACCTTCAAACGAAGGCACCGGCACCCGCAGCCCCGCATTCACAACAACGGCGCCCTTCTCCTTTATCGGCATCGCCGGCATATCCTTTGGCGCAGACAATGGCGCAGCGCCATCACCGGAATTTGTCATCGCCGAACCCGTCCCACCACTCGCCTGGAACGCATCCACCACCTTCGCCGGCTGCAGATTCAGCGCACCCTGCGTCTTCTCCGCAGCCTTCGGTCCTGTTGCGACAACCGGCTTTTCATTCCCCTCAGCCACCGCAGTCGCGGCATTCGCGGGCGTCCGCAGCGGATCATCCGCCGGCAGGCTATTGACATCGTCGAACATCGCAGTCAGATCCGCCGTACTGTCCGCAGGAGCATCGTCGACCACATCCTTCTGCGCCACCAGCAGCTCCTTCTTCGTCTTCAGCGGCTGATCGTGCGGCACCCCAAGATACTCCAGCACCTGCTGCGCCACATTCGCGAACACCGGCGCGCTCACCGCCGCTCCATACTTGCTCGCACCCACCGTCGGCGTATCGATCACCACCGCCACCGTGATCGCCGGATTCGACACCGGCGCAAACCCCGCAAAGCTCGCCACCAGCTTCGTATGCGAGTACGTATGCGTCACCACATCAACCTTGTTCGCCGTTCCCGTCTTGCCCGCGGAACTATACCCATTCAACGCCGCCGCCTTGCCTGTTCCCTCCACCACAATCCCCTGCATCATCATGCGCATCTTCGCCGAAGTCATCTCCGAGATCACCCGATGCGCTCCATCCGGCAGCGTCGTCGGCAACTGATTCGATGGCCGGAACCCCGCAGGCTTCAGCCGCGCATCTCCCTTCATCTGATCGGTCGACTGCAGCAGCACATGCGGCGGCATGTACACTCCGCCATTCGCAATTGTGCTCACCATGGTTACAAGCTGCACCGGAGTCACCCCGATCTCCTGCCCAATCGCCATCGACAGGATGCTGGTCGCGCCCCATTTCTTCGGATTACGCAACAGCCCGCGCGTCTCACTCGGCAGCTCGATCCCCGACCGGTCGCCGAAGCCGAAGGCCCGCATGTAGTCATAGAACTTCTGGTTCCCCAGCTTCAGCGCCATCTTCGCCGCGCCCACGTCGCTCGAGCGCTCCAGCGCATACTGCACCGTCACACGCCCAAGGTGACCGTCAGACTTATCGTCATGCAGCGTGCGTCCATACATCGTGAGGGCGCCACCCTGGCAGTCCACAATATCCGTCGGCTGAACGCCTGCCGCATCCAGCGCCGCCGAATACGTCACCAGCTTGAACGCCGACCCCGGCTCGTACACATCGCTCACCGCCAGATTCTTCAATACACTGGCATCCATATGTTTCGAATCGTTGGGATTGAATCTCGGCGAAACCGCCAGCGCCAGAATCTGCCCGGTATGCGGGTCCTGCACCACAATCGTTCCGTGCAGCGCCTTGACCTTATCCACCTGCGCGTCGAGAGCCCGCTCCGCCATGTACTGAATATTCGCGTCGATCGACAGCACCAGATTCTCACCCGGCATAGGCTGACTCTCCTCGCTGCCCAACACGTGCCTCCGTGCATCGACATCGGCCGACATATGCCCCGGCTCGCCGTGCATCTCCTCGTCGAACTTCTGTTCCAGCCCTCCCAACCCTAGATCATCCGTGCCCACATATCCCAGCACCTGCGCCGCCAGGTCGTTATTCGGGTAGAACCGTTTAAACTCCTTCTGAAAATAGACGCCCTTCAAATTAAGCTCGCGCACCCGCTCCGCCGTACCCGCATCCAGCCTCCGCGCAACCCACGCAAAATTCTTCGACGCATTGAACCGTGCCAGCATCTGCTGCTTCGAGGTAAAGTTGTCGTGCGGATCGGCATGCACAATCTCCGCCAAAATCTCCGCCGCACTCGCGCGGTTATCACCAAGCTCCGACGGCACCGCAAACACACTATCCGCCTGCACCGTCACCGCCAGCTCACGCAGGTTGCGGTCATACATCATCCCGCGCCGCGGAGCCACCTCAAACGTCCTCTGCTGTTGCATCGCCGCACGATGCACAAAATCCGAGTGCCGCACCACCTGCAGCCACCCCAGCCGCACAGCGATCAACACGGTCCACGCACAAAAAAACAGCGCCACGTAAGCAAACCGGATCCTCCGTATCGGAGCGGTCAACGTCTGCCGTGGCGCCTTATCCATTCCATCCCTGCTTCTTCGTTTTAACTATATTTATTTCCGCTACTGAACCATTTGCATCCCGGGAGTATTCGCCTGCGCCAGCACTGCAGCGTTTGGATCCCCACCCTCCGGCCGCACCACCTGCCCAGGCTGAGGCTCATAGAGCCCAAGCTGTTTGGCAATCCTGTCGATCCGGCCCGGGTCGGTCAGCTGAGCCTCCGACAGTCGAAGCTTCCGGTTCTCCTCCCGAAGCTGCTCCACCTGGATCTTCTGCGCCTCAACGTGATACCCAACCTCGATCGCCGAAAAGTGCTGCCACACATAGACCATCACCAGCACAAACAACACACTCATCACGGCAGTGAACGTGCGCATCTCGCGCCTCCGCACCGGATCGTCCGCCTTCACAATGCGGCTATTGTCGATGTGCTTGGTAAAGAAAACCTCAGGCGTCGGTCCACGCCGCGCGCGCCGTTGCGTCTCATACAGCTCGCGATTCCGCGCCGTCAGCGACTCCGCGCGGCTCTGCGCTTTCACTCGCGAGCCCATCATCTCCATCTGTTGTCCAACCATCGCCGAAGCTGCCATCGCACACCTCACTTCCTTTTGCATGCCCAGAACTTCAACCTAGGCGAAATCTTGTGCCACTCTCCAAAATACGAACCGGGCCGGGATCGCTATTGGAGGAAGGGACTTGTATTGCAGAGTTGTCTTTCGCCTGAAAGAAGGTGGGACAACCCCGGCCCGATCACTTGTCGTTCAAATCTCGATGCGGCCCTAACCGCGCGCCGCTAATCACTAACAACTAATCACTAATCACTGCTTCTCCGCCGCCCGCAATTTTGCACTTCGCGACCGCGGGTTCCGCATCTGTTCCTGCTCATCAGCCACAACCGGCTTCTTCGTCAAAACCTCAAAAACCTTCGCTCTTCCAGCCTCTCGAAAAGCATCCTTCACCAGCCGGTCCTCCAAAGAGTGGAAGCTGATCAACACCAGCCTCCCGCCCGGCTTCAACAGAGACCCCGCGCTCTTCAGCAGCGATTGAATCTCTCCCAACTCGTTATTCACTCGAATCCGAAGCGCCTGAAAGGTTCGCGTCGCCGGATGAATCTTGTCGCCTTTCATTGATGGGGCCGCGGCCGATACGATTCGAGCCAATTCCGCTGTCGATCGTATCGGCCGGGCCCTAACAATGGCTCTGGCGATTCTCCGCGACCTCCTTTCCTCTCCGAATTCGTAAATCAGGTCGGCGAGTTCGTTTTCGTCTTCCTGATTTACCACTTGCTCGGCCGTCTCCCCCGTGCGCGTATCCATCCGCATGTCTAAGGGTCCGTCGGTCCGAAAACTAAATCCTCTGTGCGCCTCATCCAGCTGCAGGCTGCTAACGCCAAAATCAGCAAGCAGACCATCGAGGCTTCCCGGCTCAATCAAACTCGAAGCCTCCGAAAACGCCCTCGGCTCAAACACAACCTCCGGCATCTCCTCACCAAGCTCAGCCCTCACTTCTTCCAGCCGAACCTTAGCCGCCTCCATCGCCTCCGGGTCGCGGTCAAAGCCAATCAGCCTGCCCCTCCCGCCCAGCCTCTTCACAATCTCCGAAGAGTGCCCCGCAAGCCCAAGCGTCGCATCACAGATCACGCCGCCCGGCCGCACATTCAAATACTCCAGAACTTCCTCTAAAAGAACCGGCACATGTCGCGGACTCTTCATCTTGCCCCGCTCTCAGTGCTACCCCTGAGGGTCAAAATCGTTTTCTACTCCCTACTGCCTATTCCCTGCTCTTCGTCTTCTCTGCGAACGCCATCAGATCCTCGTCCGTCAGCTCAACCGCTCCGCTTGCCTTCTTCATCTCGGCGTCAAACAGCTCGGCATTCACAACCTCCAGCAGCGTCTGCGACCCCAACACATTCACATCGCCCGTCACCTTCGCCAGCTCCCGCAGCTTCTGCGGAATCAGCACCCGGCCCTGCGCGTCCATCTCTGCCATCTGTCCGTAGAAGTTCGTCACGTCCAGAAACTTCTTCCGTACCGGATCCATCGGGGACATCTTCGCCAGCGACGCCTCGATCTGCTCCCACTCCTTCAGCGGGTAAACCTGCGCCCGCTTCCCATCCATGCTCGTGATGTAGAACTGGGGCCCGTACAACTCATCCACTCGGCGTTTGAACTCGGCAGGGAGTTTAAGCCTGCCTTTTTCATCCACACGCGTTGGGTGATTACCCCGAAACATATCTACCTCGATACCGCCCGACTCAAACTTGGTTCAAAACCAACTCAGCGCCGTAGAATTTGTCTATTAGGAGTTCGGTTTGGCCACTAAACTCCAAAATTCTCTACTTCGCTCCACCAGCATCGCCGAGAGCCCTTGCCCTGTAAAGGGTTATTTCGCGCCAAACTCTGGAATTCCCATATTGGATTGTGGAAAACTCAGCGGCTTGCGGAATCTAGGCAGATACCCACTACATATAGTGTTAGCACCCGTGGTTCATACCTGGATCGTCACTTGCAGGTTCCCGGTCCATCTGATAAAGCGATGAAAAAGCGAAAGCGGCTACGCCTTTAACAGATTCTTCCGCCGCAACAGCCAAACCAGATACCACAAGACAGCAAGGTTGATCAGCAACAGACTCAAGCGGAACCAGTCCGGCCGTCGCACCAACTCATACAGCTCCCACGGCAAAAACGAGACCGTAAGAATTAATGTAAGGTACTCCGCCCACACCTTCTCCAGCAGCAGCCCAACTCCCTCCGTCAAAGCGAGGGCAGAATATCCAAACGTAGCCACACTAATCTGCCGCAACCGGTGCGCATCTATCAGATCGACTTTGTTCAGTAGCAAAGAAACAAACCTGCTCTCCGGATCGAATCTGAACTTCAACGCCAGCCGCATCACCTCGTCTTCAAGGTCCTTATGCAGTAGATGAATCGCGCCCACGCCAATGCCAAAGAAAAAAATCGCCTTCGCCAATTTAAACAGCCCAATCAGCAACAGGCCGCGGTCATGCGGTGGCTTGGGGTGTCCCCCCTTTTCCTCCGCCAGTATCAATTCGTGACTGCTGCTCGATTCGTTTGCCATATCCAACCTTCAGTTGACGGTGAGCCGATGGAATTGTCAACGCCCCGTCCGGAGCACCTCGTCTTCACCGCATCAACAATCTCTCCGCCGGTTTATATCCGCATAACCGCCGCCACGCAGTCACCGTCATCGGCAAAAATTCCAGCGCATCGTACGAATACAAGCAATCCAGTCTCTCTAAGCGGACGTAGATGCTTGTGAGTGCCCTGAAAGCAGGGACGAGCTTTTAGAGATCAAGCAGGATAAAGGATAACGACAATGAAGAAGACTTTTCTCGCCGCCCTGGCCGTAGCCGCTCTGGCCATCACCTCGCTCAACGCCCACGCACAGCAGGATCCGACTGTCGGTGGCGCCACAATGTATCCCACCAAGACCATCGTCGAGAACGCAGCCAACTCGCCGATCAACAAGACCCTGGTCGCAGCCGTCAAGGCCGGCGGCCTGGTCGACACCCTCAACAGCCCCGGCCCATTCACCGTCTTCGCACCCACCGATGACGCCTTCGCCAAGCTCCCAGCGGGCACGGTCGAGACGCTCGTCAAGCCGGAGAACAAGGACACACTCGACAAGATCCTTACCTACCACGTCGTCGCCGGCAAAATCAGCGCCAAACAACTCGAAGGCATGATCAAGAAGGGCGGCGGCAAGGCCTCCCTCAAGACAGTCCAGGGCGAAGATCTCACCGCCACCGCTTCCGGCGGCAAGATCATGCTCACCGACGCCAAGGGCGGCATGTCCACCATCACCACCGCCGATGTCTTCCAGTCGAATGGTGTCATCCACGTCATCGACACCGTCCTGATGCCCAACTAAGTATTTACCTCGAAAACCCAAGGGGCGCCTCAATCAAGAGGCGCCCCTAATTTCGCCACAATTACGTAATCGACAGTGTTACAAAAACTCGCAACCCCTCTAATGTTTCGCCAGCACATGATCGATCATCCGGCTCAGATAAGGCCTCGCCTTCTCCAGTGCAGCCTCCGCCGTCAGCCCATACTTCTCCCGCAGCGACTCCACCTTGCCGTGCTCGATAAACGCATCCGGCCAGCCTACCCGCACCACCGGCACTTGCAGTTCAAGCTCATTCAGCGTCTCCATCACCGCCGACCCAAATCCACCAGCCAGCACATGGTCCTCCAGCGTCACCACCAGCCCGCACTTGCCGCCGAACTCTGCAACACACCCGCGATCGATCGGCTTCGCAAAACGCGGGTTGATCACCGCCGCTGAAAATCCTTCGAGCCTCAGCATCTCCGCCAGCCTCTGAGCCTCCGGCAGCATCGCTCCCAGCCCAAAGACCGCAACATCGGTGCCCTTCCGAACCACCTCCGCCTTACCGATCTCCAGCGCCACCGGCTCCTTCTTCATCGCCACGCCCGGCCCCGTCCCACGCGGATACCGAATCGCGCTCGGCCCCTCATGCAGCATCGCCGTATACATCATGTCTGCCAGCTCATCCTCATCCTTCGGCACCATGTGGATCAGGTTCGGCACGCCCCGCAGATAGCTGATGTCGAAGAGCCCATGATGCGTCGGCCCGTCATCTCCGCTCAACCCGCCGCGATCCATGCAGAACACCACAGGCAGGTTCTGCAGGCACACATCATGCACCACCTGGTCGAACGCGCGTTGCAGAAATGTCGAGTAGATCGCGCAAAAAGGCTTATACCCCTTCGTCGCCATACCGGCGGCAAAGATCACCGCATGCTCCTCCGCAATCCCCACATCGAAGTACCGCTTCGGATGGTGCGGCCGAAATAAATCGAGTGCCGTCCCATTCGGCATAGCCGCCGTAATCGCAACCACCTTGTCGTTCCCGTCCGCCAGCTTCGTCAAAGACTCAGCAAATATCTCCGAGTAAGTCTTCTGCCCCGCCGACTTCGTCTCACCCGTCTCCGCGTCGTAAGGCCCCAGCCCATGAAACTTCTTCTGCTTCTCCAGCGCCGGCTGAAAGCCCCTGCCCTTCTGGGTAATCGCATGCAGCACCACCGGCCGGTTCTGCTGCTTCAAAAATTTAAATGTCTCAATCAACAACGGAAGATTATGTCCATCGATCGGCCCAAAGTAATTCAGCCCGAACTCCTCGAACAGCATGCCCGGTCCAATCAACCCTTTCGCCGCCTCCTCCGCCTTGCGCGCCACATGCGCCACCGTCTTGCCGCCAAACCGCTCCAGCAGCTCCGCCGCCTTGCCATGAAGGCTCGAGATCGTCGGGTTGGTCACGATCTTGTGGAAGTACTCCGCGATCGCCCCGACATTTTTATCGATCGACCACGCATTGTCGTTCAACACGACAATCAACCGCTTCGTCTGCGCGGCAATATTGTTCAGCGCCTCAAACGAAATTCCATTTGTAAACGCCGCATCGCCGGCGAGCGCAACAATATGCTCCTTACCACCCGACATATCCCGCGCCACCGCCATCCCCAGCGCCGCACTTAAAGCCGTTCCGGCGTGCCCAGCGCCATAGCTGTCGTGCTCGCTCTCAGTCCGCAGCATAAAGCCATTCAACCCACCCGGCTGCCGGATCGTATGGAACAGCTTCTCCCGTCCCGTCAACAGCTTGTGCACATACGCCTGATGGCTCACATCGAACACAAAGCTGTCCGCCGGCGTATCAAAGACATAATGCATCGCCAGCGTCAGCTCCACCACGCCCAGATTCGGCCCGATATGTCCGCCGGTCTTTGCCACCCCGACAATCAGCCGCGCCCGTATCTCCTCCGCCAGCTGCGTCAGCTCAGGAATCGACAGCTTTTTCACATCTGCGGGACAGTTTATCGTCTCAAGAATATTGCTCATCAAACCCTGTTCTGCAAGTCCCGCTCATCAAGCGTCGAGTCCTGCCCAAAACACAGACCGCCTACGCAACCTCGGCAAAATGGCGTCAGCTTTTAAGTATATCAACCCAGGCTGGCCCTCCGTGTTGCTCTCCAGACCCGGTTCCTTAGACGTTTTCCCGCGCTTTTTTGCCTGCGCTCGAAACTTTCCCTCCTGCCACAATTGCCCTCTAAGGTATGCTTCAGCCACATGATCCCTGCCGTCACCACCACGGGCCTCACCCGCCGTTTCGGCGACTTCACCGCCGTTCAGGACGTCAACCTCACCGTTGCGCCCGGCCAGTTCTTCGGCTTCCTCGGCCCCAACGGCGCCGGCAAATCCACGACCATCAAGATGCTCACCGGCCTCCTCGCCCCCACCTCCGGCAGCATCCAGATCCTCGGCCTCGACGCCATCGCCAACCCCATCGAAGTCAAGCGGCAAATCGGCGTCGTCCCCGAAGGCCTCGCCCTCTTCGGCCGCCTCACTGCAGCCGAGTACCTCCGCTTCGTCGGCCGCATGTACGGCCTCGACGCCGCCACCACCGCAGCCCGCACCACTGAGCTCCTCGAGTTCATGAGCCTCGCCAACGAAACAAAAAAACTCATCACCGACTTCTCCCACGGCATGCAGAAAAAACTCGCTCTCGCCGCCGCCGTCATCCACGGCCCCAAAGTCCTCTTCCTCGACGAACCCTTCGAAGGCGTCGACGCCATCGCCTCCGGAACCCTCAAAGCCATGCTTCAGGGCATGATCGCTCGCGGCGCCACCATCTTCCTCACCTCGCACGTCCTCGAGATCGTCGAACGCCTCTGCACTCACATCGCCATCATCGACCGCGGCCGTCTCATCGCCAACGGCTCCCTCGAAGAGCTTCGCGCCGGCGTCCAGGCCCGCAGCACCGACAACGCCGGCAGCCAGACCCTCACCCTCGAGCAGATTTTCCTCAGCATCGTAGGCAGCGAACCCGGCGCCCAGCAGCCCGAGCAGGAGCTATCATGGCTCGGTTGATCCTCGCAGCGGCAACCAGCCGCCCAAAATCCGTCTTTCTTGTCTTGCTTAAGGGCACGGCTTCAGCCGTGCCGTAAGAGCACAGCTTCAATGCGGCTTTAGCCGCTGAGGTACGTTTTTCTCCCGTTCCTGAAGAACAATATGAATCCAATTGTCGAACACGATTCAACTTTCAGCCCATCGCCCACGAACCAACCCTGGACCGCCGCACAGAGCCGCGCCCAATTCGCCGCTCTCGCCAAACTCCGCTGGTGCATCTTCCGCAACGCCTTCCGCCGCAAAGGTGGCGGTGGCGAACTCGCCGCCCGCATCATCCTCTTCCCCATCATCGGCGTCGTCGCCTTCGGACCCATCATCGGCTCGGGCTTTGGCGCGTACTTCCTCGTCTCCTCCGGCCGCATCGCGATGCTTCCCATTCTCACCTGGGCCATCTTCGCTCTCTGGATGCTCGTCGTCCTCAACATCTCCCCACCCGGCCTCAGCTTCGACATCAACACCATCATCCGCTTCCCTCTCAGCTTCCCGCGCTACCTCACTGCGCGCATCTTCTTCGGCCTCCTCAGCGCATCCACCGTCATCGGCACCCTCGCCATCGTCTCCGCCGACATCGGCATCGCCATCGCCAACCCATCGCTGGCTCCCTGGTCAACGCTTCTGCTCGCCACCTTCGCCCTTGCCAACATCTTCTTCACCCGCATGGCGCTCGTCTGGGTCGAGCGCTGGCTCTCCACCCGCCGCGCCCGCGAGATCTTCACCGCCTTCTTTCTCTTCGCCTCCCTCGGCTTCCAATACATCAACCTCAACTTCAACCCCGGCCTGCAGGGCCGCCATCACCGCGCCTCCAGCCACCTTCCTCTGCTCCGAAAGATCTTTCACACCATTCAGCCCATCGCCGCATTCCTTCCACCCGGACTCACCGCCTCCTCCATCGTTCGCTACAGCCAAAGCCACTTCTTCGCCGCCGCTGCCTTACTCTTCGGCCTCGTACTCTTCGGTGCCCTTTTCTTCAGCGTCTACGCCTGGCGTATGCATCGCGAGTTCCGCGGAGAAAACCTCAGCGAAGTCACGCAGCCAAACCAACCCGCCGCTCGCCGAGCCGCTCCAGCCCCCCAAACCGCGCACATCCCCAACTCGGTCCTCATCCCCACCCGCACCTTCGGCCTGAACGGCACCATCATCGCCTGCCTGCAAAAGGAGTTCATCTACCTCCGCCGCAATATCAACCAGCTCTACGGCTTCGTTGCGCCTATCTTCATGGTCTTTCTCTTCGCCAACCGCCTCAGCCTCAGCGGCCGCTTCGGCAACTTCATCTTTCCCGTCGCCATCGCCTACTCCGTCCTCGGCGTCTCCATCCTCTCCTACAACGCCCTCGGCATGGACGGCAGCGGCGTTCAACTCTACTTCATGGCGCCCGGCCGCATGCGCGATGTCTTCCTCGCAAAAAACCTCACCGGCTTCCTCCTCAATCTTGTTGAGCTCGTCCTGGTCTTCGCCGTCATCGCCGTCGTTGCGCACCCGCCCGCTCTCGTCATCGCACTGGCTACGATCTGCTGGCTTCTCTTCGCCACCTTCATCAACGGCGCCGTAGGCAATCTACGCTCCCTTGCCGCCCCCAAGAAGATCGACCTCACAAAGGCCAGCCGCAAGCAAGCCTCCCAGCTCAGCGTCCTCATCGCCCTGGGAATTCTCGTTGCCTGCGCAGGCATAGGCTTCGCCGTCCTCGTCCTGGCCAGCTACTTCGGCCGCCCCTGGCTGATGATCCCCATCCTGCTCGCCCTCGCCATCGCCGCCTTCACCTTCTACGTCGTAGTTCTCAACCGCCTCGACACCATCGCCCTCAACCACCGCGAAGCACTCGCGGAAGAGCTCTGCAAAGCCTAGACCGCGAAGATTGGACAGCACCCCTCGTTCGGTAGGTCCGGATTCAAACAAAATTTTTTTGAGAAAGTTCACCTGGCTGAGAACGGAGTGCACAGTCTGGTGCGGCTGTCTTTATCATGCAAGTACTCTGCAAATCGTTAGCTAGAGAGGAGTCGCTATGAACATCCGTGCCGCAATCCTGTGCTCTCATCTGCTGCTCGCTCTTCCCTTGTTCGCGCGAGAAAGCACTGATGTGATTGTCATGAGAAATGGCGATCACCTGACAGGCCAGATCAAGGCCCTGAATGGCGGCGTCCTCTACGTTGGCCTGCCTTACGTCGTCCAGACCCTTTCCGTCGATTGGTCGAAGGTGGCCCACCTCGAAAGCAAGCAGTTGTTTCTTGTAAGGACAGAGGACGGCTCGGTCTACAACGGGACCCTCAGCAGCAGTGAAACTGCCGCCGGCCGCCCCATCGAGGTCCGGGTCGCAGAAACTCCGGAGAAGGAAGTAAAACTCAACAGCGCGCAAATCGTTGACGTCTCCGAGACCTCCGAGAAGTTCCTTCAGCGATTCACTGGCGGTGTGAGCCTTGGATCCATCTACTCAAAGGGAAACGAAAGCGTCCAATACAGCATCAGCGGATTGGTTGCGTATCCCCGGGAACGTTGGGGGGCTCAGGCCGGCCTGAGCTCGAACCTGTCCGCAGCCACCGGCACGACGACATCTACTCGCAATCAACTAACCTTTGGAGCATTTCATCTCTTGCCCCGGAAAAACTACTTCTATGGCGGCTTTGATGCTTTCCTGCAAAGCGCAGAGCAAGGCATCTCGAGTCAGAATGCTATCAGTGGCGGCATCGGACGTTACTTAAAGAACACCAACCGCACCACCATCTCCGTCCTCGGCGGCGTTGCCTGGCAGAACACTGATTACAGCCCAACCGTCTCCCCCATCGCCACGCAAAAAGTTACTACAGCCATGATCAACACAGATGTGAAACTCTTCAGGTTCAATAAAACCAATCTCGCTCTCAACGTCATTGTGCTTCCGGCCCTCTCCAACCCTGGTCGCGTCTATCTTTCCACCAACGCGTCCTACTACATCAAGATAACCGGCAATCTCTCGTGGAATCTCTCGCTCTACGGCAACTGGGATACCCAGCCGCCAGCCAACCTGCACGGCAGCGACTACGGTACGACCTCGGGACTAAGCTGGACATTTGGCAGCAGCCTTCGGACCGCACCCGGCACGATTCAATAGACAAGAGCACTTGCAATCCCCGAAATCGACCGAAGCTGCTCACGCAGTTTGTGAGCAGCGCAGCGGAGAAATCCGCTTCTCCAGATCACCAATGTAAACCGCGACATACTTGACAAAAGCACCTCACAGAAAACCGGCCATCACCAAACCCGCTCCACCTGATACGCCCTAAGTCCAGATCTAAAGTCCTTCGTTCTAATACTTTACACACATTAGACGGGGTGGGGGGGGGACCCCTCGAAAGCACCGAAACGTCAACCCCACATCCTTGTGCGCTAAACTGGCAGCCTCCGCACAATCAACAAAGGGGGACGAAAATGCAGCTCCGCAGCCGCAAAACCACAGTCCTGTTCACTCTGCTCATCGGAACAACTCTGGGCTGGCTCAACGCCCGCGCACAAAACCTCACCGAGCCAGCCGACAAGTATCAGTGGCTCGAAGACGTCTCCGGCGAGCGCTCCATGGCCTGGGTCAATGCGGAGAACGAACGCTCCGCCAAGGCCCTCGACGTCGGCCCCCTCTACACCTCCCTGGCCGAAACCGCCCTCAAGGTCCTCGAATCCCCCACGCGCCTGCCCAACCCGCAGTTTCGCGTCGGCGAAATCTACAACACCTGGCAGGACGCCCAGCACGTTCGCGGCATCCTCCGCCGCACCTCACTCGACAGCTACCTCAAAGATCAGCCCGACTGGCACACCGTCATCGACTACGACGCCCTAGCCACCCAAGACAACGAGAAGTGGGTCCAGAAGGGCCTCAACTGCCTCTACCCCGGCGACGGCCTCTGCCTCGTCGCCCTCTCCGCCGGCGGCGAAGACGCCGACACCCTCCGCGAGTTCGATCTGAAAACAGGTGAGTCCGGCAAGTTCGTCGAAAACGGCTTCACCCTCTCCCGCTCCAAACAGTCCGCCACCTGGGTCGACAAAGACACCCTCCTCGTAGCCCGCAACTGGGGCCCCGGCACCATGACGCAGTCCGGGTACCCCTTCGTCGTCAAACTCTGGAAGCGCGGCGAGCCCCTCGACCAGGCGAAAGAGGTCTACCGGGGCACAGCCTCCGACGTCAGCGCCAGCGCCGGATCCGTGCACGACAGCCAGGGCCACCACGCCGTCCTCCTCAACCGGGGAGTGAACTTCTTCCAGCGTGAAGTCTCCCTCTACACCCCCAAAGGCCCAAAAAAAATCGCCATCCCCGGCAAGTCGCAGATTCACGGGATGCTCGACGGCCAGATCATCGTAGAACTCAACGAGGACTGGAAGCCACAGGGCCTTACCACCACATTCCCTCAGGGAGCCATCGTCGCGCTTGACCTTGAAGCCGTCAGAAAAGACCCCACCCATCTCAAACCCACCGTCGTCTTCACCCCGTCCGCGCAGGAGTTCGCCCAGGAAGCCGCAGTCACCAGAAACCACCTCATCCTCACCACGCTCGACCACGTTCAGGGCCGCGCCTACGTCTACACCCGCAGCCCAAAGAACGTCTGGACGTCGAAGAAGCTCGATATCCCCGACAACCTCAGCGTCTCCGTCGAGACCGTCAACACCTCCGACGATCGCTTCTTCCTCGAGACCACCGGCTTTCTCACGCCCTCCTCGCTTCTCCTCGGCGATGCAGCCACAACCACTCTCAAGCCCGCAAAGACGCTGCCTCCACAGTTCGACGCCTCCAACCTCGTCGTCGAGCAACTCCAGGCGACTTCAACGGACGGCGCCAAGGTCCCCTACTTCATCGTCCATCGCAAGGACATTAAGTACGACGGCTCCAACCCCACACTGATGACGGCCTACGGCGGCTTCCAGATCTCTGAGACACCGCGCTACTCCGGCATCGTCGGTAAGCTTTGGCTCGAACGCGGCGGCATCTTCGTCCTCTCCAACATCCGCGGCGGCGGCGAGTTCGGCCCCGCATGGCACGAGGCTGGCCTCAAGACCCACCGTCAGGTCATCTACGATGACTTCACCGCAGTCGCTAAAGACATGTTCACCCGCAAGATCACCTCACCGCGCCGCATGGGCATCGTCGGCGGCTCGAACGGTGGCCTCCTCATGGGCGTCGAGTTCACCCAGCACCCCGAGATGTGGAACGCCGTCGTCATCCAGGTGCCCCTCCTCGACATGCTCGGCTTCGAACACATTGCCGCCGGGGCCTCCTGGGTCGGCGAGTACGGCACCGTCACCATCCCTGAGGAACGCAAGTTCCTCGCCTCCATCTCGCCCTACAACCAGCTCAAGCCCGACGGCACTTACCCCGAACCGCTCATCTTCACCACCACCAAAGACGACCGCGTAGGCCCCGTGCATGCGCGAAAGTTCGCAGCAAAGATGGAGGAGTTCCACAAACCCTTCTACTACGATGAAATTGTCGAAGGCGGCCACGCCGCCGGTGCCAACCTAAAAGAACAGGCAAAGACCTGGGCCGAGCAGTACACCTACCTGACGCGCAAGCTGATGGATTGATCCAGCAAATGACGCAAAAGAAAGCACCAGGATCGCCTCACTCCGAGGCGATTTTGGTTTTGGAAGCACAATCCGTACAGTGGATCGAGAACTCAACGTTCGTGCAAAAGAAAGATCAACGCACGACGTTTTAGCTCAGTTCTCATAGCGATAAAGAGAGGAAAGGGTAAGACTTGAGCATCCAAAACGAAGAAACCAGCAGGAAAGAGGGCTTGGAGGTTCTGGACGTTGAGGGATGGAAGCAGTACGAGTGGCTTCTACACGGGTTTAGTACGCGCGACGGCGGGATCTCACAGGTTTACGGGGGATCCACCCTGAATCTTGGGTGGACGAAAGAGGATGATCCTACGTCGGTAGCTGAGAATCGAAGGCGCTTCTTGTGTGCCGTATGTGGTGAAAATGCTCCTTCTGTGCTCGTCGGGGTGAAGCAGATTCACTCTAACATCGTGCGAGTGGTGAAAAAGGGAGATGGAGCGCTGGAAGGCCGGCTTCAAACCGAAGAGGGTAAGGCACTATTGGAGGGAGATGGACTAATCACTGATGTGCCCGGAGTATTGTTGGGGGTGGGAACGGCCGATTGCGTCCCTGTCCTCGTGGTCGACGTGGCGAAGAGAGTCGTGGCAGCGTTTCACGCTGGATGGAGAGGGACTGTGGCGCGGATCATGGAGCGCGGCATTGCCATGATGCAGGAGCAATATGGATCTCAGGCCACGGATATGGTGGCAGCCGTCGGGCCAGGTATCGGACCATGTTGCTATACGGTAGGGGAGGAAGTGTGGTCGGAGTTCGGCAGGCAGTTTGGGTACGCAAAGGAACTCTTTGTCCGCCCGACGGATTCTGCAGAGGTTCGCTTGAATCTTTGGGAAGCCAACCGACACCAGTTGTTGGACGCCGGTGTAACCGAAGCTAGAATTACCGTGATGGGAGAGTGTACTGCATGTGCACGGAGTCAAAGCGGCGCCTTGCGCTACTTTTCGCACCGGGCGGAGCACGGTATTGCGGGACGGATGCTCAATGTGGTTGGAGTGGCATCTTAGAGTCCGTTTCCACCTGGCTTCTGTCGTTTTAGGGGTCCACTCAAGGTTTTTGAGGTACCATCCGGCAGATTCCTTCAAGCTCCATGACATCCGGCGATCTATTGCGTCTACCTCTGGTGCTTCAAGGAAGATTCCCGCATCCAATGACAGGATTAGGTTTCCGGGCGCCAGTTCGGCTAACCACCTTTTGTTGCAACAAAAATTTGCATCCTTGCTCGTGGGTCTGTAATATACCGCGATTGTAGACATGAGAGTGAATGTGCCCAGCGTAGCCCCGCAATTTCTCCGTTCCCGTATCGGTAAAGTCTGTGTCGCCATCATCGGCTCCACGGCTGCCGAGATGCTTGAAAAAGCCAGCGCCGTCGTCAAAGAGACGCCCTTCCTCGAGTTCCGCCTCGACTATCTCGAGAAGCCTCTTCTCGCCCTGCCGAAGTTCAAACATTTCTTTACTGACAACACCGCCGCCACTGGCATCGCGACCTGTCGCCGGACGGCTAACGGCGGTAAGTTCTCCGGTAACGTCGCCGCCGAGATCGAAGTTCTTTCCAAGGCCGCAGCAGCGGGCTTCCATATCGTCGATGTTGAGCTCGAGTCCGTCACAGCTATGAAAAAGGGGGAGCTCCAGAATCTCCGCGACACCGGCGTCGCCCTCATCATCAGCCACCACGACTTCGCCGCGACCAAGGACCTTGAAGGCATCTATAAGCGCATCGTGCCCTTCCAGCCCGACTTCATCAAGATCGTGCCCACGGCCAAGACGCTCGTCGACAACGTCACCCTCATGCGCTTCATCGAGCGCATGGAGGACCACTCCAACATCATCGGCATCTGCATGGGCGACGCCGGCATCATCTCCCGCGTCCTCGGCGTCCGCGCCGGCTCTGCCTTCACCTTCGCCGCTGCCACCGTGGGCGAAGAGACCGGCCCTGGCCAGATCGCCGCACGCACGCTGATCGAAACCTACCGCATCGATCAGGTTGATGCCGCCACCAAGGTCTACGGTGTGGCTGGCAACCCGATCCGCAGCTCGCTCTCGCCGATCATGATGAACACGGCCTTCCGCCGCGAGACCGTCAACGCCGTCTATCTCGCGCTCCAGGCCAACAAGCTCTCCGACCTGCTCAAGCTGGTAGATGAGATCCCCATCCAGGGGCTCAGCGTCACCATGCCGCTCAAGCAGGAGATCATGGCGCACCTTGAGAAGACCGATCCGCTCTCGGCCAAGATCGGAGCCTGCAACACCGTCCTCCGCGCGCAGGACGGGAAGCTCTACGGCTTCAACACCGACGTCGCCGGCATCACCGGCCCGCTCGAAAAGCGTATGTCGCTCCGCGGGGCCAAGGTGCTCGTGCTTGGCGCAGGCGGGGCCGCTCGCGCTGCGGTATTCGGTCTGCGCGATAAGGGTGCGGAGGTTTTCATCCTCAATCGCACTGCTGAGACCGCACAGAAGCTCGCGCGCCAATCCGGCTCCAAGACCATCAAGAAGGACGCAGTCGCCAAAACGGTCTTCGACGTCATCATCAATGCGACGCCGATTGGGATGGCGGGAATCAAGGCACCGCAGCTTCTCGAAGCCAAGGACCTTAACACCAAGCTGGTCTTCGATCTGGTCTACAACCCGCTGGAGACGCCGCTGCTTCGTATGGCTCGCCAGAAGGGTATTCCGATCGTCACGGGCATCGAGATGTTTGTGCAGCAGGGGGCGCGCCAGTTCGAAATTTTTACGGGCAAACCGGCACCGGAGGAGGAGATGCTTCGTGTGGTCATTCATGCCCTGCGGCAGCAGGCTGAGGCCGCCGCACCGGAGTCCCAGGCAGCTGCAGACAAGGCGCCTGCTTCCAAGGCGAAGAAAGCGCCGGTTAGCAAAGCAAAAAAGGCGTCTTAATCGGAGTTATTTTCAGAAAAAAAATGAGACCCCGGCGCGAGCCGGGGTTTTGTTGTTTTTGCTGGTGTTTTTAAGGGGTGTTTTGGAAAAAGTGGGGTGCAGAACATGGTTTTTTTGTGGTGAAATCGTGGTGATACGCGTGGTAAAACGTGGTGGGTTGATGGTCGTTTTTTCGAGACGAAAAACATGCCACTTTCTTTAACTATTTTTTCTGTTTTTTCCACAGAGACGACGAAGCCGCCCTTGTCGGGCGGCATTTTGGTTTGGTGAACTGAGGTTAGCTGCTCTTGCCTTCGGCGGAGGCGATCTTTTCCTGGGCCTGACGTGTCAAGGCGTTGGCTTCGTCGTACTTCTCGCCGTCGTCGCCGGCCTCCTGCCAGAGTTTCTCGCCCTCCTGAAGCTCCTGCTGGGCCTCAGCGCGGTTGATCTCGTCGGGATGCATCGCGGTCTCGGCCAGGATCGTCACGCGCTCGGGAAGGACCTCTACGAAGCCCCAGGCGACGAAGAACTTCTGGTCGCCCGATGAACCGCCGTGCAGCCTCACCTCGCCTGCGCCGAGCTCGGCCAGCAGCGGTGCAGCGCCGTAGAGCGCCTCCATGTAGCCCGACATCGACGGCAGTTCGACGGCCTCCGCCGTTGCATCCAGCAGGATGCGGTCCGGGGTTACCAGCCTAACCGCTAACAGTCCGGATTGTGGTGT
>WNFC01000935.1_pt1 | contig 31421 bp, 29 predicted proteins | sample 5400541 | NCBI WGS metagenome assembly WNFC01 (sample SAMN13153342, study PRJNA577476) | soil metagenome | isolation source: 120 cm saprolite under Douglas fir tree site 2 hole 2 replicate 1 | place: USA:California | collected 2015-04-18
AGCGTGCATCACGCGCGGCCGGACGTGATGGCCGCGGCGCACTCGCATTCGCTGCACGGCAAAACGTGGTCTTCGCTGGGGCGCTTGCTCGATCCCATCACGCAAGACGCTTGCGCGTTTTTCGAGGATCACGCGGTCTTCGATGATTTCACCGGAGTGGTCTACGACACCAGCGAAGGCGAGCGCATCGCGCGCACGCTCGGACGGCGCAAAGCGGCCATCCTGCGCAATCACGGCTTGCTCACCGTGGGCGAGAGCGTCGACGAAGCGGTGTGGTGGTTCATCACCATGGACCGCAGTTGCCAGGCGCAGCTTCTCGCCGAAGCCGCCGGCAAGCCGATTGCGATCGACCGCGAAAACGCGCTGCTCACGCGCGGACAGGTCGGAACACACGGAGCGGGCTGGTTCCAGTTCCAGCCGCTGTGGCAGCGCATCACCCGCGAGCAGCCCGACCTGTTTGATTAGTCGCGAGTGTACACGGCGAGCAGTGCTCAGTCGCCCCTGCACCATTTGCGTTAGAATCGTAGGGCTATGAAGCGCCGCAATCGCAAACGAAGCTCGAAAGCTGCGAGCCCTCCCAAGATTCCCGCTGATACGGAAAAGGCTGCTGACCCTTCCACCGCACTTGCCGGGGCGGACTACGTGATTGATCTTGGCGATGAGCTGATTGCCGCTGTTGAGGAGGAAAAGCCTGCTAGCGATTCCGTCACGCTTGCCGAGGCAGGCCACGACACTCATCCTGGCAACGAATTCACTGCCGCTGTTGAAGAGGAAAAGCCTGCCGGCCCCACCGTCGCGCTTGCCGGGGCAGACCGCCGGACTCATCCTCGCTACGAGTTCGTTGCCGCCGTTGAGGTAGTAGCGGGCGAATCCGGCGCGCGGATTGAAACACGTGTCCGTGACTTGAGTCAGCAAGGCTGCTATGTGGACACAAACAACGTCCTCCCTTTAGGAACGGTCACAGACGTACGCATCTCGAAGGGGGCACAATTGTTTGAAGCCCGGGCAAGAGTCGTCTACTCACGAGCAAGCAAGGGCATGGGGCTGGTGTTTACCGCCATTGAGCCGGAGCCGCTTCGGACTCTTGAAACGTGGCTTGCCGAATCCCGCGAGACCTCCTGGCTCGCGGCAAACCGCCGAAGGAGTCAGCGAGTACTGATGACAGTCCCAGTCCGAGTCTCCGGGCAGACCGGCGCTGGATTGCCTTTTGATGAAGAGACTCACACGCGGGCCATCAGCGCTCATGGCGCGTTGATTCTCGTGTCCACGAAGGTGCACAGAGGGCAGCGGCTCAGTCTGACGAACCTCCAGACAAGAGCTGTGCTGGAGTGTGTTGTCGCGCACATTGACAGGCATCAACGCGATCATCCTCACGTGGGAGTGCAGTTCACGCTGGCCAATCCTGTGTTCTGGCACGTGGTCTTTCCGCCAAAAGATTGGACACCTCGTCATCCAGATGCGAAATCGCGCGTACGAACGGGCGAATCGCGCTAAGACCCAGCACTCGGTGCCAGCGATTCAAAACAATGAACTTACCTGTGCCCCTGAGGTGCGGGTCGCGCAAGTCGCAACGACGCTTCGCCATCCTGCTGGAACATGGTACGGTCAGGCGACTTGGCAGGAGGGCGCGATGCAACCGAAAACCGACGGGATCCTGGAATCTTCTTTGTATGTGAGCGACTTGGCTCGGTCCGTGCGGTTTTATCAGGAAACTTTCGGATTTGGCGTGATCAGCGAGTTTGGCGACCGCGGTTGCGCGATGAACGCAGGCGCGCGCCAGGTGCTGCTGCTGTTCAAGAAGGGGGCTTCGCGCGCGACCCCCACACCTCACGATGGGGACGGCGAACTACATTTGGCTTTCGCCATCGCTTCCGCTGAATTTAGCGACTGGGAAGCATGGCTTGCAGAGAAAGGAATTGCGATAGAAGAAAAGAAGAAGTGGGATTTGGGAGGCTGGAGCCTCTACTTTCGAGACCCGGACCGGCATTTGCTCGAACTCGCCACGCCAGGCACATGGACGGTTTATTGACGGCTTCCCCAGACCGTCCGCCGTTAGCAGGAAATCGGCATATAATCCGGCCACCGGCGTGGGTCAAAGCAGAGGGGCTGCTGGGTTTCATGCCAAGGAGGGTTGAACATGGCGCTGACATACCATACTCGGCAAAGTGGCGACGTCACGATTCTCGATCTAACGGGACGCTTGAGTCTCGGTGAGGAAGTAGCTTTCGGCCCGGGGAGTGGCGTGGTGCTTGGCGACAGGGTTCGCGAAATTGGCCAAGAAGGGCCAAAAGAGAATTCTACTGAATCTTGCCGGGCTGACTTACGTCGACAGTTCCGGCGTGGGCCAGTTGGTGGGTGCGCTGACGACTGCGCGCAATCAAGACGACGACGTAAAGCTGCTGAAGCCCTCTAGCCAAATCGTCGGTCTGCTGAAAACTACTAAATTGGACACGGTGTTCGATATTCATGAGGACGAAGCGGCGGCGATCCAATCATTCTCCAAGGGAGCCGCAGCCAGAGCGTAAGTCGAGTCCCTCCCTGAGCGGCAAGCAAGAAAAGATGGCGAGATGAACTCGCCGCTACGAATCGCGTCGGCCGCTATATGGTGTTGAGAAGGCCGGTCCGCAGAAGAAGGGGGACAGGTGCCTATTTTGGGTTCAGTCGGAGGCAGGCGCCTGTCCCGTCAGCGAGGGTCGGTCTCGCTTTGGCATGGCTATATGAGTTGTTCAAGGTTAGAACTTGCAAAGGAGCGAAGCTGTCCGAAAAGAGACAGAGATCTTTTATGCCGGAGCTTAAAGCTCCGACCCCAAGGTTTTGCCGGGGCGCCGCCTAGCCAGAGATTGCTACGCCACAAGAGGAACAGCGGACAGCCAGAAATGGGTGTCCCACTCTGCACCGGAACGCGTTGAAGCGCGTCCCGGTACGAGAGCGGCAGAGACGGCAGGACGATTACTGGGCCAAAGTGATTACGCCGAAGGCGCCATTGGCGTAGTTGTTCGGGCCGGCGGTAAAGAAAAGCTGGTTGGGCTTGCCGCCGTTCCCGCCGTTGCCGAATTGGAGGGCCCAGAGCTGGTCGATGACGATCGCTTGGCCGTCAGCATCGCGCAGGGTGCCGAGGAAAGCGCCGGAGGTGGGATCGAACGCGTTGATCCGCCCGTCACGAACATTGTTGGCGACCAGCAAAGTGTTGCTGAACGGGCCGAAATCAGCCGGAGCCATCGCCAGACCCCACGGCGAATGCAGAGGGCCAGTGATGCGCAGGAGCACGTTGCCCGCGGTATCAAACTCGTCCACGAAACCGGCGGCCGATTTGTTGCCGCCGAAGGTCACCCAGAGCTTACCCCCGATGTTTTGAATGCCGTAGGGAGCAAAGCCGCCCTTAATTTCCGGATCGGTAAAAGAGTTCACTAACTTGAAGTTCTTGTCGAAAACGTCGATGCGGCTGTTAGGGCCGTTGTCAGCGGCGTAAAGAAAGTCACCTGAGGAACCGCTGGTGATGGCCAAGCCGGTATAGTCGGCACCAGACTTCGATCGATCAGCCGCGATCACCGCAGTGGTGGGTTGCACACCGGGGTTCCAGCCGCTGATGGTGCCATCCTGGGTGGCGAAGAGAAATATAGCGGGGATTGAGGCAGTTTTCGAAAGAGAGAAGGAAGGCGTGGGATTTCCGAGGGTGATGTTAAAAACAGTGCCGGTGGGGGTGCCCGCGACGGTACTTCCCGGCGCAGGCGGAATGGTGACAATCAATCCGAGTTTTTGGCCGGCGCCATTGTAAAGGGTGGATTTGCCGGTACCGTTGTCGGAGACCCAGAAGGGACTGCCGCTGGATCGAGTTAGACCCCAGCCATTGACCAAGTCCGGATCAGTGGCGTCGGTGACGAGATCGGTGCGCGTGTATTGCGCGAGCGCGCTGGTGGCGAGGAACAGTGTAAGGGCTGGGGCGGCAAATACTTTTAGTCGAGTCGATAAAGACATTACGATTTTCCTCCGGTGCAAAACATTTTTTGTGGCTTCCTTGCGGAGCTATGCTCAGCAAACGGAGTAACGGTAGCGCGCCTAGGCGGCGGCATTGTCACGAAAAGGTCAAAACGGAGTCATCTTCTGGCGCAGCTGAGGCTGTGACTGATTTGAAGCAGGCTGGATGAATGAGAGTGGCGGGCGGTCGAGAAAGGAGGTACCTTCAAAACAACCTAGTACCGCATCTTTCGGCGAGGAGAGAATCATGTTTCTGCGATTTCTGCGATCCTGTTGCTTTGGATTCCTGGCGCTTTCGCTTGTGTCGTCACCTGCCTTTTCGCAGGGCAAAGGAAAGGGTCATCACAAAGGGGAAGGCGATGACGATCAGGGGCCAGGAAAAGGAAACAAGAAAGCCAAGCACGAGTTCGATGCGCGCGACCGGGAAGTGATCACTACCTATTATTCGGACCGCACTTCGAATCTGCCGCCGGGACTTGCGAAGCGCGGAGGAAATCTTCCGCCGGGGCTGGAGAAGCAACTGGAACGCAACGGCACGCTACCGCCAGGATTGCAGAAGCGTGTTCAGCCGTGCCCAGTGGAGTTGGAGCGGCAATTGCCGCCAGTGGATGCGGGCTACGTCCGCGGCGTCATTGGCGCGCACATAGTGATCTACAACCGTAGCACTAGTGTGATCGTAGACGTCATGAAAGACGTGGTGCGCTGAGCCAGGTTGGCGTCGTGTGGCTTACAGTTTGGCGCACCAAAAGAGGTCAACGGTGCGGCACTTCCGCGCGTACGTTAGCGCCTTCTCGATTGCCGATGGGTGAAGGGTACGAAGGACTGCATGCCACCGAAGGTGACGGCGGCGAAAGACACGAACGGTCAGTCATTAAAAGTGACCACTGCGACGACTACGAACGTGGCGCGAATTGATTTTAGCGAGTGTTCGTAAGAGCTACGAAGCTTTTTCCTGGGCGTAGGCGAGGTATTCTTCGTATGGGCCCTTGAAGTCTTCGATTTTCCCGCCTTTGAAATGCCAGATGCGGGTGGCGACTTCGTCGATGACGTCGTGGTCGTGAGTTACGAGCAGGACGGTGCCATCGTATTTTTGCAGCGCGATGTTCAGAGCGTTGATGGATTCCAAATCAAGATGGTTGGTGGGCTCGTCGAGGACGAGGAAGTTTGGCTTCTGCAGCATCAGCTTGCAGAAGATTAGCCTCGCGGATTCGCCACCGGATAGAGCTTTGGTGGGCTTGAGGGCGTCGTCACCGCTGAAGAGCATTTGACCCATGAGGCCGCGGAGCTCCTGCTGATTGGCGGCGGGATCAAATTGCCAGAGCCAGTCGATGGCGTTCATGCCTTTGGTGATGGAATCACCGTGGTCTTGCGCGAAATAGCCGACGGCGACTTCGTGGCCCCAGACGACGGCGCCGCTGTCGATGGGAAACTCGCGGTCTGAATCTTCGATGTAACCCGTGGCGTTGCGAACCAAGGATTTGAGCAGAGTGGTCTTGCCGGTGCCGTTGCGGCCCATGAGCGCGATCTTTTCGCCGCGCGTGACGCTGGCGGAGAAACGCGGGATGACCTTGAGATCGTCGTAGGATTTTTCGATGCTGCGGATTTCGAGCGGATGGCGGCCGGAGGCACGCTTCATCTCGAAGCGAATGTACGGGCGCTGGATGTTGGACCTGGCGAGCTCGGAAGTTTGCAGGCGCTCGACTTCCTTTTTGCGCGAGGTGGCCTGCGCGGAACGCGTGCCGGCGGAGAAGCGAGCGATGAATTCGTTGAGCTGCGCGATTTTCTTCTCGCGCTGGGCGTTTTCCGATTCGATGCGCGCGCGGATGTGCGTCTTGGCGACCACCATATCGTCGTAGCCGCCGTTGTACATGATGATGGTTTCGTAGTCGATGTCCGCGGTGTGCGTGCAGACGCTGTTGAGGAAATGGCGGTCGTGAGAGATGACGATGAGCACGCCTTCGTATTCGCGAAGATAATCCTGCAGCCAGTGCACGGAATCGAGATCGAGGTGATTGGTGGGCTCATCGAGGAGCAGAGCGCTGGGATTGCCGAAGAGCGCTTGCGCGAGGAGCACGCGAACTTTCTGACCGCCTCGCAGCTCGCCCATCTTGCGCTCTTGCAGCGAGCTCTCTATACCGAGACCGTCGAGAAGAATGCCGGCATCCGCTTCGGATGTGTAGCCGCCTTCTTCGCCGACGATGCCTTCAAGCTCACCGAGACGCATGCCGTCCGCGTCGGTGAGAGCCTCGTGGGGCTTGGCGTAGAGCGCGTCGCGTTCCCGCAGGGCGTCCCAGAGGAGTTTGTTGCCCATGACGACGGTATCGATTACGCGAAAGTCGTCGAAGGCGAATTGATCCTGGCGCAGGACGCCCATTTTCTTGGGCGCGGTGATGGAGCCTTTGGTGGGCTCGAGTTCGCCGGTGAGAATCTTCATGAATGTGGACTTACCGGCGCCGTTGGGGCCGGTGACGGCGTAGCGGCGGCCGGCCATGAAGGTGCAGGTGACGTCCTCGAAGAGGACGCGCGGGCCGAAGCGCATGGAGATGTTATTGACCGAGAGCATAACCTTTCAATTGTACCGTAGTTTTTGCCGAGCGCTAACCGTGTGCTTCAGCGTGCACAGCGCGTGGCGGCTCAGATTCCGAGTTGTCGACAACTCGCGAAGTGACCAGCCGATCTCCTAGTGTATGAGTGTTAGGGCGACGTAGCGCCAGCTACGCGCGTAAGGCCAGAAACAATCAAAGCCAAACGGGGCTTGCTACTGGGAAACGCTGCTTTCAGTCGAACTTGGCAGAATCGTAGGCCTGACAACGATTCGCGACCGCATCAGAGATGGGGAACCCGTCCAATCTGTAACGAAAGTACCTGTTGTCGCTGTACCTTCTAGACCCTTTCCAAAAGCAAAGACGGTCGCGTGCGGACCGTAGCTCGCATGTACGCCCAAATGAACTAAAGCTGAAGCCGTTCCTGCAATCTGTCGCAGAACAGAATACTCAGAATTCTGGGCGGGAAAAGTCGCATGGCCATTCGTGTCGGTTTGGCAGTTTGCTTCATGCCCTTCCATTTCGACCGAATAGTTTTGCCAAGTCTCCCTAACCGTTATGCCCTCGACGGGCTTGTTGTGTCCGTCAACCACGACCACGTCCCACTGGGGCGCGGCAAGCAAACTAACGGGAAACAGCCAGTAGGCAAGCGTGCCGACCACTAGCGCCAGGCCTACTACAACAGTAAGTACGATCTTATTGTGGCGAAGCATACCGTAGATTATGCGCTTGATGATGAGGCATGGCCACAACGCTCGTAAACAGGCGTTTGCACTTGAGGAGGACTGGATAGTCCCAATTTTGGTCAAGTCAACGGGGAATTACCTACGACCGTTTGGCGCCGGAAGGAAAGAGATGACTCAGGGCGCAAAGCAAGCGGCGACCATAGAAAAAGTTAAGAGGCGCGGCGTTGAAGAGCGCCGCCACGGATGGCGGGGAATTCGTGTTCCCAGCGGGCGATTACTACGGTCGCTAGGCAGTTGCCGAGGACGTTGACGGCGGTGCGGCCCATGTCCATGAGTTGATCGATGGCAAAGAGGAGGAAGAGCGGCTCGGTGGGAAGATGGAACGACGTGGCGGCAGCGAGGACGATGACGAGGGAGGCGCGGGCTACTCCGGCGGTGCCTTTGCTGCTGATGAGCAGAGTGAGAAGCATGACGGCTTGTTGCGCGACGGTGAGATGGATGCCGGCGGCTTGGGCGATGAAGATCAGCGCGAGGGATTGGTAAAGGCTGGAGCCATCGAGATTGAAACTGTAACCGGTGGGGAGCACGAAGGCGACGGTATCGCGCGGGACGCCGAGGGCTTCCATTTCTTCCATGGCGCGAGGGAGAGCGGCTTCGGAGCTGGCGGTGGCGAAGGCGATAGTGACGGGCTCGGCGGCTGCGCTGAGGAATTTTTTTATCGGAACGCGGGCGAGTAGCGCGATGGGAAACAGAACGCAAGTGATGAAGACCACCAGCGCGACGTACATGGTGGCGAGCAGCTTCAGAAGAGGAAGCAGGACGCCTAGGCCGAGATGGCCGACGGTGTAGGCGACGGCTCCGAAGACGCCGATGGGAGCGGCGAGCATGACGATGTTGGTGAACTTGAACATTGTTTCGGAGAGGCTTTCCGCGAGGGCGAGCATAGGGCGGCGCTTCGGTTCGGGAACGAGAGCGAGGGCCATGGCGAAGAGGATGCTGAAGACGACGACCTGCAAGACTTGGTTCTCGGCAACGGATTTGGCGATGTTTTCGGGGAAGATGTCGATGATGAGCTGTGTGGCAGTGTGCGGGGTGGCGTTGAGCGATTCGGGAGTGGCGGAGGGCGGGAGGCGGACGCCTTCGCCGGCGCGGCTGATGTTGATGGCGGCGAAACCGATGAGCAGCGCGATGGTGGAGACGATTTCGAAATAGATTAGGGACTTGAGGCCGAGACGACCGACGCGCTTGAGGTCCGCATGACCTGCGATGCCAACTACGAGCGTGCCGAAGAGAAGCGGGGCGATGATGACGCGGATCAGCCGGAGGAAGATGGTGCCGAGAAATTGCAGGTTCGCGGCGAAGGATGGGAAGTCGTGGCCGACTTCGACGCCAGCCAACAGACCGACGAGAATCCAGGAGGTGAGGGAGCGGCGTTTGGCGGCGATGGCGGCGATTAGGGCGATGACTAGCCAGCGGAGAGCCTTCCCGATAGATGAGACGCTCGGGACGAACTCCGTAGCCAAGAATAAATAAGCAATCACGATCGTCGCGACTACGACCGCGGCAATGAGGGCTTTGTTTTTCATTCGCGCGGAACGGTATGCCGGATGGGTGCGGGTGTCAATGGTTTGGGCTTGGCGGCCGGCTGCATTTTGAAATCAGGAGGAGTTGAGGTCCTTCGGCCCGGCCCTTCGGCTTTCGCTCTCGGGACAAGCTGAAATGCGCCGGGACCTCAGGATGACACGCTTTGGTGGCAGCCGTGGCAGCAGCCGTCGAGACGCATGGCGGCGAGTGTAGAGATGCAAAGCGGTCAGGGTTTCAGGTTTTCTTTGGGCCATTAATCAGAAAAAAAGTCACCGTCGCGCTCCGCTATCTTTCAAACGCCTGAAGGAGTCTCGGTAGTCATTTTAGGCTGCCTCGTCGAATTCCGCCTCCGGCTCCGGCAAGCGGTCGCCATCGCGCGCAGCCCAGACATACAAGGTGGGCAGCAAGAAAATGCTCAAGAGAAGCGCACCGATAAGACCGCCGACAATGACGATGGCGAAAGGCCGCTGCGAGTCCGATCCAATGCCACGCGACAGCGCGGCAGGCAGCAAACCGAGCGTAGCCACCAGCATAGTCATCATGATGGGACGGAGACGGAGAACGGCTCCCTCGATGGCGGACTGCTCGATCGTGTGGCCGCGCACACGCAACTGATTAATGTATTCCAACATGATGACGCCGGTTTGCACCGATACACCAAAAAGCGCCAGGAAGCCGACACCCGAAGACACGCTGAAGTGCGTGCCGGTGATGAGTAGCGCCAGCAGCCCGCCCACCGGCGCCATAGCCACGTTCGCCAGGATCAGCAGCGCCCATTTGAAGGAGCGGAACATCATGTAGAGAATGCCGAAGATGAGAAGGATGGTTAACGGTACGATTACGAGCAGCCGAGCTTCGGCGCGCTTTTCGCTCTCATATTCACCTGCCCAGTCGATGTGATATCCCCGCGGGAGTTGGAGCTGGGCGTTTACCTTTTGAATGGCCTCCTCGACAGCGCTTCCAAGATCGCGGCCGCGCACGCTGTATTTAATGGCCACGTACCGCTGATTTCCTTCCCGGTATATTTCGGAACCGCCGTCCCGTTCTTCGATTTTGCAGAGCTGAGCGAGGGAAACTCGTTCACCGGACGGGGACACTAAACGAATGTTCTCGATGGCTTCCTTGGTGTCGCGATACTGCGGCAGGTAACGCATGACCAGGTCGTATCGCGCTTCGCCCTGCAGAACCTGAGTGAGAGCGGTGCCTCCCACGGCAGTCTGCACGGCATCTTGAACATCCGCGACATTGATTTGGTGACGCGCGGCTTGCGCACGGTCCACGTGCAGCTCGATGTTGGGCTGACCTAGCACGCGAAGCACTCCAAGATCCTCAATTCCCCGGATGTTGCGCATGATGCCGGCGATCTGGTCGGCTTTTGCTTCGAGAAGCTTGAGATCGTCCCCATAAATCTTCACCGCAAGTTCACCTTTTACCCCGCTGACCGCTTCCTCCATATTGTCCGAAATGGGCTGCGAGAAATTCCAAAGAACGCCGGGGATTTTGTCCAGCTCGCGCTGCATTGCGGCTATCACTCTCTCCTTATCTTCGTGGAAAACAGGCCGCCACTGCTCTTTCGGCTTCAAATCGACGAAGTACTCCGTATTGAAGAAGCCGGTGGTGTCGGTTCCGTCATCCGGACGACCCACCTGGCTAGTACACTGGGTGACCTCGGGAAAAGAGCAAAGCAGCACGCGAGCCTGATTCGCCAGGCGAATACCTTCGGTAGGACCTGTACTAGGAGCGAGCGTGCCACGCACCCAGAGCGCGCCTTCATCCAGGTGAGGCAAGAACTCAGATCCAATGACCCCACCGAGTACAAGAAACAGAGTCAGGCACATGGCTAGGCCCGCAAGACCTACGGTTACCAAGCGATGCTCGATCGCCCATCGAACGGCGTTGCGATAGGAGCCCTTCAGGTAGTCCATGACGGGGTTGCGCCATTCATGGACGCCTTCTTTGAACAGCGTGCTGGAGAGTACAGGCGCAATCAGCATCGAGAAAACGAGCGCTCCAAGGAGCGCAAAAGCCACAGTCCAGGCCATCGGATGGAACAAGCGCCCCTCGACGCGTTGCAGCGTGAAGATTGGCAAGTACGCGGTAATGATGATGGCAATCGCGAAAAACACCGGGCGCTGGACCTCGTGAGCGGCGTCGCGAATGCGCTCCATGGGCGTCCTGTAATTGCTGCCGCCATGGCTCATATGACGGACGATGTTCTCCACCATGACCACGGCGCCGTCTACCACCATGCCGAAATCCAAGGCGCCAAGGGACAGCAGGTTTGCGGGAATGCCCTTCAGCTTGAGACAAGTGGCCGCAAACAACAGGGCAAAAGGAATCGTCAGGGCCACGATCATCGCTCCGCGGACATTCCCCAGAAACAGAAAGAGAATGACCACGACAAGAATGATGCCTTCGGTAAGAGTGTGCAGCACGGTATGCGTCGTGTAGTGGACCAAGTCGCTGCGGTCGATGAACGGAACGACCTTCACGCCGGGAGGCAAAATGTGGTCGTTCAGTTCTTTGACCTTTGCATGAATCCCAGCGAGCGCCTCGTCTGCGTTTGCGCCTTTACGCAATAACGCGATGCCCGAAACCACGTCGTCGTTATCGATGATCTTGCTGTCTTCACGATGAATCGTCCGTGCGAACTGGCCGAGCCGGATCTTCGGGCCTTGCGCGACAACGGCAATATCCCTCACGCGCAGCGGAGTGCCAGTCTTGGTGACGATGACTGTGTTTTCTATATCCTGTACGTTCCTGACCAAGCCAACTTCGCGGATATTGATCTGTTGCAGGCCGGCTTCGATGAAGCTGCCGCCTGCGTTGGCGTTGTTGTTCGTGAGCTGCTGCTCCACCTGGGCGAGGCTCAGTCCGTACGCGATGAGCTTATTGGGATCCACACGGACCTGATATTCGCGGGTAGGACCACCGAAACTGGCAACATCGACGATATCGGGGACGGCCTTGAAGTTCTTTTCGACCACCCAATCTTCGATCGACTTCAGTTCCATCACGTCGTAATTGGGATTCGTGCTTTTTAGCGTGAAGAAGTAAATTTGACCGACGGGGCTCCAGTCCGTGCCCATCTGCGGCACAACGCCCGGCGGCAGCGTAACCTGTGAAAGCCGCTCCAGCACTCTTTCCCGGTTCCAGGCATTCTCCTCTTCATCATCGAAAATCAGTTTTAGATCCGACAGGCCAAACAGAGAGAACGAGCGCAAATGCATCACGTGGGGGATGCCGTTCATCGCGATTTCCAGTGGAATGGTGACCTGCTGCTCGATTTGTTCGGCGGAAATTCCCGGCCACTGCGTAATAATGTCAACGTAGTTGTTGGCGACGTCCGGATAAGCTTCCACGGGAAGCTGGTGAAACGAAATCGCTCCCCAAACAAGCAACAGAACCGCCGCTGCGAGGACCAGAAAGCGATTGTCCAAAGAAAAATCGACAAGTCTACGAATCATCTACTGCTCCACCGTGTTCTGGAACACAAGCGCATTTTGAACTACCTGTGCGCCGGGTTGGATACCGGAGATCACCCCTTGCATGTTTCCCGGTAGGATCTGCCCGGCGACTACTTCCACACGCCGGAATTTGTTGTCGCCCGCAGGTACATAGACCCAATCGCGGTCGTGCAAATGCAGAATGGCGGACGCGGGAACTGCGGCCCGCGTTTCTTTTTTCTGCCCGTGGAATGTGGCAGTGACGAACATGCCGACCCGCATGATGCCCGGGTTGCGTACTTCAATGCGCACTTTGGCCGTGCGCAGCGTCGGATCGAGCACTGGCCCCACGTTGCTGATGCGCCCCGTAAAGACCTTGTCCGGGTAGGCATTCAGGCGGATGTCCGCGCTTTCGCCTACATGCACGTTGGCCAGGTCGTTTTCGTAGACGTCGCAAAGAGTCCACACGTTCGATAAGTCCGAAATGGTGAACGGGTTGGGCGAGCCCAGCCCGGCCACGCCAGAGGCATTGGTGACCTGCTGGTCGGTAATCACGCCGGAAACCGGAGCGACAATGTCAACAATTGCGGCAGGATGATCGACGCTGCCACCGAGGACGCGAAGCCGCTCGGTCGTGTTCTCCACGTCGACCTGGGCCTTGTTCTCGACATCTTCTGCGGTCTGAAAATCGTTCAGAGAGATAGCGCCCTTGTCGTAGAGCAGCTTGGCGCGGTCGAATTGTATTCGTGCGAGCTTTTCGTCGGCGACCGCCTTTCGATAGTCGGAAAAGGCCGCGGACACGTCCGCGCTCTGCACGCGCAGCAGGAGTTGGCCTTTTTTCACGGTGTCGCCGAGCCGCGCTTTGATTTCCACTACGCGGCCGGTGGCAATCGAAATGACAGGCACGCTGCGGGAGATGTCCGGACTGATGGTTCCGGTTGCGTTCAACTGGGATGTGGCCTCATATGCCACCGCCGTGGCCAGCGGAAACTGCTCCGGATGATTCACCTGCACCACATTCAAGTCCTGCTCATGCTCGACTGTAGGCGTTGGCGGCGCCTCTGCCTTCGGATCCGCTTTGCCGCGGCCGCAAGCCGCCAGGAAAAAGCTCGCGGCAAAAAACGCGGCCATCGTTGCAAGGCTGGCGCGCTTCATGGGATGACCTCGCGTCCTGCGGCAAGATTCAGTTGGCTTGCGGCGTCCAGATAGGAAGCAACCAAGTTCAGGTAGTTAACCTGAACGCTCCGATAGTCGGCCTGCGCATTGAGAAAATCGAGGAGGGATGCGGCGCCGTGTTCGTATGAAAACGCAATCGTGTCCCGGACTCTCGAGGCCTGGCTTAGATACCGGTCCTTATACGGCTGGAGGAGAATCACGGTGCTTTGGACCGTCGCATAGGCGGAATCCACATCACTGAAGACTCGCGCCCGCATAGCGTCAAGCAGCTTCTCGTTGCGGTCGATGTCCAGTTCGGTTCGTTTCTTTTCGCCCTGGTTGCGGTCGAAGATGCGGAGGGGGATGCTGACACCGACGCCGACCGTTTGGTGGGCAAACGGGTTGTTGAACGAGGGGTTGTACGTATACCACGCGCTCAAGATCGGATCGGTTGAGCCGTTCGCAATAGCAAGCTTGTGATCGGTTTGGGCTTTGTCTATGGCTTCAACAGCCGCCTTTAGATCCGGCCGCGCATCCAATGCCATCTGCCGGACCTCCTCTAGCGAAGCAATTTGCGTCGAAAAATCGTACGGCCCCGCGACGTCGAACTGTTCCACTGGCGTGCGGTCGTTCAATAACGCAAGAAGCTGAATCTTTGCCGTTCGCAGATTCACTTCCGCGATTTGTAAATCCGATTCGTACTGCACGCGCTGCAATTCCAAACGGTCCAGATCCACCTGCGCGATCGCCCCGGCTTTGTAACGCTCGCGATTCACGTCCAGAAGATGGTCGTAATAGGAAAGATTTTCTTTCGCCAGCTCAAAGATCGCTTTTTCCTGAAGCGTTTGAATAAAGGCCATGCGCAAAGTAAAGAGAAGAGTTCTATTCAGGTCCGCCTGGCCGGAAATGGCTATTCCCGTCCCCTTTTGAGCGCTCTCCAGCCGCAATTCCCGCTTGTGCTGCCGTTCGTGCAGATAGCTAAGGTTGGGTGAGAACTGAGTGCCGGTGAACGGCTGCCAGACTCCTTTGTAGGGCGCGATTTGAGTCCCATCCGTCGCCAGAGTGAAATTCGGATTCGGGCGAAGAAAGGCCGTGATCTCCTGCGCCCGCGACTCGTCAATGCCAATCTGGCCCGCGCGAAGAGTCGGGTTCGCCGCTTCAAACTTGTCCCGAACCTCCTGCCACGTCAGCGCTTTTTGCGCCCAAGCGCTTCGCGCGGAAACCGCAGCCAGGAAGAGCCCGAAACACAGGCGCCTCGATAACCGCTTCATGAAACCTCCCAGTACTTTGCTACAAGAAACCGAATTTTTTGTGGGAAGCCAGGATGAGTGCACCGCTGGCCGGCACGCTATTGGCGGACACTTGCGCCGCCAAGCACACTATTTCCTGTGTTTGTTAATTGCGCGTTAAAAACGCTATAGGCAAGGTGGAGCTCGACCCATGAAGGGTGAAACGGAAGCCAAGAGCGACGCGGAGCCAGACCGTAGGGCAAGCAGCCGTGTTATTTCTCCGGGCAACGAAGATCTGCGCTCTGTCCGGCAATCGCCAGACACGCAGCGCGAAAGAAGGAGCGCGGCAGCGGCATCCCTGATTTCCTCCGCCGCAAAAGTCCATGATGTTTCGGAAGCCGTGAAGGCGCTCTGAAATTCAGCAGGATTGGAAGCCGTAAAGTTCCCAAGACCATCGTTCAAGAGGATAGCGACGGGTTTGTTTGTCAACGCCGTCGTGACGATTACATCGGGAAAACTGTCTCCGTTTACATCGCGTGATGTTATTTGCAGCCCGCCGGTGGGCGCCGTGATGCCCACGGTCTGCCCGGTACCGCCGCTCAGGTGAAACGCAATCCAGTAGCGGGTACTGCGCGAGCTGCTTTGACCGACATGAACGCTGGCGAGATCCGGGCGGCTGTCTCCGTCAAAATCGGCGATGGCGAAATGGGTAGGCGCCTGGGCAGGGAGAGCGGACGCGGCTGCCCCTCGCGCCGAACATCCCAGGAGCCAGCAGCACGCCGCCCCGAAGGCCGCCTGCCGAACAAAGCTTTTGTGAACCCAAGCTCTCATGGAAACCCAGATCCGCGAACCTCGCAGGATTGACCAAAATGCATGCTCTTGACCTGCTTACCTGTTCATTGTAAAGCATAACATCTGCAGCACGGAACCCACAGCTTTGTGCACAAGCTCAATACCTATGAATTCAGGCTTGCGAGGCTACCTGTCAGCATCCCGGAGGAGAGCACTTGGAAAAGAATGAGGTGTGCGCCAAGATTGAGGAAATCGGAATCGTTCCCGCGGTCCGCACTTCTTCCCCGGAAGACGCGCTTTTCGCGGCCGAGGTGGTTGCCCGCGGTGGCATTCCCATCGTCGAAATAACCATGACCGTGCCGGGCGCCATAGAAGTAATTTCTCACCTAGTGAAAAACCTCCCGGACGTGATCGTCGGCGCGGGGACCGTCCTGGACCTTGAAACTGCACGCCTGTGCCTGGACTCAGGCGTGCGATTTCTGACCTGCCCGGGGCTCGACCTGGGGATCGTGGAGTTCGCCAAGCAAAGAAATTTGACCATGATGGCCGGCGCCCTCACGCCAACGGAAATCGTCACGGCATGGAAAGCTGGATCAGATTTCGTAAAGGTCTTTCCATGCGCGCAGGTCGGCGGCGACAGTTACATCCGCGCTTTAAAGGGGCCTTTTCCTAAAATCCCCTTGATCGCCGCCGGAGGCGTGAACCAGCAAACAGCAGCCAACTTCATTTTGGCGGGAGCGGTCGCGCTTGGCATCGGACGCGAGCTAATTCCCAAAGAAGCTGTGCAAAGCCGGCAGGAAGGGCGAATTCGCGAACTGGCGCATCGCTTTCTCAACTTCGTGCGAACCGCTCGCAGCCGAAGAGCCGCCGGGCTCTAAGATTTCAGGCACTTTCAACATCTCACCAAGTAGTTGGCCGCAAGAACGTTTAGTTTGCGGGTGCGCTAGTAGCCTGTTCCTTGTGGCGGCGGAACACAATGCGCAGGAGATCCGGATAAAACTCTTTGAGGACGTTATAGGCGCTAGTGTAAGCAAGGTTGATGCCCCAATTCTGAAAGACGGCACTGACCGACCGGTCCTGCGCCGGATAGTAAGAAGTCGAAATCCCCTGCTGCAAAAGTTGACCCAAAACCTGCGGAGTATTGAAAGTTGGGTCACCGGAATCCTTGCGCGAGATCACCGTCCGCGTGGCCGCATATTGAATGCGGCTCCAGACCGGACCCTTGGCTTTGCGAAAGTAGCGCGGATCGTCGTGCAAAATGTGGGGCAGGAAACCAAAGATAAAGAAGGAGGACGTAACCTGGTCCGCTTCCCCGGCGCCAAATCGTTGCGCGTACGGCCCCCAGCCCTGCCCGTAATGAGGCTGCCCGTTGCTGGCTTGCTGTAGCGCCGCTTGAAACAAATTGCCAAAGTGCGCGCTGAAATCCACTGACTGGTGATAAGCGAGCACATACTTCTCTTTTACCGTAAGCGGCTCTTGCACCGCCGGAGTGTCGTTCGTGGTCTCAAAATTGGGGATGATTCCAAGGATGCGCTTGGGATTATCGTCCTGCTGTGCGTTGGGGTCAGACGAGACAGGCGGATTCTGGTTGTTTACCGCAGGAGACTGGGATGGAGATGTATTCGGCGCCGAAGTGTCCGGCTTATCTCGACCTAATGCACTTCCTTCGCTTGCGATGAGCGCAAGCAGCAGTCCGGCGACGAGAGAAACTCTTCCGCATCGAAGCATCATCCCCCACAGAACACAAAGCGACCTTCATTGGACGAGCAGTTGTCGCAAAGCGTTGCATTCCCATCTCAGCCGCACGCCGCCGGGAGGGTCCTCCCGGCGGGTTCGTGCCCTGCAAGCTCTTCAATTCACGGTACGTCAATAGTCACAAGAGCGCTAGAAAACCGTCCAGGGCGTTGCCAAATTCGCAATCACTCCGCCGCTTTGGCAGCCAGCGTTCCAACCACTGCAAGACTTTGTGGCCGCTCCTTTTGATTTACATGGCGAAACGCGGATCGCTTCCTACACTCGAATCCAGTTAAAGAGAATAAGAACAAGCGTGCTGGTTCCGACAATCACCCACAGCGTGAGGCCCTGCAGCAGCGGGCGAACGCCGACCTTACTAAGCGTTTCCCTGTTCAGACTGGTACCGATGAGGAATAGCGTCACCGTCAGACCCAGCTTGCCGAGGTGGTTTAGCGCGCCGAAGGCCGGGTTGAATTGGGGCAGCGCAGTATTGAGCAGCGCGGCAACACAAAAAAGCAAGATGAACCAAGGCCACTGAATGCGCGCCTGGCTCTTCAACACCGCCGCAGTCCCCACGGACAACGGGACAATCCACAGCGCTCGCGCAAGCTTGATAGTCGTCCCGATGGCGAGAGCCGTTGGACCGTACTTCGCGGTCGCACCGACCACGGAGCTCGTGTCGTGAATCGCCAGCGCCGACCACAGCCCGAACTGGCTCTCGCTCATGTGCAATGCCCAGCCGAGCGGCGGAAAAAGGAACAGCGCAACTGAATTCAGGACGAAAACAGTGCCGAGCGAAACCGCCATTTCTTCTTCGCTCGCGCCCGCAATCGGTCCGACCGCCGCAATAGCGCTACCGCCACAGATTGCGGTTCCCGCGCTGATTAAAAAGGAAGGTTTCTTGGCAACGTGAATGATATATCCGAGGCCCAGCCCTAACAGCATCGCCGCCGTGATGCTCAGCGCGGTATAAACAAAACCGGAGCGCCCGGCCAGGAGAACTTCGTGGAGATTCATCCCAAAACCCAGTGCTACTACGGAAGCTTGAAGGAGAAACCTTGTCAGATCCCTGCTCGCGGCTTGAAATGGATGCGCCAGCGTCAGGCCGTAGATGAGCCCTCCAAGCAGCGCGATCGCTGGTGAAACCAGTCCGCTGGCCGCCAGGATCACTCCTGCAAAGAATATGATCTTGTTCACGGGCAAAGTCTCGCACGGCAACAGACGCTGGTCCAAGGAGCAATTGCCGGGAGTGTGCGCTACGCCGCGCTCTAGCTCTCAACCGCCAAGTCGTTTCACTTTGACGTCGCGCCAGCCCGTTCCAGTTAACTTAGCTTGGGGTTCTGTGGATGCGGACGCAGCATCACGTGTAGACAGCTTACTCATCACCGCGTCGCGCGGCTAGAAATTCTGTTGCGCCTTGCGCCCACGCTTTGGCAAGCGCGCCTGCCTATAGCTGTCCAGTTCAGTGCCAGTGATGTCGTACTGCGTCAGAGGGGGATGATTCGAATAAGTGGCCAACTCAACGCGCAGCCTCAGCGCGCAGATACCCGGCGCATCTTGATAGCTCGCGCGGTGCGAGACAAATGCCTCGTTGGCTATGTTCAGTCTGAACTCGCGCTCCTGCCCCGCTTCGCGCACATTGAACGTGTATTCGCGTGTGAGCCGCTTCGCTTCGAATCCAATGTACTGCACAATGATTTCGCTGCTCATTTGGCACCTGTCGCGACTAGAACACCAGCGGGCCGGGCATTGCGGCGCACTAGTAGCTCCGGCGGCCGTTGCTGCCCGCTCGCGCACCGGAATAGACGCGGCTACCCTGCGTACGACATCCCCCGGTGCGGGGTTCTTGCGGGCGCGCTTCATTCACCTGCAATGCGCGGCCTTCTACATCGAGCCCGTTCATCTCCCCGATGGCCCGCGCCGCGTCGTCGCTTGATCCTAGCTCAACAAATCCAAAGCCGCGTGAGCGCCCGCCTTCCCGATCGCAAATCACTCGCGCAGACGTCACTTGATATCCCCTGCCGGTGAAGAGCTCTCCCAGTCCGCTGTCGGTTAGTTGCCCTGCGAGGTTCCCAACGTAGAGCTTAGCCATTTCCTGCCTTTGCCCGTTAGGGCCATTGCGTGCCTTAGGGCTGAAAGATTTTCCGGTTTTTCTGCCGCGCCACTTCGAGGAGGTCCGTTTCCTTTTGTTGACGCTCCGCCTCTCGCCTCGGGCGCTCTTGTACTTCCAGTTTCACAGCTTCGGCGATCGCCACGTCGGCGTCTGCATTGACTCGCTTTGAATAAATGACCAGCCCGAAGTCATCGGTGAAGGCGGAGCGGACAAGATCGACCGAGTACTGGGAACCTTCCCAGGATGCAATGATTTTCGCGCTCATGTCGTATCGGTCATTCGCCGCAGCATCGATGGCCAGCGGAACGTTCGCGACGGGGCCATACTTTGCCGTCAGTGCCTTCATCATATCCGGCGTGGTGAGCCCTTCGGTGGATGTGCGGTCGTAGGTTACCGCCATTTTATAGAGCTCGCCGTTGTAGAACGAGAAGACAATCTCACGGACCGTGTCGGATTGCGCGGTTGTTCCCGGAGAGGTCGGCGGCCACCAGGTTACTTCCTGAATCAACGCCGGCTGCGAGTGAGTCACCTTTACATCGGCTATTTTTTGGCCGGTGTATTTCAGCACGGTAGGCAAGCCCATTCCGAGCGAAAAGTTGCGATATTTGGAAAAGTCCTGGGCCCGGAGCATGGGGGCCGTTAGGAGCAAGGTGATCAGGCAAAAAAAGAGCGGTCGCATGGTCTTCATATTCATCTCCAACGAAGTCCTAAGAACTTGCAATCGATGCCCGCGTGCCCTGAAGGAAAGACAGGCGCTCTGTTGGTAGGACGGAATGCTTAACTACAATAGGTTAATTCACTTGACCTGTCAAGTTATAACTGCGACTATTCCATTAGTTAATCCGCGTCAGTTAATTATTCAGGGAGCGTCCGTGGACGTCTGTTTAGCTATCAAGCGAAGGCTGGAAGAATTGGGCCTTGAGCAGCGCGATTTGGCGGCCGCCGCTAAGGTTACGGAGTCTTACATCTCGCAGCTGCTGACGGGTAAAAAATTGCCACCGGAGCCCGGCCGTACCGACATCTACGAGAAGTTTGGCAAATTCCTGAAACTCCCGAGCGGCAAACTTGCGAAGCTGGCCGACCATCAACGCAAAGAAGTGCTGAAGCGAAATCTGGAGGCCCCCCCCAAGCCCTTGCTTAAAGAAGTTCGAGAACTGATTCTCCGCAAATGCGCGGCTGCAAAGGAAAGACAAATACGGGTGATTTTTGAGAAACAGCCTTTCGGCGAACTCGAACGCCTGGTCACACAGAAACTACTGGACGTGGTCAAGACCGTAGCCAGAGACGAACTGGAAAGCGAAAGCTGGCTTCAGTCCGTGGCGCGGCTCAGCGGCCGCAGCTACGAAGCCATGCGCGTCAGCATCCTGGAGTTCCTGGACACGGACGTCTTCAACGTATCGAGTGAGAACTGTGTTTCCTTCCTGGATCCATTGATCGAATCTTGGGACATCGAGCTGACGACTTTTGGGATGGAAATTGTCTTGAATCGAAGGCTGATTCCCGGTTACGCAAAGAAATTCGAGTTTGTCGAAAGAGAACCTGCCGGAACCGAGGAAGAACCGGGGCTCACGCAATTCCTGAGGCAGTCCGTCAACGGTGGCGCGACTGAAGAGGAAGTCGAGTTTCTAAAAAGGCTCCGCTTCAAGGGAAAGCACCCGACACCGCTCTATTATTACCGGGAATTGCAAAATCTGAGAGACCCACTCCATTTTCGCGAGGATTCCAGCGCTGCAATAAGCAAACGCCGGGATCCGGATAAAGCCGAGAGGCAGATGCAGCTCGATTCCAGAAAGAGAGCAATCCACCGCTGGGCAAAAAGCAAGATTGCTCCAAGCAAGAGAAACAAGGCTTGAAGCCATTTTCTTTGCGGTCCCCACGAACGTTGATCTTTCGGCGAGCGCTTTCATTCAATCTGTGGTATACTCTTTTTGCGCTTAATACCGCGGTTGTGTTGTGCGGTCCCTCTGGTTCAAGACCTGATCTGAGAAAACCCGCCCTCAGTCTCCTCCGTATGTTTTCAGCGTAATTTAAACAAAGACTGGCTGTTGGATCGACACGTTTGCCCGGAATCCCGTGTGCGCGCTGCGACTACGCCAGCAAGAAAGCTAAATGCAAATTTTTTCAGAACTTCCGATTTCTACTTATGTGAAGGAGCGGCTGTCGTCTGCTCGTTTTTCGACGCCGACTCCCATCCAGGCCGCGGCAATCCCGCATGCCCTGGAAGGTAAAGATGTGCTCGCCACGGCGCAAACCGGCACGGGCAAGACCCTCGCGTTCCTCATTCCGGTGCTAGAGAAGCTCCTCCGGCGTAGTTCGCCGGGAATCGCCGCGCTCGTGCTTGTTCCCACCCGCGAACTCGCCATGCAAGTCGTGGATCAGTACAACGCCTTGCGCGGCAAACAACTTTCACCCGCCGCTCTAGTCGTCGGCGGCCTATCCGAAACTCAACAATTACATGTCATCCGCAAAGGGCCAGGCTTGGTGGTGGCCACTCCCGGACGCCTGGAAGACTTCCTCGACCGCAGGCTGATTCATTTCCGCGAGCTGCAAATCCTTGTGCTGGACGAAGCGGATCGCATGCTGGACATGGGATTCCTCCCGGCGATTCGCAGAATAGCCGCGATACTGCCCAGAGAGCGCCAGACGCTGTGCTTTTCCGCGACGATGGAGGGCGCCATGGCCAACCTCGTGAAGGACTACACAAGAAACCCCGTGCGTCTCGCATTCGGTTCAACACTAAAGCCATCCGAAAATGTGCGCCTCCAAGCGTACGAGGTCACCGTGGATGGTAAACAGGACGCGCTACGCCATCTGCTTACTAGAGAAAGTGGCAGATGCCTCGTTTTCTCGCGCACCAAGCGCGGCACCGAGCGAATCGCCAGGAACCTGAACCGCGAGGGCATCCACGCCGCAATGATTCACGGCGACCGCTCGCAATCGCAGCGCACCAGCGCACTAGCTGGCTTTCAACAGGGGCGTTACCGCGTCTTGGTGGCGACGGACCTTGCTTCGCGTGGAATCCACGTGCAGGACATCGCCCACGTTATCAACTACGATTTGCCGGAAGTACCTGAGAACTTTATCCACCGCGTCGGCCGCACCGGACGCGCAGGCGAGCACGGTGTCGCTTCCACTCTATTCACGCGAGACCAGCGATCCGAGTTGTTCCAGTTGGAGCGTACGCTCGGCACACGGATGGAGAGGTTGGCCCTGGGGGTCGACCGGCCAGAACGCACGGATTCGACCCGGGGGGCAATGGCTTCCGTCACGTCCGCGCCGACGTCCCGAATGGTTATGCTTCCAGGAGAAGTCCTGCAAGCGCAAATGGAGGGCTGACCGCGTTGAGGTAAGGCTTCCCGGCGGGTCCTACGCCGCCACTTGGCGACGCTCTTTCGCCGCTATTTTGAGCAGCTTACGACGCGAAACTGTTACAATACAGTCGCTTCTGAGACAAGACGCACCGTAGCGCCCGAGGGGATCGGGGCAACCATAGTTCAACTACAGCGGAGCGTGAAATCCGGTTATCACGGCTGCCATTCGTCCTTTCCTATCTGCGAAACGACGTTCAAGTATTCGTTTCGTGATAGTACGGGTTTGAGGAAGGTCCTGCCAACCATGGCAGGGCTCTTTGGGGGAATCTTTGTCGCTGGCAATACAGGAAAAAGATGAGCAGGTCCGCAATCTCGTCAGTCTCGGCAAGGAACGCGGCTATCTACTCCATGACGAGGTGATTGAGCTTCTTCCCGTCGAGGAGCACGCCACGGAAGTGCTCGATAAGCTGTTCTCCACTTTCGAGCGCGAAAGCATCGAAATCTACGAAGACGTGGCGGCAGCGAAGGCTGCAAACCCGGCCCTCGCTGTCCCTGAACACATCGAAATCAGTCGCGACGAACCTGTCCGCGGCGAAGAAGCTGATGTGTATCTGGCGCCACGCCCGTCAGACACCTCCAATGATCCCGTCCGCATGTATCTCCGGGAAATGGGCGTGGTGTCCCTATTGACGCGCGAGCGCGAGGTGGCCATCGCTAAGCGCATCGAGCGCGGTCAACTCCTGGTGCTCAAGACCATTTCACGCTCTCCGATCGTCTTGAAGGAGCTAATGGGCGTTGGCACGGGACTGCGCAATGGCACCCGGCGGATCAAGGAAATCGTGAAGTTCGACGAAGAAGAGCTGACCGCCGACGTCCTTGAGGGCAGAACCCGCAGTACGCTGAGGATCATCGACAAGATTGAGCGGCTCTACGCTGTGGGTCTTAGGCAGGCAAGCCGGCTGGAGAACGCCCCAAAGTCCAATAAGCGCGCATATCTGGCGGCCCGGGGGCAGGTGGGGCGAACACGAGTCGTGATGTCGCGATTGGTGCGTTCGATCGACTTCAAGGAGCAGGAGAAGAAGCGGCTGATCGACATCATGCGGCACACCGTCGAGCGGCTGAACTCCATCGAGCGCGAAGCCGTAAGGCTGGAACGCAGGTCCAATGCCGCTCGCGGCGATGCCGCAAGGGAAGCGCGCAAGCAACTGCGCTCTTGCCGCGCGCAGCTCAGAGAAATCCATAATTCCAGCGAGGTCAGCGCGGCCAGCCTAAAGCGCACACTCGCTCTCATCCGGCGCGGTGAGGCGGAAGCCGACCAAGCAAAGAAAGAATTGACTGAAGCAAACCTTCGCCTCGTCGTCTCTATTGCGAAGAAGTACGCCAACCGTGGACTGCAGTTCCTGGACTTGATCCAAGAGGGCAATATCGGCCTCATGAAGGGTACCGACAAGTTCGAGTGGCGCCGCGGCTACAAGTTCTCTACCTATGCCACGTGGTGGATTCGCCAGGCAATCACCCGGGCCATCGCCGATCAGGCACGCACGATCCGCGTCCCAGTGCACATGATCGAGTCGATCAACAAGCAGGTTCGCACCAGCCAGCAATTGCTCCAGGAGTTTGGCCGCGAGCCAACCTCCGAGGAAATCGCCAAGCGCATGGACATCCCTGTGGAGGCTGTGCGCAGGACCAAGAAAATTGCGCAGCAGCCCCTTTCTTTCGAGACTCCCATCGGAGAGCAAGACGAGGCACATCTCGGGGACTTCATCGAGGACAAGAACATTGAGTCGCCTTCAGACGCGGCGATCAATCTCAATCTTAGGGAAAAGATGGCGTCGATGTTGAAGACGCTTACACCTCGCGAGGAAAAAATCATCAGGATGCGTTTTGGCTTGGATGACGGAAACGATCACACGCTCGAGGAGGTAGGCCAAACGTTCGCGGTCACGCGCGAACGTATCCGGCAGATCGAAGCCAAGGCCTTGCGAAAATTGAGGCATTCGTCACGCTCGGGCCGATTTCGGATCTTTCTCGAGAATTCGTTCTAGGACACTGCAAAATCAAGGAGACGGGAATGAAGAATCTTTTTGTAGGCAACATGAGTTTTCAAACCACGGAAGCTGAATTAAGCGCGCTGTTCAAACCGTTCGGACAAGTAACGCGCGTCCATCTGGTCATGGACAGAGAGACTGGCCGTGCTCGCGGCTTTGCCTTTGTGGAAATGCCCAACGACGACGAAGCCGCCAAGGCCATCGCGGCGCTGGACGGAAAAGAGCTGGGCGGCCGCAACTTGAAAGTGAACGAAGCGCGCCCCAAGGCCGCTGGCGGCGGACCTCGCCCCGGTGGTGGCGGCGGTGGACGCGGGAAGGAAAGATTCTCCAACGAAGACTATCGTGAAGCCACGCGTCAGCCTCGCGAGCCGCGCTGGTAGCTCCGAAGCGCAGTCCTTCGCGGTAGGCAGCTTCCCCTACATTTCAAGGAGAATTCGATGACGACTACATTTCAAAAGCGCCAAAAGGAAATGAAGCGGCTAGATAAACAGCGCGAGAAAGCGGAACGCCGCGCCCAAAGAAAGCTCGAAAAGCGAGCTGAAAAGGACTCCCCGGCGGGCGAGAGTACAGGCATAGAACACATCAAGCCAGGCCCGCAGGAATTAGACCCGCATGACGGAGATGCGTAGCACGAGGTCTAGGTTCGTTTTGTCAAGTGTAACCGCTTAGCGCGATCAGTCATCAGCATCTCTGATGCGCCGTTCGCATCACTCCGCCAATTCTGTCAATTCCCAATGAATCCAAAGAAGCTTGGTAGGCGCGGAGGGAATCGAACTCACGACCTAATACTCTTTCGCCGCAGCGCTGGATTTGCTTCATCGAAGCACGGGAAACTTAGGTAGAACAAAGAAACACACTTTCCGAAGGAAAATCAGCGTTGGATACCACGTCTGAGGCTTGCTCACTTTGTTCTTGTGGATGAAGAGATGGCCAGTCAAGATTAGGATACCTTGAGCAATGGTCTCTTCTCTCGCCGCTCGTTCCTGCTTTCCCTCGTTTTGCTGATCGCGACCGCAATCTACCTGGGTTGCGTGCTATCTCCGCCATCGCTTATGGATGACGTTGATGCCGTGCAGGCACAAATCGCCAAAACAATGCTGACGAGTGGCGATTGGGTGACCGCGCGGCTGGACGGAGTGCTCTACTTGGAGAAAGCTCCGTTAATTTATTGGCTGATGGCAATTTTCTATAAGATTTTTGGCGTGTCCGATTGGGTCGCTCGGCTTCCAGTGGCGCTTGCCTCGATCGCTCTGGCACTCCTATCAGCCTCTTTCGGTATGTGGGCCTTCGGAGAACGGGCCGGTTTTTATGCGGGATTGTGCATGTCCACGTGCGTCGGATTGTTTCTCTTCACGCGCATTCAGATCCCCGACGTAATGCTCACATTCACCATTGCACTTTCCCTGTGGGCGTTCTTACGAGCTCTGGATGAAGAGGAAAAGCGGCCGCGGCTCTGGGCGGCCATTCTCGCTGCAAGCCTGGGCACCGGGCTTTTGCTCAAGAGTTTGGTTGGCATCGTATTCCCGGTTGCGGCTGGTCTGATTTACCTTTTCTTTTCCAGACAACTAATTTCTCGCAGAACATGGCAGCGCCTGCGGCCCATGAGTGGTTTTCTGATCGTGTTGCTGATCGCCGCTCCTTGGCATGTGCTGGCAACACTCCGCAATCCTCCCTTTTTCGCCTGGACCCTGCAAAGCGGCCCTGGCCTGTACCACGGATTCCTATGGTTCTATTTTGTAAATGAACAACTGCTGCGATTTCTTAACCTAAGATACCCGCGCGATTACAACACCGTTCCACGACTGTACTTCTGGCTGTTCCACCTCTTGTGGCTCTTTCCCTGGTCTGTGTACTTGCCGGCAATCACAAAACTCTCTTTTAAACCTGCGGATCGTGCTGGACAAACCAGGCTTCTAGCGCTCTGTTGGGCGGGATTCATTCTCATCTTCTTCACGTTTTCCACGACTCAAGAATACTATTCAATGCCGTGCTATCCGGCTCTGGCTCTTCTGCTTGGCTCGGCAATGGCAGCGGAAGGCAAGTGGATCGATCGAGGAACGCGCCTTTTGGGAGCAACCGCCGCGCTTGCTGCGTTAGCCGCCATCGCCATCGCGTTTGCTGTGCGCAATCTGCCCACTCCCGGAGATATTTCGTCTGCGCTGTCTCATCATCCTTCGGCTTATACGCTGTCCCTCGGGCACATGCTGGACCTTACCTTCGATTCTTTTGCCTACCTGAGGTTGCCGTTATGCCTGGCAGGGGCTGCTTTCTTAGTGGGAGCCGTGGGTAACCTGCGATGGTCCGGCATGCGTGCCTTTTTGGCGTCGTCGCTCATGATGGTTCTGTTTTTTCATGCTGCCCGGCTGGCGCTGGTCGTCTTCGATCCTTACCTTTCTTCTCGTCCCCTTGCGGAGGCGCTTCGCTCGGCACCCCCGGGGAAACTCATCGTTGATCGCCATTACTATTACTTCTCTTCCGTGATTTTTTACACTGGTCAGGATCCCTTGCTCTTGAACGGCAAGTTCAACAATCTGGAATATGGAGCGGCCGCGCCAAATGCCCCGGCGGTTTTCTTGACCGATTCGGAATTCAAGGACTTGTGGACAAGCGAGAACAGATATTATTTCGTTGCGGCTGAGAAGGGCGCCGACCGCATCGAGACGCTGATTGGCAAGGAGCACTTTCAGACCGTTGCCACCAGCGGAGGGAAACTGTTGTTAACCAACGTACCCGCACGGAGTTCTTCGAGCCCGCTGCCGACGGCGCCCCGCCAATCCGCTGCACCGTTATTCCCTTTCTCTTCGATTGGAAATGATGTCTACGACTGAAGCCGAATTCAAAAATCCCGTGACAGCCCAGGGTCTGTGAAGCTCTGCTCTGTGCTCGTCTATATGCAGGTCTTGTAAGCTTATTAGGTCTGCTCTATACCTAATAGGGACGTCGAGGCGTCTATGCTTATGAAGAGGGTCTGGAAGCCGGTGCAAGATACTTAGGAGCAGAATCGATAACCGAAGTAAATGTGCTCATGAACTTCCCGTCTCCGGAACTAAATTTACTTTCGCAGGGAATTGCTTAGGGGGCGCAAAGAGCCTCACGCCGGGGCTGGATGGAGGCGAGCCGTAAAAGGGGGGAAGCGATGAATATCATGGTTCTTGGTGGGGACGGGTATTGTGGCTGGGCAACTTCGCTATATCTGTCAGCCAAAGGGCACTCCGTAGCGATTGTCGACAACTTTGTGCGCCGTCAATGGGATCACGAGCTGGGCGCCCAGACTCTTACACCCATCCTTCCTCTGAGTGACCGTCTCAGGACCTGGGCTCGCCTGACGGGCAAGGCCATTGATCTTTTTGTGGGCGATGTGATGGATTACGACTTTTTGCTCTCCACGGTCAAGCAGTTTGAGCCGGAGACGATCGTCCATTTTGCCGAGCAGCGCTCAGCTCCCTACTCGATGATCGACCGAAAGCACGCTGTATTCACGCAAACGAACAATGTTATCGGCACCCTGAATGTCTTGTTCGCAATCCGCGAGGTGCAGCCGGATTGCCACCTGATCAAGCTCGGCACCATGGGGGAATACGGAACTCCAAATATTGATATCGAGGAAGGCTACATCCATATCGAGCACAACGGGCGGCGCGATCTCTTGCCCTTCCCCAAACAGCCTGGCTCTTTTTATCACCTTTCCAAAGTACACGACAGCCACAATATGATGTTTGCCTGCAAGATATGGGGAGTTCGCGCGACGGATCTGAATCAAGGCGTGGTCTACGGCACGATGACGGACGAAGTAGGGTTGGACGAAGGCTTGATCAATCGTCTGGATTATGACGAAGTCTTCGGCACGGTCCTGAACCGCTTTTGCGTACAGGCGGCCATCGGCCAGCCCTTGACTGTCTATGGGAAGGGCGGCCAGACGCGAGGATTTCTGGACATCCGGGACACCGTTCGCTGCATTGAACTTGCCTGCCTTAATCCTGCGGCCAGGGGAGAATGTCGCGTGTATAACCAATTCACGGAACAATTCTCCGTTCTGGATATTGCACTGAAAGTGCGGGAAGCAGGAAAGGATCTTGGGATGAAGGTGGAAATTGACCACATTCCGGACCCACGCGTCGAAGCGGAACAGCACTATTACAACGCGAAGCATTCCAAGCTTCTTGATCTGGGTCTTCAGCCCCACTATCTCTCGGAATCCCTTCTTGATTCACTCATGAATATCGCGCTGAAGTATCGCGACCGAGTAGATCCCACGATCATGCTGCCACAAGTGAATTGGCGTGAACCGCGCAACGACCGCCGGCTGCATACAAATATCGGTTTGGGAATTCCCGTTAGCGCGGCCCACAAGTGAATTGCGCACGGTGAGCGGTAAGGAGAAGAAGCGCTGAAAGCCACATTGGTTGTGGCGATCGTGCCTACAAATCGCTCTTGGTGGTGGAATTCGGAACAAGAGTGTCCGTGGGCGCAACAAATTGGCCGTTTCGGAGCTGGTAGTCTACGTTACGCCAGCGAATTGAGGTTCGCGTGAAGCTCGCTAGCCATATCAAGAACGCTACGGCGTCCCAGAGCGGAATCAACGGCATTTTTCTCCAAAGTCGTGCCTGTCTGAGTCCTTGGATTCCGATGAGCCACGTCATGGCTACGCGAAAGGCCAGGTACGAACCCCAATAAGCCGCAACCACGAATAATGTGGGGTGGACCAAGACGGCGAGCGTTGTCCATGGCAATCCCCAGGTGAAAAGCAACCCAAAATGGCCCCATGGCCGCATGGCTCTCATCACGGTCATCCAGCGCGCGCGCTTCGCCAGGAGCTCACTCACCCCGTGGAAATCAGGCACTGTTTCCACCGCAAACGGCAACAACTTCATCTCCACTCCTTGTTCGGCAATCAGCCGCCCAAACAGCAGATCATCTGCGGGCCGGTTTTCGAGTACCTGAAAACCTCCGAAGCCCCTGACACGCTGCTTCGTCGACGCCATTGTTGGCCCAAGCGCGAAATGCAAGTCACTCCGCCGACTTTGGGATCGCGCAACGGTTCAACCACTCTCCGCAAATATTCGCGATCAACACGTACATCGGAATCGTTGATGACCAGGTATTCGTACTGCGCTTCGCGTTCCATCAGCCGCAATTTGGCGACTTTATCGTTGCTGGCCGTGACGCCAGCGCTATAGAGTAGCCGGATTTTTCGCTCTGGGAAGTCCCGCATCAATTTCTGGATCACCGGCACGGAAGGATCGGTCTGGTCCGTCACGCAGAAAAGAATTTCGTACTCGGGGTAGTCCTGGCGGCAGAAACTCGCAAAATTTTCATAGGCATCAGGATCTAAGCCTCGAACCGGTTTCAGGTTGCTTACCGGCGGAGTGAAATCGAGATTTTTCCCGGCTTGATTTCTAGACTGCCAAAAATAGCGGCTGGAACTGTAAATCGCTAGAAAATAGAAAACAAACGGGATTGCTGCCGCGAAAAGGACGACGAATTCTAAAACGCTTGAGGGCACGCCACCTCATTCCCGATTCGAGTGCGGCCAGTCTGGGAACTCTGCCATACGGAGGAACCGCAGGTGCGTTGTCCCTACCCTGGGTTCCACATCCGCCCTAAGATTCTATCCTGAATCGAGAAGATTTCTGAATGCCCCTGCTGCCAAACTTCCCAAATCTACAGGCGTCTTGTTCTGTTGATTTTTGCTATTCTGAAAGGCTGATTGACGTAAATACGTGACGCACACTCGCCGACTCCAACTGAAAACGCTTCCCCTGATTCTGGTCAGCATCATTTTGGGACCCCTTGGAAACGTATTTCTCGGCAAGGCTATGAAAGGCATCGGGTCGGTCACTTCAAGCAGAATTCTCGATCTCGTCCCCATTGCTTCTCAGGTATTGGCATCGGGTTACATCTGGCTCGGTGTAGGCTGCTTGCTGGGATTCTTCATCGTTCACATGTTGTTGCTAACTTGGGCAGACTATAGTTATGTGCAGCCTGCCACATCCCTGTCCTATCTCTCTATCTCCTTCCTTAGTTACCTTCTTCTCGGAGAGACGATTTCCCCGCTGCGCTGGCTTGGAGTCACGGTGATTTGTCTCGGCGTTTTCCTCGTAGGCCGGACGTCGCCCAGCACCACAGGAGTACATAACCATGCGTGAAGTGGTGCTCTTTTTCTTAATTGTTGTCGCGGGAACGGCAGGAGAGATGTGCGTAAGTCGCGCCATGAAAAGTATCGGGGAAGTCCACGACTTTAGTCCCAGGTCTGTCCAGAGTTTCCTTCTGCAATCCTTGCGCTTGCCGTGGATGTGGCTGGGCATCGCGCTGATGAGCCTGGGATTCTTCTCGCTTCTCGCTATCTTGTCATTTCAGGAAGTGAGTTTCGTAGTGCCCGTCAGCGCTCTTAGCTATGCCGCAGGAGCCTTTGGAGCAAAAGCTTTCCTGGGTGAACGCATCAACCGCAATCGGTGGATCGGAATCGCCGTAGTCTGTATTGGCGTCACCATCGTCTGGTGGAGCAGAAAATAGCGAAGCGACCGGGCCAGCAGTAGCACAACGCCAAGTGCGGCATAGCGATGTAACAGCGTTTGCAGCCTGCGGCCACGTTACCGGGAACAATCACAAGAACGCGAGCATACAATTTTCAATGGGGCTAAAACCGCGGCGAACGAAGCCATTGATGTGAATGGTGGAGAGAGGAAGGGGAGAACGGCTTCCTTGGGACTGTGTGCGACCCAATGAGTAGCCCGCCGCCAGTTGCAAGAAGAAGGCCGGAATCCAGGATTCCGGCCTTGTGGATCACCAAATGGTTGCGGGGGGC
>WNFC01001381.1_pt1 | contig 31404 bp, 27 predicted proteins | sample 5400541 | NCBI WGS metagenome assembly WNFC01 (sample SAMN13153342, study PRJNA577476) | soil metagenome | isolation source: 120 cm saprolite under Douglas fir tree site 2 hole 2 replicate 1 | place: USA:California | collected 2015-04-18
GTCGTAACGGTAGCGTTCTCGAACCGTGCAGCATCTTCAACAAAAAAGTCTTTCATCTCAACCAGAATACCCCTTGGCAACACAGAACACAGCCATCTCACGCAAACGATGGAGCCGAACTCCTCTATATTCTGCGAGATCCAAAATCAGTAGGCCGCAACGCCAGTGATGCTTTGCCCAATAATGAGCGTATGAATGTCGTCAGTGCCCTCGTAGGTTTTGACTGACTCAAGATTCATCATGTGGCGCATGATGGGGTAGTCGTCGGCGATGCCCGCAGCGCCGAGGATATCGCGCGCCATACGCGCACATTCAAGGGCCATCCACACATTGTTCTTCTTCGCCATAGAGATGTGCTGGAAGGCTGCCTTTCCCTGATCCTTGAGGCGACCCAGCTGTAGCGACAGCAGTTGCGCCTTGGTGATCTCGGTGATCATCCACGTTAATTTTTCCTGCACAAGTTGATGACTCGCAATGGGTTGATCGCGGAACTGCTTACGCTGCTTCGCATATTGCAACGCGGTGTCGTAGCAGGCCATAGCTGCTCCAATGGCTCCCCAACTGATGCCATAACGTGCCTGACTGAGGCACATCAGCGGAGACTTCAGCCCATCTGACTTCGGTAGCAGATTTGCCGCCGGAATACGCACATCCTGCAGGGCGAGACCGGACGTGATCGACGCTCGAAGAGACCACTTGCCGTGCACATCTTGTGCGGAGAAGCCGGGGCGGTCGGTTTCAACGAGGAAGCCACGGATGCGCCAGTTGTCTGGAGCAACGCCTGGCTCTTCAAGCTTCGCCCAGATCACAGCCACGTCTGCAATGCTGCCAGAGGTGATCCACATCTTCTCGCCGTTGAGAACGTAATCATCACCGTCCTTACGGGCGCGGGTCCGCATGCCGCCAGGGTTGGAGCCGAAGTCAGGTTCCGTGAGACCGAAGCAACCGAGTTTTTCTCCAGTAGCCATCTTCGGCAACCAGGTATCTTTCTGCTGGTCTGAGCCAAAGGCATAGATGGGATACATGACAAGCGCGGACTGCACGCTGACGAAGCTGCGTATACCGGAATCTCCGCGTTCGAGCTCTTGCATCAGCAGCCCGTATTCAACATTGTTCACTCCGGCGCAACCGTAGCCTTCGAGCGTAGCCCCATAGAAGCCGAGTTCGCCCATAGGACGCACCAGCTCGCGAGGAAAGCGACCGTCGCGGTTGCACTGCTCAATGATTGGGATGAGATTGTCTTCGACGAAGGCGCGTGTGCTGGCGCGGACGATGAGTTCGTCATCTGAAAGAAGGGAGTCAAATTGGATAAAATCAACGCCTTGAAACTTGAATGCCATCGCTGTACATTCTAGCCCAGAGTTGCATCGGTGGCGCCCGGCCAACCTAGCAAGGACAGTGCTATCATCCAACTTTCATCTCAGGACAGAGGAGAACTGCTATGACCGGCCCTGCAACGAGTCGTCCAGACGAAGGCATGCGCAAAGGCGCAGTGGAAGATGACATGCCTCATCCTGATACCAACCGCCGGCCTCAACATGGCTCCCTTAGCGGCCAACTAGGCCACCGCGATCAAGACGAAATGCTGAAGGATAACGACACCGACTTCCCTGAACCCGATGCTGAGGCCGAGCACAGCGGGAGGTAAAGCGCTTGCCCGCTGATGCCCCTCCGCGCAGAACTACATCAGCCGCTGCATCACTTCATCCAGCACTGCCTTGCCTGGCCTCACACGTTGGTCCGGCAAAGTGCCAAGCGGTTCATCCACCAGGTTCAACATCTCCGTAAAGCTGGGTTTCTTTGTATCCACGTAGAAGATGCCGGTCAGGACTTCATCTTTTGCATGTGCGGTCATCAGCGCTGAAATCGCAGCGATGCGATTGGTCGGATCGAAGTCTTCATGTAACTTGCGCAGGCGCAGATGGCTGCCGTCGTGCATCTCCACGTTGATCGTTGTGCCGGGATCGTACTCGACGTCGATCTCTTGGAAGTGGGGCACAAAGCCCACCTCGGAGATGGCCTCCTCGTGCTCTTGCATGTATTTGTAGCTTCTGGTCGAGCCCTCATGATCGTTGAAGGTAACGCACGGCGAGATCACATCGAGCACGACGGTACCGTTATGCGCAATGGCGGCCTTCAGCATCGCTAGCAACTGCTTCTTGTCGCCAGAGAAAGACCGTCCCACGAACGTTGCGCCGAGTTGAATCGCAAGCGAACAGGTATCAATCGGTGGCAGATCGTTAATCACGCCTGTCTTCAGCTTGGAGCCAATGTCGGCGGTAGCGGAAAACTGCCCCTTGGTGAGTCCATACACGCCGTTATCCTCGATGATGTAGATGATTGGAACGTTCCGCCGCATCATGTGAACGAACTGCCCCACGCCGATGGAGGCTGTGTCGCCGTCGCCGCTGACACCCAGTGCCTTCATAGTGCGGTTGGCCAGCTGCGCGCCCGTCGCGACCGAAGGCATGCGCCCATGCACACTGTTGAACGAGTGCGAGCGGCTCATGAAGTAGGCCGGGCTCTTGGACGAACAGCCGATGCCGGAGAGCTTCATCAGGCGCTCCGGCTTAATACCCATCTCATAAAAAGCATCGATGATGCGTTCAGAGATTGCATTGTGGCCGCAACCGGCGCAAAGCGTCGTCTTGCCGCCGCGGTAATCGAGAACCTGGAGACCGATCCGGTTGGTTTTGGCTGCTGGCTTGGGTGCTTCCACAGGAGCAGAGGTAGCGGGCGTCGTTGCCATTTAGATTCCTTCCTGCGTGACGAGGTCGTCGGTTACGGAGCGGGCGTCGATAGGCAGCCCGTTGAAGTGTCGTATGCTGCGCAACTTCACAACGTCTTCCGCCTGCAGATCCAGCTTGAGCAGGCTCAGCATCTGCGCGTCGCGATTCTGTTCGATCACATAGACGCGATCGTGCGAAGCAACAAACTCATGCACTTCGCACGAGAACGGATAGGCGCGCAGCCGCAGGTAATCCGTGTCGAGGCTGTATTCCTTGCTCAACTGATTGCGGCTCTCGCGGGTCGCAAAGTCAGAGCTGCCGAAGGCAATCAAACCAATCTTGGACTTGCCCGTCTGCACGACTTCAGGCCTGGGAACGAGCGTGCGCGCGGTCTCAAATTTCTTGGACAGCCGCTCCATATTGTTGAAATAGTCGTCGGGCCTTTCGGTATACTGCGCCCTCTCGTTATGGCCGGAACCGCGCGTGAAGTAGGCAGCCAGCGGATGGTCGGTGCCCGGGAGCGTCCGATAGCCCACACCATCGTTGTCTACATCCTTATAGCGAGCGAATCCGCCAAGTCTTGTCAGGTCCTCAGCACTCAATATTTTGCCGCGATTCAGCGGCTTGTCGGGATAAACAAATGGCTCGGACATCCAGTTATTCATGCCCAGATCGAGGTCAGACATGACAAAAACCGGCGTCTGCAGCTGCTCGGCCAGGTCGAATGCCGCCTGCGCCATCTCGTAGCATTCCCTAACGCTGCCCGGAATCAGCATGACGTGCTTCGTGTCCCCGTGCGACAGAAAAGCGACGGAGAGCAAGTCGCCCTGCTGATTGCGAGTTGGCATGCCCGTCGAAGGGCCCGTGCGCTGCACGTCGAAGATCACGCCCGGCAACTCCGCGTAGTAGCCGAGGCCGGCGAATTCGGCCATAAGCGAGATCCCAGGACCGGAGGTCGCCGTCATCGCGCGCGCCCCGGCCCAACCCGCTCCCAGGACTGCTCCTATTGCTGCCAGTTCGTCCTCTGCCTGCACAACAGCAAACGTGGCCTTGCCGTCCTCTTCTATCCGGTACCGCTTCGCGTAATCGATGAAGTTCTCCACCAGCGACGACGACGGCGTGATTGGATACCACATCGCCACCGTGCAACCGGCAAAGATGCAGCCGAGGGCCGCAGCGGCATTTCCATCGATAATGATCTTGCCCTGGGTCGCGTTCATCGCTTCGAGCACGAAGGGATCGTGCTTGGTGAAGTTCGTCGAGGCGTACTCGTAGCCCGCCTGCACCGCCGCCCAGTTCAAATCTGCTGCCTTAACCTTTTTGGCGAACTGCTTGCGTAGGGCGGCTTCGACAGCTCCAATATCCATCCTCAGAAGCTGCGCGGCGACGCCGACGTAGATCATGTTCTTAACCAGCTTGCGCAGCTTCGCCTCGGGGCAAACCGCCGCTGTCAGTTTGTCGAATGGCACCGGGTAGCAAGCGACGTCGTCGCGGAACTGCCGTAGGTCGGCGGACTCCTCATAGATGGCCGCAGCACCAACGGGGAGCGAAAGCATGTCCTCCTGGGAGGTTTCCGGATTCATCGCAATCAGGATGTCGATCTCCTTTTTGCGGGCAACATAACCATCCTTGCTGGCGCGGATGGTATACCACGTCGGCAGGCCGGCAATGTTGGAAGGAAACAGGTTCTTGCCGCTGACGGGAATACCCATCCGGAAGATCGATTTCAACAGAACTGAGTTGGCTGATTGCGATCCCGACCCGTTTACTGTCGCGACCTGGATGCTGAAATCGTTGACGATGGCCCCTTGCGGAGACTGCTGCTGCGTGTCCGGCTTGCTCAAGGTGCCGCCTTCGGCACCGGCTGCCAGCGCGACGTTTTCTGTCGCCATGAGTTGTTCTCCCCCTGGGTGAAACTTGGAGTTTCACGAACAAAACACAATACCATATTCAGTTTAGACCAAAGGCACTCACCACTTAGAGGATGTCATCCAGTCCACCAGGGCTGGAACCCAGATTGCTACGATGACCTCAATTCATCAATCTTTGACGTGCCTCGGTTCGCTTGGTAATGTGGTCTCGTCGTTGATGGAGGGAATAAATGAGTGCGTTCGCCCCTTCACGTTGTTGGTTTCGCTAAAAAGATCTGCTCCCACAGGTATTTATGAACCAACCAGTAACCGACTCCTACCTGCCCATCGTCGTTCTGGCGATTGCGGCGGCTGGCTTTGCCATAGCTCCATTGGTCCTGGCCTGGATTTGGGCGAGGAAATTTTCTCCGCGTAAACCGGGGCCGGATAAGAACAAAACGTATGAGTGCGGGCTGGAATCGAAAGACGATGTGTTGATTCAGTTCAGGCCGGAATATTACCTGTACGCGATCATCTTTCTGATCTTCGATGTAGAAGTAATCTTCCTACTGCCATTCGCCGTGGCATTCACAGGTCTATCAATAGGGCCAGCAATCGCTATGTTGGTCTTTTTGCTTTTGTTAGCAGAAGGACTGGTGTGGGCATGGCAGAAAGGTGTATTGACCTGGGTATGACGGTTAGCCCCGACGAAATACAGTCGAGCCCTCCAGACGTCGCACACGGAAAGCGGAACGGTTTCCATATGGACCAGAAGCTGAAGATCGAATTGAGCCAACAAGGCATCGTTACAACGACCCTTGAAGAACTCTACAACTGGGGGCGGAAGAATTCCGTGTGGCCAATGACCTTTGGCCTGGCTTGCTGCGCCATCGAAATGATCGCGACGACGATGGCGCGATACGATCTGGCACGATTTGGCGCGGAGGTATTCAGGCCTTCGCCCCGGCAGGCAGACCTGATGATTGTCTCCGGCACCGTAACAAAGAAGATGGCTCCCCAGGTTGTGCGTCTCTATAACCAGATGGCGGAGCCGAAGTACGTCATCGCGATGGGCGCATGCGCGATTTCGGGTGGTCCGTTCAAACAGGGTTATAACGTTTTGAAAGGTATTGACCGCTATATCCCCGTAGACGTGCATATTCCGGGTTGCCCCCCTCGCCCCGAAGCGCTTATTGACGCGTTCATGACGTTACAAAGGAAAATTGACGAGCAAGCATTGACAGGCCCCGGCAAGCCGCGCCATCTGGATCCCGATGCGCCCAGCGAGTTCATTGTGCCGCGATTCGGCGCGCACGATCTGGATCCGCCGAACAACCCCGACGTGTGGCACATTCTCAACAACGTTGATACATGCGCGACAGGTGAGGACGATGCTGGAGAAGATTAAAGCGAACATCGAAGCCGCCGTTCCGGGCTGCCACCTGGAGATCATTCCCAACAGCAGCCCCTCGGGCCAGCATTCACTGCTCGTCGAACGTGCACGCGCGCTAGAGACAGCGACGTTTCTGCGAGATAGCCCGGACCTCCGTCTGGATTACTGTTCCAATGTCAGTGGTGTGGATTGGCTGGATACGGAAATCTCTGAAAAGGTGAAGGTCAAAACGCTTGTAGACGGCGTAGAACAAGAGATCGAAGAAGTCAGGAAACGCAAATCTCCCGGACATCTTGAAGCGGTGTATCACCTTTACGGAATCATCTTCGACGGCCATCCCGATCTGCGCCGTATATTGATGTGGGACGAATTTGAAGATCATCCCATGCGCAAAGATTACGTCGAGCCTGATGACTACGAGTACGAACCGACAGCGCACGACGACGTGCTGGTGAAAGCGAAGCAGCATAACGCATGACAAGCGGAACCACAACGCCGGTAGAAGAAGAGATGTCCCCGGATTTCAATGACGGCGGCAGCGAAGGTGAATTGCTCGAAATTGCGCTGGGACCGCATCATCCGTCCACGCATGGTGTATTCCGCATGGACGTAGTGCTGGACGGCGAACGCATTGTGAAACTCAAGCCGGTATTCGGTTACCTGCATCGCAATCACGAAAAGATCGCCGAAACGGCAAGCTATCTCTCTTCAATGCCGTATACCGATCGGCTCGACTACATGTGCTCGCTCACCAACAACTGGGCCTACGCGCTTGCCGTCGAAAAGCTCGCCGGCCTGCACGTACCCGAACGCGCCGAATACATCCGCGTGATCACCGCGGAGCTGACGCGCCTGCAAAATCATGCCTCGTCCATTGGATTTCTGACGCAGGAGATGGGAGCGAGTGGCACGCCACTGATGTATGCATTTCGCGAGCGGGAAAAGATACTAGACCTCTTCGAATCCCTCACCGGTTCGCGAATGATGTGCAATTACATGCGCTTTGGCGGCTGTCGTGTGGAGTTGCCTTCCGGTTGGCTGGAACAGACGAAAAAAGTTGTCGAAGGGTTTCCACGCTTCCTGGATGAATACGAGCACTTGTTGACGGGGAACGAAATCTTCATGGCGCGCGCGCAAGGTGTCGGCGTGTTGAAGAAAGAGCTCGCCATCAACGCCGGTGTCACCGGACCCATGCTGCGCGCGTCAGGTGTGAATTACGACATCCGCAAGGTGGACAAATACGGTATTTACGACCGGTTTGACTTCAGGATTCCACTCGGCGAACATGGCGACGTTTACGATCGCTACATGATCCGCATGCTCGAGATGCGCGAGTCACTGAAGATTTTGAACCAGGCGTTGCGCGATATTCCACCCGGTCCGATTATGGACGCTAAGGCCAAGATTCGAGGATTTCGTCCACCAGCCGGGGAGGCGTACGGTCGGATCGAATCGCCGAAGGGCGAGCTTGGTTTTTACCTGATCAGCGACGGGTCACCGAACCCGTACCGCTACCGTGTGCGTCCGCCAAGTTTGATCAACCTGACCGTGCTAGAAGATATGTGTCGTGGCTACAATGTGGCGGACGCAATTGTGATCTTTGGCACCGTGGATATTGTGTTGGGCGAGGTGGACCGGTAAGACGCTCGGTTGCAGTAAGGTGAGTCGGATTGGTTACGGGGGTTTTGGGCATGCTTGGTGAAGGCATCGTGAAAGGTTTGGCGGAGACGGCCAGGAATTTCTTTGGCAGCTACGTCAGCAAAGACCGGTTGACCACCGTCCAGTTTCCGGAAGAACGCCTGCCCATGGCCGAGGCTGCGCGCAATTTTCCGTTCCTTGTTTACGACGGCGACGACTGGCAGCAGGGTTTGCGCTGTGTTGCCTGCCAGATCTGTGAAAAAGAATGTCCGCCCAAATGTATCTTCATTGAAAAGAGTAAGGACAAGAAGCCGGACTACCTTGGCAAGCCCCAGTTTTTCCCAGCAGTCTTTGACATTGACGTCTCCGTCTGCATGAGCTGCCAGATCTGCGTCGAGGTCTGCCCGTTCGACGCAATCGAAATGGACACTGCATTCGAACTGAGTACAGATAACCGCTTTGGCGGTCTGCTTTGGCGCAAGGCACAACTGGCCAAGTCGAACGAATACTTTCACAAAATCCATCCGGTAGGATCTGCTGAAGTCGATGAGCGCCTCACCACTGCAAAGGTCAAAGCTGAGGCCAAGGCAAAGGCCGCTGCGGATGTAAAACCTGCAACATCCTCTCTTCCTCAAACTAACTCCGGGCCCGCCACCACAAAATGAATCCACCCCTAGTCATGGAGCCTACGACCCGTCCCTTCTTGCAGACGATCTATAGCCATCGCGTCTGGGAGAATTGCGGTACTTTCTTTTACCCGGTCGGTCGCTATGGCTGAAACGGTGGATCAAATCTTTGTCATACTGAAGCACTGGCTCGTGGGTCATTCGCCGGTTGGGGTACAACCACTCTTTGCGGCGGTGCTTTCCGTCCTGTCGATTATCGTGGTGTTTGCATCATTGTTTGCAGTAACAACGATCCTTGAGCGCAAGGGATTGGGCCGATTCCAGAACCGTTATGGCCCAAATCGAGTGGGACCGTATGGGCTGCTTCAGCCGCTGGCAGACGGTTTGAAGTCGCTGACAAAGGAGGACATCGTTCCCCGCTCCGCGGACAAAACAGTACATCTTCTGGCGCCCCTAGTCCTCGTGGTAGCTGCGTTTTTGGGCTATGCGGTTCTGCCAGTGGGTCGCAACATGGTGGCCATCAATCTGGATGCGGGCGTGCTGTATTTTTTTGCCGCCGGCTCCATAGTCGAACTGACGATTTTCATGGCCGGGTGGTCGAGCAGAAACAAATATTCACTGCTAGGCGCGATGCGTGCCATTGCGCAGATGATCAGCTATGAGGTTCCGCTCATTGTTTCGGCGATTGCGGTCATCATGACAGTCGGGTCCCTCTCAACCGTCGCCATTGTAGAGAGACAAGCCAGCTACACCGGAGTCTGGCCGCACTGGTTTCTGTTTACTCCATGGGGATTCGCCGGGTTTGTGCTTTTCATGATTGCGGGTACCGCTGAGTCCAACCGTTCGCCGTTCGACCTGCCCGAGGGCGAATCTGAAATTATCGCTGGCTACTACATCGAGTATTCGGGATTCAAGTTCGCCCTATTCTTTCTCGGCGAATATATCGGCATGTTTGCGATCAGCGGCCTGGCCATCACACTGTTCCTGGGCGGATGGTCCGCGCCGTTTTCCTTCCTGAACTGGATCCCATCCTATCTCTGGTTTTTTGCGAAACTCTTTGCCCTGATCGCCATGTTCATATGGGTTCGTAGCACTCTTCCGCGATTGCGTATGGACCAACTTATGAACTTCGCGTGGAAATTCATGCTGCCAATGGGACTTCTTAACCTTGTCAATGTAGGGGTCTGGCGCTTCCTGCCGCCTGGACTGTCACGATGGCTCGTCTGTGCAGCTCTGATCGTTGGTCCGTATCTCCTTCTCGGACGCGGACTGATGCAGTCGGGGAAAGTGAAAAAGCGAATCTATCGATTCGCCGAGTAGATGGCGTCGCGTGATCGTTACGTAAAGAAGGGAGATTGATTTGCTACTGGACGTGCGCCCGCTGACGAATACAATGCCAAGTAACGTAACGATGGAACAATTAGACCAATTGACGATGATTTGTCCGGAGAAGTGACCCTGCCATTTTTTATCCTCGGTGTGCTGACAATTGTCGGAGCAGCAGCAGCGCTGACGCTGCGCAATCTCGTGCATTGCGTCCTGGCGCTGATGCTGGCTTTTGTTGGCCTGGCAGGGCTGTATCTCCAACTCGACGCACAATTCATCGGCTTTGCTCAGATACTGGTCTACATCGGTGCAGTGGCAATTCTCATCGTCTTCGCAATCCTGCTTACGCGCGGCGAAGAATCACCTTCGCAGTCGATCGTTTCGCCCTCCTGGGTCATAAGCAGTGTTGTCTCCGTCGCTGTATTTGGAGTTCTAGCCTGGACGATTCGTTCCAGTGTGGCCACTCGACATTCAATACCGCCGCAGCCCGAAGTAACCGTAAAGCAGATCGGCGATGCTCTAATGTCAAGATTTGCATTACCGCTGGAAGTTATTGGCCTGCTCCTGACAGCCGCTCTTGTCGGCGCAGTGACAATCGCCATGCAGGAAAAGCGGGAGATGAAATGACTCCGTTGGCGAACTATCTCCTAGTCTCCGCACTCCTCTTCTCAATCGGTCTCGCCGGTGCCCTGACCCGCCGTAACGCCATTCTCGTTCTCGTCGGAATCGAACTGATGCTCAACTCCGCAAATCTCAATTTCATCGCATTCTGGCGCTATGGCCCGAGCCCCGAAGCCTTGACCGGGATCATGTTTGCGATCTTCGCGATCGGCGTCGCCGCGGCCGAAGCCGCTGTTGGCCTGGCCCTCATCATCTCCATCTACCGGCACTACAAAACCACCAATCTGGACCAGATAGATTCGATGAGGGGATGAATCGCGAATGCAGGAAACAGTCCAGCAAAGAGATCGCTACCGCACCCCTTACGCCGCGGTTTTTCTTCGAGACACGAGAACAAATGTAGTTGCCCGCGACTCTCCACGTCAGGCGGGAACTCGTCCACACGCTCGCCCCGGCGCAGTATCGCGTTTTTTCCAATGCATCACCATCACGCCATTTCTTGAGACGACATGACCTGGATTGTCCAAAACCTCTGGCTGATTCCCTCGATGCCGGTTCTGGCGGCGGGTCTGAGCGCGTTTGCCAAACAACGAAACCGCAGGTTTGCGGCCTCCGTTGCTATCGGCTCCATGTTTTTCTCGTTGCTGCTCTCCCTTACCGCGTTTGCACAGGTACTTCACTTCAGCGGCAAAGGGATTGAAGCGAGGCAAGTCGTCAATTTTCCCTGGTTTCAGGTCGGCAATGAGTGGCTCAAACTCGGCTGGGTGCTCGACCCGCTTACGGCGGTGATGCTGGTGATGGTCACATTCGTGGGCTTGTTGATCTTTATATACAGCGTCGGCTACATGGCCCATGATGAAAACTTCACCCGCTTCTTTTGTTTCTTATCGCTTTTCGCAGGCGCAATGCTGGGCGTAGTTATCGCCAACAGCCTATTGTTACTCTTTATCTGCTGGGAGATCGTCGGCCTGACATCCTACCTGCTCATCGGCTTCTGGTATCACAAGCCGAGTGCGGCAGCGGCAGCGAAGAAGGCATTCTTTACCACGCGAATTGGCGACCTTGCCTTCTTGCTGGGCATGATTTGGCTCTATTCGGAGGCCGGCACGCTGCTCTTTTACGACGGTGGCGCTGGATGTCTCGAGCACTCTGCGCTCCTCAGGCTTGTCGCACAGACTACAAGCATTGGCATGGCAGTTTCGACCGGCATAGGTTTGCTGATTTTTTGCGGCGCGGTTGGGAAGTCGGGCCAGGTGCCACTGCATGTCTGGTTACCGGATGCCATGGAAGGCCCCACGCCCGTGAGCGCTTTGATTCACGCAGCGACAATGGTTGCGGCCGGTGTATTTCTCATCGCCCGAGTTTATCCGTTGATGAGCGCCCATGGCCGACTCAATATATCGCTCGCGCCGACCACCGCGCTTACCGTTGTCACATGGGTTGGCGCTATCACTGCCGTCTTCGCTGCGAGCGTCGCGGTTGCGCAAGATGACATCAAACGCATCCTCGCTTACTCCACCGTCTCGCAACTCGGCTATATGATGGTCGGTTTGGGCGTCGGCGGCGTGGCCGTAGGGATGTTCCATCTGATCACGCACGCCTTTTTCAAATCTCTGCTGTTCATGGGCGTTGGATCGGTCATTCACGGCTGCCATGAAGAGCAGAACATTCGTCGTATGGGCGGTTTGCGGAGATTCATGCCCGTTACTTTTGCTACGTATGCGGTGGGCATGCTGGCACTGTGTGGCTTTCCGCTCTTCTTCTCCGGATTTTGGAGCAAGGACGCCATCCTGCACGCGGCGTCTACATGGAGTGTTTCGCGGATCCCCTTCTATCTGGGCTTAGTAGGCGTGCTGTTGACGGCCTTCTACATGACCCGTCAGGTGTACTACGTTTTCTTTGGCGAATCACGCGAGGTCGGGATTATCGGGCACGAACCTCATTCTGCCAAAACCGCGGTCGCAACAACTTCACGGGAGAACGCTGCCGTCATGACAATCCCGCTGCTGATTCTTGCAGCATTTTCCATCTTGATTGGATTGATTGGCACGCCAGCGTGGCCATGGTTCACATCGTTTCTCAATGGCCAACAAACGACGTTGGATTTTAGAGGCTTTGCTGAAAATGGCGTTTTTCCTGTAATGCTTTCGTCAACGATCATCCTCTTTCTCGGCCTCGCCATCGGCTGGTGGTTCTACGGACGCAAGCCAATCGAAAGTGCTGAAGCCCCAGACGCTTTGGAGCACCTCCAACCGCAAATCGTCAACGTGCTGCGTAACGGATTCTTTGTCGACAAACTCTACGAAGCCACTGTTATCCGTTTCAATGCATGGTGCTCGCGTTCCTGCTACTGGTTGGACCGATGGGTTTGGGGCGGCGCAGTACGGCTCGCGACTTATCTGGTGCAAGGTCTCTCGGGATTCAATCACTCCGTGGATGTATTCCTGGTAAATCCGGGCTTCGATGAAGGCTGCCGAAACGTGACCCGCAGCGGCCAACTCCTCTCCCGCCTCCAAAGCGGTCGTACGCAGAGCTATTTACGCATCGTCGGGATTGCCTTTGCGGCACTCGTCTTATTCCTGATCTGGGGTAAGCGCGGATGAACGCATTTCCGTTGATCACAATCTTGACTGCTGTGCCGCTGATCGGCGCACTTGGAGTCCTTGGCCTGGGCGCGAAAAATGAAAACCTTGCGCGCGGCATGGCGTTGACCTTCAGCTTCGTTTCGCTCGCGTTAACACTAGTCTTGTGGCATCGATTCAACCCTGCGTCGGGTGAGCTTCAATTTGAAGAACTGCATCCTTGGATTCCGGCGATTGGCGTGCAGTATCACGTAGGTATCGACGGGCTTGGACTGCTGATGTTGTTGTTGTCCGCAATTGTCGTACCCATGTCGATGGTCGCGTCGTGGCAGATCCAGGAGGGCAAGGCACTCTACTACTCTCTCATGCTCTTTCTTCAGGCAGGGCTGTTCGGGACGTTCTCAGCCTTGAATTTTTTCCACTGGTTCATTTTCTGGGAGTTGAGCCTCATCCCTGCGTTCTTCTTGATTCGACTATGGGGTGGCCAACAACGCGCCGCGGCGGCAACTCAGTTCTTCATCTACACGATGGTCGGAAGCGTCGCATTGCTTCTGGCATTCCTGGCCATTTTTCAATGCACCGGCAAGTTCGATTTCATCGGTCTCTCCGAACTGGCGCGAAATGGACAACTCATCCCTGCGCTTGCTGGCATAGGCTGGCCAAGAGTAGCGCCTCAACAGATTGCGCTGATTATCTTCTGCGGGGCATTTCTGGGCTTCGCTGTAAAAGTGCCGCTGATTCCATTCCACACATGGTTGCCCGAGGCCTACGCCGAGGCGCCTGCCGGCACGACCATGCTGCTCACCGGCGCAATGTCGAAGATGGGCGTCTATGGCTTCCTGCGAATATTGCTCCCCATTTTTTATGTGGAAATGCGCTCCATGCGTACGCCGCTCCTGTGGCTCGCAGTGGCCACGATCATTCTCTCCGCTTATGCGGCGCTCGCACAGACAGATTTGAAGCGCATCTTTGCATACTCTTCCATCAATCACCTCGGATACTGCATGCTCGCGTTTTTTTCGGTTGCAGGATTCACCGGCGATGACCCCGCATTCGCGACAGCCAAGGCGGCAGCGCTCAACGGCGTGATTCTGCAAATGTTCAACCACGGTCTAACTGCCGCGACACTGTTTTGGTTTATGGCGTTGCTTGAGAAACGAAGCGGCGGATTACGCGGACTCAATGACTTCGGCGGACTACGCAAAGTTGCTCCAGTATTCTGCGGACTGATGGGTATCGCTCTGTTTTCATCGCTGGGCCTTCCAGGACTGAACGGCTTCGTCGGCGAATTTCTGATCTTCAGAGGTGCATTCCCGCTGGCAACGTGGGCGACGGCACTCGCAGTCATTGGCCTCCTCGCGACGGCGATCTTCATTCTGACGATTCTTCAGCGTGTTTTTTCTGGACCGCTCAATGTTAGATGGTCAACCCTGCAAGATCTGACGATCGGGGAACGGCTCGCCCTGCTGCCTCCAATCGCAATCATGTTCCTGCTGGGAATCTATCCCCAACTTGTGCTCGGCGTTATCAACAGCACCGCCATAAACATCGCGCAACAATTGAGGTAATAGCCAAAGATGAGAGGAGACAAAGCCGGATCGAAGACGACGGGATTGGCGCGCCATGGAAGCTCGCCAAACACCTCTGTTTTGGCATTTTAATTATGCTCGCCTGGACTATTTACATTTCGTTTCTCGGCGTGTTGGTGCTGCTGCTGCCGAAGGTGAGCGTGCGAGCCGCACGCATCATTGCGACGTCAACGGCAATGGCGGGACTCGCCGTAACGCTAGTAGCGTTTTCCCAACAAAGTACCGGCACGATGGTAACGGTTGTGCGCGTGCCGTGGGTTCCATCACTTGGCATCGAATATTACCTCGCGACGGATGGTATCAGCCTGACGCTTCTGCTGTTGACCGGGATCGTAGCAATTACCGGCATTCTTTTCTCATGGAACATCGAGCACCGGGCGAAGGAGTTTTTTGCATTCTATCTGGCGCTAATCGGCGGCGTGTATGGCGTGTTTCTGAGCTTCGACTTATTTCTGCTATTTGTTTTCTACGAACTCGCCATCATCCCGAAATACTTTCTCATTGCTATCTGGGGTTCGACCCGGCACGAGTATGCCGCGATGAAGCTTGCTCTCTACTCATTCGTTGGCAGCGCGATGGTGCTCATCGGATTGATTGCGGCATACGTGGTCGCGGGCGGAAAGACGATGAACCTCGTTGACCTGGCGCAGTTCCCCTTCCCTCTACATTTTCAAATGTGGGCATTTCCGTTAGTGTTTGTGGGTTTCGGGATTTTGGCCGGCTTATGGCCGTTTCACACATGGGCCCCCACAGGTCATGTCGCTGCACCAACTGCCGCCTCAATGCTGCTCGCCGGCGTGGTGATGAAGCTGGGCGCATACGGTTGTTTACGTGTAGCTATGACGCTGTTTCCGCGTGGACTAGATCCGTGGGGATTTCATGTACTCGGCTTTGGCTCATGGCGCGAAGTATTTGCCCTGCTTGCACTGATCGGCATCGTGTATGGCGCGATGGTTGCTCTGGTACAAAAAGATTTCAAGTTCGTCGTGGGCTATTCGAGTGTGAGCCACATGGGCTTTGTGCTGTTGGGCCTGATGACGTTGAGCCTGATCGGGCTCACTGGTGCGGTACTGCAGATGTTTTCGCACGGGATTCTTGCCGGCCTGTTATTTGCCATCGTCGGACGGATGGTTTACGACAGAACGCACACCCGCGATCTCGACGTGCTCGAGAAGATGCATCTTTACAAGTTCATTCCGTTTGCGGCGGTCACGTTCGTCGTCGCCAGCATGGCTTCCATCGGCTTACCGGGCTTCAGTGGATTTGTGGCCGAATTGCAGGTGCTTATTGGTGCATGGCGCGCTTTCCCGGTATCTGCGGTCGGCGCCGGATTCGGAGTTGTGATTGGTGTCGCCTATACCTGGCGCGCAATGCAAAAGGCGTTTTTCGGTGGGTCCGAAATCGAATCCGGCAAACCGCATCACCCCCTGCCGCCGATTTCAATTCCCGAACGCGTCGGTGCCGTGATTTTGATAGTCGTAAGTTTAACCATAGGACTCTATCCACAGTTGATCCTGAACCGAATCATTCCAGCTTTGAGCTCGCCGCTGTTCGATGGCCTGCGGAAAGGTAGCTGGCAATGATCGTGGTGGGGTATTCTGCATTGTTCCAACTGGTTGTGCCGGAAGTAATCATCATTATCGCTGCGCTGAGTGTGCTGGCAGTTGATCTCCTGTTTATGCGCGGCATGGAGACGCGAACTCGCTTCACCGTTGGCGCTCTAATTTCGTGCATCGGCTGCGCAGGTGCAGTCGTCTGGATGCTGATTGCGCCGCATCAAGCAAACGTCTTCGATGGAACGCTTGTGGTCACCCCGCAGACACAGCTGGTTCAAATCGCATTACTCGTTTTAACGATTTTTGTGATTTTGATATCGATACAGTCGACCTTCACCGCGCACGTCGGCGAATATCTGGCCCTCATCTTGTTTGCAACGACCGGCATGATGTTCCTGGTCAGTTCGCAAAATATTCTTTTAATCTTCATTTCGCTGGAACTGTTGAGCCTGTCGCTTTACATCCTCGCAGCCTTCAATAAGCGCAGCGCCCAATCAGCTGAGGCTGCTTTGAAGTATTTTCTCTTCGGCGGAGCGTCGGCGGCATTCACGCTCTTTGGGCTCAGTCTTGTCTATGGTTTATCCGGCTCAACAAATCTCACACGAATAGCCGAAGCAACCAAGGGTCCCTCTCTGGATCCGCTTCTGGCCGTCGCGATTGTAATGACCGTCATCGGATTTGGATTCAAAGTTGCGGCGGTTCCGTTTCATTTTTGGGCGCCAGACGTCTATGAAGGTGCTCCGACGTCCAGTGCAGCGCTAATTGCCTCCAGTGCAAAAGTTGCCGGCCTTGTCATCTTCTATCAGGTGATGGTGATCGGTTTTGCAGGAGCGGAAGGCAGCAGCGCCCGGGGAAGCCATGTCCCGGGCTGGGTCCCGGTAATCGCATTTGTTGCCGCACTTTCGATAATCCTGGGGAACCTTGTAGCCATTATGCAAACCAGCGTCCGGCGATTGCTCGCCTATTCGGCGATTGCGCACGTCGGTTACATGCTGCTTGCACTCGTATCGCACACCGAACAGAGCTTTGGCGCGCTGCTCTACTACGCCCTGACATATGCCCTGACGACCATTGGCGCATTTGGTGTCGTGGCTGTTGTAGAAACCAAAATCGGCGGCGATAAACTCTCCGATTTTTCCGGACTCAGCCGTTGCGCGCCGGTGTTGTCTTTTTGCATGCTGATTTTTCTACTTTCCCTCGCAGGAATTCCACCGTTGGCCGGGTTTTTCGGAAAGTTTTATCTGTTCACTTCGGCGCTGGCAGCCGAACCAAAAACGTTTGGCCTGCTCTGGCTGGTGATTCTCGCGATCGCGATGAGCGCCGTGTCGCTTTACTATTACCTGCAAGTACTCAAGCGGATATACATTGCCGATCCGCCCGCCGAAGCAGACCCGATACAAACGCCCATTGTCACCCAGGTCGCGATATGCCTGATCGCGTTTAGCGTCGTTCTGCTTGGCTGCGCGCCAAACATCCTGTTGGCATGGCTGCAACAAGCAATCCAGATCGTCAGTTTTTGATGGAAGAATTGAGGAGCCGACTTAGGACTCCTTTTCCGTGACTTCCTGGTAGCACTTGGCAATTTTAATAACCCGCGCAAGTTCCTCAGCGGTTCGCACGTCCGCTTCAATCTCTCCAATTCTCAATCGAGCTGTCCGGCCACGTCGTGCTTGCAACCAGGAACCAACGGGAGCTTTGAGGATCGGCTCGAGCGTAGCGCCGAGCTTTACCCTCCACTCTCCTGAGATCGGCGACGTCTCCCCAGAGCGGACGGAATGGGAGCCCACCTCCTGAATCTCCAAACCGTCTCCTCTAAGAGCCAGGCCGAGCTTGCGAAGCTCCGATTGGTAGTCATCGCTCCTCCACGGAGGATCTTCTGGCGACGGAATCATACTGATCTGAAGTTCCATGGCAAACGAGGCTATCAGGGATTTCCTGTTTAGTACAGCGTTATGGGCTCACTGTTGAGCAAAGCCGCGTGGTAGGCCCCTGATAGTAAAACTCGCAATAAGAAGGGGTTCGGCGTAATCACCGAACCCCTTCTTATTCTTGTTATTGCCCTTACTAAGCTGGCAGGAAATATTCACGCGAGGCCAAACCCAATCGACTTAAAGGATCGAGAACCTCAACCTACTGTTGAGGAGGCGTAGTTGGCGGCGTCCCAGGCGCGTTCGCCGGGGGCACTGTCGTATCTGGAGTCTTAGGCGCAGGAGGAACGGTCCCTTCCAACGGAGTCGCCCGATTGGGAGCCTTTGAGGGCGTCTCATCCGGCGGAGGAGGAGGCGGTGTGGGCGCCTTATTCTGCAACCGCTCCTTCGGGGCATTCTTATCCTTCGGCTGTTTCTTCTTTTTCTTTGAGGTGTCGCCGTTCAACCCCAGCGGCGCTGCCTGGGTCTGCTCGGCGGCCTTCTCGTCAGCGCTTGCCGCAACCGGCCCGGCCGCCACCTTCTCCTTCACCTTCTTCAACTTCGCAGTCTTCTTCTCGGCACTCACCTGTTTTGCGCGGGCACTGTAGCGGGTCTTCCCCTCCACCGCTGCATGCGCCTCCAGCGGATTTGGATCGGTGTTCGAGCTCGAAGACGTCTGCGTGCTACCCTCCAACGGCGCTATTGCTGTCCCCGGAGCCGCAGAAGATGCCATCGTTCCCCCCGGCGTTACCGCCGCAGAGGTTGCTCCCTCTCCAACGTCAGTGCCCGAAGCCGTCTCCTCCGGACCCGCCGGCAAAGAGTTTCGCGGAGCCTGCCCATACCGCACCTTCTCACGCTTCACCTTCTGCGGCTTCTGCGGTTTGGTAGCAGCCGTAGCCTGGGCCGTCGTCGGAATCGTTGAAGTCGTTGCCGGAGGCGTCGCCACTGCGGTTGGCGCAGCCACTGAAGCCACTGGAGGCACCGGACCCGTCGTAGACTTGGTTGCCGTCGAAAACTTCGTACCCCGGTCAAACCGTTTCTTCTGCTGAACCGGCTTCTTCTTCACCGCGGGAGGCGTATAGGCCGTAAACACCGGCTTGGTCTCCTTAGGGCTCGCCCCCGAGTCCACATACCCAGCCCGGATATCGATGTACGCGTCTTCACGCAACTTCGTCAGGTAGGCACGCAACGCGGGCTGCATCGCCTCCGCGTACATCCCCTCCTGAACCTGCTGCTCCACGTCCTTCAATGGAGCCACTCCGGCAGCTACGTGGTCGGTCACTTTCAGGATCACAAACCCCTGGCGAGTCCGGATCGGCGCCGTCCACTCCCCTTGCTTCAGGTTGAACGTCTGATCTTCGAGAACCTTCGCCAGCGCCCCGCGCTTGTACATTCCCAAATCGCCGCCCTGTGTCGCCGTTGGTCCACCGGAATTCGCTTTCGCCAAATCTTCGAAGTTTTCTCCCGCCTTCAACTTCGCTTCAAGGTCCTCTGCCTTCGCCTGCGCCTGAGCAATCGCGGCGTCATTGGCATCTACAGCCGTCGGAATCAGGATCTCGCTCAGCTTGATCTGCTCCGGCTGAGTAAACTCCTGTTTATGCGCCTCGTAGTAAGCCTGCTCCTGGCTCGGCGACAGCTGCAGCCGGCGGCCCACCTCGTCCCGCACCACCATCTGGGTAATCACGTTATCTCGGATACCGGCCTTAAAGTCCTCAAAGGACACGCCTTGCTGCCGCGCCGCCTTCTCCAGGTCCTCCATCGTGTCCATTTTGTTCTGTTTGCGAATCTCATCCAGCCGTCGAATTACCTCCGCGTCGGCGTTAATTCCTAATTCCTTGCCTCGTGACAGCAGAAGCTGCTTATCAATCATGTCGCGCAGCAGGTTTTTCTGCCTCTCGGCGGCCTCTGCAGGAGTGGCTCCCGCCTGCTGGTTTTCCTGCGCCAGCGCCAGCTCTGCCCGTTCCACGTCGCTCCGGCTGATGATCAGGTCGTTCACATGGACGACCACGTCCTCCACCACCGTTCCGTTCGGGGAAATCGCTGGCGTCACCGGCAGCGTAAGTTGTGGCTGCGGCGCGTTTGGCGCGCTCAACGGACTCTGGTACCGCGGCGCCTGTGCTTGCACCACTCCCGGCAGTGCCAGCAGGCCCAGCCCGCATATCACCGCAAACTGCGAAATTCTAAAGGTCATCGTCACTCGTATTCTTGGTCAAACATCCGCATCAACATCCGCGATTCAACATCGATCGCCCGGTACTTTCGGCCTGGCCATTAGACTCACCCTGGCCTTGGACAGTACCCGTACCTAATTCTAACTGCCCTCGCCCGAACATGCGAATCCCCTTTCAAAGATAGAGCCCCGGCTTACCCCCGGATGCTATACTCCGTCAAATACAGGACGTCTGTCCTAGCGCACCATTGCGCGTCGATCTACCCTTTGAGGTCATCTAAAGCCTATGGCTCCCCGCACCCGTCGCGCTCTCTTCTCCGCCAGCCTTTTTCTCGCTACCTGCGCCATCCTCGGCTCGCTCATCAACCAAAAGGTTGCCGCCCAGTCCGCCAGCGATGAGTCCACCCTGCGCGACTCGCTCCACTCCTTCACCAACGTCTATTCGCTGGTCGAGCAGAACTATGCCGAGCCGATGAATACCGACAAGACCGACAAGGCCATCTACGACGGTGCCATTCCTGGCATGCTCCACGTCCTCGACCCGCATTCCAACTTCTACGATCCAAAAGCCTACGCCCAGATGCGCGAAGATCAGCATGGCAAGTACTACGGCGTTGGCATGACCATCCAGCCTCAGCCCGTCACCAACGGCAACGGCAAAACCAAGATCGTCGTCCTCTATCCCTTTGAAGGAACACCCTCCTACAAAGCCGGCATCCGGCCCGGTGATGAAATCCTTACCGTTGACGGTAAATCCACCGAAGGCATGGACACTGCCGGCGTAGCCTCACTCCTCAAAGGTGCGCGCGGCACCCATGTCTCCGTCACCATCAGCCGCGAAGGCGCCGCCCGCCCGATGGTCTTTGACCTCGTCCGCGACGAGATCCCCCGCCCCTCCATCGATCTCGCCTTCCTGATCCGTCCCGGCGTCGGCTACATCCACGTCTCCAGCTTTATTGAGACCACCAGCCGCGAAGTAGGCGATGCGCTGGACAGCTTCGGCGACATCCACGGACTAGTCCTCGACCTCCGCGGCAACCCCGGCGGTCTCCTCAACGAAGCCGTCAATACTTCCGACAAGTTTCTCCAGAAGGGCCAGATCGTCGTCTCGCAACGTGGCCGCGCCTTCCCCGACCAGATCTACCGTGCCACTCGCGGCGAAGAAGGTCCGAAGTTCCCCATCGTCGTCCTCGTCAATCGCAATACAGCCTCAGCCGCTGAAATCGTCTCCGGCGCCCTGCAGGATCACGATCGCGCCTTGATCGTCGGCGAAACCACCTTCGGCAAGGGTCTGGTCCAGACCGTCTTCACCATCACAGAGAACACGGGCCTCGCTCTCACCACCTACCACTACTACACGCCCTCCGGCCGCTTGATCCAGCGCAACTACGACCACGTCTCGCTCTACGACTACTACTACGTGCGCGACAACGAAAACAAGACCAAGGACAAGAGCAACCTCGAGGTCAAGCTCACCGACTCCGGCCGGACTGTCTACGGCGGTGGAGGCATCACTCCCGATGAAAAGATCGACAACCTGAAGCCCAATCCCTTTCAGGAAAGCCTCCTTACTCACTACGCCTTCTTCAACTTCAGCAAGCATTACCTGGCCACCCACACAGTCGCAAAAGACTTCGAAGTCGACGATACGGTGATACAGCAGTTTAAGGACTTCCTCAAGACCAACCAGATCGACTACAACGACACCGACATCACTCGCGTCAACGACTGGATCAAACAGAGCATCAAGAGCGAGCTCTTCACCTCGCAGTTCGGACAACTCGAGGGCCTCAAGGTCCGCGCCCAGTGGGATCCACAGATCTCCAAGGCCATCACTTTCCTGCCCGAGGCCCAGAGCCTCGAGGACCACTCCAAACTGGCCCAGAAGACTAACACCGCAAGCCGTTAGTCGGCGAAATCGACGGCGAGCTTCACAGCACAAAGAAACGGCGCTCAAGCGAATAACTTGAGCGCCGTTCTGCATGGTTTCGCAAAAAAGTTTGGAGCCGGGAGACCGACGTGGAGTTGAAAGGAAGGGACTGAATCTGGAGCGGGAGACCGGGATCGAACCGGCGACATTCAGCTTGGGAAGCTGACGTTCTGCCACTGAACTACTCCCGCTTCGTGCACAATTATACCTCGTGGAATCAGCACATCGCAGACCCATCGTCCAGGCACTTGTAAAGGGTCTAAGCGATCCGGTTGACTACGGCGCAAGTTCGTAAACGTCCACTCCACCGTTATAGTTCGGAAGGTAGACCCTTCCATTCCATACCGTGGGTGGAAGAAATTTGTTCAAGAGGTACTGAATATTCCATTGCTATAAGTAACGGAGAATTAAATTGCTTTGACGTAAGCTCCCCTCGTCATGACAGCCCGCCTTTGACTCAAATTTTTTACCCGCAAAACGACGAAACGCACGACTCTTTTTTCGCGCCGACTCTAAACGCTAACGTATAGACTGTTCTCCGGGCCCCCAGCTATTTCCGTTCGTACACTCGCCACTCTGAAATAGAGAATAACCCGGAGGCACCGATGGCGCTTGTAATCGCCGGCCGCATCGTTCCCATGAACAACATAGATCCTTCGGCTGTTTTCGCCGGCCGCATCTACCTCGGAGACGACGGCTTTGTGGAAGCTGTTACCGCCGGAACTGCTCCCGCACCCGCCGGATTTACAACCGCGCCCGTAATCGATACAGGCGATGCCTTTGTTATCCCCGGCCTCATCGATCTGCACAATCATCTCGCCTACAACGCACTGCCATTGTGGGTCGAGCCAACGCAGAAAAAACCTTTTCTTCACCATAATGACTGGCCCAACAAGCCCAGCTATAAGCCAAGCATCAGCTGGCCAGCGTGGGTGCTGGCCAAAGCAGACCCTGACGCGATGCTTGCCTATGTTCAGGCGAGGGCGCTCGTAGGCGGAACTACCGCGATTCAGGGATGGCCTGCCTTCAATCGCCCGCCACAGATGGTCCTGCGCGACATCGATGATGAGGAGGCCGGCACGACAAACCGAAATCTCGTCTACACCTCGGTCATTACAGAGACGCCGCTGCAACTGGCGCACACCGCCCAATTGATGAGCCGCGGCGCGGGATTTATCTACCATTGCTCGGAAGGACAGCCTGGCTCCGTGGCGGCTCGCGAGTTTACCGATGTAGCGAACGCCGGCTGCCTCGAGAAGAAACTGGTTGCCATCCACTGCAATGCCGTTGCAGATTCAGATTGGCAACGATGGCAGGCATCTGACGCTGGAGCAGTCGTGTGGTCGCCGTTCTCCAACCTCTGGCTCTACGGGACGACAACGAACATTCCCGCCGTCAGAAAACAAGGAGTATCAATTTGCCTTGGATCCGATTGGGGGCCGTCCGGAACCAAGCATGTGTTGGGAGAGATCAAGGTAGCCAAGCTTGTAAGTCAGAAGCAGAAATTCGGTCTCAGTGACCAGGATCTGGTAGCGATGGTCACATCCAATCCCGGCGATATTTTAGCCCGCTGCTGGTCGCGGCAGATTGGGCGGCTGGTACAAGGAAGCCTCGGCGATGTCACTGTGTTGAAGCCGCGCGGAAACGGAGACGTGTGGTCGCAGATCGTGAACGCCACTGAGCGTGAGGTAATGCTCGTGGTGGTCGGCGGAAAACCACGTTATGGCGACGCCAATGCAATGACCGCAGCTAGCGCCGGTCCCGCAACCACTTTGAGTATCAGCGGCCGGCAACGCAAGCTCGCCATACCTGATCCAAAAGACAGTACTAAAGCATTCCAGTGGATTGATATCGTGTCGCGTCTCACCTCGGTACGCAAAGACCCCGCAGCCGCACTGAAAAACGCTGAGGGCCGATCACGCGCCTTCGCGGGGCCAGGCTCCGCGCCCGACGCCCCGCTCGAGTTAGCGCTGGACATGCCCTCCGGTAATGCCATGGCTTTTGCGGGACCGCCGCCGGAACCGGCAAAGGTGGTGATCCCAACCTTACCGACCCTCGTCCACGACAAGACATTCTTTGCTGACATTAAGGGACGCGGATTTCACGACGGCCTTCTCGATGGCCTCGCCAGTTTTTACAAGGAATAGACGATGCGTAATAAGCACGTGAAAAAGAACAGCACAAAGAAGGGCTCCGCGATTGCACACCAGCGCGGCAAGAGCCTGCCCGAAGCACTTGGCGAAGTGCCGTCTGATATCGCCGTTCTGAACTGGGGAGAGCGGCTCGACATCATCGATGCCTGGGCGCAGGTGCTGGATGGCGTCTATGCTCACCTTCCGCTGAAGCGTGCCTTGTACGGCTTCGATCCCATTCGAGCCATTGAGTATCTTCGCCAACAAGTGCCTTTGCTCACCGATCTTCAGTTTCATCGCGAGCTCACCAGCCTGATTAATCGTTTGCGTGACGCTCACACGCAGTATTCCGGCCCCCAGAGTATTGCCGGCGCCGTCGCCACGTTGCCTTTTCTCGTGGAAGCGTGGGGTCCCGTTGACGATTGTCACTACGTCGTCTCAAAAGTGAGCAACCGCAGACTCATCAACGATCCTTACTTCACACCTGGTGTGACATTGACGTTCTGGAACGGAGTCCCATTCGACCGCGCAGTGGACATGCATGCCGATAGCGAAACCGGCGGCAAGCCCGATGCTCGTCAGGCCCGAGCCCTGGATTCATTGACCTTTCGCTCGCTCGAGTACGGCCCGCCCCCAGACGAACATTGGGTCAATATCAGCTATATCGATCTCAAAAAGAAAAAGCGGGAAACACGCATGTCATGGCGTGTGGTCTGCCCCAATCGCGCTCCCAGCGCCAGCAGTCAGGGCGGATCAGCTCGCATGCGTCGTGGCATCGACCCGGCAGCAGAGGCCGTGCGGAGGGCTAAAAAACTTATGTTCAATGCCGCGCTCTGGGCTGACGAGCGGCCAGCGGCAGCCAGCCGCACCGCCGACAGGTCTCTAACCGAGAAGTATAAGGATTTCCTGACCGCGCGAAAGGTCGATACTTCCAGCGGCAGGTTCGGCTATCTGCGCATCTGGAGCTTCGACGTAAATGACGATCAGGAATTCATCGAAGCCGCCATCAAACTTCTTGCAGGCCTGCCCAATCGCGGGCTCATTATCGATTTGCGCGACAACCCAGGCGGTCTTATCTGGGCTGCAGAACGCATGTTGCAACTGTTCACTCCAAACCAGATCGCGCCAACAAAATTTGGCATGCGCGCTACTTCTCTGACAAATGCGATGGCAGCCGCGCGCTTCAATCAGAGCGAACTCGGACCCTGGTCTGATTCCATCGCAAGCGCACCCTCCACTGGCGAACCCTATTCGACTCACTTGCCCATCACCACTATCGAGCAATGCAACGATCTGGGCCAGCATTATGGAGGTCCTGTCGTCGTTATAGTGAATGCCAATACTTATTCTTCAGGAGACTTGTTCGCCGCCGGCATCGTGGATAATCACATCGGTCCCGTGGTCTGCATCGGAGAGGCGACCGGTGCGGGAGGAGCAAATGTCTGGACCTCGGATGACCTGAGCGCCGCCATGAAAGCTGCCGGTTTCCCGATGCCGGCACTCGCCGACGGAGCAAACTTTACCATGGCTTTGCGTCGGGCAGTTCGCAGCGGTGACGCCGAAGGTGTGCTGATCGAGGACACCGGTATCGCGGGCCAGCCTTACTCCATGACGAAACGGGACATCTTCCAGAGCAACGCAGATCTGATCGACTACTGCGGGAAGATGCTCTCCGATCAACCCTCGACGCAACTCCAGGTCGTCAGGAGTGGTCGAAGTTTGAAGATCACCACAGCAGGCCTCGATCACTTCGACGTCTACGCCGACGGTCATCCTGCTGGCCCTGGATTTCCCCTGAAAGGCAATGGTACCGTCCGCGTACCACTTCCCAAGGGTGCCGATGCCGTCGAAGTCGTTGGTTTCAGTCAGAAGGTCATTCGTCAACGACGCCGACTTTCTTTCAACTAACGGAGCTACTGTCCAGCGACGCTGAGCGAATCAAGTGACGATACCCCTCGGGACCGTAACCGTAATGTTCCGGCGCTTAGTAGTAGCGTCAATTCCCAGACGCGCAGCCCAACCATCCTGTTCGTGCATCCACGAAGGAAGACCGGCTGGCATGTCGCCCTCCGGAATCGCCGGACGGTCACCAGCCGCCCAGGTATCACCGTACGCCACGAGCGCCGTAGCGACGTCAGGGTTTTTCACCGACGGCGAGAGCGCTTGCAATCCTGAGTTCCAGTTTTCAAGCAGCTTCTTAGTCGCTTCGGCCAGCTTCTTCTTGTCGTTTTTCGAAGAGCTCTCCGGTTCAGTGGGATGGGTAACTGGCGCATAAGCCACGTTGAAGGTCTTCCCGCTCGGTGTCTGCTTCCACGCCTGCCAGGCCGCGTCCGCAGCCATTCCCAGCGCGATCACTGCCTCCACCTTCTGGCCTATCAGTAGCGCATCGAGCCAGCTATTACGATACCCAATCAGCCTGGCGTCCTTTGCCGTTGCAGCCTTCACGCTGCCGTACACACTGTACAAAAACGTGTTGATGATGACATAGCTTGCGGTAATCCCAAGCTTTCCAAGAAGGCCCTGAAGCCGCTTGCCCGCCTCCCCAACCAGAACGCGGCGCACAATCGTCTCATGCTGAGCAGGGTCCTGCCCAATCACAAGAACTCGGGCTGAACCGTCCAGCCGGCCTCGGTGAAAGATCGGTCCCCACTCAACACGGAACTGATCGGGAACATAGACGTCCGATTCCGGATAATTCATGCACAGGGTCCGGAACGGCTCCGCGAAGTAGCCAGGATCAAACGTGTGCGGCATGGCGCGCACTCCTTTCAATTGGGACGGTCCAAGCCTCGATTCCTGAATCAATGTTAGGCTTCATTCCCTATAACAATAAGCTTTATTCAATGCAATCCCTCGCAAATCAGACAGACCCAAAAGAGAAACAGCGCGAATCGATTTAACGCCCCGACTGAGCACGCATCGAATGAGCAATCGACTCCAGCACCCGCTCCGGCGCCATTCCTTCCGGCAGCGGAATCCGCATCTTCGCACTCATCCGGTCGGCGATCCTACCCGCAATCTCCGCCCGCTTATCCAGGTCAAGATCGAGCGCACGGCTGAAGAACGTATCGATCACATTCAGGTCTCCGGCATCCAGCCGGGCCACGCCGTCCGCTGGCACCAGCGAACTCACCGGCTCGCGAGCCTCCTCCAGCGGCTGAGGATAAAGCGATGCCGTAAATGTCCGGCTATTGTGACTCATCAGCGGCTGTTCGTCGCTGCGCTCATGCACCACAATCGTCCCCGCCACCAGGTCTCCCAGCCGCTTCTGCTCTCTGTTGCACAGCATAGTAATCACGCCGACCAGATAAAACGACGGCAGCATATCGATCACACGAAGCAGATTGCGCGCCAGCGCTTCAAACAACGTAATCTGCCGTCCCGAATCTTTGATCACGCGAATCTTCAGCAACCGCTTCCCCGGCGTCTGCCCATTCCAGAACGCCTCAAACAGAGAGTAGTACCCCCAGTACAGAAGAAAATAAAACAACACCACTGCAGCGACAAACCACTTCGCCCCTGTATTCGACACCGCCGCAGCAGCACCAGGAATCTTCGGGGCCGCGCTAACGATGAGCGCAAAGCCCAGGAACAGGAAAAATAACGTAGCGCCTTGAATGAAGGAGTCGGTCAGAATCGCCAGAAAACGGCTGCCGATGCCGGCAATCGGAAAACGCAACTCAACCTGCTCCGGCGTTTCAATGTTAAGCTGGTCCGCATAGCCTTTAGACTCGTACATAATTTCCCTATGATCTCAAATCACTGGATCGCCCTGCGTAAAGAAAGCTGGAGCCGGCTTGAAACCCTGGTCCAGCAGGTCGAAACCTCCAGCCTCAAAACACTGTCCTCGGTCGACCTGCGCGAGTTCGGCCTCCTCTACCGCCAGGCCGCTGCCGACCTCTCCGCCGTCCGCGCCGACGAGGCCGCCCGCACCCTCGAAGCATACCTCAACCGCCTCGTCAGCCGCGCCCATAATCACATCTACTCCGGCGATCGCATGAACCTCTCGAGCGTCTGGAACTTTCTCTCCAGGGGCTATCCCAGAATCTTCCGCCGCCTGCTGCCATACACCACCGTCGCCCTCGCCATCTTCCTAGCCGGCGCACTTCTCGGAACCCTCCTGACAGTCGCGCGTCCGCAGTTCATGCACGCCATGCTCGGCCCGCAGATGATCGACAAGATCGAGCACCACCAGATGTGGACCGACTCGATCCTCACCGCCAAACCCCAGGAATCCAGCCGCATCATGACCAACAACATCGCCGTCTGCTTCTACACCTACGCAGGCGGCATCCTCGCCGGTCTCGGAACCATCCTCCTCATGTTCACCAACGGCATGAGCATCGGAGTCATCACCACAGCCTGCACGCAACATCACATGGCGCTCAGCATGTGGAGCTTCGTAGCCGCTCACGGCGCGCTCGAACTCCCCAGTATCTTCATCTCCGGCGGCGCCGGTCTCCGCCTCGCCTCCGGCCTGCTCTTCCCCGGAATGCTCCGCCGCCGCGACGCGCTCGCCCTCGCCGGCGCCGAATCCATCCGCCTCCTCTCCGGCACCATCCCCCTGCTCATCATCGCCGGCGTCCTCGAAGCCTTCCTCTCCCCCACCCACGCGCCGCTCGCCCTCAAGTTCTCCATCTCCGCCGTCCTTCTCACTGGCCTCTGCCTCTGGCTCAGCGAAGGCGGACGCGAGAAGCCCGCACCATCCACCAAACTCACGAACCCAGCACTCGCCGAAACCTAAAGCAATCCCTGCGCCTTCACCTCGAGATACTTGCTTATCGCACTCGCCCCCACCTCTGCCGGCGTCGTCTCCACCACCAGCACCCCTTGCTGCCGCAGCTTCGCAATCGTCTCCCGCCGCCGCTCCAGCATCTCCTGCGCCGCAGTGGAAGCGAACATCTCCTCCGCATTCTTCGGCTCTCGCGCAGCCAGCGCATCCAACTCAGGATGCTCCAGCAAAACCAGAACCACCAGATGCCGCCGCACCAACTCCGCCACCGCGCTCACCACCTCCGGCCGCCCCGCACTCTCGGCAATCTCCGTGATCCAGATCACCAACCCCCGCCGCCGCTGCAGATTCTTCAATCGCGAAGCCGCCTGCAGATGGTTCGCCTCTGCAGCTTCGCTCCGTACCTGCGACAGCAGATCGATCATCATGCGCAGATGCACCGGCCCATTGCCCGGCAGCAACTGCTGCTGAACTCTCCGCCCATAACTCAGCAAAGCGAATTTATCGCCCGAGCCGCCAATCACCTGCGCCAGCATCACAGCCGCGGTCGTCGCCTGGTCCAGCTGCGTCACGTTCAACATCAGCTTCTCGGCCGCCTCCTGCTCGCTCTCACCCGTCGCAACCGGACGATCCCTGCGCAACTCAAACGCCGTCCGCGAGAGCCGTCCCGCGTCGAGCACAATCCACACCTGCTGGCTGCGCTCCGTCGTGAACTGCCGCGTAATCAACTTCGCCCGCCGCGCCGTAGCCGTCCACGAGATATTCCTCAGTTCATCCCCGCTCTGATAATCCCGTAGACTTTCGAACTCCCTCCCCATCCCCCGCAGACGAAGCCGCCGCTTCTGCAGTTCGATCTGCCGTGCCCGCATCAGATAAAAAGCCGCCTTATCCCCACTCTGCTCCGATGCCGGAAACACGCGAACATCCTGCTCAGCATCGCACACCGCCCAACGCTCCACCAGTCGCAGCGCACCCCGATACCGAAGATAAATCTTCCCCAGCTTGAAATCCCCGCGCCGTCCCGGATAGCACTCCAGCAAAGCCCGAACCGCATCTCGCGGATAGGCAAGCACCGCGAGCGGTCGCGGAATAGCAATCAGCGCCGGATGCAAATCATCAGTGACCAAAACTGTCACAATCCCATTCGACTCCTGCACCACCTCATACTCAACCTCTGTGCGTTCCCCTAACGCCGGAGAATGCAGAAACCGCCGCGTCACCGTAATCGCCGACGAAGCAGGCAACCTCATTCCATCCAGGACGATCAGCAACCCAATCAGCCCATCCCACACCAGCATCATCCAGATTCGATGGTTATGAAAGAACGCCGGAATCGCCCACAACACACCCGCAACCAACAAGAGCAAAGCGCGCCCAGACAATCCAAAACCCAGCACCCTGCCTGCGCGTCCAAGGTAACGCGCTTTAGCCGTAATCGGTTGCGGAATCAACGTCTGCATTATTTTGGCAACGCAGTCGCGGCCAGAATATCCGCAACCACGCGATCAGTATCAAAGCCCTCAAGCTCAGCCTCCGGTCGCAGCACCAACCGATGTCGCAACACCGGCACCGCCGCCAGTTTCACATCATCCGGTATCAGAAAATCGCGCCCGTCCCGCGCAGCATAGGCCTTCGCCACCAGCATCAAACTCGCCGAAGCACGCGGCGAAGCACCCAGCGAAACCGTCGGCCACTCCCGAGTCCGCCGCACGATCGCAAGCAGATAATCAAAGATCAGCGGCTCAACCTTCACCGCCCGAATCTCCCTCCGCGCCGCAGCCAGCAGCGAAAACTCCACCGGCTCAATCGTCATCAACTCCAAATCCTTTGCTTCAAGACTTACATGGTGCCGCTCCAAAATGCTGCGCTCGTCTGCAAGAGCCGGATACCCAACCTTAATCTTGATCAGAAAACGGTCCAGTTGCGCCTCCGGCAACGGATACGTCCCTTCAAACTCCAACGGGTTCTGCGTCGCAAACACTGTGAAGTAATCATCCAGCAGATGCGCGTCGCCATCCATCGTCACCTGCCGCTCCTCCATGCTTTCCAGCAACGCCGCCTGGGTTCGCGGAGGCATCCGGTTGATCTCATCCGCCAACAGAAACTGCGTAAACACCGGTCCTTTGTGCAACGAAAACTCACTCGTCTTCGGCGAAAAAACCGTCGTGCCCAGAATGTCCGCGGGCATCATATCCGGTGTTCCCTGCACTCTGCGAAACACCAGCGAAAGAAACCGCGCCAGCGTCTTCACCGCAAGCGTCTTCGCCACCCCGGGCACACCCTCCACAAGCGCATGACCACCACACAGCAGCGTCAGCAGCGCCTGCTCGATCAACTCCTGCTGCCCTGCGATCACCCGCCCAATCTGTTCGCGTCCCTGCTCAAACAACTGTAGCGCCGCCTGAACCTGCTGGACGTCGCCACCGCTACTCTCCAGTTCACTCACTCTAATTTGCTCCCTTCAATATCGTCCGTCCGGAAAACCCGGAGCGTATCCGCTCTGCCAGATCCCGCTGGTCGCGGTCGAGCGCCTTCACCAACTCCAACGTACTCGCCAGCGTCACAACATGATGCTCCGTCTCCGAAGCCTGCGTTAGATGCTCTCCAAGCATGCTCCATCTCC
>WNFC01001402.1_pt1 | contig 31403 bp, 27 predicted proteins | sample 5400541 | NCBI WGS metagenome assembly WNFC01 (sample SAMN13153342, study PRJNA577476) | soil metagenome | isolation source: 120 cm saprolite under Douglas fir tree site 2 hole 2 replicate 1 | place: USA:California | collected 2015-04-18
GGTGATGGGCTGGGTCTCCGCCTCGGAATATTACCGTGGACAACCCGACCCGCTGGCTGACACTGCAACCGAAATCATCCAGCACATGAATGCCGGTCACGGGGATGCGCTCGTCCTGCTTGCCAGGGTATTTGCTGGGGTTGAGTCTCAGGAAGTGGCGATGACTTCGGTCGACCGGCTCGGCTTTCACCTGCGCTTGAAAACCCAAGATGGTACACGTGGTGCACGCATCGCGTTCTCGGAGGAAGTGAGCAGTCCGGCGGAAGCCAGAAACGTTCTGGTAGACATGGTGGCACGAGCGCGGCAAAGGTGAGCAACCCTGCGAAGCTCCTATTGGCAGGTCCCATTGCCCGCGCTACTGTTCCATCTCCAGTCGATTGGCGGCACTGGCTGAAGCTGTCCCTCGCCAAAACTCTGGGAGTACTGAGCTTCACCCCTTTAACAATGTTACAGGCCTGCGCACAAGCTGTTGATTTCATAGTCGGTCATCATTTTGGCGAGGGACAGCCCCGACTAGTTCGGCGACTGTATGCAATACGCTCACTCGGTCAACCTCCGCCCAAGAGCCTCGCTCAAGGACTCATTCTGTGGCCAACTCTTTTGCGCGCTGCGTGGCTCTCAGAACTATTGATCTCAGGTCCGTGCCCAGAAGATCTCGGTCCAGGGAAATCAATGGAGCCACTTCGGTGTTCCGGCTCTTCGAGTATAACGGGCGGGATGGGGAAGGCGGCTTTCGTCGAAGCGCCAAGGCAAGGAGCCGCCGGAGTTGGAAACGGAGTGTCCTGTACTCTACCGAGAGATACTGGGTGACGGAAACGTGGTTCGGGATCGGAAAATAGGAGGATAGATCTAGCTTAAGCACTTTTTCCAGGGCGGTCCGTGGGAAGTAATTTTCTATTCCATATCGCTCAAGAACATGAAATTCGATGGGAAACCCTGCTAGTCTCTGCCGTTCCTGTCTCCCAAGTTTTGTAAACGGCTTGTTGTTCTTTGTCAGGTGTCTACCCTGGTCTCCATCCATGACGAGGATTGCCTCTTTGCAGCCAAGCAGAAGATTTTGGGGATCCCGACCCCGGAGGTTAGGCCAGCCGCCGACATTGTCAACGATGATGTCTTGCGGGTCGGATGCTTGCGTCAGCAAAGCCTTGTATACAGGCTCATCTGTGCTGCCCTCGCACATGAGCTTAAGCCGGTTGATCGACGTAGTCCGCTTCAATTTGCGGAGCACTGCGTCGAACGGGGTACGCTGGGCCTCCTCGACGCGGGCTCTCTGCTCTTGTTCTGTCGCGCGGGCTTGCTGGGCCGCACGGCAGCTTTGCGGCGCCATAGGTATCTGTCTTCGGATCAGAGATGCGATTTCTTTGCGATTGATGTTAGCGAGAGCCTCCGTGATGATGCCCGCTAAATTGCCGAGTCCCATGCGGAGAGTTTTCTCACGCAAGTTCGCGAGCTTCTCCCAAGCAAACTCCGCACGTATCTTGCCGAGCCATGCGAGGCTGGAGTCCATGGGGAATCCCACATCGGCATCGTGCAGCTGGTTATCGTCCATCAGTAACGCCGATAGGGAACGCTCAATCGTCGGGCGATGTTCGCGTTCGAGAAGAGCTACAAACGCACGCTCTTTGATGTCATCGTGTGGCGCCGCTCTTTCTAGTTGTATAAGCAGATCGTCGCCAACATTCTCGCGTATAAGTATGTTCAAGGCGTCGATTTGGACGTGAACCTTATCGAGCGGGCACGTGACAATCGTTCTTAGTGCATTTTCTATTGTTGGTGTATAGAGGCGAGCCTCGCGGAGAAAACTAACGAGTCCTTGCAGCGCTCCCGATGAGGGTGGGTGTCCAAGGAGATGTTCGCAGAGAGAAACGGCCGACGGGCTGAAACCGAACCGGCGGTAATATTTTACGGCTTCCTCGGTCGCCCACCCTGTGATTGCAAAGACAAGCGGCTCATCGGATTTCAATCTAAGTTCATACCGGTCCAAAACAGCGAGCAGCAGGGATAGCACACTCGGTTGCCAGAGCGTGTCTGCCCTCCATTCGACAGTGTGTTCCAAGTCTAATTCAATCATTTGTTTGGAGACGGCCTCTTCGAGCCACGCCTTGTAGGCGGCGGGAAGTTCGGGCCAATGATCCTTGGAGAGTGTCGCGAAGTCGTGTAGAGCCTTCAGAAGCTCCGTTTCGGACAAAAGGCGCTCTTGGAGCGCTTGAATTTCGGTCTTGCGAGCGTGCCTTTCGCGGGCGTCCTCCTCGCGATAAGCCCGAGCTTGGGCGTCTTGCGCGTCGATGAGGCCGTCAGAGTGAGGACGAAGGATTTCTCTTACTTCACCGTGGAGGTAGCCGGCCATACGCTTTATCAGCACAGTTGCATTTCTTTCCACGAGCCACTGGGCCGTTTGAGGTTTCATTAGGGATGCAATGATTTGATCAACGAAGTAAACGTTCTGCGCAGGTGCCTCATTCCGAGCGAGCGATCGCTCGAAGTAAAGGCGAGCTACCAGTCCCGTTCCGTCTACGTTTTGGACAAGCTCAAAAAACTTGAGCAGCGAACCTGACCTGTCGGGATAGATGAGGCGCGACTCTACAGCGTCCAAGAGATCGACGCAAAGGTTCGCTATTTCGTCGTCCCAATACCGTTCAGTCAAAGAGAGGATGGGCTCCAAATATCCTTCCGCGCGGCTAGCATTGAGATCATGCGGATTAGCGACTACATAGTGCAGGACCTCAGTGAGGGCGGTCCGGGATGTCAAGTCGCGGAAATGGTAGTACGTGGTGCTGAGGAACGTACCGGCGTTAAGGATTCGCGGGAGTATGGCGCTTAATTGAGCTTCACTCACGATAGCACCGATCATGTCAGGTAAATTCATTTCCAGGGGATCAGGACCGTCAAGGAGGGGAAGGAGCTCTTCAACTTGCGCGGGGCCACCTGCGTTAACGATAGCTATGAGGGCACAATATCTGAGGCGTGTTGCCAGCCTTCCGTTCTTGACAATGGCAAGGGCGACCGGGAGAGCTTCTTGTCGTTTTTGCAGCCCCAGAAGAACGAGCGCATTGCCACGGGCGATGTCGCTCGGCGAGTGTAGGTCGCCAATGAGCCTCGCTCCGATCGCCGGTGTAACTAGTCGAGCCAGTCGGGTTCGCTGAATCTGCGGATGCTCGGTAACGTATTGTCCTTCAGTTTCAAGTGCGGCGAGGATTGTGGATACAAGGGTATCCTTCTCTTCTGACGAAAAGACGGCCGGTGAAGGATGGATCATCCAGAGCGGGAATTGTCGTACGAAGAGGCGGCGCACGGCCGAATTGAGTTCTGCAAGGTAGCTGATCGCGTTTAACCAGCTGTCATTCGGTCTCCTCGCGTCGAGAAATGCCAATTCTTCGATGCGATCCAAGCGTTCGTCTTCGAGCGCTTCGGCGGCCAAGTATTCACCGAACGACCGGGCTTGGAACGCCAAACCGTTGGCCGTTCTCTTGAGGATCGAGCCGTAAAGCTCGCCAAGCACAGCGCGGGCTTCCTCGTCAGAAACCCGCATCGATTCTTTGACGATTTGAAGTGCTTCCTCTTCTGTCAGTTCGTTTCGGGAATATACTTCCATTGCAACGCCCAACATGCGCAGTGCACGTCGTTGCCTATGCTGGTTCACGCGAGGCCGGCTCTGTATCAAACGGTCGATCATGTAACTGATATTCTCGCTGCGCCGGTCACTGAGCCCGCCAGATTGCTGAAAACGCTCGACGATCACTGAAAGAACGAAAGGATTACGGACTTCCTCGGTCGCATCTGCGGCACGAAGAGCTTCCATGAAGTCGCTGACTTCAAGCTGAGACTGGCGAACGTACTGGCGAATATCTTCGTCGGTTAGCTCTAGAATGTGGAAAACGGCGGGAATGTCCGAAAAGAGAGACCTGCTCGCAACGTAGAAGGCTTGGCGAGCGGTAACGAAGAACTGAGCGTTGGGGTCTGATTTGAGCAGCGAACTCAGGTCGGCCGCGAACTGCTGGACCAGCTCCGCAGGAACTTCGTCAACACCGTCAAGTACGTACGTGCGGTGAACGGGGGCTCCGTCTACAAAGGCAGCCACCTTTAGTAGTTCGGCTGGCACCGATTGGTGCATGAGAAGGGATAGGTCTGACCGATATCCTTTGAGCTCGGCGAGTACGGGTATGCGCTCACCTTTTGAAAGAATCTCTAGCACCGCCGCGTAAGCTGTGATCGATTTTCCACCGCCCGGCTCCGCAAGAACCATGACGCGCGGATGTGTCAGCAATTCGGCGAGACGAGGCTCGAGGTTTCGGAAGGAACCGTGGAAGCGGTAGTCGAAGTCGGCCGGGAGCCCGCCGCTGGCGTCGGCGGCTGTGAAGCGTCTCTCAACGTAGCGGTCGAGAGATATCCGGTTTTTCAAGCCTTCGACGTAGTCGTTTATCTCTTGCTTGGTCATGGGTTGGCGCTTCACCTCTTGGCCGCAGCGAAGTCGAGGAAGGCTTGGACTGCATCTCTTTGGGGCAATCGCGTGAAGAAACGCACCTTGTTCCCGTATCGAGAGGGTACTTCGTAGAGAGGGTGACGGAGAAGGTGCATCAATTCCCATTTTGATTCGATGGCTCCGGCCCTGATTTTCCCCGCGTGCTCAATACGCAAGTCAGCGGAGTAACGTGGTCGCCGTCCTGGGCGTCTTGAACCCGAATTTCACGTAGAGAGTTGTCGATGAGAAAGCCGACATATTCGCGTCCGGGGAAGACGGACGGACGCGTTCTCATTATTCGATCTACGGGTTCTACATTCACTAGATCGAATGAATGTTGGTAGCAGTTGAATGAAAAAGTTTCTGGTTTGTTTGGGATTGCTTCGTGGACAAGGGATATCGAGTGCGGATACTTCTGAGCCAGATTCTTGATTTGCTGGATTTGCTCGCCGACCTCGTCGCAAGCGTACCTGTCAAGTATGTGATCGAGCGCTTCACGGAGCTGTTGGTTGTTTGTTTCCATTCTGGATTCCGTGTTGGTAGATCAGAGCCGATAACCAGTGAGGTCACGGCGTGCTTATGGGAGGTTCAGTGTGCGTTGATCTCCTTTGCAAGTTCGCCAATGCGAGCAATTATCGAATCGAAGGTTGGCGGCTCGCCGTCAAACATTCCGTCTGCAATCATCTTCTCGTAGTCGCTTCTAAGAGCTTGGAGAAGCGGCGTCTCCGGAATCAAACGGAGGCCTCCCGACAAGCAGGCTTCGTAGTTGGTATAGGACGCGCGAAAGAAGACGTTCTTGTGCTTTACGACATCTTCCAGAAGTTTGCGATCGGCCATGGAGGCTTGCCCAATCTTGTGGTCGCTGAGGACAGCGAGGTCATGCCAATGGCGTGACTGGCGATCAGCATCGAGTTTTGAGTCGGAACGATTGCAGGCAACATGGATCAATGTGGCTTTCTCCCAGAATGTTCTTGAGGGGGAGAGAACCTGAACTGTTGCTTCAGGGTACAGCAGGTCCCGGACTTCGGCGGCAATATAGGGTCGAAGCAGATGGTCCTCATTGGGCGCAATCACGTTGCGCCCGCCAAATTCGAGAAGAACGCTTTCGTCCGCTCCGAAGCGCGACGGATACGGTATGAGCAATTTTTCCCCGTCTTCGGAGATCATAATCGCGTTGGCAGATTTTTCAATGAGGTGTGCGACGAGATTTTCAAAGTGTGGTCGAATCACATTCTTCGTATGGTCCGCAAGCTTTGTTCTCAGGAGTTCTGTGAATTTTTCCCGCGCCGTCCGCGATACCTTCGGATCGAAAGGATCAATGCTCTGATCGAGGGATTTGTAGTCGATGGTAATGTCGACATCTTCGGAAAAACGTCGAATGGCACCGTAGACCTTCGAGAGAGAGGTGCCGCCCTTAAATGCCATAGGAAGGCGACCAGGCATGCTGAAAAGGCCTTGGAGCACCCAGCAGATCCAAATATCCTTCTCCAGGTGCTCCGCCCGTCGTCCGATTTTCCCCGCACAGGTTTGCAGTATGTCAGCCTGTTCTTCGGGTGACAGCTGTAAGAAGGCCTCAGGCACCAGTGGCCTCTTTCTCGTATCGATGCAGTGTGTCGGACATCCAAGCCGGCATTGATCGTGTCTCTGCCTTTAACTCCTCAAAAGCTTCGGGAGCTAATTTTTCTTGTATGGTTTTGATGGTACGTGGACTAACCTGCTTTTTGCCTAGATACCAAAGTGCTGATAGAGCGAGGCCAGAGGGTCGCCCGGACAAGGCAAGTTTCCGTGGTGCAACGTGTTTGAGAATAAGTTGTAGTTTGCCAAGTTTCAGCTCTCTGCTTCTTGTGTAGAACACAGACTGTAGTGGCATCTGGGTCGTTAAGCCCAGGAGGCGGGCTGCTTCCGCTCCGTGCACTTGGATCGTTTCCCCGTGAGCGTTCGCGATTGCCTGAGCAACTTTCGACGGCTCGGGCATTACCTGGCCAACATAACGGCTCTTTTTGGGGCGGACAAACACACCTCGCGAGACGCGTACCATTTCTCCCTGCTTGACGAGACGCGAGAGAGTCTGATCGACGGAGGCACGAGTGCCCAAACCCTTGAATTGAGTTGAGGTGAAAGGCTCTCCAACCCCTATCTCTTCGATCTGCTTGCGGATGGCTTCAGCACTCGTCATGATGCGTTGCTCCTTGTCAGAATAATACTACGTATTTCTGACATTATTGTCAAGCTGTTCTCAGGCAAAGATAAGGTTCCTACCTACAAAGAACAATATACTTGACATATAATCTGATATGCTGTACTCTGTTCAAGCCTTCTCGTTAATGGGGGTGTCCGTTATGCATTCCGAGTCCAGTGCGGTTGACGAGAAACAACGAAGTCCCCTTCTCGAATTTTATCTTTCCGCTCTAGCTTTCGCGGGCGCGCTCGTTCTGATCGAGTTCTTGCATTCGCCGTGGCGAGAAATTCTGCGCGTGCTCATGATCGTCATCGCAGGTTTTGCCGTGTGGACTTTGATTCGATTTCTTAAAGTGGCCGATGAACGCCAGCGGCAGACCAACTTCCGAGCGTTGCGCTTCGCCTTTGTCGCTGGCTTGGTTCTTTCTCTCTTTGGCGGCTTCGTGCAGGGGTTTGGCATTCTTCATGTTTCCTGGATTGGCGTCTTGGGGCTGCAACTCATCCCGTGGAGTTTCGGTCTGATTTTCTATTCTTGGCGGCATAAATGAAAACACGACTTCGCGTTCTGCGCGCCGAGAAGGAATGGTCTCAGGCGGAGTTGGCTACGGCGGTCAACGTAACCCGCCAGACCATCAACTCGATTGAGACAGGTAGGTATGACCCCAGCCTCCCTTTGGCTATCAAGATCGCGCGGCTTTTCGGCAAGCATGTTGAGGAAGTGTTTCTCTATGAGGAAAGCGAGCTAGCAGCTCCAGCCGACACTGACTATTAGTTTGAATTCGGGCAACACGATGTCCAGCTGTTCCTACTGCCGAGTCATTCTCCCCAAACGACGCTCGAAGACTGTTCCAGGCGACTCCCCTAGGTGAATCGGAAGGAGTTTCTCAATGTCCCGCGTCTATGACATTTCTGACTTCGCTGCGTTTCTCAGGAAGTATGGCGACTCCGGACGTGACCGCGTAGACCGGACGGAAGACACGTTACGAGATAGCAGCCACCGGACTCGACCAGACAGCGATAGGCAACAACATTCGACTCAGTCGCGCAACGGATATGACCGGTCGCGAACGATCTACCGCGGTCGCAACCGCGAGTATTCCTTGCGGGAGTCGGAAGTCCAAACACTCACCGACCTTGGCAAGTTCCGCGTGGTCCCTGCAGACGATCTCACGCGGTTAGCCTACCGCGGCGACCGTTCGCGGATGGAAAGCGACCTCCGCAATCTTAGCCGGCAAGGACTGATTGAAGAGCGCCGCATCGAGGGCCACTCGTCCTACTCAACCAGAGTTCTGACATTGACGAAGGACGCCCACGGGCTCCTTGAGCGAGCACAACTCGTTTCCAATCGGCAGGCGATCTATCACGGTCTGGTCAAGTCCAAGGAAGCCCGCCACGACGCTGATCTCTATCGGCTCTATCACAAGGTTGCTAGGGAGATTGACGATTCGGGCGGCAAGGTTCGCCGCGTCGTTCTCGACTACGAGCTCAAACAGGAGCTCTACAGGAGCCTGTCTCGGGTCGATCCCAACAAGGACTCGGCCTACGAGCGAATCAGGGTCGCAAACGAATACGACCTCAAAGTTGTGAACGACAAGATTCCTGTCCCTGACCTTCGCATCGAGTACGAGGACGAGTGCAGAGAACTCCGGCGCCTTGACCTCGAAGTCGCCACGCGTGATTACCGCCCCCAGGGACTCGCCGAGAAAGCCAAAGCCGGATTCCATCTCTTCGCCCGGCAGCAAGACCATGCCAAGCTGCGCCGCGTTCTCGACACCCAGGAAATCACCGCGAGGATCTTTGCCCTATGAAAATCCTTCCTATCTACACCCAGCCTTTTATGGGATTTGGCTACACCGAGGAAGAGGCCAAATTCCTCTACCTTGTGGCCACGCATTCCGGCTACTTCACCTGCCAGCAGTTCCTAAAGTTCATCCAGGCAAAGCCCGGGAAACGCAGCATTGCCTTTGCCCGTAAAGTCACCGAAAAGAAGCACGCCAGCTCGAAGGAATACCTGCGGAATGGCCGCGTCTATCACCTTTTCTCGCGGAATCTGTATGAAGCCATTGGCAGGGACAATGTCCGGTTCCGCCGCAAGCACTCGACCGAATACATCCGCACCCGGCTCATTGCCTTCGACTTCATTCTCAGAAATCAGGACTACACCTACCTCGAATCCGAGGAGCAGAAGCTGCGCTACTTCTGCGACCAACTCGGAATCGACAAGAAAATCCTTCCCGCAAAGCGCTATTCCGGGGCCATCAAGGACACGTTCACCGACCGCTATTTCGTGGACAAATTCCCCATGTTCTACAACCCCAAGCCTCCCTGTCCCCCTGTGGTGACGTTCACCTTCATCGATCCGGGTTTCGAAAGCCTGGATAACTTCAAGACGCACGTGGACGCCTACCTAACCCTTTTTATGAAGCTCCCGAAGGTCAGTCTCTATTACGTTGCTACACGCGATACAAACTTCAAACGCGCCGAGAAGTTCTTTTTCTCGACGTTCGAGAGGCTTTGGAACCCGGACGGCCCCTATGGTTTGCTCGACTACTTCCGCACGCGTCGGACCTGGGACGCCAAGAATTACGGCAAGCTGACCGACCGAGACCTCATCTTCCTCAACGAAGCCAAGGCCAGATTCGAAGGCCACGGCATTGAGGAGCTCTACCGAAGATGGCAGGCCGGCGAGATCCACGACCAAGCCATACGCACGGAGTATCCGAAGTTCAGGACGCCTCTGGAAGTCCGCTTTATTTCATCCACGGTGAACGGACAAGCAGCGCTATTTGAGCGCCATCCGCGTCAGCCCCTGAACCTTGCCGTGAAAAGTTCGGAGGAAGCATCTTTCTCGGGAGATTTCACCTCCAGCGTCACCCCGGCGTGGAGATAAGAGACGGAAGGAGCAGGTAGATGCGCGGGAGAAGGCAGGTGAACGGAACGCGGCCAAAACACGATCAGAGGCGGGAGCGACCCCATCGTGCCGCAAAATCGCGGCCCGATCCCTTCGGGCTTCGGGGGTCACTCCCGCCTCTTGCTGCCGAGAAACGCAGCTCGTGTTTTGGCCGCGGCGGAAAAGGGAATCAGCAAGTTTGTAAGACGGGATGTAAGACAAAACCAAAGAGGAGGAACAGAAGGACAACATGGCGATTATCAAGGCACCACCCAAACAGCCAAAGTCAGTGACGATCCAGGCGCGAGTCGAGGAGCCGGTGAAAACGCAGCTCGATCAATACGCAAAATTCATCGACTCCACTCCGTCCTACGTCATTACGGAGGCTCTGAAAGTGTTATTCAAACGCGATGACGAGTTCAAAGCCTGGCTAGGCCAACACGCCAACGATCAGAATCAAAAACAGATCCAAGGAGAGGCTCTCACAAAGACCGCGTAACAAACATGAAGTCCCGTCCAACCCAATTCGGTGTGCGCGAGAATACAGCGTCCTCACGACAGCATGCCCCGCGCTTGGTAATGAATGCTTTGGTTCTACAGTCCGATCCGTTGTCTGCAACTGAGCGGTCGGACAAGGACACGCACGAACTGGTACCTCCAATCAAAGAAACCTTCGAGTTGTCACTTGCAGAACCAGACAAAGGGGCCACAGGGGGAGAAGAAAGAGACCGTCTCCTCACTGTTCATGAGGTAGCCGATTTGCTGCACGTCCCGGTTTCCTGGGTTTATGGAAGGACCCGTAAACGTTCCGTGGGACGGTTGCCAGGAATTCGTTTAGGCAAATACTGGCGCTTCCGCGAAGAAGAAGTACGAACGTGGGTGGAATGTCAGCGTGAGGGGCATCATGCAGCTTGACACCGGGGCTACACTGAAAAGTGACGCAGAACAAGCCAAGCGGGCTATCTTTGGAGGAAAGAAGATGGCTCGTAGACGCTTTCAAATAGGATCACTCTTTCAGCGCGGCAAGCACCCGAAGGTTTGGGTAGCTCGTTGGTGGGAGGAAGTCATAAATCCCGACGGTTCCATTGGACGAAGGAGACGTGCAGAGGTGCTCGGCACAGTAGCTGAACTCTCCTCTCGGTCCCGAGCAATGGAAGTCCTCACAATGAGGCTCAACCCAATCAACAGTGGCACATATCGTCCCCAGTCAAAGCGCACTTTCTCAAGTTTTGTGCGAGAGGATTGGCTTCCGGTCGTCGTGCCAACCGTAAAATATGCAACACAGAAAAACTACCGTTACTTCTTAGATGTTCACCTCCTACCCGCATTCGGGACTCAGCAGCTTTGTGACATCAAGCGAGAAACAATCCAGTTGTTCTTGGCTGCAAAGCTAAGGAGCGGACTGGCTTGGAAAACCGTGAAGGAGATTCGCGGTGTGCTTGGTCGCGTATTGGGAACCGCCGAGCAGTGGGAGTACCTCACTGACAACCAGGCTCGGAGGACGCGGCTTCCCCGTCGTCCGATCATGCCGACTTCGAAGGCAGTGCTTGCTCCTGAACAAATTCGGCAATTGACAGCCACGCTGGTAGAACCCGCAAGATCCGTCGCCATGTTGCTGGTGTTGACCGGCCTGCGAGTTGGCGAACTCCTCGCATTGCGATGGAAGAGCATCAACCTAGCCGGGGGCACTCTCAGCGTGACCGCGACCGTTTATGAGGGACACTTCGATACGCCGAAAACACAACGTAGCAACCGCATCATTCCAATCGGCGTCGAGGCGTCTTCTGTTCTCCGGGCATTGTGGCGCGCAACCGCCACGCCGGAAGACCTCGTTTTCTCTACACGACAAGGTCAACCACTCGACAGGCACAACTTGCTGCGGCGAGGACTGCGCCCCGCATGTAATAAGCTTGCGTTGCACGGAATCACTTGGCATTCGTTGCGTCATTCTCATGCAACATTGCTCGACGCAGTGGGAGCGCCACTTGGAACCGTGCAAGCTCTGCTCGGTCACTCCACATCAGAAATCACACGAGAAGTATATCTACACGCCATTCCCGAGGATCAGCGGAAGGCAGTGGCGGGGGTTGAATCACTGGTCTTTGGACTCAATCGGACTCAAATGGACTCAACTTTGAGCTCTGCCCAAAACAGTGCCGTCGTAAGTATTTGAAGTAAAGGGATTAAGTGGTCGGGGCGAATGGATTTGAACCATCGACCTCCTGGTCCCGAACCAGGCGCGCTAGCCAGGCTGCGCTACGCCCCGACGATCCGCTTAGACTTCAATCTAAGCGGGAGTTACAGCTTAGCATAGAGATTGTTACTGCGGAACGGCGATTCGCGCGCGAGAAAAGCATCCGAGGAGAAACAGCGACTGCCTCCAGCCGAATAGCACGCTAGCGCGCCAAAGGAAAACCGCCGAGGGAAGATTCTCGACGGAAATAACAGCGGGTGAGTTTTAGCTAGCGCCGAGGTGGAGGAGGCGGGCTTCGGTGATGGCGCGGATTTGCCTTATCGGCTCAAGAATGGACGGGGATACATCTCCGTCCAGGCGGACGAGGGACACCGCCTCCGCTCCCCGCGAGGCTTCTCGCCGCCCTAGGGCGAACGTCGCTATGTTGACCCCAAGCTGGCCCAGGGTCGAGCCTACTTGGCCGATAACGCCGGGTTCATCGCGGTTGCGGAGGTACAGAATTGTGCCTTCGAGCTGCGATTCCACAGGTATCCCATTTATTTGCAGCACGCGCGGGGAACCGTCGTGTAGAACCGTGCCTTCTACTGTGAATTCCGCGACGGGGCCTGAGGCGGTCTTGTCCGGCAGGACAGAAACTTCAAGGGTGTTGGGGAAGCCGTGCTCGCGGCGGCGGGTTTCCTCTTCCACGGCAAGGCGGCGGGCGGCAGCCACTTGCGGGGCGTTGACTACGTTCACTTTTTCGTCCAGCACGGCGTTCAGCAAACCGGTAAGCACCGCGCTGCGAAGAAGATGCGTGCCCACCTCAGCAACTTCGCCTGCGTAGCGAATGCGAATGCGCGCCGGACGCGATGGCGCGGCTTGCGCGACGAAGGAGCCGAGACACTCCGCCAGCGCGACGTAGGGCCGACCGCGGCGGTACTGGTCGGCGGAGAGTGCCGGAAGGTTTACAGCGTTGCGGATAATGCCTTCACCAAGGTAATCGCGGACTTGTACAGCGACTTGCGTGCCGACCTCTTCCTGCGCTTCAGTGGTCGAACCGGCGACGTGAGGGGTCGCGATCACGTTGGGGAGACCTGTTAGGTGCGAATTTTTGGGAGGCTCTTCGACAAAGACGTCGAGGGCGGCTCCGGCGAGTTTGCCGCTTTTCAGGGCTTCGGCCAGGGCGGCTTCGTCGATCAGTTCGCCGCGAGCGGCGTTGATCAATCGCGCACCCGTTTTCATTTGCGCCAAGGTGGATGCGTTGATCAGATTTTGCGTGGCCGGGCTCAGCGCCGTGTGCAGAGAGACGAAGTCGCTCTCGGCAAGCAGCCTCTCGAGCGGGACCAGCTCGACTTGCACTTCGCGGGCGGCGGCTTCGCTGATGTACGGGTCATAGCCAAGCACGCGCATGTCGAAAGCTTCGGCGCGCACGGCGACTTCGCTGCCGATACGTCCGAGCCCGATGAGGCCCAGCGTTTTGCCCCGTACTTCGGTGCCTGCAGCGCTGGATTTTTCCCAACGGCCTTCGTGAATAGCTTTGTCGTGTCGCGGCACTTGCCGGGCCAGCGCGAGCAACAGCGCGAAGGTGTGTTCCGCGACGCTGACGGCGTTTCCGCCGGGCGTGCTCATGACCAGGACGCCGCGGCGCGTGGCCTCCTCGAGGTCGATGTTGTCGACGCCGACCCCGGCGCGGCCAACCACGCGGAGACGCAGCGCTTTTTCCAGCAGGTCGGGAGTTACCTTGGTTGCGCTGCGCACGATGAGCGCGTCCGCGTCGGCGATTTCCGTGTTGAGCGTGTCCTTTGTGGTCAGGACGATGTTCCAGCCGGCGCTGCGCAGGAGTTCTACGCCGCGTTCACTGATTTTATCTGCAACAATGACTTTCATCGGGCCTCGCGTATTTGTTTGCAGGTGCTGCGTTGCTAGCGCGCGGAAAGCGGTGCAAGCAAGAGAATAACGGTAGCGACGTCATCGCGCGGTGTCAAATCGTCTTCGTGCGCTGCTGGTTGGTGCGCGACGTCGCCGTAGAGAGCACAGGCTAAAGCCTGTGCTACTGAAGATTGTTTACTTAGCGGACTGCTCGATGGGTACGGCCCAGTGCGAGAGGTGATTCAGGGACTTGGTGTCGGTGGGATCGAGGTGGAGCGGAGTGATGGAGACGGCGCCGGAAAAAATCGCGGCGTAGTCGGTATCCGGTGCGACGTCTTTATCGATGCGCTGCTCGAAAAGCCAATAGTAGGTGCGGCCGCGGGGATCTTTTCCTTCGCTCAGTTGATTGCGGGTGATTTTTTTGGACTGGCGCGTGAATTTTACGCCGCCGGTCCACGGCTCGGGGACGTTTACGTTGAGCAAGACCTGATCCGGCAAACCTTCTCTCAGGATTAACTCCGCCGTGGAACGGGCGATACGCGCTGCGGTGTCAAACTTCACACCGGGGCCTTTCGAGCATAAGGACATGGCCAGGGCGGGGATGTGGTGAAGCGCGGCCTCGCGCGCGGCGCCAACGGTACCCGAGTAGTAGACGTTCTCGCCGAGATTTGCGCCGAAATTGATTCCGGAAATCACTAGGTCGGGCGGCTCGGGCAAAAGCCGGTGAAGGGCGACGATCACTGCGTCCGCCGGCGTGCCTTCTACGGCCCACTGGCGTTCGCCGACGTGGTTGCAGATAATTGGTTGCCGCAAGGTCAGCGATTGCGCTGTTCCGCTTTGCTCGCGATGCGGCGCGACAATGCTCAGCGTGGCAAATCCTTCGAGCCCCGCCGCGAGCGCTTTCAGCCCGGCGGCGTGAATTCCGTCGTCATTGGTCAACAAAATGTGCGGCATTGGCAAAATGTAGTCTCAAAAATCGCGCGCGTGCTGCACCGAAAATTGCGCAAATCGTCGCGAGGGAAGGAAGAAGTGGTCGGGACGACTGGATTTGAACCAGCGACCTCACGCACCCCAAGCGTGCGCGCTACCAGGCTGCGCTACGTCCCGACCGCGGCGGCTCGGGCAGAGCCGCCGCCGAAGGCGACCCGATAAGGGCCGCATTCGACAACAACGAGCGTATCACCGGCGTTCGAGAAGCGTCAAGAAAGCGCGCAGGGTGTCGCGCAAATCGAGCAGCATTTTGCGGCTCAAAAGTTCGGCGTCGTTTTCGTTGTGCGGCCCCGAAGAAATGGCCTCGGAACCGGTGGATCCATTTTCGCGGAGATGGCGGCGTGCGCCTGCAATCGTAAATCCTTCGTCGTAGAGCAAGCGCTTGATTTTGAAAACCAAGTCGACGTCTTCCTGGCGATACATGCGGTGGCCGTGGGGACTCTTCACCGGCTCGAGCATTGGAAATTCAGTTTCCCAATAGCGAAGCACGAAAGGTTTCAGTTCGGTGAGGCGGCTGACTTCGCCGATGCGATAGAGCTTCTGCTCGGCGGCGGTTTGCGTTGCGGTGCCGTTATGCGCCATGCGTGATCCGGCTTGCGTGCCACAATCCTAGCAGTTTGGCGGGCATCGCAGTAGAGGGTTTGTGGTAACGATTTTTTTGGGAGTGCGGGAGTCTTGCTCCCGCTTTGCGGGTTTCACGGGATGCCACACTGCCAGGCGGGTTGAAGGCGTGAAAGCGGCGGCGAGACCGCCGCACTCCACAAAAGGCTGCGCCGTTCGCCGGCGCTAATCCTCGGCTCGTGTTCTGTTACCGCGTTTGCGGAGGCGTTGGACGAAGTGAACGGGCGAGCCGGTGAAATCGAATTTTTTGCGCAGTTGGTTCTCCAGGAAGCGCTCGAAGCTGAAGTGCAGGGGCGTCTTCTGGTTGGTGAAGAGAAGAAATGTGGGTGGTGACGCTTTTGCTTGCGTGATGTAGTAGATACGGACAGGGCGCGCCTTCGGCGTGCTGCCGCGCTGCAGGTCCACGTCTTCCTTGAGCCAACGATTAAGCTCCGGCGTGGAGATGCGGTGCTTTCGAGCAATGGCCACCTGATCGATCAGCGGAAATAGCTTTTGCGCGCGCTCGCCTGTTTTGGCGGAGAGAAAGACGATGGGAGCGTAGCTGAGGAATTTCAGTTTGCCTCGGACCATTTTCTCGTAATCGAATAGCAGTTTGCTCTTATCCAGGTCATCGAATTTGTGTTTTTCGTGCGGGCCGCGCTTCGCTCTGCCCTTGGTGGTGTCTGCATCGCGCGCGGCAGATTGGCGCGCAGCTTCGGCGGCCAAGTCCCATTTGTTCATGACGATAATGACGGAGCAGCCGGACTCTTCGGCGTAGCTGGCGATTTGTGCATCGCCTTGCGTTACGCCCTGCTCGCTGTCGACCACGAGCAGCGCGACGTCGGCGCGCTCGAGCCCGCGTCGCGCCATTACCACGCTGAGTTTTTCCGCGACTAGGTTGGTCTTGCCCTTGCGGCGAATGCCTGCGGTGTCCACGAAGCGGTAAAGACGGCCGTCGCGAGTGACCTCAGTGTCTACAGTGTCCATGGTTGTCCCCGGGACGGGAGAGACGATGGCGCGTTCTTCGCCGACCATGCGATTGAGCAGAGTGGATTTGCCGACGTTGGGCCGGCCGATAATAGCAACTTCTACGGGTCCGCTCTCTTCATTTGCGGTTGCCAACGGCGCATCTTCCGGCTCTAGGCTAGAGGCGCCCGAGGCCCGCGCAATAGCGGCATCGAGGAGATCGTCCACGCCCGTACCGCGCTCGGCGGTGATGGGGAACACGGGTACACCGAGGCGGTGGAAAGTGGCCGCATTAGATTCTTGCAGCGGCGAATCGACCTTGTTTACCGCGACAAAAAAAGGTTTGCCGGTGCTGCGTAGAAGGCGGGCTAGCTCTTCGTCCAGCGGGGTGATTCCGGCCTGGCTGTCGACCACGAGCAAAAGCAGCGCAGCCTTGTCGATGGCCACATGGGCTTGCCGCAGAATCTCCTGGGGAATGAGCGCCTTGTCGTCAGGAATAATGCCACCCGTATCTACAATCTCAAACGAGTGGCCGCGCCATTCCGCTTTGCCATAGATGCGATCGCGAGTGATGCCCGGCTCGTTGGTCACAATGGAGCGGCGCGTCCCGGTCAGACGGTTGAAAAGCGTAGACTTGCCGACGTTGGGGCGGCCCACTATTACCAGAGATGGCGGGGGTAGGTTTTTGGTCATGGATGCGAGCCGCGGGACACACCGCGAGACTCCGGCGGCAATGCGAGATTCCACTGTAGCGCATTAGAAGAGAAGTCGGAAAGAACTCCTGTTGGCGAGAACTAGGCTTTTAATTTGACCTTGGCCTTAGGGGCGGGCAAAGGCTTCTTGGCACCGCGTTTGCTGGTGTACAAAGCTTGGTCGGCGCGAGCTAGCATTTCTTCCGGCCGGTCTCCCATTTCGTAATCCTTCCAGCCAGCGGAGAACGTCACGGGAATCTTCTGACCTTGCCAGTCGAGTTCGAAGGAGCTGAGACGCTCCATGACAAGTTTGAGTTGGTCGAGCGTGCACTCGGGCAACACGACGAGAAACTCGTCGCCCCCCAGACGGACCGCCAGGTCTGATCCGCGGATGACTTTGTTCAAGCGCGAAGCAAATTCCTGGAGCACTAGATCGCCGGCAGGATGGCCGTACGTGTCGTTGATCTCCTTAAAATTGTTCAGGTCCAGAGTAAGTACGGTTAGGGGATGGCCGCGGCGCTCGGAGCGAGCGACCTCAGAGGCGAGGCGCTGCTCCGCAAAACGGCGGTTGTAGAGGCCGGTCAGAGGATCAATCATCGCGAGGTTGCGGAGGATGTAGGAATGGTCCTGTCTTTCGAGGAGCTGTCGACGCAGACGTTTGATGAGTATTTCCTGATAGATCGTGTAGATGTTGAAAAGCACGACCAGAGTGATCAGACCGAAGACAGCTTCGGTCAGCTTGATTTTGAAGAATGTCTCCGCATCGGCGAGGAGGGCCGGCAGCGTGAGAGAGATCACGGCAAAGGTAAGAAGAAGAATGACGAAAATGGAATAGCCGCGCACCCACCAGTCGCGCCTGTCGATGCGCCGGCGTTCCTCCGCTAGTTCCTTGGCACCTGTCTCCGCTGGAGGAGGCAGGGGGCGGACCTGAGTGGTGTCGTTCATTGCATCTGTAAGGGGAAGGACCAATCTCAATCTATCCAACTTAGGGGGTGTCGCTGCGGGGGTCAAGGCAGATTCCACGTAACACTACACGGTAGTTACTGCCCTCGCGCGGTGCGGATTGCAATCATGTGTTCAGAGGCCAAACTCGTAAGCCGTTTATCTTCAAACATTTAGAATTTCGGCCAGCTGTACAGACGCCCGGGTGGGACGGTACGGTTGGACCATTGGCAGGAACAGGGAGTCGCTGGAAAATGTCAGTGTCAGGAAAGGCAAGAAATGGTCTCTCTCTGCATCCTCGTGCTCTCGGGCTTGGCGCTGATACGGTTCGCCGTATCGCAGTGGCGAGCTATTTGGATAAGCTCCGCGAACCAGCCGGTGTCGGATTCGCTGCAGTTCACCGCCGGAATTGACGCCGCTGCTATTGGCGCCGGGGATTTTGGGCGGCTGATGAATTTGTGCGACCAGCTGTCGCCCGAACTGAAACAGAGCAGCCCCTGGCTCAACGAAGTCTCCATCTACTATCGCGCGATAGCGAGGCTTGAGCAGGTTAGCAAGGCTAAGATTCCAAGTATCTCGGCCTGGGCCGCGCGCGAGATGCAGACTTGCGCTCGCTATGTCGCAGTTGTTCTGGATCAAAACCTCGCCATGAGCCTCGACCGGCGGCTGGCTGCACGAGCGAATTAACCCCAAATAGTCCCGCACTCTTCAGATCTTAACGCACTCCTGAATTCCCTGATCTCAAGCTAGAGCTGTTCCGGCGCCTAGCGCGGGCAAATGCCCTTAACGTCAGCGCTCGCTGCTTTTCTGGTAGAGTGCTGGACCAGTACGCCGCGGGCGGCGTGTCGGCAGCGAGTAGGACACCCTTACACGCTCCAGTGCTGCGCGGTAGCTTCTAGGCCAACCTGCGGCATTGCAATGTGTAATTTTTGCGGTGTCTGCTGCGTACTAGTCTATGGATGCGCCGAGACCAGAGCGGATGAGCGCGCCGGGAAAGACCGAGCCTACGGAAGCAATCGCTCGGGCACGGACAGGGGATGCCGATGCCTGGGGGGTGCTGTACCGGGAATATGCATCCGCGATTTTCCGCTTTTGCCGGCGGGCTCTGCCGACCCGGGAAGACGCCGAAGACGCCACCATGGATATTTTTGCGAAGTTGATGCGCGACAACAGGCTGCTGCAATACGACCAGACCCGGTCGTTCACGGCATGGCTTTACAAAGTCGCTGCCAACCATTGCTGGGACGTGCTGCGGCGCCGCAAGACGCGCCAGGACAAAGAAACCGACGACCTGGAGAACGTGCCGCTGGAGCATCCGGACCCGAATCAATTGGACAAACTGATTGAGCAGAGGACCAGCGAAGAGGTCCGGCGAGCGCTGGATAAGCTGGGAGCTCGCGCGCGCATGGCACTGGTGATGCGCTACTACTCGGATATGAGCTACGACGAAATTGCCGATGCGCTGGGAGTGCGGCGCGCCTTCGTGGGCGTGGTCCTGCTGCGCGCGCGGCATGAACTGCGGCAGGCGCTGGGGCAAGGCGGCGCGCTGGCCGCGGGAGGGACCTCGTGAAAGAAGCCGATAATTTGTCGGGTGACGCAGCCATGCAGCACCTCGACGAAATGACCTGCTTGATGTATATCGAGCGGCAACTGGACCGCGCACGTGCGCAGGATGTTTCCGCGCATACCCAGGACTGCGCGGCATGCCGCACGTTGCTGCGCGCCCTGGAGCGCGAATCGCGTTTGTTGACGCGCGCGATGCTGGAGGAAGAGGAGGCGCTGCCCGCGCGGCTGGCGCAGTTTCAAGAGCGGGCGCGGAGGTCCATGCAATGGATTTGGACCGTAGCGTTTGGCCTGGCGGCAACCGGCGTGTACGCGTTGTATACCGGTTACATTGAGCCCTGGCAGCAGCAGTTGGAGCAGGCGGGATTTGGCGGGTCGAACCTTTTGAGTTTGCTCATTTTTCAAGGCGCCTTGTGGAAAGGATGGCGATCGATGATCACATTGTTGGAGGTGCTGGCGCTGGTGACCCTGTCGGGATTCGCCGTGGCGTTTTTCCGCAAGCGGGTGCGCCGGGGTTCGGCGTTGGCACTGATGCTTGCCGGATTCTGCGCGGCGATATTGCTGCAGCCTGCGTCGGCCATGGCTTCGGAGACGCGCAGGGGCGACTCCGTCGGAGTGGCTCCGGATGAAACGATCAAGGGAGATATCTTCCTGTTCGGCGATCGTGTGCGAATCGAGGGCACGGTAGATGGCGACGTCTTTGCCTTCGGGCACAACGTCAACGTAACCGGGCATGTAAAGGGTGATGTAATTGTCTGTGCACAAATTCTTGAGATCACTGGGCAGATAGACGGGAATGTCCGAGCGGCCGGGAACACACTGACGATTCGGGGAACGGTCGCGAAGAACGTTTTGACGTTCCAAGAAGCGGCCGATGTCGATTCCGGCGGCAAGATAGGCGGCAGCTTGACCATATTTGTGGAGCACCTCAACCTTGAGGGGAGCTTGGGTCGAGACCTGTTGATCTTTGCGAAGCATCTGACGTTGGCGGGCAAGGTCGACGGCGCGATCAAAATGAAGGGAGATATGCTTACGATCAATTCTTCCGCGCAAGTCACCGGTCCTATTCGTTATGAGGGAAACAAAGAACCGGAGGTCTCGCCGCAGGCAAAGCTTGCCTCGCCGGTCGACTATCGCAAACTGGAGCACAGACCACGGTACATGGAGGGACACTATTACGTCTGGCAGGTGATCTGGCTGGCGGCTTTCGTATTGTTCGGGTTGGTCCTATTCCAGCTGATGCCGAAATTTGCGGCAGAAGCGGTGGGAAACGCGGAGCGCTACGGCGCATCGTTTGGCTTGGGCGTGCTGGTTTTGTTCGGTGTTCCGATTGCGGCATTGATCGCGTGCGTAACTGTGGTGGGTTTGTTCGTAGGGATTTCGACATTTTTCGTTTGGTACGCGGCTATATACTTTGCCCAAGTCATCGTTGGGGCCGTTGTGGGGCAGTGGCTGATGGGGCGCACGAGCGAGACGTGGCCTCTAATCGGAAGGATGGCCGTGGGATTGGTAATCGTCCGTCTGGCCACCGTGATTCCAGGCGTGGGAGGATGGATTAAGTTCGGCGTTATCTTGTGGGGTTTGGGTGCAATTTCGCTGGCCCTGTATGATCGCTTCCAACCTACTCTTGCGGCTAACACCCCGTCTGCGCCGTACACGCCGCCGCTGCCGCCGAATACGACCGTCGGTGGGATGCAGCCGGCTTGAAGAACAAAGGGCAGTAGCCACGACTAAGAGCCAGGAACGGATTTAGAAAAGGAGCGGCCGGTCCGATTCAACTCGGGCCGGCCCGTTCTGCCTTTGCGGAGGCGGTGAAATTCGTTAAGGGACGCGGACCTTGGCGGCGCTGAAGGGCGTCGCCGTTCCCCGCCCAAAGTAAAGCGCCCTGATGGAAACAGTCTGGGGATTGCTGAGAGCGGTCCCAGAACTGACACCATCGAAGTTGGTCGTTGGGGTTGATGGGGGTGCGCCCGGCGTGAGTTGCACCGACTGTTGGGTCGGCAGGCCGAAGAATGAAGGCAGGTTCTGCATGTTGAAGCTGGCTTGCGTTCCCGTTGCAGCCACAGTCCCGGAAACACGGGTAAACCGCAGGTATACCCGGTCGATGCTGGCGGCGGCGGGAGTGCTGCCGGAAGCCGGGGTGAAAGCTGTCACATGCACGGACAAAGTTTGCCCTGGTAGAAGGATGGAAGCATCGGTGCCCGTAAAAAGATTCACCGGGATGGTGAGTCCCTTGCTATCGACCAGGAAAGGCTTGGGATTCAGCAGCGTGACGTTCACGGAAGTGCCAAAAGATAGCTTGGGGCTGATGATGCTGCCCGAAGTCGCAAACACCGCGTCGTTCGTGACCAGCGAGAACTGCGTCGACGAGGTTGGGGCAGCGGGCACGACGCCTTCGATCCAATCGCCTGCGGTGGTTGCCAGAGGGTCATACTCAAGCAGAGTAAGCGTGCCATCGGGTTTCAGAACCATATCCAAGCTGGCGACGTGTCCCTGCACAACGCAGGATGCAAACGTGAGGCCGAGGCTAAAAGCCGTGCAGTTGGGCGAAAAGACCGTCGAGGAGTTCGCAACGGCGGTGAGGGAGCCGCGCGTCGCGGTATGCACCGTGACCGACTGAGTGGTAGTGTTGACGGCCGTCACTACTCCTGTGACGTCTTCCACGAAATCAAGTTGTCCTGCGGCGAGGCTGGTGGATGTCGGCGGAAGACTGTTGACGCTTAACACATTAGCGCCGCCGAGGCTCACCGCCGTTACGACTTGAGAGGTGTTTACGGTCAACGCGTTCCCCAGATTGAAGGTGAGCGCCAGTCCGGTTTGCTGGTTTGAAGTCAACGTCAGAGGGAATGGCGCGGAGCTAATTTTCGGAGCTGCGGCTGCCCCTCCGGAGATGGTTGCGATGCTGCCCGCGGCGCAGCCGGTATTCCCCAGCGTTTGGGTACAGAAAGTAACCACGGGATTTGAAAGGCTAACGGTCATGCTGGTGTAGGAGCCCGCGGGCACCGTTGTCGACGTGCCAAGAAAAATGGAGTCGCTCTGCAACTTGGTGAGATCGACGCTGAGGTTGGTGCTGTTCAGTGGAAGATTTACGTTGGTCCCGGTGGTCGAAGTGAGCGTGATGGTGTTTACGTCGACGATGAAGGAGAGAAGGTTGGTGTTGGGTGGCGGTGAGAGCGGAGTTGCCTTCCATGTCATGCTGAGCGTCGCAGTGCCACCGCCTCCGCAATTCACGGTGCACGGCTTCGGCGAACCGCTGCACGAGATCAAGGCAACGGTGGACAGTAAGACCAAAGCGACGAAACCCTTTCGGAAGGTCATTGAGCCCCCACGGCAGATTGAGCGCCGAGCCTAAGCCGGGCCAGGCACCAACGTCTCGAGTACAACTTTATCGCCTGCCTGTTAAGAATAGATGCAAAAGCAGAGCAGTTTGTTCAACTGCTAAATGCGGCAGCGCAGTTCGATCATACAGAAGCGCAGGGTTGCGCTCGTGTCATGATTATGTCAATCCGTATGCTATCGTTGGGAGACAGAACCTGTGCGTTCGGACAGTCAGAGGGCATCGATTCTTTGGCAAAACGCGAAGGAACAGCAGTAGGGCGGCAGGCGTCTGCGGCGCAGAGGGAGAAGAGTCCTGCCGCCGAGAGACGCTATGTTCCGCTTGATGAAGAGCCTGCGCGCCTCGAGAAAAGCGAAGTCTTCGCGGAAGCGTCCGTAACGGACAAGAAAAATCAGCCAAGCATGCTGGACGTGTTTGGGCCGGGCGGACTGCTGGAACGCTGCATGATTGGCGGCTACGAGCACCGCCGCGCGCAGCTCCTGATGGCCGAGTTGGTGCAGGACGCGTTCGAATCCCGCCATCACGTGGTGGTCGAAGCCGGAACCGGAACAGGGAAGACGCTGGCGTATTTATTGCCCGCGATTTGCAGCGGGCGCCGCGTGGTGATCTCCACTGCCACGAAGTCCTTGCAGGAGCAGCTCTACCAGAAAGACATTCCGTTTTTGCAAAAGCACTTTGCCCCGGAACTAAAGGTAGCGGTCATGAAGGGGCGCTCGAATTTTTTGTGCCGCGCGAAGCTGCATCAGATAGCCGACCAGCCGATTCTTAAGGGTATTGAAGAGACGGATGCCTTGCGGCAGATTCAGGATTGGTCCAAGCTGACGGAAACCGGCGATCGCGCCGAGCTCACTTTTCTGCCCGACGATTCGGAATTGTGGACGCGAATCGACGCGCGACGCGATACCTGCACGGGACAGAAATGTCCGGAGTTTAAGCAATGCTTCATCACCGCCATGCAGCAGCGCGCCAAGGAAGCGGATCTGATCATCGTAAATCATCATTTGTTTTTCGCGGACCTCGCCCTGAAGCAAGACGACTTCGGCAGCATTCTGCCGGAATATTCGGCGGTGGTATTTGATGAAGCGCACGAGTTGGAGGACGTAGCCAGCGACTACTTCGGCCGGCAGATTTCGAACTATCGTTTCGAGGAACTGGCGGGTGACGCCGACATAGGAATGCGGTTACTGCACCTCGGCACGCCGGCGCTGTTGCGGCGCACGCAGCGGATTCGTGAGCGTAGCCGGGCCTTTTTTGACGCGTTCCCCGCGCGTGATGGGCGTTATCCCTTCGAAAGAAATGAACGCGCGGCGTTCCTGGAGCAGCATCGGGAAACCTACGACGCTTTGGTGAGCGCCTTGAAGGGGCTGGAAACCGAGTTTGCGGCAATGACGCAGAAGCCGGAGGAGTTGTTGCGCATCTCGCGCAGGAGTTTCGAGATTCGCCAGGAGCTGTCGTTTCTTTTGGAATCGCACGAACGCAATTTCGTCTACTGGTACGAGCGCCGAAACAAAGGTATTTTTCTGACCGCTACGCCGATTGACATGAGCCAAGTGCTCCGCGCCCGGCTGTTCGAGCAGTTCGATTCCATCGTGCTGACATCCGCCACACTCACGGTCGCCGGGCGCTTCGAGTTCATCCGGCAACGGCTGGGACTCGATCACGCAAAAGAAGGAGCGCTGCCACCCGAGTTTGATTGGGCGAAGCAGGCGCTTCTGTATATGCCCCGTGCCATTCCGGACGTGCGCCATCCGGCGTTTTCGCAGGCGGCGGCTGATGAAATCGTGAAATTGCTGGAGATCAGCCGGGGGCGCGCTTTTTGTTTGTTCACCAGCTATTTGCAGATGAATGATCTGTTCGAGCGCGTACGCGTCCGCGTGCCGTTTCCGTTGCTCCTGCAAGGCACGGCGCCGCGATCGGCGCTGCTCGAGCGATTCAAGAACACACAAGGTGCAGTGCTGTTTGCCACATCGAGCTTTTGGCAAGGCGTCGACGTCCCGGGGGAGCAACTCTCTTGCGTCATTGTGGATCGGTTGCCCTTCGCGGTACCCAGCGACCCGATTGTCGCGGCGCGGGTGAAGGCTTTGCAGGAGGATGGGCGCAACGCGTTTTCGGAGTTCCAGGTTCCCCAAGCGGTGCTCGCGCTGAAGCAAGGGTTTGGACGCCTCGTTCGGACAAAGACCGATCGCGGCGTGCTAGCGCTGCTCGATAGCCGGATTCAGCGCATGGCGTATGGTAAAATTTTCTTGGAGTCTCTGCCGGGATATTCGACAACGCAGGATCTGAGAGACGTCGCAAAGTTTCTGGATGCGCAGTAAAAGGAAAGGACCAGCAGCGAGCGAAGAAAAGAACAAACTATGTTTCAAGTTAGTGTAGAAGAGACATTTTCGGCCGGGCACGCCCTTCGCGGTTACCGCGGTAAATGCGAGAACGTGCATGGCCACAACTACCGCGTGCGAGTGACCGTCGAAGGCCCGCAACTCGATTCCATCGGCTTGCTCTGCGACTTTACGGAATTGAAGAGAGTGATTCGCGAGATCATCGGCGGTCTCGACCACCAGTTCATCAACGATCTGGAGCCGTTTCGCAGCTTGAATCCTTCGGCCGAAAATCTTGCGAAATATTTTTACGACGAGGTCACCGGCCATGTTAAGGCGTTGCCCGCCGGAGCCCGGGTTACTGACATCGTGATCTGGGAGACGGACACCGCCAGCGCGCAATATCGTCCCGGGACGTAGGAGAGCGGCACAAAGCAGGAGCTCTGACTCAGGCCCGCAGTAGGCGCCCAGCCGGTACATTTCATGTTCATCACCGAAATTTTCAAGTCGATTCAGGGAGAAGGCACGCGTGCCGGCCTGCCGTGCATTTTTGTCCGCCTGACGGGATGTAATTTGCGGTGCACGTGGTGTGATACCGCCTATGCTTTTCACGACGGAAAGAAGATGAGCGTCGACGAAGTGATGGCGCGCGTCGATGAACTTGCCGAGCGGCGTGAGGGTGCGAGCGCTTCCCACACAGTAGTTCCCCTCGTGGAGTTGACTGGCGGCGAACCGCTCTTGCAAGAAGAAATCTACCCCCTGGCGGAGAAACTGTTGGCCGCAGGATATACCGTGCTGATCGAAACAAGCGGCGAGCGGTTTGTCGGACGTCTGCCGCGAGAGGTCATCAAGATTGTGGACGTGAAGTGTCCGGACTCCGGAGAAGCGGATACCTTCGAGATGAAGAATCTCGACGCCATCAGCGCAAACGATGAAGTGAAGTTTGTCCTTTCAACGCGGCGTGATTACGAGTTTGCACGCGACTTCACCCTGCAACATCAGCTCCCCCAGAGAGTGCGTGCCGTGCTCTTTTCCCCGGTATTTGACGATCCGGAAGGGAAGTGGCAGGGATTGCAGCCGCGCGCCCTGGTGGAATGGATTCTCGCGGACCGATTGCCGGTGCGTCTCGGGTTGCAGCTTCACAAGTTTGTCTGGGACCCGGCGACGAAGGGCGTGTAACCGCAAAACGAGTGCGAAGATGCTTATGGACAGGAAGCAACGACAAGCCGTGGTGCTTCTGAGCGGAGGAATGGATTCCTGCGTCTCGGCTGCCTTGGCATGCGAAAGCCACGGTACCGGGAGCGTCGCCGCCCTTCACGCCAGCTACGGGCAGCGCACACAGGCTCGCGAGCGGAGGGCATTCGAAGAGATTGCTGACTTCTATGGAATACACAAGCGACTCGTCGTGCAACTCGACCACTTCCGCGCCATAGGCGGCTCCGCCCTGACGGATCAGAAGATCGCCGTGCCCGAAGACCAGTTAGGTGTTCCCGGGCCCCACGGCGACATTCCCGTGACCTACGTGCCGTTTCGCAACGCCCATTTCCTCTCCGTGGCAGTGAGTTGGGCGGAGGCCATGGGCGCGGAAGCTGTTTACATCGGCGCCGTTGCCGAGGATAGCTCGGGCTACCCGGACTGCCGGCCCGAGTATTACCGGGCATTTCAGGAATTGGTGAAGGCTGGCACACGGCCCGAAACGAACATCGAAATTTTGACTCCGGTCATCAAATTGAAGAAGAGCGAGATCATTCGGCGCGGCGTCGAACTCGGGGCCCCGCTGCATTTGACGTGGTCCTGCTATCAGAGCGAAGATGCAGCCTGTGGCGCTTGCGATAGTTGCCTGTTGCGCTTGCGGGCGTTCGCCGAAGCTGGAGTGCCTGATCCGATCTCTTACCGGCGAACGGCAGTAGCATAGCCTTGAGCTTGGCGTCCGGCCAAGTTGGAGTTAATAAGCGCACGCCGGCGAGGCAGGCCTCGTCTTTGTTAAAAGGAGAAATGGGCATGAAGAGAGCTAATAATTTCTTGGTGTTTGTCGCACTCACTGTTGGGGCATTGGTCTCTGTTCTTGCGCCAGGCGCCTCGGCACAAACCGGATCTATTAGCGGCGTGATTTTGGACCTAAACGCAAAACCCTGGGCTGGCCTTACCGTTCAAGCGGTAAGCGACCAAGGCGTAAAGCAGGAGGCGAAGACCGATAATGACGGCAGATACACCATTCGCAGTCTGCGGCCTGGCGTCTACGACGTCACGGTTATCTCCTTTCCTCCGCCGAACGACAAGCAACCACCCTATCAAATGGCCAAGGTCCGGGTGCAGAGCGGCGAAGACGCAAAGGCCGATGCAAATTTCAAAGAGGTACTTGCAAAACAGGGCGCGGCGGCACAAGAACAGGCTAAGAAGCAGGAAGAAGAGAAGCAGAAGTTCCAGGGAATGAAGGCACACTTTGACGCTGGGGTCGGTTTCCTGAACCAGGCTGGTCAAGCCAAGACGGATCTGGCGAAAGCTCCGGCGGACCAGCGTGATGCGCTGAAACAGCAGGTGAAGGATCTGTCGGACAAAGCCGTGACGGAGCTCGAAGCGTCAAAAGCCGCAGCCGGCGAAAAGGACGCCAATCTTAACCTTATATGGGCGCGTCTGGGGGATGCCTACGACGCCGACGGCCGCGCCGATGACGCCGCCAACGCTTACAAGCAAGCTATCGAGCTGAAGCCCTCCGCCGCCTACTACAACAATTTAGGCGGCATCTACGGCCGCGCCGGCAAGATTCCTGAAGCCATGGATGCTTACAAGAAGAGCGCGGAACTGGATCCCACAAATGCGGCGCAGGCATATCGCAACGGCGGCATCACTCTCTACAACGCCGGAAAAATGAAGGAAGCCGTCGAGCCTTTGAAGAAAGCAACCGAACTGGATCCTAAAAGCGCGCAAGCCTGGTATCTGCTGGGTGCCGCGCTAGTCGGCTCCATGGATTACAAACAGGTCGGCAGCAAGTTGGAGGTTATAGTACAGCCCGGCACTGTGGAGGCGTACCAGAAGGCCGCTGAGCTGGATCCCAATGGCCCGTACGGTCAGCAAGCCAAGCAAGGCCTGGAGGCACTGCAGCAGGTCGCCCCCGGCATCGACACCAAGATAAAGAAAAAGAAATCCTGAAGATATCCCGCGACTCGGCCGGCTCCGCAATTTCGGAGCCGGGTTTTTTGCCTTTACGCAGTCTGTCCTTGCCTCCGCCACCGCCTTCGGAAGGCAGCTATAGCCGATCCGTTCGGTCGTCGAGAGACTGAGCGCGCTGAATCGACCACTACGACACTAACCGGCAACAATTCACTTTCCCGATTTGGGTCACGCGCTATAATCGTCCTCTAGTTCCATAGCTCATGGAGAGGTCTGCGTGAAGCTGCCGAGAGCGAGACCCATTCGATTTGTTTTCGCCTTAGTGTGTTTTGCAGCGGTAGCCATGGCTTTGCGGGGTCAGGCTCCTAACCCTCCAGGCCCTTTTCGCTACAGGGTCCCGTTGCCCCATGACTGGAGCCATCGACACCTGGTTTATTCGCGCGCGAGTACCTTGGGGCAGGCGCTGCAAAACCAGCAACGCCATCGTTTTTGGCACCAATGGTTCCGCCGCAACGTGCGTGTCGAACTACCTGACGGGGGCGGCGCGTTCTCCCCTGAATTCGACCATCGTCATGACGCGGATGACGACGGCGATGGCTGGCAAAGAGATTGGGGCATCTCGCTGGGCGCAGGCGCTACCGTCGGCGAGGGTATGTCCCCTGCGAAGTTTACGTTCGATATCAACGCCACCGCCAGTTGCGCCAATGACTACGCCGTCTTCAATACTCAGCTAACTGGTAATACATCACTGAATATCGTTGGTTTTAACCACCTTTATGCGGGTGCGGGTGGAATTTGCAGCACTGGGCCTTCAGTCTTGTTTGCCTATCACACCAAGACCGACAGCGGTCTCTCCGGTACCTTCACTTCTCCTACGCTTTCCTTTGACGGCACGCAGATAGCCTACACGGAAGGCGGGGTTGGCTTGACGGGAGTCCTGCACATACTGCGATGGGAATCCGGCGATGGTGGCACAGTAGGGGCCCCAGTGCTTCCTACCATTCGGGTCACCACAGGCGCAAACTATGTCGCTTGTAAAGCCACGGCAACATCTTGCCTGCTCAGCCTGGTCTTTGGCAACGCCAGCGGCAGTACCAGGTCCGAGCCCTTCTATGACTTCGATACGGACAACCTCTACGTCGGTGATGATAGCGGCAATCTCCATAAGTTCACCGGAGTGTTCTTCGGCGCACCGGCCGAAGTGACTACGGGTGGTTGGCCGATTGCGGTACGCAGCGGACACGTGCTTACTGGGCCCGTGGTGGACAACACGTCGGGAAACATTTTTGTGAATGACGTGGACGGAACTCTAGGCTACGTCAGAGAAGTAGGCAGTACTGTTGGTGCGTGTGGCGTAGGGATTCCGCCTTGCTTGGGTTCGACAAGCGTCGCCGTCAGCGGCAACGCTGGCAGCATTACGGACGCGCCAATCGTCGATTCCACGCAAGGCAGGGTTTTTTCGTTCACCGGCAACCATACCGACGTCATATTGGGCGGCGCAAATGTGGTGCAGGCCGATACGGCTTTGAGCGCCGCGAGCGTTACGCGACTCGATGTGGGAACTGGCAGAAGGTTCCATCTGCACGATGGCGCTTTTGATGACACTTACTTTTCCAGTGTGGCGACAGGCCACCTTTATGTTTGCGCAAACAGCGGCGCGAATTCAGGGCCGTCCAGTGGACTTGTTGCTGACAATCAACCGACGCTGAAGCGTATTTCCTTCAATAGCGACGGCACCATGGCCGTTGTGGACGCCGGCACCCTCCTCCTAGCTACGGCCCCGACAACATGTTCCCCGGTCACCGAGATCTTGAACGGCGCGACCGACTGGATGTTCTTCGGCGTGCAGGCTTCTGGCAGCCCGGCGGCATGCGCCGCGTTTGGCTGCGTGATGTCTGCCTCCGTGCCCACCGCGAGTCCTTTCACATTCCCGGCCGCGGTTGCCGCCGCGCTACCCGAGAGCGGCGGCAGCAGCGCGATTGTGATTGACAACGTAAGCGCCGCTGGGCAGGCCTCCAGCATTTACTTCTCCATTCTACGGAATTCGACGGCTGCCCACCGTTGTGGCGCAACGACTGGCGTTGGTTGCGCTGTGAAAGCAACGCAATCGGGGTTAAACTGAAACGCATATGCGCGAACAAGACAGTCACAATTCGAGAGATGCGGCTGCTGAAAAACCAAGCGAGAAGAGGAAGAAGCGCTACCAAAAACCTGCATTTCTGCATGAGCGGGTGTTCGAGACCAGGGCCTTGTCGTGCGGTAAAATCAACGACACGCAGGCCTCGTGCCGGCACAATCAAAAGAGCTCCTAGTTCACGCGGATGGGCGGAGTTTCACATTTGGCTTCTCTCTTGGAGTATAGCGTTTCGCGGCCGCATCACGACGGTGCGCGCGTGAGGGGGCGCTCGAACCCCCCCGTCCATGCCACGCTTGAAATCGCGCATGCCGTGAAATGCGAACTGGCGGAGAAGACGCTGCGACTGTTCGGCAGCTTGCGTTTGCGAGTAATCGGGTTCAGCATGCTTCCTTCCGTGTGGCCAGGCGATCTCCTATTGATTCGCCGGCAGCAGATGGAGCAAATCTATCCGGGCGACATCGTGCTTTTCGCTCGCCATGGCAGGCTTATCGCGCACCGCGTCGTGTTCAAGACAAATGATCCGGAAGCTCCGAGCTTAATCACCCGAGGCGACGCGCTCCCGTCACAGGATTCCCCCATCAGCCCTGCTCAGCTGCTCGGAAAGGTGTCTGGCATCCTTCGCGGCGTGGAGTGGGTCCAGCCTCCCAGGCAGCTCAGTTTCGGTGCGCGAACGGTGGCAATGCTGGTTTCTCGCTCTGGACGGGCCACCGCAATTCTCTCGCGTCTCCGCGCGAGTCGGCGTCGTCCTTGCGAGCGTGAGGCCCTGTGTCAGAGCTGACGACTACGCTTGACCGTGACATCGTCATCGAAATCGGCGACGTTCCCGTACGCGTGCGAACGGGCGACTCAGCCTTCTTGCATCTGCTGGAAAAGCGCTACACAGGTTTCGTTAAGCACAGAGGTCACGCGGAGTTCGAGTTTGATGTGGATTTGACTCCCCCGGGTGAAGTCGGGGCAGACGACGATGTGCGCGTGCTTCAGCGATCAGGGCGATGGGCCCTGACACGTGGTGACTTTCACGCCGAGTGGGATTCGGCTTCCAAAAGTGGCAATATTCGGCAATCCGCTAACCCTTACTCCATCGACTCGATACTGCGCATCGTACACACTCTGGTTCTCTCGAAGCAAGGAGGCTTCCTCGTGCACGCGGCTAGCGCGGTGCGCAACGGAAAAGCGTTCCT
>WNFC01002110.1_pt1 | contig 31394 bp, 33 predicted proteins | sample 5400541 | NCBI WGS metagenome assembly WNFC01 (sample SAMN13153342, study PRJNA577476) | soil metagenome | isolation source: 120 cm saprolite under Douglas fir tree site 2 hole 2 replicate 1 | place: USA:California | collected 2015-04-18
CCACCCTCATCATGATGGGTGGCGACCTGCGCATGTTCCTCGACACCCACGCCTTCATCGTCATTTTCGGCGGGTCGTTCGCCGCCACGCTGATCCGCTTCCCGCTCGCCTCGATCTTCCACGGCCTGCCGCTCGGCGCCAAGTTCGCCTTCACCCTGCGGCGCACGACCCAGCGCGACCTGGTCGAGGAGATTGCGGCGCTGGCCGACGTCGCCCGCAAGCAGGGCCCGATCGGGCTCGAGAAGATCGAGATCGAGGATGCGTTTCTCGCCAAGGGCATCCGCTTCGTCGCCGACGGCTATGACGTCGATTTCATCCGCGACAATCTCGAGCGCGACCGCGACATCTTCCTCACCCACCTCGACGAGGGCCAGAAGATCTACCGCGCGGTGGGCGACTGCGCGCCCGCCTTCGGCATGATCGGCACGCTCATCGGCATGGTGCAGATGTTCGCCAACATGACCGATCCCTCCAAGCTCGGCCCCTATATGGCGGTGGCGCTGCTCGCGACGTTCTACGGCGCCGCGGTCGCGAACCTGGTCTGCCTGCCGCTCGCCGACAAGCTGCATCTCAAGCTCGTCGACGAGGAGATCAATCGCACCCTCATCATCGACGGCGTGCTGATGATCCGCGACTCCAAGAGCCCGACGCTGGTGCGCGAGATGCTCCTCGCCTACCTGCCGGAGAGGCATCGTCTCGAGGAGGAGGCGGAGGCGGTGCCCGCCTAGGAGCGGCGCGGTCCCGAGCGGCCAATGGCGAGGCGCAAGGAAGCAGGGCACGGCGGCGGTCACGGCTGGTTCGTGACGTTCGCCGATCTGATGGGGCTGCTGGTTGCGTTCTTCGTGATGCTGGTCGCCTTCTCCAACCAGGACCAGCAGAAGCTGCAGATCGTCGCCGGCTCCATGCGCGATGCCTTCGGCGTGCAGCAGAACGTGCGCTATTCCGGCATCATCGAGGTGCCCGGCCTGCCCACGCGGCCCAAGCTCAAGAATGCCGCCCACATCCCGCCGGAGGAAGCCTCCGCCAACCCGACGCCCGACGAGCACGAACGCAACCGCGCCGACGGCGCGCGCTTCAAGGAGGACCGCGCCTTCGCGCTCGCCGCCGCGTCGCTGCGCCAGGCGCTGCAGGACATGCCCGAGCTCACCGAGATCTCGAAGCACATCATGATCGAGGAGAGCAAAGAGGGTCTCAACATCGAGATCGTCGACCAGGACGGCCGCTCGATGTTTCCCGAAGGCTCGAAGGAGCCTTACGAGCGCACGCGCCGGCTGATCGAAAAGATCGCCGCGCCGCTCAAGGGCACGCCGTACCGCCTCTCGATCAGCGGCCACACCGCCGCCTCGAAGACTCCGGCGCGCCCCGGTTATGGCGCGTGGGAGCTTTCCGCCGACCGCGCCAACGCGGTGCGGCGCCTCCTCGAGGAGCAGGGCGTGCCGCTCAGCCACTTCCTCCAGGTCATCGGCAAGGCCGACACCCAGCCGCTGTTTCCCGACGATCCCTACATCGCCGCCAATCGCCGCGTGACCATCACGCTGATGCGCGAAGAGCCGCCGATCCCGATGGATTTCAAGCCGTAGCCAGCGCATGTCCCGGCGAAAGCCTGCCCCCGGACTTGATCCGGGGGTGGACACCGGTTCGCCGGCAAGGACATGCGCCAACGTCTAATCGCGCGTGCAACACGCCGGCGACTGTCCGCCGGCGCGCGCCTCCTGCACCGGCGGACATGGCACCGAGCCGTAGGAACAGAACACGCAGCAGTCTCCCGCTTTCGGCTTGAGGCGGGTGCCGCATCCCTTGCACTCATAGAAGAACTGGCAGGCATCGGTCGGCATGGTTTCCATGCTCGCGGTCCCGCAGCCCGGGCAGGTGATGATGCTCTGGACGATCATCCGCGTCCCCGAACGCTTCGGCGGCGCCGGTAGAGCGCAAGGCCGATCAGGCCGAGGCACGCGATCAGCGCCGGAATGAGCACATAGTCGGCCTTGGCGAGCCAGGCCGTCAGCCCGACCGCGCCGAAGACGGCGGCGAGGAGCGGCGTTGCGCAGCAGATCGCGGCGAGCGCGGCGCCGACGACACCGGTCGCGAGGAGGGCGCGCTCACGCATGGGCGATCTGTCCGGCGGCTCGGTGTTCGTGGCATGCCGTTTCCGTCTTCGTCATGGCGGGCAGAATGCATCGCGCATCAAGGGCCGACGCAAGGACCTTGCGATCACGATCATGCGATGCCCGCTGGCCGGGCTGGCCGGGCTCGGTCGGGTATCGACGGGCATGGTCGACGCCCGCTTTCGGCGCGGCTTGGGCCTTCGGCGGAAGCTCTTATAGGGCTCTAGGAAATGAGGGAATTCTACCTATAGCCGGATTTGTGTAGCTTCAATCATCGCGGGCACGTCCAATCAAGGGAACCCTTAAGATGAGTGCAGAACGCGCCGTTCAGTCGATCGAGACGTCCAATCCGCCGTATCGCCGCGCGGCGATGAAGCCACGCCGGGGAGACCCGAACGATATGGAGATCGGCACGCGCGTGCGCACGCTGCGTCTGCAGCGCGGCTGGTCGCAGACCGAGCTCGGCAAGGCGCTCAACGTCACGTTCCAGCAGATTCAGAAATACGAGAAGGGCACGAACCGCATCTCGGCGGGCCGGCTGCAGCGCATTTCCGAAGTGCTCAACGTGCCCGTGACGTTCTTCTATTCCGGCCTCCAAGGCTCGCGCGACGAGCAGCGTTCGTCCGACATCGATTTCCGCTTCCTGCAGACCGACGGCGCGCTGCGTCTCGTGCGCGCCTATTCCCGCATCAAGCAGCCGAAGGTGCGGCTGCAGCTCCTGCGCCTTGCGGAGACCGTCGCCGGCGACTGAGCCGCGGGCCGGGCGCCTCGCTCCCTTCCCCGCTTGCGGGGGGAGGGCGGGGAGGGGGCTGCTACGCAATAAGTGGGGCGACGCGCCTTCTCTCCGGCTCTCTCCGGCTCTCTCCGCAAGCGGGGAAAACGTCCGGTAACGCGGTTCAGGCGCGCTTTGATTGCCTGCGATTCATCCCTTCCGAGCCTTTTCCACATGCTGCTGCGCGAAAAACGCATGGCTGGGCGGCGCCTGCCGCCGGGGCCCCTGACGCGTTGGCCTTGGCGGTGATATAAGCGCGACCCCAGTTGATGCTGCATTGCAGCATACGGTCGAACCCATGGCCAACAGCATTGCGGCTCCCCAGGGGAGCGATCTTTCCGTCCCGCACGCCGCCATCCCGCAGTCCGGATCCCGCCTGCTGGCGCTGACCGTCGGCAGCATCGGCGTCGTCTACGGCGATATCGGCACCAGCCCGCTCTACGCGTTCCGCGAGGCGGTCAACGCCGCCACTGTCGGCGGCGCGCCGACGCGCGCGGCCGTGCTGGGCGTGCTTTCGCTGATCCTGTGGTCGCTCATCATCATCGTGACGCTCAAATACGTCGTCGTTCTCCTGCGCGCCGACAACAATGGGGAAGGCGGCACGCTCACCTTGATGGCGCTCGCCCAGCGCGCGATGCACTCGAACTGGGTGGTGCTGCTCGGCATCATCGGCGCGGCGCTTTTTTTCGGCGATGCGCTCATCACGCCGGCGATCTCGGTGCTCTCCGCGATCGAAGGCTTGAACATCGCAACGCCGGCTTTCGATCCTTACGTGGTGCCGCTGACGCTGGTGATCCTGGTCGCGCTCTTTTCGGTCCAGTCGCACGGCACCGCGAGCGTCGCCACCTTCTTCGGCCCGGTGATGTGCGTGTGGTTCGTCGCTATCGCGGCGTCGGGCATCTATCACGTCGCGGCCGATCCGCACGTCCTGCTCGCCTTCAATCCCGCCTACGGCATCTCGTTCCTGGCGAGCCACGGCGTCATCGGCCTGTTCACCCTCGGCGCGGTGTTTCTCGCCGTGACCGGGGCGGAGGCGCTCTATGCCGATCTCGGCCATTTCGGCAAACGGCCGATCCAGCTCGCCTGGCTCTGCCTCGTGCTGCCCGCGCTCGCCGTGAACTATCTCGGCCAGGGCGCGCTCGTCCTCGCCGATGCCGGGGCGCTCAAGAATCCGTTCTTCCTGCTCTACCCGGACTGGGCGCTGCTGCCGATGGTGGCGCTGGCCACGGCCGCGACCGTGATCGCCAGCCAGGCGGTGATCACGGGTGCCTACTCGCTCACCCGCCAGGCGATCCAGCTCGGGCTGCTGCCGCGCCTGGAAATCCGCCACACCTCGGAGAGCCAGGAGGGCCAGATCTACATGCCGCGGGTCAACGCGGTGCTGCTCATCGGCGTGCTGCTGCTGGTCGGTCTCTTCCGCTCGTCGAGCGCGCTCGCCTCGGCCTACGGCATTGCCGTGACCGGCACCATGGTGGTCACCGCGATGATGGCCTTCGTGGTGATCTGGAAAGTGTGGCACTGGTCGCCGCTCGCGGCGGCGGCGCTCATCGTGCCGTTCGTCCTCGTCGACACCACCTTCCTCGCCGCCAATCTTCTGAAGATCGTCGAGGGTGGCTGGGTCCCGCTCGCCTTCGGCGGCGTCATGCTCGTGGTGATGTACACCTGGCGGCGCGGCACCCGGCTCCTGTACGAGAAGACGCGGCGGCTCGAAACGCCGCTCGATTCCCTCGTCGCCATGCTGCAGAAGCGGCCGCCCCTGCAGGTGCCGGGCACCGCGGTTTTTCTCACCAGCGACCCGACGAGCGCGCCGACCGCGCTGCTGCACAGCCTCAAGCATTACAAGGTGCTGCACCAGAAGAACGTCATCCTGAGCGTGAAGATCTCGCATACGCCGCGCGTGCCCGACGAGGAGCGCGTTCGCATCGAGCCGGTCGGATGGACTTTCAGCCGCATCATCATACGCGTCGGCTACATGGAGACGCCGAACGTGCCGCGAGCGCTCGCCATCGCGCGCAAGCTCGGCTGGCAATCCGACATCATGTCGACCTCGTTCTTCCTGTCGCGCCGCGCGCTCAAGCCGGCGGCGCGGTCGGGCATGCCGCAGTGGCAGGACCGGCTGTTCATCGCGCTCGCCCGCACCGCGAACGACGCCACCAGCTACTTCCAGATCCCGACCGGCCGCGTGGTGGAAGTCGGAACGCAGGTCACCATCTGACGCACGATCGACGGATTGCCCTGTCGGGACAATCCCTTGGGTTGTCCGCGGCGGAGCGGCCCGGCAGGCCCTCTTGATTCCTGGCGCGGATCGCTCACGTTGGGGGAGGGCGGGGAGCGAATGGAGGCTGCCGATGTACGGTCTGTTCGGTCGCGGCGAGGTGCTCGACCTGACGCCGCAAGAAGTCGAGCAAGGCCTCAAGGCCGGCGAGATGCTGCTCATCGACGTGCGCGAGCCGAACGAGACGGCGGTCGAGCGCATCCCGGGCGCCGTGCTGGCCCCGCTCTCCACCTTCGATCCGGACGACCTGCCCGACCCGGAAGGGCGCACGGTGGTTTTTTCGTGCGGCTCCGGCATGCGGTCGATCAAGGCGATCGAAATCGCGCAGGCGGCAGGGCGCCAGTTCAACGCCCATCTCGCCGGTGGGCTCAAGGCGTGGAAAGCCGCCGGGCTGCCGACCGAATCCTGACGCAATTTTGCCGGAGCACGCTATGGTGCGGCGCGCTTCCGATCAGGCGGGCGCGGCAGAGGAGACGACGATGCAAAAGATCCTGCTCATCCTTGTGACGCTCCTTCTGGCGCTCGTAGCTGACGCACGTCCGAGCGCCGCGCGGCCCTGGTATCCGTGGTGCGCGCAATTCGCCGATCGTAGCGGTATCACGAGCTGCCGGTTCATGACCTTCGAGCAATGCCGCGCGACGGTGAGCGGGATCGGCGGCGGGTGCATGCAGAATTGGTATCCCCCGCCCGGCGAGCCGCGCTATGAGCGGCGGCGGCGGCATCGCTACTATTGAGGCTCTGCCTCATACGATGGCGTTTCCCCGACATGCGATTCTCGCGGCCGCCCTCGGCCTCGCGCTCGTCGCGTCTTCGCACGCGTCAGCCCAGAAGCGCAGCGTCAATTTCTACAACTGGTCGGACTATATCGACCCGACGGTGACCGGCGCGTTCACCCGGGAGACCGGCATCGACGTGCGCTACGACACCTTCGACGCCAACGAGACGCTCGAGACCAAGCTGCTCGCCGGCAAATCCGGCTACGACGTGGTCGTCCCGACCGGCTATTTCCTCCAGCGCCAGATCACGGCCGGCGTTTTCCAGAAGCTCGACAAGACGAAGCTTCCCAACCTCGTCAATGTGTGGCCGGCAATTGCCAGGCGGCTCGCGGTCTACGATGCCGGCAACGAATACGCCGTCAATTACATGTGGGGCACGACCGGCATCGGGTACAACGCGGCGAAGGCGCGCGAGATTCTGGGCGCGGACGGCAAGATCGACAGCTGGGACATGGTGTTCAAGCCCGAGAACCTCGCGAAGTTCAAGGGCTGCGGCATCCAGATGCTCGACTCGACCGACGACATCGTGCCGGCGGCGCTGCACTATCTCGGCCTCGATCCCAACTCGACCGAAGCGAAGGATCTCGATCAGGCCGCGGAGCTGATCGGAAAGATCCGGCCCTTCGTGCGCAAATTCCATTCCTCCGAATATCTCAACGCGCTCGCGAGCGGCGAGATCTGCTTCGTGGTCGGCTGGTCGGGCGACGTCAAGCAGGCGCAGAAGCGCGCGGCGGAAGCGAAGAACGGCGTCGAGGTCCGCTATGCGATCCCGCGCGAAGGCGCGCAGATGTTTTTCGACAATCTCTCCATCCCGAAGGATGCAAAAAACGTCGACGAGGCGCACGCGCTCATCGATTACCTGCTGCGGCCGGAGGTGGCGGCGAAGAACAGCAACTTCATCCACTACGCCAACGGCAATCTCGCGAGCCAGAAGCTGTTGGACAAACCGGTGATCGACGATCGCACCGTCTATCCGGACGAGGCCGCGATGGCGCGGCTCTACACGGTCTCGGCGCGCGACTTGAAGACGCAGCGCGTGCTCAACCGCCTGTGGACCAAGATCAAGACGGGAAGGTAATTTCCGTCATTGCAAGGAGCGCGTAGCCGTAGGGTGGGCAAAGGCGGCCGGGGCATAGAGTTATGCATTGCGATTGCTCCGCCGTGCCCACGCGGTGATGCAAATCTGCGTGGGCACGGCGCTTCGCGCCTTTGCCCACCCTACGAGTCAGCGTCGGCTCAATCCCTCCATCGCCGGTGCAGCCACAGCCACTGCTGGGGGTGCTCGCGCACCCAGCCCTCGACCACGGTGGTGATCGCCTGCATGGTGCCCTGCACGTCGATCCTGCCTTCGGCGTCGCGCACCGGCGGGATTTCCTCGGTGATCTCGCCGCGAAAGCTGCCGTCGGGCACGCGGATGATGCGGGTGCCGTGGATCGGGCATTCGACGTGGCGCGCGAGGTTCGCGATCAGCGGATTGGCGCGGCAGCGGCGGCCGAAGAAGGTGACTTCCACGCCTTTGACGTAGTGCTGGTCGACCAGCATGGCGACGTGGCGATTGGCCTCGAGCGCGCGCGCCAGCTTGAACGGCGCGATGGCGTCGGTCGGCACCAGCGTGCCCATGCTGTCCTTGCGCAGCGCGATCACCGCGTCGGCGATCGAGCCGACATTGGGGCGGCGATAGAGCACCAGCGCGTCGAGGCCGAACGCGGCCGCCATGATGGCGGGCAGCTCCCAGTTGGCGAGATGGGCGGCAAAGACGAGCGCCGGCTTGCCGTCGTCGCGCACGCGGTCGAAACGCGCGGCGTTCGCCCGGTCGAACTTGAGATAGGGCAGGTTGTTGGGATCGCCGATGGTGAGGCGGTCGAGATGGGCGAACTCGGCGACCACGCGGCCGAGATTGTCCCACACGCCGATGAGGATCTGCTCGACCTCGGCCGGCGATTTTTCAGGAAAGGCGGCCGCCAGATTGGCGCGGCCGATCCTGTGCTCCGGCAGCCACGGGCCGACCGTGCGCAGGAAGGCGGCGAACAGGTTGCTCGTGCGGATGCGGTCGAAATGGCGGACGGCCCGCAGCAGCAGCGCCACGAGCATGCCGGCCGCGGAATCGAACGCGAACTTCGCGCCCCGCCCCAGACGTCGCAACGCGGCTTTCATCGGCGCGAACGCTCCGATCAGAGCGCATGTTCCGGCGAAGTGGACACCGGTTCGCCGATAAGAACATGCGCCATGCTAAAAATTCACGATGATCTTGCCGAAGACCTGGCGGCTCTCGAGCCGCGCGAGCCCACGCTCGAACTCGGCGAGCGGCACCTCCATGTCGATCACCGGCGTGAGCCCGCCCGCCATCTTGGCGAGGCTGTCGCGGATGTTTCGCATCGAGGCGCCGAAGGAGCCGAAAATCTTGTACTGCTGCTGGAAGAGCTGCATCAGGTTGAACGTGACCGTGGGACCCGAGGTCGCGCCGCAGGTCACCAGGCGGCCGCCGCGCTTGAGCACGAGCAGCGAGCCCGGAAAGGTCTCGGCGCCGGTGTGCTCGAACACCACGTCGACGCCCTTCTTCGCGGTGAGCTTTCGCGTCACGCCCTCGAAGCGGTCGGTGCGATAGTTGATGACGTGGTCGGCGCCGAGCGCCTTCGCCTTCTCGATCTTGGCGTCGTCGCCGACGGTGGTGATCACGGTACAGCCGATCGCCTTTGCCATCTTGATCGCGGCGCTGCCGATGCCCGAGCCGCCCGCTTGCACCAGGATGGTTTCTCCGGGCTGGAGCTTGGCGTTGTCGAACAGCATGTGCTCGACGGTCGCGAACGCGATCGGCGCGCAGGCGGCGTCGCGCATCGCGACGCCCGCCGGCACCGGGATCACGAGGCGCGCCTCGCAGTTGATGAGATCGCGCGCAAATCCGTCGACATGGAAACCAAGGATGCCCTGCACGTTCTCGCAGAGATTATCGCGGCCCTCGCGGCAGGCCTTGCAGGCGCCGCAGGTGAGCGCGCCGTACATCACCACCGGATCGCCCGGCTTGAACGCGGTCACGCCGGCGCCAACCGCGGCGATCTCGCCCGCCGCCTCGACGCCGACCACCACCGGGAGCTTGCGCTTGGCGAACGCCATGCCGCGCCAGCCCCACAGGTCGAGGTGGTTGAGCCCGACCGCCTTGACGCGCACCTGCACCTGGCCCGCCTCCGGCGGCGGCGGCGGCGGCGCATCGACAAGCTCGATCTTGCGGTCGGCAACGAGGGTGAGCGCACGCATCTTGGGGCTGGAGGCGATGATGAGAGGGATTCAGCGATGGATGCCTAATGCCGCGGAAAGCCCGCCGTCAACCGGCAAGACCGCGCCGGTCACATAGGCGGATTGCGGCGAAAGCAGGAAGGCGACGACGTTGCCGACGTCCTCCGGCGTCGCGAAGCGCCGCGCGGGAATCTGCCCCTCCATCTGCTCGCGGAACTTGGCGTAGGGCTCCATCATGGCGGTGTCGATGAAGCCGGGCGCGACATAGTTGACGGTGACACCCGTGCGCGCCACTTCGATCGCGAGCGTGCGCATGTAGCCGAGCAGGGCGGCCTTCGAGGCCGCATAGGCGGCGTTGCCCTGGTTGGCCTGCAGCGCGGTCACCGAGCCGATCACCGCGATGCGGCCGTAGCGCGCGCGCATCATCGGACGCGTGAGCAGGTTCACGAAGCGGGTGAACGACCAGAAATTCACCTGCATGGCGGCCTCCGCCTTCGTCTGGTCCATCATCACCGCGAGGCTGTCGTAGCTCTGGCCGGCATTGTGCACGAAGCCGGAGTACGGCGGCTCGGCGGCAAGCGCCTTGGCGAATTTCTCCACCGCCTCCTTGTCGGAGAGGTCGAGCGCGTGCGCGGCGAAGGTCTGCTTCGGGTAGGCGGCCGCGAGTTCCTTCACCAGGGCGTCGGCCTCGCTCGACGCCGAACGGTAGGTGAAGGTCACACCCTGTCCGGCCGCCGCGAGCACGCGCACGATGGCGGAACCGAGGCCGCGGCCGCCGCCGGTGACGAAGGCACGCTGCGGGGCCGCGTCGGCCATCAGGCCGGCTCCCGCGCCAGCACGAGGGAGACGTTCTGCCCGCCGAAGCCGAACGAGTTCGAGATGGCGCGTTCCATGCGCGCGTCGCGCGCCTTGTTCGGCACCACGTCGAGCGTGATCGCAGGATCGGGGACGTTGTAGTTGATCGTCGGCGGGATGCGCTGATGCTCCAGCGTCAGGAGCGTCACCACCGCCTCCACGGCGCCGGCGGCGGAGAGCGTGTGGCCGATCATCGACTTGTTCGACGAGATCGGGATCCGCTTGGCATGCTCGCCGAACACCGTGCTCACGCACTGGCACTCCATCTTGTCGTTCTCCGGCGTGCCGGTGCCGTGCGCGTTGATGTAGTCGATGGCCTCCGGCTTGAGGCCGGCGTCGTCGAGCGCGTTGCGCATGCAGCCGACGATCGGCTTGCCGTCGGGGCTCGAGCGCGTGCGGTGAAAGCTGTCGGCGAGCTCGCCGCAGCCGGCGAGCACGCCGAGGATTTTCGCGCCGCGCGCCTTCGCGCCGGCGTAGCTTTCGAGCACCACCGCGCCGGCGCCCTCCGCCATCACGAAGCCGTCGCGGTTCTTGGAGAACGGCTTTGCCGCGCCCTGCGGCGGCTCGTTGGAGATGGAGAGCGCAGAAAGGAGCGAGAAGCGGATCAGGCTCTCCACGTTGACCGAGCCGTCGGTCGCGACGCACAGCGCCGCGTCGGTCTCGCCGCGGCGGATCGCCTCGAGGCCGAGCTGGATCGCGCTCGCGCCCGACGCGCAGGCGGTGGAAAGCGAGATCGGCGCGCCCTCGGTGCCGAACTTCTGCGCCAGCCCGTCGGCGACGGAGGCGAACATGAAACGATCGTGGTAATGGCCGAACTTGCCGGTCGCGGCGGCGCGGATCAGGTCGGTGTAGGTGACCGCGTCGTTCGCGCCCGAGGCTTTTGCCAGCTCCTGGCGCTGCGGCCATTCGACCTCGACCGGCGCCACCGCCAGAAACAGGGGGCCGGGGAAATGGCCGGCGCTGCCGATGCCCGCTTCGGCCACCGCCTCCTCCGCCGCCATGTCGGCGAGCTTGCCGGCGAGCGCCGGCGAGCTCATGGGCTGGATGTCGACGAAGTCGACAGTACCGGCGATCCTGGTCTTGAGGCCTTCGGTGGAGAAACGTTTGATGGCGCTGATGCCGGACTGGCCCGCGACGAGCTTTCGCCAGTTGTCGTCCTTGCCGGCGCCGAGCGAAGTGACGACGCCCATGCCGGTCACCACGACCACCGGCCGGCCCGCCTTGTCGCGATCGCTTGCCATGACGGCCTCCGTTCTTCCCGTGTGTCTCAGTGTACTGATTCGACGAGCGCGAGGCCTTCGCCGCGCCAATGGCCGACGCCCGTCACCACCGCGTGGGTGAGCGTCCCGTCCATTGGCCGCTCGAAGGCGGCGCCGCCGCATGGCGGAAACAGCTTACCGCGGTTCACCGCAAGCGCGCCAAGCGCAATGTTCATGACCATGTGCGGCTCCATGCCGTGGCCGATCAGGGTTCCGGTACCCCGCACCGGCAGCGCGGCATGGCGGCCGAGGAATTCCTGTTCTTCCGCGGTCGCCGGCGCGGCGCCGGTCGCGCCCGAGATGACGGCGCTGCTCGCGGCCGGAACGGCACCCGCGACCTTGTCCCACAATTTGCCGAGCGCGCCGGCGATGGCGCCCGGCGCGCGCTTGGCGTAGCCGCTCGCGACCGCCGAGAGGCGCGCGATCGGAGTCGCCTTGCGGGCTTCCGCGTGCGCCCGGCTTTCCAGCACCAGGAAGGCGCCGAGCGAGCCGAGCGCGAATCCGGGGTTTGCCTTGCGCTCCCACACGGGGCGGAATTCGCCCTTGAGGCAGTAGCCGCCGAAGTCGAACAGCATCAACAGGTCGGAGCGCTCGCTGTTGTAGGAGCCGCCCACGAGGGCGATGTCGCTCTGTCCCGCCGCGATGCGCGCGAGCGCGATGCGCGCCGCGTCGACGCCGGAGGATTCCTCGCCCATGAAGGTGCGCGAGGAGCCGGTCACGCCGTGCACGATCGAGATGTTGCCGGCGAGCAGGTTGGAGAGCTGGGCGAGAAAGAGCGTGGGCCGCAGGTCGTTCATCAGCCGTTCGTTGAGGAAGAGGTCGGGCTGCGCCGCCTTGGGCAGCGCGGTGAGGATCGCGGCGTCGACCTTCTCGTCGCGCTCGCCGCCGCCCGCGGCGACGATCATGTCCATGCGCCCCAGAAGCTCGGCGTTGCCCTTGGCTCCCGCACTATCGAGCGCGAGGCCCGCCGCATAGGTGCCGATGCGCTGCCACGGCTCCATCTGCCGCTGGTCGCCCTTCTTCGGAATCTGCTTGTCGAAGTCGATCGCGGCGAGCGGATGGACCATGTAGGGCGCGAATCTCTGCGCGTCGATCACGGGCTTCGCGGCGTTCAGGCCGGACCAGTGCGCGTCCAGCCCTTCACCGAGGCACGACACGATGCCGATGCCGGTGATCCAGGTTTCGCGCCGCGTCTCAGCCATGCGCGATGCACTCCATGGGGAACCCGATCCGCCCCGCCATCTCCTCCATGTTGGCGCGCAGCCTCGGATCGGGGAACGGCATGGTGCGCAGGGTGAGCTCGGCGCTGCAGGTCGCCTTGCCGGCGACCGTCACCGAGGCCTTGGTGACCGCGAAGCCGGAGCCTTCATGCATCAGCGTCGCGGTGATCGCGAGGAGCTGGCCCGGGATGACGAACGAGCGCAGCTTCGCTTCCTTGACGGCGGCGAGAAACGGCATCCGCTCGAATTTTGTCGCGGCGATGACCAGCCAGCCCGAGGTCTGCGCCATCGCCTCGATGAGCAGCACGCCCGGCATCAGCGGATGGCCGGGGAAGTGGCCCTCGAAGATCGTGCTTTCCTGCGGGACCTGGGCGTCGACCTTGATCGTCCGGCCGCCGAGGTCGAGGTCGACGATGCGGTCGATCAGCTGGAAATACTCAATCCGCATTGTTTGAGGGCGTCAGGCCCCCTTGGCGGCGACGAGACCGTCGATGCGGGAGCACAGGTTCTGCAGCACGAAGTACTGCTCGGTCGTGGCCTTGCCGTCGTTGACTTCCTGCGTCCACTGCTCGAGCGGGAGCTTGATGCCGAACGCCTTGTCGATCGCGAAGGCGATGTCGAGGAAATCGAGGCTGTCGATGCCGAGATCGTCGATCGCGTGACTCTCCGGCTTGATCTTCTCGCGCGGAATATCGCACGTCTCGGCGATGATATTGGCGACCGTGTCGAAGGTTGAAGACATCATCAGCTCTCTGAAAAATCTTTAGGATTGGCGGGGCGCGCGGTGCCGCGCCCGGTTCCCCCGTCGGACCTGGGCAGGCCGTTGATCCGTGGTACAGCGTGGCTGTCCGTATAGCCAACTGACGGTGGGAGCGCAATGCCGGGCTGTGGCCCGGCCGTGGCCGGCCCATGTTAAGGTGACCGGGACCCAAGCCGTTGGGCCAGCGGACGAATTTTCAGGCGGGGAGGACAACATGCGTCATCGGATCGTCATCGCGGCGCTCGCCGTCGCGGCCTTGAGCGCGCCGGCGTCGGCGCAGGGCGTGCGCACGGAGCGCAACGTGTCGATGCAGCTCGCGAGCGCCATCATGACCGGCGCCATGGAGCAGTGCATCAAGGACGGCCACGCGGTCTCGGTCGCGGTGGTCGACCGCGCCGGTCACATGGTGGCGTTCCTGCGCGGCGACGGAACGGCGCCGCACACCGCCGAGCTCGCCCGCCGCAAGGCCTACACGGCGCGCACCTTCCGCCGCTCCTCGGCCGAGTGGGCGCAGCGCACCGCCGAGGGCGGGCTTGTGGGCCAGCGCATGCTCGCCGACGTCATCCCGCTCGGCGGCGGCCTGCCGATCATGGTCGGCAACGAGACCATCGGCGCCGTCGGCGTGAGCGGCGCGCCCGGTCAGGACAAGGACGAGGCCTGCGCGCGCGCGGGGCTCGCGAAGGTGGCGGATCAGCTGAAGTAGGGTGGGGGATGCGCACGGCGCCCGCGCCCCCTCTCCCCGCGTGCGGGGAGAGGGGGCGTGTCCACGAGTCTGAGCGCCTAGCTGAATCTCATGGGACCGCGTCCGGCTTGGGCGCAAGCCTTGGCTTCTTAAAAAACTCGCGGTGCGGGTCGAAGTCCTTGCGCTCTCTCGATGGTCCGTCGTATGCGCTGGCGAAACCCGTCAGCGGAACCGCGACGTTGATCCTTTCGCCGGAGAGCTCGACCGCCTGGACCATCAACAGCTGACCGTTCTTGAGTTGGCTGATCAGGTCGGGCGTGGCTGCAAAGTCCGTCATGCATCCACTGGGAGAGCACGTGACGGACGATGTGCTCAACGTCGCCTGCTGATCAACGGTGATGCGTGCCCCGTGCTGCGGCTGCAGCGGGCCTGGAAGAAGAACCTTCAGGATTTTATGGGGGCGGGCAGCCCACTCCATCAATACTGCTGAGAGGGTCCATGTCGCATCACGGCGCAGCAATATGCCGGTGAAGCAAACTTCCTCACGAGGGGGGTGCCGGTCACTGCGACAGAATTTCGACCATTCGGAGTGAAAGAGCAGTGGCTCGTGTGGGTTTTGTGCGCTGGCAAGCGAGAATTGCGCAAAGATGAGGGCCGTCACGATCGTGGCCAGCACGCGAAGGTGCAGCGTCATCCGAGCGATCATTGCCATCCCCCCAACTCGCTGGTGGTCCGCGAGCCCGCTACCAGGGCTAGTCTCGACAGCAATGCGGCGAGAGCGTGTCGCGGCGTTAGGGCGCGAGTCCGAAGCGGAGTGCGCCACTTCAATTCTGCGACTCGCGGTGACGCCCCCTCACCCCGACCCTCTCCCCGCACGCGGGGAGAGGGGGCGCGGGCGCCTGTGCGGGCTTCACTTCATCATCGCGGTGATCTTGTCGATGATCGGCTTGGGCGTGGCGTAGATCTTTTCGATGAGCCCGGCGAGGTACTCGCCGCTCTGCGGATCGAGGTCCAATCCGTTCTTCTTCGTCTCCGAGACGAATTCCGCGTCCTTCATCGTGGCCGCGAACGCGTTGCGCAGCATTTGCAGCCGGCCGGGCGCGAGCTCGGGCGGCGCCACGAAGGGCCGGCCGATGCCCTGGCCGGCGTACAGGAATTCGATCGCCTGCCGCTCCTCGGCGTTGCGCGCGAAGGCCGGGATGAACGGCACGTCCTTGAGATCGGGATGCGGCTCCGCGCCGCCCTGGAACAGGATCGCGATCTTCTTGTTCGTGATCCAGTCGGGATGGCGGATGCGCACGCTGTCGAGGCTCTCGCAGAAACCGTCGACCTCGCCGCGCTCCATCGCGAGGAAGACCTCCGACGACGAGCGGAAGCCGCCGACGATCTTGAAGCGCATGCCCAACAGCTCGCTCAGCACCTTCGGATAGGTGCGCGTGCCGGTGCCGGCGCCGGTGTCGGCGACGATGAGCTGTTTCGCGAACAGGTCCTGCGCGGTCTTCACGGCGGCGGTGTGGTAGGCGAAGCAGATGTTGGTCTCGCGCGCGGGCGTGCCGAGCCACGACAAGCGGCGCGGATCGAAGATCGCGCCGGTCGCGCCGGTGATCGGCCCGATCGCCGCATCGCGCGCGATGGCGGCGAAGACCGTGCCGTCCCTCGGCGCCACGTTGTAGACGTGGCTCGCCGCCACGTAGCTGCCGGCGCCCGGCATGTTCTGCGGCACCACGGTGGGCTTGCCCGGAAAGTGCCGGCCGATGTGGCGCACGATGGTGCGCGCCCACAGGTCGTAGTGACCGCCCGGGCCGAAGCCGATGATCAGCTGCACGGTCTTGGCAGTGAACGGCTCGGGCGTTTGCGCCGCCGCCGGAGCGCAGTTCAGCACGAGCGTCGTCGCAACCACGAGCGCGCGAGCGAAGATCAAATGATCCTCCGCCGGATCCAGGCGGTGACGACCTCGGTCACGATCACGATCGCGAACACCACCAGCAGCACCAGGCCCGCCTGGTCCCAGTAGAGGTTCGACATCGCCGCATCGAGCGCCATGCCGAGGCCGCCGCCGCCGACGAGGCCGAGCACGGCGGACTCGCGCACGTTGATATCCCAGCGAAAGATCGAGATGGCGAGGAACGCGGGCTTCACCTGCGGCCAGTAGCCCTTGATCAGGATCGCGAGCGGCGAGGCGCCGGCGGCGGTGAGCGCCTCGATCGGTCCCGGCCGCACGTCCTCGATCGCTTCCGAGAGGAATTTGCCGGTGAAGCCGATGGAATGCACCGCGATCGCCGCGGTGCCGGCGAGCGCGCCGGGTCCGAACACGGCGACGAAGAACAGCGCCCACACCATGGCGTGCACCGAGCGCGTCGCCACCAGGATGAAGCGGCCGATCGCGTTGAGCAGGAGCGACGACGTGATGTTGCGCGCCACCATCAGCGCGACGAGGCTCGCAATCGCGACCGCCACGATGGTGCCGAGCGTCGCGGTGTGCAGCGTCTCGATGAGCGCCCCGTGCACGACCTTGGGATACCACGCCCAGTCGATCGGCCACATGCGCGCAAAAAGGTCCGCGGTCTGCTGCGGCGCGTCGTAGAGGAATTCCGGGATGATCTCGATGGTCTGGAGCGACCACACGATCGCGAGGACCGCCACCACGTAGAACATCGAGCGCAGCGCGCGCTCGATCGGCGTGAAGCGCTGCCAGCGGCGCGGCGCTTCGGCCCGTGTCGTCGCCGCGGTCATTGAAACAGCCGCCGCATGGCGCCCGACACGATCTCGCCCGCCGTCACCGCGAGGATGATGGCGATCACGATGGTGAGCACGAAGTCGTAGTCGAAGCGCTGGAACGCGGTGAACAGCGTCGCGCCGATGCCGCCGCCGCCGACGAGGCCGACCAGCGCCGAATTTCGCAGGTTCGCGTCGAGCTGGTAGGACGAGAAGCCGATGAAGCGCGGCATCACCTGCGGCAGCACCCCCATGACGATGACGGAGAGGAACGGCGAGCCGGTCGCGCGCACCGCCTCCAGCTGCGTCATCGACATTTCCTCCACGGCTTCGGCCAGCAGCTTGGAGAGGAAGCCGAGCGAGGCGACGATGAGCGCCAGCATGCCGGCGAGCGCGCCGAAGCCGACCGCCTTGACGAACAGGATCGCGACGATCACCGCGTGGAACGAGCGAAACAGCGCGATCAGCGTGCGCGCCGTCCAGGCGAGCGGGGCAGGGGAGAGGTTGCGCGCGGCGCAAAGCCCGAGCGGCAGCGAGAGAAGAATGCCGCAGGCGGTCGCGATGATCGCGATCTGCAGGCTCTCGGTCATGCCCTGCGCGAGCAGCTCCATCTTGTCGGGCGCCACGTTGGGCGGAAACATGCGTCCGATGAAACGCGCGCCCTGGCCGAGCCCCGTCATGAAGCGCGCCCAGGTGATGTCGAGCGTCGAGGCCGCGTAGACGGCGTAGAGCGCAAGCCCGAGCAGCGCGATGCGCGCCGGCCAGTTGGCCGGGAAGGGGTTGCGGCGCGGCAAGGCGGTGTCGGTCATTCGAGCCAACCCTCGCCACCGTAGATCTGCATGAGGTGCTTGTCCTCGAGCGCGGCGGGCGGGCCGTCGAACACGATGTCGCCTTTCGACATGCCGACGATGCGGTCGGCGAAGCGGCGCGCGAGCTCCACATTGTGGATGTTGACGATCACCGGAATGTCGCGCTCGCCGGCGGTGCGCGCGATCAGCTCCATGATCTCGACCGACGTCTTCGGATCGAGCGAGGAGGTCGGCTCGTCGGCGAGGATGAGATCGGGCTCCTGCATGAGCGCGCGCGCGATGCCGACGCGCTGGCGCTGGCCGCCGGAGAGCTGGTCGGCGCGCTGGGTGGCGAAATCGGTCAGCCCCACCGCGTCGAGCAGGCGGAACGCGCGCTCGATGTCGGCTTGCGGAAAGCGCCGCAGCCAGGCGCGCCACACCGGAATATAGCCGAGCCGGCCGCACAGCACGTTCTCCATCACCGAGAGGCGTTCGACCAGGTTGTATTCCTGAAACACCATGCCGATGCGCCGGCGCGCGGCGCGCAGCTCCGCGCGGTTGAGCTTTGCGAGATCGCGGCCGAGGAAGAGGATTTCGCCCGCGGTCGGCTCGACCAGGCGATTGATGCAGCGGATGAGCGTCGATTTGCCCGCGCCCGACGGGCCGATGATCGCGGTCATGCCGCGCCCCGCGACGGTGAGCGAGACGTCCGCGAGCACCGCCTGGTCGGCGCGGTAGGCCTTGCGCAGATGGCGGATGGTGAGCGAGCGGTCGGTCGCCGGCGCGGCGGTCGTCGCGGAAAGCGGGGCGGACGCGTCCATGGTTATGGCCTGAGACCGGCCACAGGCAGTGCGGGCTCCCTCCCCCCTTGTGGGGGAGGGTTGGGGAGGGGGGTAGCAGCAAGGGAAAATGGTGCCGCCAACCGCCTCACTTCGACCCCCACCCCCAGCCCCTCCCCACAAGGGGGAGGGGAGCAGGCAGAGTCCGTGGCGCCGTTCTGCATCACGCTCACCGCAAATGCGCCCGCTCTACTGCTTCGGCGCCGGTTGCTGCTGCTGCTTCTTCGCGAGCTCGGCGGCCTCGCGCTTCGATTCCGTGTCGTAGGCCGCCTTGTTGTAGGGCGTGCCGGTCTTCTCCGCGACGTCGCGCACCACCGCCCAGGTCTCCTTGTAGGTGATCGGCAGGAAGCGGTCGTCGCCGTTGAACTCCTTCACCATCGGCGGCGGGAAACGGAACGCGAAGAAGCACGCCTTGATCTTCGCCGCGAGCTCCGGCTTGAGGTCGTGCGCATAGGCGAAGGACGAGGTCGGAAACACCGCGCTCTTGAAGAGGATGCGGAAATCGCCGCCCTTCACCGTGCCGCGCTCGACCATGCGGTCGAACACGTCGGAGGCGACCGGCGCCATGTCGTAGTCGCCCGACACGACACCGAGCGTCGACTTGTCATGGCCGCCCGACATCAGCGGCTTGTAGTCCTCCTCGGGCTTGAGCCCTTCCGGCGGAAACAGGACGCGCGGCGCGAGATTGCCCGAGTTCGACGACGGCGAGGTGTGGGCGACGTGCTTGCCCTTGAGGTCGGCGAGTTTTTGATAGGGGCTGTCCGCCCGCACGATCGCGAGCAGATGATAGCCGCGCACCTGCTGCTCGCGGCCCTTCGCGGCGAACGGAACGGCGCCGGCGAGGTTCACCGCAAATCCGGTCGGTCCGGTGGAAAAGCCCGCGACATGCAGGCGGCCCGAGCGCATCGCCTCGATCTCGGCCGCGTTCGACTGCACCGGATAGTAGACCACGCGCTTGCCCGTGCATTGCCCGAGATACTCGGTGAACGGCTTGAAGATGTTGGCGTAGACCGCCGGGTCCTCCACCGGCGTGTAGGCGAACACGATGGTCGAGGGATCCTTCCATTTCTTCGGATCGGTCGGCGCGTCGGCGACGAGATCGCCGTCGTCGTCGCAATAGAGCGTGTCGAGCTGGCCCCGGTGCTTGCAGTCGTCCGCGGCCGCCGCCGCGACGCTCGCGATGAGCACGCCGCACGCGGCGGCCATGACCCGGATCATCATCATCGCCTCCCCTGGGGCGCCATGAATGCATGCGCCGTTCGGGTCGAACGATACGCGGGGCGGTCACGCGGGGCAATGCGGCGGAAGTTCGTAGCTTGTAGCCCGGATGGAGGCGCGCAGCGCCGTAATCCGGGGCCGGCGGTGACCCCGCATTCCGCTTCGCTCCATGCGGGCTACGTCGCGGCGTTTACCGATTGCTGACCGGCACGTTGATGCGCACGCAATTGGTGCGGCCGGACAGCGCGCAATCCTGGTTCTTGCGCATCTCGGCGATGGTGGTGAACAGCCAGTAGCCGCACCAGATCAGGAGGGCGAGCACCAGCACCGCGGCGGCATTCGCCTTCATGCGGTCGCGATAGTCGTCGCGCTCCTCGCGCGGGCCCGCGTATTTGCCGACGTCCTCGACCGGCGACCAGGGGGGAACGGAAGACCGCGACGCGGATCGGCCGTGGCGCGGCGTGAAACGCAACACCCGCCCTCGCTCTTCGCTCTCGCGCGGCTCCTCGGATTTCATTGATTTGTTGGTCGACATTGCCGTTCCGCCGAGCGGGACTCACCATAGCACTGTTTGCGTCGGCGACGCGGTGATCAAAAACCACCCGAGGGAAAATCGCCCGCGCGCAAGGACGTGGTGCCCGGCCGCTCGCCGGTCGAGCACGGGCTTGCGGAAAAGCCCACGCTCTCGTCTGCCGGAGCGACAATGTCGGCCCCCGCGACCACACGCATTGCGCGCGGGCTATTTAGGTACCGCCGGTCCGATCCGCATAAAGATTGCATAAACATGAATCGGATAAATGGGTTAGTGACCCACATCTGCGGTGGCCTCTTGGTATGCCATCGCAACCATGAATTGTAGTGCGACATTCCTTCCTTGCAGTCACCGCGCGCCTGCGCCAAACTCGCGCAGGCTCGGCCCGGTTCGGAACGGAACCGGAGGGCCGGGAGAGAAAACACCGGCGCTCAGCCGGGTTGCCCAAGGACGCCTCGCGGGGGGCGAGGACATCGGGGACATGGATCAGCTCGCTGCTGCGGTCAATTTCACCGGCTACGATCTTGCGTCGTTCGTGCAGGTCGTCTCATTGATCGTGCTGCCGTTCGCGCACGAGGATCTCGCCATCGTGCTCGGCGCCTACATCGTGGTGAACGACCTCATGCCGGTCGGGCTCGTCGCCGCCAGCATCTACGGCGGCATGGTGGTGAGCGATTTCGCCCTTTACGGCATCGGCGCCGGGGCGCGCCATCTGCCCTGGCTGCGGCGGCACGCGGTCGACGGCCGCCTGCACGGCTTCGCCGACGTGCTCAAGCGCAACGTGTTCGCGCTCGTCGCGCTCTGCCGTTTCGTGCCCGGCGTGGTCTTCGTCGCCTTCGTGGCGTGCGGCTGGGCGCGCGTCTCGCTCGCGCGCTTCACCGTCGCGAGCCTCCTGGTCTCCGCGCTCTACCTGCCGGTGATGCTCTATCTCGTCATCGTGTTCGGCGACGCGCTCGACGACCACATCGGGTTCTGGACCTGGCCGATCCTGATGGCGGCGATCGTGCTGGCGGCGCTCGCGCGCGAGCGCATCCTGGCCTTCGGTGGCGCGCTCGCGGGCGCGGACAATCCATCCGGCGCGCCGCCGATCCGCGCGCCAAATCTCGCCGGGCTGCCGCCGCTTGAGGGATTGACGCGCAAGGTTGCCGTCGCGGAACGCGTTCCGCCGCTCGTCTTTTCCATTCCGCTCTTTCTGCACTGGATCATGCTCGGCCTGCGCTATCGCAGCTTCACCCTGCCGAGCGCCGCCAACCCCGCGATCCCGACCGGCGGAATGTGGGGCTATTCGAAGAGCGAGTGCCTCGCGCAGGTGCTCGTGCTGCGCCGCCGCGCCGATCCGTCGAGCCTCCCGGTCGATCATGCGCGCGCGCTGCGCCTCCTCGGCGAGGCCGGCCTCTCCTTTCCGGTGGTGGCGAAGCCCGATATCGGCGTGCAGGGATTCGGCGTGCGGCTGATCGCCGATGCGGCCGCGCTCCAGGCGTACCTCGAAAAATTTCCCGCCGGCGCCAAGCTGATGCTGCAGCGCTACGTGCCCCATGCGGGCGAAGCCGCGGTGCTCTACGCGCGCGCGCCGGGGGTCGAGCGCGGCCGCGTGCTCGCGCTCGCGCTCACTTATTTCCCGCACGTGACCGGCGACGGCGCCTCGACATTGCGCGAGCTGATCGCGCGCGATCCGCGCGCCCGCCGCGCCGCGCGGCTCCATGTCGGCCGGCACCAGGACCATCTCGGCCTCGACAGCGCCGCGCTCGACGCGGTGCCGGCGCAGGGCGAGATCGTGCGCCTCGCGCTGATCGGCAGCCGCCGCGTCGGCGCGCTCACGCGCGACGCGAGCGCCTCGATCACGCCGGCGCTCGATGCGCGCATCGACGCGATCGCGCGCGGCATGCCGGACTTCCACTACGGCCGCTTCGATCTGCGCTTCGCCTCGCTCGACGCGCTGTTGCGCGGGGAGAAATTTTCCATCGTCGAGATCAACGGCGTCGGCAGCGAGGCGATCCACGCCTGGGATCCGGCCGCCTCGCTCGGCCAGACCTGGCGGCGGCTGATCGACCAGCAGCGCGTGATGTTCATGATCGGCGCCTGCAACCGCGCCCGCGGCATCGCGCCCACCGGCGTCGCCGAGTTCCTGGGCCGCTTCCTCCAGCAGGCCGACCTGCTGCGACGCTATCCCGCATCTTCCTGAACTGACTTCACGCGCATGGCGCCTTACCCTTCCGGGGAGAGGGAGCGCACGCGCCGCGCGGGTGGCATGTCATGCGCTACCTCGCTATATACCCGGCCATGCCCCATACCCCCCGCTTCCTCATCACCCTCTCCGCCCTCTTTTTCCTCAGCGCCGCGCAGGCGCAGGACTTCAAGGCGGGCGCCATCGAGATCAATCATCCCTGGGCGCGTGCGACGCCGCGCGGCGCGAGCGTCGCGGCCGGCTATCTCAAGCTCACGAATACCGGCACGACGCCCGACCGGCTCATCGGCATGAGCGTGGCGGTATCCGACCGCGTCGAGGTCCACGAGATGGCGACCGTCGAGGGCGTCATGAAGATGCGGCCGGTGAAGGACGGCCTCGAGATCAAGCCCGGACAGAGCGTCGAGCTCAAGCCGGGCGGACTGCATCTCATGATGCTCGACTTGAAGCAGCAGCTGCAGCAGGGCCAGCGCGTGAAGGGCACGCTCGTGTTCGAGAAGGCCGGCAAGGTCGACATCGAGTTCGCGGTGGAAGGCATCGGCGGCGCGCCCGCGCACGGCGCCCACGGGCACTAACGCCACGCGCACGGCGGCTGCGCTCCCTCCCCCACGAAACCCGGGCTTGCCCGGGTTTCGCATAATGGTGCGCAAGTCGGGCAAGCCCGACTTGTGGCGGGGGAGGGTTGGGGAGGGGGGTAGCCGCGAGGGAAAATGTCATCGCCGTGCACTACTGCGCGACCCCCACCCCTAACCCCTCCCCGCAAGGGGGAGGGGAACACGCCGAGTTTGCGGCGCGGGTTGCGCATTCATCGCGCAGCGCACGGTTAGCCGCGAGTTAATCGTGTCGGGGAAAACCCTGACACCTCGCGCCGCGGCGCTGTTCTCCGCCTCCCGCAACACTTTTGTTTAAGACAATTCGTATATCCGCGAGGCTCGGGAGAATGAAAATCATGTCGGTCGAGGAGACCAATGCCGGGCTGCAGCGCGTGCTCGACGCGCTGACGACGTCCGCGCAGGAGCAGGGACCGAAGCCGAAGCTGGTCGGCGGCGCCGCCGCCGGCGCGCACGAGCCGGATCCCCTCGACGAGGCGCTGCGCGAGACCTGGCTCGAGCTGTGGTATCAGCCCAAGATCGACATCAAGCAGCGCTGCCTCGCCGGCGCCGAGGCGCTCGCGCGCATCCGCCATCCCAAGCACGGCGTGCAGCTGCCCGCGAGCTTCCTGCCCGGCGTCGACGACGCCACCATGGCGCGCCTCACCGAGCACGCGCTCATCACCGCGCTGCGCGACTGGGCCGTGTTCGACGAAGCGGGCTTCAATCTTCGCCTGTCGATCAACGTGCCGGTCAACCTGCTCGACAAGGTGCCGGTGGCGAAGATCGTGACCGAGCACCGGCCCACGGCCGAATACTGGCCGGGCCTGATCGTCGAGATCAGCGAAGACCAGATCGTGCGCGACATCCGCAAGAGCCAGGAGATCGCCGCGCAGTTGAGCGCGAGCGGCATCACGGTCGCGATCGACGATTTCGGCGCGGGCTTCTCCTCGTTCTCCAGCCTGCGCGAGCTGTCCTTCGCCGAGCTCAAGCTCAACTGCAGCTTCGTCAAGGGCTGCGCGGTCGACGCCACCAACGCGGCGATCTGCCAGACCGCGATCGATCTCGCCCACCGCTTCGGCAGCGCCGCGGTGGCGGAAGGCATCGAGACCGTCGCCGACCTGCAGGCCATGCAGATCATGGGCTGCGACTTCGGCCAGGGCCACCTCATCGCGCCGCCCATGCCGATGAGGGATTTCATCTCGCTCCTCCAGCAGCGCCTGAACAAGCCGCGCCCGCCGGAGCCGCCGAGCAGCACGTCGTCGGACGACGCCCCGGTCGCCGCGAGCGCGTAGACGGCGACTACTTCTCCCCGAACGGCGGCATCGCGCCTTCCGGCAGCGGCACGCGAAACACGTCGAGCATCATCGCGACCGTGGCGTAGTAGCCGAGGATCCCGACCAGCTCGACGGTCGCGGCATCGCCCAGGATCGCCTGCACGCGCTTGTAGGTGCGCTCGCTCACGCGGCGCGTCTTGTAGAGCTCGGCCACGAAATCGTAGATCGCGCGCTCGTCCTTGGGCGCCTTCTTCGGTGCGCGGCCGGCCTTGACGTCGCGGATCGTCTCCGGCGCGACGCCCGCCTTCTCGGCGATCGCCGCATGCGCGTGCCATTCGTACTGCGCGCGCCACTGCCGCGCCGTGCACAGGATGGCGAACTCCGAGAGCCGCGGCGCGACGCCGGTCTTGTAGCGGCAATGGGCGCCGAGCCGCTGCACGAGGTCGCCGAACTCCGGCGCGTGCAGATAGACCCCGAACGGCCCGCCCTGGCTCACCCGCCCGCGCGGCCCCGTGCGGATCGCCTCCATCAGCTGCTTCTGGCGCTCGCTGAGCGCCTCGGCCGGAATGCTGGGCAGGCGCGCGGGCTTTTGCTTGGCGGGCATCGGGATCCTCGTGGAAGGGAAAGCGGGCAGGGGCGTCCATCTACGGGCGAGTGCGCGTGCTGATCAAGCGGGTGCCGCGCGCAGTGAGTCGGCGCTCCCTCTCCCCGCAGGGGAGAGGGCTGGGGTGAGGGGCTCTCGGACTCTCGATAGTCCGAGCGCCCCTCACCCGGCTCGCCTTGCTCGCCACCCTCTCCCCTCCGGGGAGAGAGGAAACGCGCAAGCGGCCGCGCACAGTTAATGGCCGCGTAACGCGCCGCCGAATTTCGCCCGATCGCTAAAATGCAATCGATCCGCCAAACCGCATCGCAAAGCCTTTGTGGCAACTTCTTGCCAACAGGGGGGCGACACCGCGATGCGGGTGCTGGGGATTCCATTCGTCATCTTGGGCGTGCTGGCGGCGACGGGCTCGACGAGCTCCGATGAGCCGTCCGAAGCCGCGATGCGCGCCGCCTTCGAGACGCGGCTGACCGCGCAGGTGAGCTCCGTGCTCGACTTCGTCGCCGAGACCGGCGGCGATGAGGCGCTCGAAAAAATCCGCGCCGCGCGCACCGACGAATTCGCCATCCGCCGCTTCAAGAAGCTCGACTGCGGCCGCGGCGCCGCCCGGCCCGGTTACGTATGCACTTTCGCGGTGCAGGTCGGCGTGGTGAGCGGCGTGCTGGAAGAAACGATGACCGGCCGCTTCGTCGAGGGGCCGCGCGGGCTCGTCTTCGCCCACGAGGATTCCGTTCCGACCGCGACGTGAGCCATCATCCCGGCTCGCTGTCCTCGAGCTGCGAAAAACGCACCGGCAGAATATCCCTCGTCGTCATCCGCCCGTCGTCGTTCTTTTCCGCCAGGATGAGCTGCTGCGTGGCGGGCAGGCCGGCCGGGATCACCATTTTTCCGCCCGCCTTCAACTGGTGGATCAGCGGCGCAGGGATGAGATCGGGCGCCGCCGTCACCATCACCTTGTCGAAGGGCGAATGCTCGGACCAGCCGCGCGCGCCGTTGCCGATCCTGACCTCGACGTTGTCGCAACCGAGCTGGCGCAGCCGCCGCTTCGCCTGCTCGCCCAGCTCCTCGACGATCTCGACGCTGTAGACCTTGCGGGCGAGCTGCGCGAGGATCGCGGCCTGATAGCCGGCGCCAGTGCCGATCTCGAGCACGACGTCGTCGGCCCCGACCTCGAGCAGGTCGGTCATCAGCGCGACGATGAACGGCTGCGAGATCGTCTTGTCGAAACCGATCGGCAGCGGGATGTTGGCGTAGGCATAGGGCTGCAGCTCGACCGGCACGAATTCGTGGCGCGGCACCTTGGCGATGGCGGCCATGACGCGGTCGTCGAACGCGCTCCTGCCGATCTCCTCGCGCAACTGCGATGCCGCCGCGGCGATCTCCGCCAGCATCTCGCGCCGCAGGATATCGAAATCGTCCGCACGCATCGCCGTTCGTCCGCAAGATTTTACCGGCCGACGAGGACGCAACTCTAGCACAGGCGCCTGGTTCCCTGCGGGGGGTACCCCGAGGCGCCGAACGTAGGTTGGGTCGACTCCCGCGAAAGCGGGATGAGACCCAACACCGCAATCTCTGCATTTGTGATTGTTGGGTCTCGCTAGGCTCGACCCAACCTACAAGTTCCTCACCACGAGGCAACATATGCCTCGTGTGAGCTAGTTCACATCGCCCCTCGTGTCCCGTCTGTATCATCTGCTGCGATGCGACACGGATGGGTACGTGAAAGCATGACCGACGTCGGCAGATGGCTTGTGTCCAGCGGCTTCGGCCAATACGCCGAAGCGTTCGCGAAGAACAGCCTTGTCATGAAGAAGCACGCGGTGGTGAAGAAGAAAGGCGTCAAGAAGAAGCATCATTGAACGCCGAGCGTAGGCCGCGACGAGCGAGGCGAGTTCGTTGCACAGCGCCTGCTCCGTCCTCATCCGGAGAAACATGCCTTCGCGCAGAATCTAATCCGCCCTCATCCTGAGGAGCCTGTCCTCGCGTAGCGAGGACAGGCGTCTCGAAGGACGAGGGCGGCCATCGATCTCGCGTTTACCCGAGATCGGCACCATTTGATGCGCAAGTCGGGCAGGCCCGACTTGCGTTTGGCGCCGCTTGCACTTGCGGCCCATGGTTCGAGACGCGCGGGCTTTCGCCCGCGCTCCTCACCATGAGGGAGTCATGTGTGGCAAGCGCACCAATGCTTACCGCCGCCACCTCGTTGCAATTGCGCGGTCATCTGCGATGCTCCCGGCCGTCATCTCGGAGCATCCCCATGGCCGTCACAAAACTTCGCCGCGCGATCGGCTACGTCAGCCTTCTCGCCGTCGCGCTCGCGATTCACGCCGCCGCAGCGACCATCGCCCGCGCGCAGGATTACGCCGCGATCCTCGCGGCGGGCGACCGCACCGCCGCCGACCGTGAGAACGACAAGCGCCGCGAGGCGCCGAGACTTCTCGCCTTCATCGGCCCGAAGACCGGCTGGCAGGTGCTCGATATGGGCGCCGGCGCCGGCTACAGCACCGAGCTGATGGCGCGTGCCGTCGCGCCGAACGGCCGCGTGTGGGGCCAGAGCGACAAGCCGTCGGAGAGATTCGAGACGCGGCTCAAGACGCCGCCCATGAGCAACGCGGTCGCGCACGTGCGCCCCTACGACGATCCGGCCGCCGGCCTGCCGCCGCTCGATCTCATCACGTTCCTGTTCGCCTATCACGACACGACCTTCATGGAGGTCGACCGCGCCAGGATGAACCGCGCGCTGTTCGCCGCGCTAAAACCCGGCGGCATTCTGGTCCTCGCCGATCATTCGGCGCGCCCGGAGGACGGCGCCACCGTCGGCAAGCTCTATCACCGCATCGCGGAAGCAGTCGTGCGCGCCGAGCTCGCCGCCGCCGGCTTCCGGCTTGTCGGCGAGGCGGACTTCCTGCGCAACCCCGACGACCCGCGCACCGCGATCGTGTTTCGCTCGCCCATCAAGGTGGATGAGTTCGTGCTGAGGTTTGAGAAGCCGAGGTGAGGGAGGGCGGCAAGAGTCTGCCCGCTGACTCTCTCCGCCCTCATCCTGAGGAGCGCGTTCTCGCGTAGCGAGAATGCGCGTCTCGAAGGACGAGGGCGGCCGATGTGGCGCCGCTTGCGTACTTGGCCCATGGTTCGAGACGCGCGGCTTCGCCGCGCTCCTCACCATGAGGGAGTCGTGTGAAGCCGGCGCGGCAACAAAGCTAATAATACCGCGGACCGATCGGCGCCGGCGGGCGCGGCGCGCCATAATATCGGGACGGCGCCGGCTCATAATATCGCGGCTCATAATATCGCGGCGGATATCCGTACTCCGGAGGCACCGCGGACTCGTTCACCGGAGGATAGACCGGGCCTTCGTCGCACACGCGCAGGCGCTGCACGATCTCGCGCCCATACGGATCGATGCGCCGCTCGAGGACGATCCAGCACGGGCCAGGCGCGCACTCGTACGCCGCTCCACCGTTCGGGTAGGGGCCGTACACCGGCGGGCTGCCGTACACCGGCGGCTCGAGGTCGCCCGCCTTCGCCAGCGGAATCGCAGACATCGTCAAGCCAGCAAGAGCCAACGCAAACACAGCGCCGCGCGCCGCTGTATGCTGCCGCCGGCGTGGGTCTTGCGGGAAGGCCAGAAAAGCGCAAGCATTCATGCCCGTTCGGGCGTCATCTGGGGAATCCCGGCTATAAATCCATGGGCCGGTATGAAACTCGCTGGGTGGGGGCTGATATGAAACTCGCTAGATGGCTTATCGGCATTTCTTGTGCCGTCGGTATCGTTTCGGCCGACTCCAAGGTCTTCTCCCAACCCGCGAACCAGGTCGCGCAGCGTCCCGAATCGCAGTGGTCCACCATTCAGCTCTACTGCTTCGGTTGCCACAACGAGGGCGTTCGCGCCGGTAACCTCTTTTTGGACAAGCTTGGCGCCGAGTCCGTGCCCAAACACCCCGAGATCTTCGAGAAAGTTGTGCGCAAATTGCGCGGGCGCCAGATGCCGCCGCCCGGCTTTCTCCAGCCCTCGCAGCAGGAAATCGACGCGCTGGTTGGCTGGCTCGAGAGCACCCTCGACGAAAGCAGCAAGACGTACCTTGCGGGCCGCGTTGCCGTCCAGCGCTTGAACCGTACCGAGTATGCCAATGCCGTGAAGGATCTCCTGGCTGTGGAGATCGATCCCAAGCAGTACCTGCCGGCCGAGATCGAGGTCGAAGGCTTCAGCAACATCGCTACGGCGTTGACCGTGTCACCCGCCTTCCTGGAGCAGTACGTCAATGTCGCGCGGGTAGTCTCGCGCATGGCAGTAGGCAGGCCGGTGCCAGAGGTCGTCAGCGCCTCTTTCCCTCCCCCCGCTACCGGCGACCAGGATGGCTATGCGGACGGCATGCCGCTCGGTACGCGGGGCGGCACCAGGTTCAAGCACACGTTCCCGGCGGACGGGGAGTACCGCATCACTATCACTGACCTCGATTTCGGGCTCTACCCACGCGGGGTCGAGAACGAGACAACGGTGGTCGTGCTGATCGATCGCAGGGAAGTCTTCCGGCAAAAGATCGGCGGTGAAGCGGATCGCCAGTTCGTGGATCGCGGCGGGGGTGCACCGGCGGGAGCGAAGCTCATGCAACGGTTCGCCAATATCCCGGTGCAGGTGACGGCCGGTGTGCACGAAGTCGTCGTGACGTTCATCGAGCGCTCCCGTGTGGCAACCGACGACCTGATTGCGGGCGGCACCCTGTATCATGGGTTTGGTTTCAAGGGGTATCTGCGTCTGCCGCGCCTGATTGGGCCCATACAGGTCGTGGGGCCGCACGGGGCAGGCCCCACCCGCACACCCAGCCGGGAGAAGGTGTTCATCTGCAAGCCCGAAGTGCCCGAGCAAGAGCGCGCCTGCGCCGAGCGCATCACTGCGGATCTCGCCGGGCGTGCCTTCCGCCGGCCCGTCACTAAGGAAGACATCGGCGGGCTGATGGCCTTCTACGACGCCGGCCGTGAAGGACCTGGCGGATTCAACGCCGGGATCGAACAGATGGTGACTGCGGTTCTGGTGAGCCCGGATTTTCTCTATCGCGGAATCGCCCCGCCGCAGGATAGGAAAGACACAAAATTCCATGCGCTGAGCGATCGGGAGCTGGCCTCGCGTCTGTCTTTCTTCTTGTGGAAGCGGGCCCCCGACGATGAACTGCTCAAGCTCGCGAACACGGGCGAACTGCGACGTCCCGGCGTGCTGGACGCCCAGGTACGGCGTATGCTGGCCGCTCCGCAGGCCGAGACGCTGGTGACGGATTTCGCGCTCCGCTGGCTCGACGTCCTTGAGCTCGGCAAATTCGAGTGGGACCGGCAAATCTTCCCCGAATTCAGCGCCGAGCTGCGCCAGGATTTCGCGACCGAAATCGACCTTTTCCTGCGGAGCATCCTGCTCGAAGACAAGAACGTGCAGGAGCTGTTAACGGCCGACTATACGTTCCTCAATGAAAAGCTGGCGCAACACTACGGCATCACATCCGTGCGCGGCGCGCAGTTCCGGCGTGTCCACCTTGAGGACGAGAATCGCTATGGCCTTCTCGGCAAGGGCGCCGTGCTGTTGCACACGTCGTATGGCAACAGGACTTCGCCGGTGGTGCGCGGCGCCTGGGTGCTCGACAAACTCCGCGGCACGCCGCCGTCGCCGCCGCCGCCGAATGTGGAGACGGATCTGAGTACGCCGCGGGGCGCGCAGCCGAAGACCATGCGTGCGATGCTCGAGCAACATCGGGCCAATCCGACCTGCAACACGTGCCACGGTGTGATCGAACCCCACGGACTGCCGCTGGAGCACTTCACCGTCACCGGGCAGTGGCGCGATGTCGATTGGCAGGCCAATGCGCCCATCGATTCGAAGGTGGCAATGCCAGACGATACGGAAGTCGGAAGTCCGGCAGACCTGCGCCGCGCCCTGTTGAGCCGCCCCGGCCAGTTCGTCCAGGCGCTGACAGAGAAGCTCATGATGTACGCGCTGGGCAGGGAGATCGCGCCTCATGACATGCCGCAGGTCCGGGCGATTGTGCGCGCGGCGGCCAAGAATGATTACCGGTTCTCGTCGCTCGTGGCGGGGATTGTATCGAGTGATGCATTCCGCATGCAGGCGCAGGAGGAGTGAAGATCATGTATCTGACCAGAAAGCATCTTTCTCGCAGGACGTTGCTCAGGGGCGCGGGTGTGTCCGTCGGACTGCCGTTGCTCGATGCGATGATCCCGGCCGCCACCGCGCTCGCTAACACCGCCGCCGCGCCGAAGCTGCGGGCGGGCTTCTTCTATATTCCCCACGGCGCGATCATGTCGAACACGTCCCATGGGAGGGCCATGGATCGCTGGACCCCGAGCGGTGCCGGCGCGGATTTCAAACTCAGCCCAATTCTCGAGCCGCTCGAGAAGCACAAGCACGCCGTGACTTCGTTCTCCAATCTCGAGAACAAGGCCAGCGTCGCCTCCGTGCACAAATACAACCCGGCAACTTGGCTCAGCGGTATCAAGCCCGATCTCAAAGCGCCCGGTCCCAGCATGTCTGCGACGATCGACCAGATCATTGCCGGGCGCATCGGTCAGGAGACAGCGCTGCCGTCGATGGAGGTCTGCTCGGAGGGTGACGTCCAGGCGGTCGCGTGCGAGGCTGGATTCGGCTGCCTCTACAGCTCCACGTTGTCGTACCGGAATGCAAACTCGCCTTTGCCGATGGAGTCCAACCCGCGC
>WNFC01002596.1_pt1 | contig 31382 bp, 21 predicted proteins | sample 5400541 | NCBI WGS metagenome assembly WNFC01 (sample SAMN13153342, study PRJNA577476) | soil metagenome | isolation source: 120 cm saprolite under Douglas fir tree site 2 hole 2 replicate 1 | place: USA:California | collected 2015-04-18
ACGACGTCAGAAAGCAAATCGAAGAAATCGTCAATCGCGAGACGCGCGCCTGGGACACTCAGGATGTTGATCTGTTGATGACTGTCTTTCACCCGGACATGGTCTGGCCGTGGCCGCGCACGCCCCAATCACACGATCCGTTGGATTGGGTGATCGAATGGGGCAGACATGACGACGAGCGTTGGCAGCGCGGCTGGCAGGAACTCTTTGATACTCATCGTCTCGCGCGCAATCAGCGGGAGATTAAGAAAATCGAAATCTCAAAGGAAGGCGATGGCGCCTTCGCCGTAGTCGACATAGATACGCTGTGGATTGATCGGGACGGTCGGGAAAATCACTGGAAAGGTCGTACCTGCAAAGTCTATTCGAAGGTTGGCAATGAATGGAAGATGACTATGCAAACTGGCGTTTTGGATTATTCTTGAACGTCAGCGGGAAGTGTCAATGCGATTGCCGTCAGCCCGATCCGTATAACTCATCGATCAGCTGGCCGTATCTTTCATCTATCACTCGGCGTTTTACTTTCAAAGTAGGCGTGAGTTCGCCGCTATCGATCGAAAACTCTTCCGGCAGCAACGCCACCCGGCGGACGCGTTCATAGTCCGCCAGGTGCGCAGTAATCATCGTTACGTCGCGCTGGACCATCTTGATTGCGGCTAGGCTCTGACTAATTTCCGAATGCTTTTCGGCGACCGGTGCGCCCGCGACGCTCAGCGAATGCCGGAGCGCTTCCCAGTCAGGAACAATCAGCGCAACGGGAAATTTGCGGCTGGCGCCGACCACGACCACCTGATTGACCAGCTCGCTTTGCTTCAAGAGGCTTTCGATTAGTTGCGGCGCGATGTATTTTCCGTTCGAGAGTTTGAAAAGATCTTTCTTGCGATCGGTCAGGTAAACATAGCCGTCGTCATCCACGTAACCGACGTCGCCGGTCGCCAGCCAGCCGTCGCTCATCACCGCGAGGGTCGCTTCGGGATGACCGTAGTAGCCGCGCATCACATTTGGCCCGCGCACCAACATCTCGCCGTCGGCGGCGATGGCCACTTCGATTCCGGCGAAGGGTTTGCCGATTGAGCCGACGCGATTGTCGCCGGGACGATTGGCGCACACGATGCAAGTTTCGGTCATGCCATAGCCCTGCAGAATGTTTATGCCCGCGCCCAGGAACGAATACGAAAGCGTCGGCGACAGCGGCGCGCCGCCGGAAACAAAGTAACGCAAGCGACCGCCGATGCCTTCGCGCCATTTCGTAAACACTAAACGGTCGGCCACCGCGTGACGCAAAGCGAGGGAAACCGGCACGCGCTTGCCTTTGTCTTTCAACTCAGCCACGCGTTGTCCCACGGCGAGCGAGCTCGCAAAGATTTTGCTCTTAACTCCGCCGGCAGACATGCCTTTCTTGATGATGCGGTGATAGACCTTTTCGAACAAACGCGGCACCGCCGTCATGATCGTCGGCCGGACTTCGCGCAGGTACTCGCCGACCTTATCGAACGACGCCGCGTAATTGACCGACACGCCCATGTAACAAAAGACATAGAAGACGGTGCGCTCAAAGATGTGTGACAGCGGCAGCACTGAAAGCGAAACGTCGGTCGGGAAAATCGGCAGCCCGTTCGTGATCGAGCGCACATCGGAGATGAAGTTGTCATGGGTGAGCATGACGCCTTTCGGCTCGCCGGTCGTGCCCGAAGTGTAAATGATCGTCGCCAGATCGTCCGCGCGCCCACGCGCAAGTAGATTGTCGAACGCGCTCGCGTCTTCGCGCTCGAGGGCCGCGCCGCGCGCTTCGATACTTTCCAGAGGCGTGGCCCGCCCAACACCCGCCGCGGATTTCGTATCGAACACGACGACATGCTGGAGTTGATCCAGCCCGTCGAAGCCTTCGCGAGCGTGTTTCAGGATCTTGCCGCCGGAAATCATCAGCGCGCGCGCGCCTGAGTCCTTCAGAATGAATTGAATCTGATCGACGGCTTGCGTCGTGTAGATTGGAACGGTGACGGCGCCGATGCTGAGAATCGCCAAATCGGCGATCGACCATTCGGGCCGGTTCTCGGAAATCAGCGCCACGCGATCGCCGGCGCGGATGCCGAGGTGGCCGAGGCCGAGCGCGATGCGCCGCACGCGGCGCACAAACTCTTCGGCAGAGATGCGCACCCACTCGTCGCCGCGCTTTTCGCTGACCGCGTCCGGTTTATTGTGCCGGGCAATAGCCTCCAGACACAGTCCCGCCAGAGTCGATGGCGCTTTGCTCTCCGACGTCTGACCGCTGATCTCTGACCGCTGATCTCTGTTTTTTGCGGCGGCTGCCGAAGACACTTGAAACGATCTCCTTCGCAGGGTTCTAAGGTGTTGCGCTAAGAAGTATAAATCGGGAAAGAGCGGTCAACAGACTACATCCTCTCCCTGAAAAGATACAACCAAACAGGGCTGGGTTACATGGAGTTGGTAGAGAACCGGGAGCGTTAGCGACCGGGTGCTTTGCTGCGAGCGGATTAGCGAGAGTTCTTGTGGTCTACTGCCTTCTGCCTTCTGCCTACTGCTTTTCGTGTGACCACCGGCTTGCTGAAACAGTGCAGCGCACGCGCCGCAACCCGGACTACCAAATCCGAAATCGCAGAATCGCAGGCCTGACCCCAGTTTCGAGTTGCAAGTTTCGAGTTTCAGGAAATTACGAATCGCAGAATCGCAGGCCTGACCCCGGTTTCCGGTTCCAGAACGCCTAGTGCGAACCCTTTCGCCAAGGGTTTCCGGTTCCAGAACGCCTAGTGCGAACCCTTTCGCCAAGTGACTCCCACAAAAAGAATGGCGCCTATAAGCAAGCCAAACATCATGTTAACGAAAATCGCTCCGTCTGCACTAACGAAAAGCGTGCCTGGAAGCAGTGCGATGTGGTAATACAGAGCCGCCTTAGGAGTTACTCCGGGTTCGGCCAACAGCAAGAGCACCGTTGTGGCAAGTATGTCCAACAACAGAAACGCCAAAGGTGGAATGGCTAGAAGCCAGATTTTGCTCAATACGCGCCTCACTCGTACTCCCTCCTGCTCGATCCGATAATCCGTGAGAATGTTGGATACTTTCTTCATGGAATGATAGACCGAATCAATTCTCCAGTGTGCCGGATGAGCCCGCCTGTGTACGGGTTGGTCTCACCAAAGTGGACGTCTCCAGTTGTAGGCACCGTACTGCTCGGAACTTTCGCGAATCCCGGCTCACCTCCGGTGGCCATAATTTCGTACTGTACTGCAAAATGACCAGATCCCTCTCCTCTTTGGTTACCTTTACTCCTAAGGTCGTTCATTCCGAAATGGAGGATATTTCCAGCATCTTGCCAATAGTTGTGGTAACCAGCTCTCTCCAACGCATTCTCAGTCTGCTCCGATGTTCCATTGAAACTGAATGTACCGCGCGCCGTTACGTGGGCACTCAGATTGCTCGAGGTGAAGTTGAATGTGAAGCCTTCCAGACCGTTCGACGCCGACCCTTGAATCGTGGTGGCGTTGGTTCCATTCTGGAACACGCCGAGGGTCGACCGGTCGCCACCAGCTTGAGTGAACCAAACTCCCTTCCCGGTGATATTCGCAGTGTAGCGGTTTCCGCTTTGGTCGACTAAGTTGCCATTCTTATCATTCCTGATAAGGGTCGCAGTGAAGTTCCCTTTTTTGTCCGTGGTCCCCTCTTGGTTTTTGTGGCAGGTTGAGCTCTCCTTACCGCAGGAGAGATAGAAATCAAGCCCCTTCGGATCAGTAAATATTTCTGGTTCGTTCCGGACATAAGAGTAGCGGTTTAGCGTTTGCGGATCTTCAGTGTGGCCTCCAAGAGGATCGGCAGATGTAAATCTACCCTGACTGCTGCCAAAGTATCTGGCTTCGAAAAAGTCGAGACCCGTTTCAATGTCCCGTTCTTTTTGGGTGAACTTCTGCCGCGTGCTGTCGCCCGTGTACCCTTGCTGCGGTGTGCGACTACCGGTGCCGGCGAAGAGTTCCTCACCGAACGGCAGATAATCATGCCGGGTCATTCCGCTTACGTAGTTGCCGTTTTGATCAGTTACCGTAAGGCTGCCACTCTGATCGAAGATCATGCGCGGGGTTCCGAGTTGATCGCTGACCAGCCAGTGAATCTGAAATCCTGAGCCACCGCTGCCGCCGCTACCGCCGCTACCGCCAGTGCCGCTCGTCACGCGTTGCCGCAGTTCCGTAATGTGTATCCGCTTTACTTGAGTTCCATACTGTCCTGTTGCCAAGGTCGAGTCTGTGTACCCCGAAGTTTGGATACCAAGCGCCGTAAGCGCCTCGTCTAACTTCGTGCGCAGATCCCGCACGTCGTCGGCGCCGATTTGGGTAACCTGCGGCGTGAGTGTCGGGTTAGTCCAACTCGCGGCTGACAAACCGGCCAAACTCCTGACCGCATTCACTGCGGTCCTCAACTCAGTAACGTGCGCTGCCTTTATTGGCGTCGCATTCAACGGATCATCTGCGAAGGAGATAATGGTTGGGTCGGTAAAGCTAACCGCCATGCCCAGCACCTCATTGCTGTAGCCCGACGTGCAGCTATTCGAACCGTCCGCGGCACAGACTTTGTAAAGATAGGCGCTGGCATTGCCCACTCCGCTGTCGGTGAAACTGGTGGACGTGGTCGTGCCGATTGATCCATAGGAGCCGCCGGCGCCCTTGCGCTCAACGCGATAATTAGTAGCGCCGGAAGCCGCTGACCAACTCAGCGCGACACTGCTGCTACCCGGAGATGCACCGAGTCCCGAAGGCGCTGGAGCAGAGGCCGTGGCCGCTTCGGCCGTAATCAACAACTGCCCGTTGCGATAGCCATATTCTTTCTGCGGATTCGCATAACTTGCGCTCTGCGCATACTCCGCCAGCAACTCACCACCCAAGCCGTACACTTGCCACGTCTCGACGTTGTTGACGATGCGCTTGACTCGGCGGCCATCGCCGTCGTAGGAATAACTGCCCGCCACATAGTTGTTCGCCTGCATCTCTGAAGTCATCCGATTCTCGGCATCATAAGAACGCGTCACCGCGGCCGCACTGTACGTGTCGGTCGTCAGGTTGCCGGCATTGTCGTAACTCATCGTGCCTGATTGTCCTGAAGGCACGCCGAGGCGGTTGTTGGCGGTGTTCACGCTGAAGTTAGGTTTGGGAATTCCGTCGGTAGTATTCGCCACATCGATCGTGCGGTTGCCATAGAGATCAAAGGTGTAAGCCTGTTGCCACAGCAACATGTTGCTGGAATTGTACTCGCGCACCTTCCCCAACCGGTTCAAACCGTCATAGTCGTAAAGCTGATACCAGGAAGTGAAACTGGTGTTCTCATTATTAGGAATGAACACGGTCTGCTTTTTAAGATTGCCGTTATTGTCCGTGCCATTGCACGAAGCGCCCGAGCATTGCGCGCTATAGTCGTTAACGATCTTGCCGCGATTGAAACTGTCGTCACCGCCGGCGGTGCTGGCGCGCATCTCCACCAATTGTCCGCGTGAATTGTAAGCGAGCTTGTTATAGACCGCCGTCGTCCCGAACTGTTCCTGCGTCAGGTGGCCAAAAGCGTCGTATGCGTTCGTTCCCGTAATCGAGGAGTAAGTGCGCGTCATGCCGCCGCCGAGATTGCCGGTGAAGGCCAGATGCGTAGCGTCCGTATCTGCTAATCTTCCGGCGCTATCGTAGTTGTAATTCACTGCGCGCTGAGACGGATAAGTCATCGAGGTAACGTGCCCGGCGCGATCATAGACGACATTGCTAATCGAATAACTCTGACTTCCAATCGTTTGCGTGCCGCCCAGCGCTCGACCCAAAGCGTCATAGCCGCTGTAGCTGTAACTGGAAACGCTCGAACTCACTGACGCTAGCCGCCCTTTGCCATAAGCGCTAACCGAATCGTAAGTGTAATTAACTTCGTCGCTGGCACCCACGCCCGAAGGCAAAGCAGGATTGTTGTTAGTCGTAGCCGTGAGCAAGCTTGAGCCGTTATACCAGCGCCTAGTCGCGCGATTCAGTGCATCATAATTATAATGCGCCGAGACACCGCGGGCATCGGTTTTGACCAGAAGGTTGCCGTTAGCATCGTACTGATAGTTGACTGTACCGCTTTCGGGATTCGCAGCGGAAGACAGACGCTTCAGAGAATCGTAGGCGAACACTCTAGGAGGTTGCGCATCCTGCGTCACCTTCGCCAAGTCATCGAGCGCGTCGTATTCATAACTTGTGAGGTAGTTGTAGTTCGAATCATTCGGCGCTTCGTAAACCTGAGTCAATCGTCCCAATCCATCGGTAACGCTCTTGCGTTGCTTGCCGGCCTGATCGGTGACCGTCAGCGTGTTGCCGCTGTACGCAGTCGTCACCACTGAGTTGTCTGGTGTGGTAACTGAGGTTACGCGTCCAGCCAAGTCATAGACCGTAGTTGTGTAAACCGCGCTTTCTCCGGCTGACGGACGAAACGGGTTGCTCGTCTGTTTCGGGCGGCCCAAGGCATCGTAGATCCTCGCCACTTCGTCGTCACCTTGCGGATCACCAGACAACGCTTGGATCGTTCGGCCGAAGCCGTCCGTACGCGTCCAAGATCTCAGCGTCAAGTCATCAAGGCTGGTCTCGTCTTTGGCAGTCAGCACGTCGTTGTTCGTAAGCGTAATCCCGAACGCAGTCGTGGGCGCGTAGTACATCACGGCATGGCTCTCGACTCCGGTTATACCCAGCGCCGTCTTCACCTGTGTCGGACGATCAAAGGGATCGTTGTAAATCGTTTGGGTGACTACATTGTTTCGGTCGCGAAAACCGGTAAGCAAGCCGGTCGAAAAATCATATTGGCTGCGCGCGGTTTGCACCGCCGCGCCCGCTGTCGGTGGCGAACTCGTGATCAGGGTCGGCAGGGCATAGGTTGCACCATTCGTTCCGCTCGTTCCTGCTCCCGGATTGCTGCCGTCACCAAAGTCATCCGCAAAGATGATGCTGGCGACATTGCCGTTGGGATCCTTTGCGGAAACAACATTCCCCAGATCGTCATAGCGCGGATAGCTGTAGATGAAACTATTGGACAGATTCAGCCAGCGACTGGTGCGCGTCGAATTACCTCGCGTCAGATATGAAGCCCCGTAGTTACTGTCGTGCTGCGTGACCGTGCCGTAGTCCTGCAAGGGAACGTGGTTGGTATCGTCGGCGTAGTTGTCATATTCATTCGTACTCTGCGCTACTTGATTGCTGTTGCCGTCATAAAGAGTTTGCGTCAGCGGCAAGCCGAGCAAGTGAATCGAATCTGAAGTGTAGTCGTAGCCGTTAATCCAGGTGCTAGTGTCAACGTAGCTGGTCACCGAGCGCCGCTTCAACGAGCCGTCAAAGTCGAACGTCTGCACCTCAGCCGGATAGTTGTATTTAACGTTCGCTTGATAGAACGTATCGACTTTGGCGACGCTGCCGTCATCAAGAATCTTTCGTTCTTCATTAACGCGATTGTCCTCTGCGATCTGCTGGCTAGGATAGTAAAGCCACGCAACGGGCGCGCGTTGGCTCCAATCCTGCTCGCTGGCCATCATGACCGAGTTAGCTCCATCGCGAGTCTCACTCCGCCTCTCAATGCCGGTTGACCAGACTGAATATCCGGTACCCACTACTTGTCCGCTTGTCTGTACGAGAAATCGCGAGGCAGCCAAGAACAAATGTCTTTGATTCAAGACCAGCGTGTTGTCGGCGGCACGCGCCTGAACGTCGGTGTAGCCACCGGTGCTGGCTCCGCTGCTGCCCGTGATGGTCGCGAAATACCCGTAGGTCCAACTCGACTCTAATGTGGATGAATCAGTGTAGGTCCGTCGGGCCACCACACCGCGATCAATCTCGTGGACATTCGTGCTGATACGCGGCGGGGTCTGGACTTCAAAGAACGCGGAATTGCCGGCTGGCAGCGTGGCCGTGTGAGCATAGTCATATTGTACCCTCCCGCCGGTTGGCACGACGACTTCGGCAACCTCTCCGAATTCGTTGTAGTTGAAACTGAGTGCGCGTCCGTCAGGCAGAATCAACTGGGAAACCACTGCCTGGTTGTCTATTCGCTCAGCGCCGCTTCCGTAAGACATGGGAAAGAGCGTCGTGTGGGGTCCTGAATAAGCATAACCATAACCGAGCGGATCGTAGTCGCTGCTCATTACCGGCAAGGTAGGATTGATGTCTGCCCGGTAGTGCTGGTTCATAACGTCGGCTTTAATCTTGTAGTAACGATTTCCTCCGTAGCCGGGCAAGGTAACCAGTACCGCCAACGTCTGACCCGTATCGGGATCCTGAGCGCCGAAGTCAACTTTAGTAGTGCGTCCGAGCTGATCTGTGTATTGAACTTCAGCGCCGGTCGGATAACTGATATTCAAAATGTTCCCATTGCGATCAGTAACTGAGTTCGCGCGCGCCATTCCCCGCAGGTATGAGGACATAGCAAAATCGAAAGGTGGAATCGTATTCGCAAAGCGATACCGTGTGCCGTCACCCGTAACGAGGGTTCCGTTGAGATCACCATTTACTACTGCGTTGTCGGCATCGCTGATAAAGACGGTGCCTGAGCCATCGGTCGCGCGCCATCTGCGGCCTCGGTACGCGCTCATCGTGCGGCAACCATACGCGTCCGGAAGACCGGACGAAGGCTCGCCGTTTGTAAGATCATCGCGCAACTCGATCTCACCTTTGTCGGGCAAGACCAAAGTGAGCTTGACTAACACGTTGATGAAGTCCGTGCAGCCGTTCGAAGGATTGTGGACGCTATACATCCCCACGCCTCGCACTCGAAGCATGGGCACCGCGCCGATGGTCCAACCTGGTGCTACTCGCTGGTAGATATCCAGTCCGGCGTCGGGGTCGTCATAAACGGCATAGGCCACCGGATATCGTTTGCCGGAACCTCCGGCATCGAAGTCAATGTCACTGCTCATCGACGCCGACCAAACCTTGTTACTGTAATTAAGCGAAAGCGGCAGCCAGAAACCACGTCCGCCCACGCTGCCTAGCGGCAGCTTGAAACTGAGCGAACCGTTGCTGAGATTCACGGTGCCCAGATCGCTGGAAATATAACTTCCAAGCGCTGAGACTCCGGCCGCGTGTTGAGGTGGAGTGCCCTGATCATATTGGCTTCGGTCGTCCTGAGCATAGATTGTCGCAGAGATCACGAGCACGATAACGAGTATTCTGAGAACTGAAGCGATCCTAATTTGACGTGAGACTTTGGGCTTCATACTTCCCCTCATGCGCGCAACGGTGAGCGGCGCTTTTGCGGATACGTTGCTAGGGTTCGACAATCAGCTTCGCGCGGTTCGATGGGCGGCTTGAATCAAAGACCACGTATCGTCCGGGCGTCAGTGTCCATTCGCTCCGTCCGCGCCACTGGTGCTCGAAACGCTGAACAGTTCCAAGATGGATTCGATCGCTTCTGATCTCTGGCGCCACGACTAGTCCGCCAGTGCCACCGGAAAAATCTTCGATCACGATCGCGACGAGACCTTTGTCCACGCGGACTTCACGGGGATAGATGCCGGCGTCGTAGAGAGTGAACCGGACCACGCGCACTGGACCGTGCGCGGGAATGACGCTGGGTTGTGTTACTCCGTCACGCGCTGGCATCCGCGGGGGAGATTCTGTTAGAACCGACGGTTCCGGGCTGCGCGGCGAAGCGATCGGTGGTTTTTCCGTGCCGCCAATTACGCTTCGCGATCGCGCGGCAACAAAAGCCAGGGCGCCGACGCATACCAACACCGTTAACAGTGCTGGCCAAAGAATCGTTTTCTGTTTATTTGACATTGGCTCTCCCTTCCTTAACCCGAGTCAGCCGCGGGTTTTCTACTGCAGACTTAGCAGCACTAGAATTGTCCCCTGACCTTTTTCAAGTGGCTCCAGCGCTTTGCCGACCAATGTGCCGGGTCGATGAAGCTGAATGCCGCCCATGTTGACGGGCTGGGACTTCATCGCCATTCCGGGAACATCGCTGGTGACGAGTAAGTCGCCAACTTGAATAGGACCGCGAGTGGCGTCAACTTTGACTCTGACTCTGCCAGTCGTGGCGACCAGCACCTTGTTCGCGCTGCGTTCACCCAGCGCGATGCCGGGCTGTTCAGAAATCACCCCCGCGACGCGCGTGTCGTAGCTTACAGAGGACGCGATCACTTGATTTGATTTGGTTGAGTCGAGAACTACGACCGTGCCGGTGGGAAGATGCTCTGACGATGGCACCCACTCGGCCACGTCCTGATACTTGGCGGCGATGTTGCCGTTGACAGTAACATTTCCCGGGAAGGTGTAATTGCCGCCTCCGGTATTCTGTCCGAACTGCCCAGCCGAGATATTTCCCGCCGAGGGAGTCGAGGTTGAGCCGTCAATGATTACCTTCTTCGTCGCTGCATCAAACGTGACGCTCGTTCCGTTGCTTCCGGCAAAGCGAATCCCGTCGCTGTTTGATCCAGCAGAGAACTGTGTGGTGCCGGACGCGTTAGCAACGTTCTTAAAGATGTTCTGAGATGATCCGCGGTCGTCGTTTGTGAGGGTCACAGAGCCGCTCGTTCCACCCCCCGTAAGTCCCGCGCCCGCGGTCACGCCGGTGATTGTTCCTCCGGGAGATGCCGTCAACTGTACCGTCCCGTCCGGGAACATGAATCCGTCCGCGCTGGAGCGAATCCGCCCCGCCACGTCGAGCTTGTAGCCCGGTGTTGTCGTACCGATGCCGACATTGCCGCTCGCGTCGATGCGCACTCTTTCCGAGCCATTCGTTCCGAATACCATGGGTGTGTTTTGCCCGTTCCAAATCTGAAAAGCATTTGCACCACCGATATAAGTGCTTCCGCTGCCGGAACCCGTCATGCCAATATGGCCCTTCGAACTCCCTCCCGTTTCGCGGAATGAAATAGCACCATAGGACGTCGCGTCACTGAGCGTCACGTACTGGAGGAACGTACTACCTGACACATCCAACTTGGCACCCGGACTGGTCGTGCCGATGCCGACGTTGCCATTGGCATCGATTCGCATTCTCTCCGCAAATACACCGGTTAGAAAACGGAGGTATCCATTTGTCTGGTCCGTGGCGAAGTCAAAGTTCTTATTGGTGTAATCCCAGCGAATCAGCGCTGAAATTCCTGGCTGAGAGCCGCCGCTGCCAACGGCAGAAGGAGTGCCGAACATGATTCGGCCAATCTGATTGTCGGGGTTCATTATCTGAACACCCGCCGACCCGCTATTCTCTACCGCGACCTGTGCAAAAGTGGAGCTCGGCGATACTCCCGAGGCCGCCCCTGAAATATGCACCTTCGCGCCCGGGCTAGTCGTGCCAATGCCAACGTTGCCCGTATTGGTATTTGAGATGTTGTTGCCGCTGGTGGTCCATTGCGCTACGGCCCTTTGGGGAGCGGCAAACAAAAGCAGCAGGGCGAAGCTCATGGTTACACCAATCCAGATGTTGTTAGTTTGCTGTGAGTTCGTTTTCATTTGCATTCCTCTTTCTCAACAGTCGTTGGGAATGGGTTGGGTTCAAAGTTCTGCTCGGTAGTCGAGGACCAGGCGTCTCCTGTGCATGGACAAAATGCCATGCTGAAGCTGGAATCTAGTTGGGACCAACTGGCGAGTATGCGGGAGGCCACAGAGGCTCAGGGAGTTAGCTTTACCTCAATTGCAAAAGGTCCTGCTAGATCGCCGAGACGTTACGCCGCCTCGCCAGGATTGTCAAAGGCTTTTTCATCGGGTCGACAGCGGGGCGGGAGGTCTAAGGGACGAATGCGGAATGTCCGCGGTTTGAGCTCTTCAACTGCCCGTGATCGCTCGCGGTTCTGTGCTGGTCGGAAGTTCCGTCGTCGTGCTGTCAGACTGGGTCAATCGCCGACGTGAGCCGCGCTGCGGTGACGTTTGATCTACGCGGCTGTCCTGGGTTGCCAACGCAGCCAGAATCAAGAATAGCAGCGCGTTAGCCGTCGTGTGCAAAGTGAAATCGAAGAAGCTGTGAACAAGCACCGCAAAGCATCCGGCCAACGCGCCGGTGATGACGCCGCGCCGAAAATGATCGTGAGTCTCACGGAGCGCAAAGCCCCGGCGAAACAGAAACAGGATGAACCACAGACCCAGCGCGGCGCCGACAATACCGCCGTCCGAAAGGGCCTGCAAATAATCGTTGTGTGCCTGCTCCAAACGAAATAATCCGTTGCGGGAATCGTAACGCGTGTAGATGACGCCGAACGAACCTAGTCCTGATCCGGTGATTGGATATGCCTTGATCACTTCGAGCGCCACGCTCCAAAAATGCGCGCGGCCCGTAGTCGGATCGGAGGCAGTCGGGGTTCCCAGCAAGCGCGTGAAGATGTCGGACCCTCCAAACGCGAGCGCGCCGCCAATCAGCACCACGATGAGCGCGAACGCCATCCCGGCGCGCACCATCGCCGCGCGCGCGCGTTCACCGCGCGGCAGGCGCTGGCCGTGACGAGTGCGCGCGGTCGTGCCAACCACAGCCAGGAAAAGGATCTCTGCTCCGAGACTGATAACTCCGCCGCGCGAGTTGGTCATGAGCAGCGCCACGCCCATCAGCGTCGCGACAAACGCGTAGAGGATGCGCTTCGGCTTCTCAACCGCTCCGGTAAAGAGCAAGCCCAAAGGCAAAGCGATCGTCATTTCCATGTAGCCGGCAAAGTGATGCCGGTTGATGAAAGGTCCAAAGGCCGTGCTCTGCGTCAGCTGCCGGAACCAATAGACTCGCGTTCCATCGGTAGTCAACGACTGTGTCAGGCCAAACATCGCCAGCAAGAAACCAAAGATCGTGATCGTTCTAACCAGCGTCCGCAGCCGCCGCGGCGTATCAGTAAAAATAAGCGTGGCCGCGAAGTAGACGAACAACGACGCCACCTGCACGATGACCACACGCGTGGCGTAAGGATCGAGCGAGAGCGTTCGCGACGGAGAGAGCGCTAACCCGGCATTGTCCAGCGCGCGCAGCGGGAGCAGTTGAACCAGGCCGAGGACGATCATTCCCAGAATCGGCCACTGCAGACCATTGAGGCTGAGTCTGGTAGACCGCACAACCAGTCCATCCAACGTCCAGAGACAAACGATACCGGCGGCGCTCAGCGAAAAGCCCGCCAGTGCCCAGTAGTGAACAGTTCCGTAGAAGAGCGTCGTTAGCACCAGCCCGGTGCAAAGCGTCAGGAAGACCAAGCGGCTGGCGATCGTATGCCGGCGCTTAGTTACGGTTTCCTTCGCGCTTTCCACTGGCTGTGGTTCGGCGCGAACCGGCTGAGCCGCTGCTGCGTTGTAAATTGAAGTCGTCATACCAGACCGTGCCAAAGATGGGACAGACAGAAGCGTCGTCGCAGGGTTGGCGAGTAAGTTTCACGATCACTCCATCGCTGTTCGGCTTTGTTTTGAAATCGAGCGCGATTCGCTGCCAATCATTCGTTCCTGTTGGCAACGGCGGCGAGCTGGCCAGCGGGGCATTGTCCGTGGCGCTGAGGATAGTGATCAGCGGCGGGCGTCCGGTGGTCAAATCGCTGGTGCGGGCCCAACACTCAAAATGGTACTGCGTGTTGGGCTCAACCGCGACGGCCTGCGATACGTGGATGACGTCGAGTTTGCTCGGTGCTCGAAAAACTATCCGCAAACTGGCGTGGCCGCTGTGCGCCTGCGCATCGACGGTCATCTGCGCCTGAGGCCCGGCAGCGATCGACCAGCCAAAACTATCTGAGCTGGTCAACGTCGTGCCGGCTTCGAATCCGCCGTTTATGAACTGTTCCGGCACCGGAAGCTTGCCGGTGTCCGGCTCGAGCTCGCGCATCACTACGAGAGCGTCGTGGAATTGCTTCGCATCGATCAGTTGTTTCTTCAGTTCCTCCGCCAGCTCGCGCTCATTATTTCGATTCTGGGTGCCGGACCAGACGCGCACCGCCTCGGCGAACTTCTGCCGACCCGCCAGATAGATGGCGAGTCGCACGCGCATCGCGGCCGAGGGACACGCGGCCTGCGCAATCGCCTCCACATCGTCCCCAAATACTTGCCCGGCCAGGTTGAATACCTGCTGCCGAATCTGTGGATCGGTTTCGCCGGCACGCGCCAATTGCCGGAAGGCTTCGTCGACCTTTCCCTCGCGTAGCAGTAGATTGCCAAAATACCAACGCGGCAGCGAATAGGCCGGTGCTAGTTCGACGGCGCGCCCGAGCGCCCGCTCGCCACCTGCGCTATCGCCCGCGGCTTCGAGGCCGCGACCGAGTTCCATCCAATAGCGGTAGTCGTTCGGCGATAACGTCACGGCGATCTCGTATTCATGCACCGCATCAGCCAGGTTGCTCGCGCTGAACTCTTTCTCTTCCAGCGCTCCCAGAGTCCAGTGAGCGAAAGGGTCGCGCGGAGCCCAACGTGTTGCTAGTCTGGCCAGCTCCGTAGCGCTCGCCGGGTTGTCCGCAGCGTACTCTGCGACCGTATCGCCGACATACCAGCGCACGACAAACCAGGCCGACAGGATCGCCAGCAACGCCGGCAGGATTACCAGCGCGCGGCGTGCCGGGGCCCGGAGGTCGATCGTGATCACGGACGCAGAGTTGGAGTTCGACACAGTCTGATTAAGGGGGAGTTATAAATCGCCGTTCCGGGCGGCTCGGGTGATCGGCGGCAGTCGCGTATCGTCAAGGTCCTCGATTCTGATCGACATTCGCTTCACTTCGATATTGTGCGCTTCGCATTCGCGCTGAATCTCGCTAGTGCGCTCGGCTGAAAGCCGCGGCGTGGAAATGAGTACCTGCTCGACCCGGTGTTGGTCAATAACTTTCTTGAGCAGGCCGTTGCCGCCGAAAACCCGAAAGCCGTGGATCACTTTGCCCTGCTTCATCGGATCGTCGTCCATGAAACCAACCGGCGAACAGCGCAAGTCGCGATTGTTGACCAGCTCCCGCAGCAGCAATTCGCCGGCGTCGCCGGCTCCGTAGATCAGAACCCGGCGGCCGGCACCGCCGTTCGCGACGGGAAGAACCTGCCGGAATAACCGAAAGGTCATGCGGCTGCCGGCCAGCAGCATCAGCATAACCAGGGCGTCAATCAGAAAAACCGCGCGCGAGAAACCCTGAAAGCGTAACTTGAAAAGAATGATCAGCATGCTCAAGATCGAACCGGCGGCCACGGCCTTTGCAAAGGACATCAAATCGTCGATGCTCGTATAGCGCCAGATGCCGCGATAGACGCCAAAGAAAAGAAACGCGGCCAGCCGTACCACAACGAGGACCGGCAAAGTTCGCAGAAAAAGCCTCCATGCCGGACTATTCGAAACTGGTCCGAATTTGACCGCGTAAGCGGCCCAGTAGGCCAGCATGATCAAGACGATGTCGAGCAGAACTTCAAAAATGCGCCGTTTGTATGAGAAGTCAACCAGAAAAGCGAATGGCTTTTCGCCCGCCGCCACGGCCTGTTCCACTTCATCATACCCCTTGACTCCGGCAAGATAGACGCCGAGCAATGTCAGCCCCAGAGTGAAACCGGCAATCAAGGCAAGGCTGACGTCGGCCTTGATTGAGCGCACCGTAATCGCCAGCAACCCTGAAAGCCCCGCCAAACCGTAAAGCAACCAAACCGCGCGGCGTTCAGACATTCCCAGCGCCACCAGACGATGCGAGGTGTGGTCGCGGCCGCCATGCGAAGCCGCGCGACCGGAAAGCTTGCGCAGGATGGTCACAAAGGTCGTATCAAAAATCGGGATGAAGAGGACCAGAATAGGCACCGCGAGCACGGGCACGAACGTGCGCGAGCGCCCTCCGGAAACATTCACCAACGCGGCGCTGGCGAGCAGGAATCCAATGAACATCGATCCGCAGTCGCCCATGAAAATCGTCGCGGGATTGGAGTTGTAAATCAGAAAACCGAGAAGTGCCGCCGCCAGCACCGACGACATCAAGGCTTCGGTCGGCTGGCCGCCGGCGATAAAGCTCACCGTAAGAAATACCGACGCAATGGACGCGATTCCCGCCGCCAGGCCATCCATGTTGTCCAGCAGATTCACCGCGTTCGTAATACCGATGAGCCAGAAGATCGTGATTACCATGTTGATGGGCAAAGACCTGGTCCAGGGCAGAGCCAGTCCGTAATAGACGACCACGGCCGCGCCCATTACCTGGCCGATCAGCTTCTGGTAAGGCTTGATGTGAATCAGATCATCGATCAGTCCCACGAGAAACAGGAAAGTGCTGGCGCCGACGATCACCCAACCGTAAGACGTGTGTGGAATCAGTGTGAGGTAAACGCCAATTACCGTAAGCCAAATCGCGATCCCACCAATCGTGGCTGTCGCATTCTTGTGCCAGCGGTCGATCTTGGGTCGCGCCACAAACCCCTCGCGCCGGGCGAACGAGCGCACGAACGGCGTCAATGCCAGCGCCAGAGCGAATGACACTAAAGGCGGTATGAAGTTTAAGGCTCTAAATTGCATCCCGATTCGGCGTTATTAGGCAGCGCCAGAAAAACCTATTCGATTAGCGCGCCAAAGGCAAGTCATAAAACTTTCGTTGAGTTTGTTCACGACGAGTAGTCGAGAATCGGATCGGCTTGAGTGCGCAACTGTGGCTCCGGCTCGCACCTCGCCTTAGTCCCGAACCCGGGTTACCGTAGCAGCGAGATTGGCAACCGCGCCTAACCCCCGAAGCTCAAGTTGTTCCCAAGGCCTTGCGCAGCATTGCATTCCGGCAAAGTCCGGTTTAAGCTACGGGCCGTGAGGGTCTCCTCGTCGGGTGCTCGAAGCCCCAGGGCGGACCTCGACATGCGCGCACACCAAGAGCATCCCGTCAGTGACGCCTTCACTGGCCGTTCCGGTTTGTTTTTGATAGGTTAGCGGTCTATTAAAAGATCCACAGCATGCTTTTCAGCACTTCTGTCGCAATTTCGGTAAACGTTTCGTCAGCCGCCATCGCGGTCGATGGGGTAGACGGATCATCCATGTCGTCCATTGCCGTTCCAGTGCATGGAGGGGTATGGGTTTCGCCGGGCACACAAGGTTGCGTTTCGTCCGAGAAGGCGGGAAGGCCGAGCATGAGCGTCAACACGAGGACGCTGGTTAGTTTACGAAGTGTTTTCATGCTTTCTCCTGTTAGTGGACTAGCTGTTTGAGTTGAATTAGCGAACCGCTCAGCAAGAACTTAAGCGTCCTTCAGCAGACCTTCGCTGAGCGTGTCCGAACGGATACAGACTTAACTGCCGCAAAATTCTTATCTACTATACAGAAAGGTATGCATTCCATGAAGTTAACTACTCTAGCAGTCGGTCAATCGGCTGATCAATCCCTTTCGCCTTCAGAGCGCGCTCAGCGCTCCTGCCAAGTTGCGAAGCAGCTTGAGAAAGCGGGGGAGTACGAGGCAGCGTACGAGGCCTTGAGCGAATTCTGGCCAGAGCGCGAGGGGCCGCCCATGGTAAAGGGACTCGACCGCGCAGCGGAGGCTCAGGTCCTACTCCGAATTGGCTCGCTGGCGGGCTGGTTGGGCAGCGCGCATCAAACCGGGGGTAGTCAGGAGACGGCCAAGAACTTAATCACTCAAAGCATTCGGATCTTCGAAGAGTCCGGGCAGTCTGAGGGAATTGCTGAGGCGCATGCTGATCTCGCGCTCTGTTATTGGCGCGAAGGATCCTTTGACGAGGCGCGAATCAATATTGCGGCCGCGCTCAGTCTCTTGAAAAATGACACTAGCGAGCTACGAGCAATCTCCCTCATTCGGGCTGGCTTGGTGGAAGCAGACTCACAGCGACTGAGTGAGGCATTGCGCTTCTATAAAGAAGCGGAGTCTTTGGTTGAGCAGAGTAACGACGATGCTCTGAAAGGGGCTTTCCACAATGAGTTCGCACTCCTGTTCAGAAGGCTTGGATTGGCCGAGAATCGTAGTGACTACACCGACCGGGCACTAATCGAATATGCCGCCGCCAGCTATCACTTTGATCGAGCCGGCCATGCCCGTTATTGTGCCCGCGTTGAAAACAATCTTGGCTATTTGTTCTTCACCATCAACAGATTTCAAGACGCGTATCTTCATCTCGATCGGGCGCGGCGAGTGTGTGCCGAAGTTGGTGACAATGGCACGGCATCCCAGGTCGACGAGACGCGTGCGCGCGTGTTACTAGCCGAAGATCGTCTCGACGAAGCCGAGCGATTCGCGCAAGCTGCCGTGAAAACGCTCGAGCGTGGCGGCGAGCAGTCTTTGCTGGCGGAAGCGCTGACGACGCACGGGACTGTGCTGGCGCGCATGGGCAAGATTGCGCGGGCGAAAGCTGCGCTGCAACGCGCGATCGAAGTCGCTCAAACGTCGGGCGATCTTGAAAGCGCCGGCCGGACCCACCTCAGCACCATCGAAGAGCTTGGCCCACAGATCTCGGTTGACGAAGTGGTTTCGAATTACAAGGCGGCCCTGGATCTGTTGGAGGCTTCGCAGGACCCAGCGGCGACAAAACGATTAATCTCATGCGCGCAAAAGGTGATCGGCACTCTGAAGATGGCCGACGATAGAGATGTCGACTTGGACGTGAGTGCGGACGGAAGGAGCTGGGACGGCTTTTCGTTCAAGCAGGAGGTGCTCGACTATGAAAAGGCGATCATCTCGCGCGCCCTCCGGGACACCGGCGGCGCCGTAACCAAGGCTGCGCGACTTCTGGGCTTCAACCATCATCAGAGCTTGATTGCTCTAATCAATAGTCGCCATAAGGGTCTGCTTGGGGTGAGATCAGCGGTCAGGAGGCGCAGGCGCAGCATCATCAAGGCCGGTAAGAACAGCAGCAACAAGCAGGCGCTGGCGCGTTGAAACCCTAGCCGCGGCCGACGGACATTTGTTCGCTGTGAAATTCGATCACGCTGTCGAGAATTCCGTCGAGTGATTTTTCCGGCTGAAAGCCAACCCGACCATTCACTTTCGAGATATCAGGAATGCGCCGGGGCATGTCTTCGAAACCTTCCTCGTAAGCTTCGTCGTATGGGACGAACGTGATTTCCGACTTGGAATTCGTCAGCTCTTTAACTTTCCGGGCCAGGTCAAGGATGGTGATCTCCTGATTCGAGCCAACGTTGAAAACCTCGCCAACCGCGCTTTCATCGTCCATCAATTTCATCAACGCGCCAACCACGTCCCCCACATAACAGAAACATCGCGACTGTTCGCCGCTGCCGTACACGGTAATGGGCCGGCCTGAGAGCGCCTGCTTCACAAAAGTTGGGATCACCATTCCGTACTGGCCGGTTTGGCGTGGTCCGACCGTGTTAAAGAGCCGCACGATCACGGTCGGCAATTTCTTTTCGCGCCAGTATGCCAGGGCGAGAAACTCGTCGATCGCTTTCGAGCACGCGTAGCTCCAACGACCTTTCGTCGTCGCGCCCATGACCAGATTGCCGTCCTCTCGAAACGGAACCTCAGTGCTCAGCCCGTAGACTTCCGAGGTTGAGGCGACCAGAACTTTTTTCTTCTTCTTGCTGGCCAAAGAGAGCACGACTTCGGTTCCATGGACATTTGTCTCGATGGTGCGCACGGGACTGAAAGATCACGTCGCATTGATCGACCAGCTCGGCGGTGACCGGGCGGTTGTGAACGCTGTCGATCTTGTAGTGAAAGCGTGGGTGATCTTTCAGATGCTGAATGTTACCAAAGCTGCCGGTCGAAAGGTCGTCGACGATGAAGACTTCGTCGCCGCGTTCAAGATACGCGTCGGAGAGGTGAGAGCCGATGAAACCCGCTCCTCCCGTGATCAGAACTCGCAAACTCCAAACCCCCCTTCAAACGATGGCGTCAAACGCGAGGCGTAAGTCTAGCACGGTAATCGCCGGCGGCAGGTTCCGCGCCAGCGGTTGCGCCTTCGCTGGCTGCGGGGTCCGTAGCAATGAGTTGGCTGTACAACTGTGTCATGTCCGCCAACAAGCGTTCCTTTGCATAATTTCGCAAGACAAAATCTCGGCCCTTCACACCCAAATCAATCCGCAGCGATTCGTCCTCTATCAACCGGGCCAGCCCGCGCGCCAGGCCTTCTGCCTCTCCGCTTTTTGCCAGTAATCCGCGTTCGCAGATTGCATAGCGCGGTTCCGCATTACCGGTCGAGACGGTTGGCCCTAACAGATCGACGACGCCGCCCACCTCAGTTGCGATTACCGGACGCGCATTTGCCATCGCTTCGATCAGAGTCAACGGCGTGCCCTCGTTCAAGCTGGTGAGGGCTACAATATCGAGCCCCGGATAGAAATTCTCTGGATCGTTCCGCGTGCCGAGAAACACGACATCATCGACCGGCAAAAGCGACTTCGCTTCCGCTTCGAGCGCAGAGCGCAGCTTTCCGTCACCTATGATCACAAAGCGCACGCGGCGCGTTTTCACCAGAGCCCGGCACGCGGCCGCGGCCCGCAAAAACAGCGCGTGATTCTTGACTTCGGTCAAACGCCCGACGATGCCAACCAGCAATTCGCTGTCAGAAACTTTAAGCTCCGCCCGCAGTCGCGGTCGTCGCTCCTGCCAATCGGCGAACGCGTTGGTGTCGATGCCCAGCGGAATCACCGCGAACTGCTTCCGCTGTCCGACTCGAAACGTCTCGTTGATCTCGTTGAGCTGTTGAGTGCTGACGACGACGATGCGATCCGTGGCCAGTCTGGCCAGCAGTCTCTCAATGCCGAGAAACAGGCGTGTCTTCACCCGGCCGTAGTAGCTATGAAAGACGTGGCCGTGATACGTGTGCACGAAGCGGCATGCGCGCGGCCTTCCGATCAGCGTCGCGGGCGTAAGCCAGCGATACATTAATCCCGCGACCCGTCCGACCGTGCCGGCTTTGGCCGTGTGCGTGTGCACGATGGCCGGCCGCTCGCGCCGCATCAAACGGAAAAGTTTCCAGGTGGTGAAGGCATCCCGGAGCGAGATCTCGCGACTCATGTCCGGAATGATTAGCGGCGCAATTCCGGCGGCAGCCGCGGCGTAACTCATGTCGTCTTCACCCGGCGGCACGACTCCGGCGACCAGCAGAGTTTCATAACCAGCGGATTTCATTCCGTGGGCCAGCCAGACCACGTGACGCGCCGGTCCACCGACGTTGAGGCGAGCGATGATGCGAAGGATCTTCATTGCCGATTGCTCATTTCCAATTGCCAATTGCTAATTTGCCAACTGCTAATGCCTGGCGTCTCAGGCTTCGCAATCTACTCTTGATTTCAAATTGGAAAGTGGAAATCGAAAATCGGCAATGGCTTAATCGTCCATCCGAAAGATCGTTTCCGGATCGTCTTCGTGTCGAATCTCGTCAATTGGTTCGCGCCGCTGCTCGCCCATGTAGAGGCGGTTCGGGCAGTTGATCACGATGCCGTCAACGGTGCCGGCATTTTGATACGCGTGGACGACACCTTTGGGGACTACCACGGCGGTGGGATTATCCGCCCCGACGACAATCGTCATCACCTTCCGGAACGTCGGCGAATCGGGCCGGTTGTCCCACATGCGAAGTTTGAAATTCGAAGGGCCGATGAAGCAAAACAGGTCAGCTTGATCGACGTGTTCGTGCGGCCCGCGCGCGACTCCCGGTCGGGTCGAGGAGATGTAGGCCATGGCCGGGAAAAACTCGGCGGCAAGTTCGTCATGACGAAACAATTCCGTCAGCCAGCCGCGCCGATCGTCGAACTTGCGCAGTTCGCGCACCAACACGTCTTTGATCTCGCCGATCTGAAACTCAGGCATTAGCGCCGGCCTCTGCTGCATTTTCAAGCTCCAAATTGTTGGCGCCGGTCTCGGCGACGAGATTTGAAGCGTGCAGCAGGCTTTCAAAAGTGCCCGCGTCGCTCCACCAACCCTCCAGCACGTCCCAGGTCATCTCGCCCCGCTCAATATAAGCGTTGTTCACGTCGGTAATCTCCAATTCGCCGCGTCCCGACGGCTTCAAAACGCGAATGATTTCAAACACGCGCTGGTCGTACATATAGATTCCGATTACCGCGTATTCGGACTTTGGCTCGGCCGGCTTCTCTTCGATCTTCACAACCCGCTGGCCATCGAGCTGCGGAACACCAAAGCGTTGCGGGTCAGTAACTTTCTTCAAAAGAATCTTCGCGCCCTGGCCTTGCTCGCAATACGTATCGACGGCCGCGCGAATATTTCCCTGAATGATATTGTCGCCGAGCACCACGCAAACCGGTTCGCCGGCGGCGAAGTGCTCAACCAGCGAGAGCGCCGCGGCAATTCCACCTTCGCCTTCCTGATAAGTGTAGTTGAGATGCTTCAGCCCGAAAGCTTTTCCATTGCCCAGAAGTTTCAGGAAGTCACCCGCTGAGTTTCCGCCGGTGACGATCATGATGTCGGTAATACCGGCGTTGACCAGCGTCTGAATCGGATAAAAGATCATCGGCTGATTGTAGACCGGCAGCAGGTGTTTGTTTGTCACCGCCGTCAGCGGCCGCAGCCGCGAACCTAAACCTCCTGCAAGAACGACGCCTTTCAATCGAGAACCTCCTCAGTCGATGAATCTTTCGAACCACAATTCAAGCATCAAAAGCGACCACAGCCGCTGCGAATGATCAGCTTTCTTGTCAACATGCCGATTGACAAAGCTGCGCACGGCCTCAGGCTTGAACAAGCCCCGCGAAAGCGCTTTGTCAGAGAGCAATGTCTCGCGCAAGAACGGCTGCATCGCGCCGCGAAACCAGTAACCGATCGGCACGCCGAAACCCATTTTGCTGCGCGTCAAGTTTTCTTCGGGCACTAATGTTCTGAGCACCCGCTTCAGCAAATACTTCGTCGTCAGGCCGCGCAGCTTCAAGTTCTCCGGCAAGCTGGCAGCATATTCCATCACATGATGATCGAGAAACGGCGAGCGCGCCTCCAGCGACACGGCCATGCTGGCAATGTCCATTTTGACCAGCAGATCGTTCGGCAGGTATGTCATCGTATCCGCCAGCAGCGCAGCGTCAACGATGCCCGCGCCGTTTGCTTGGGCAAACCACGGTTCGATGATGCTGGCCGTGCGGTATTGCGAAGTCTCATGCCCGAAGTCATCAGAATACAAATTGCGCCGGGCGTCCTCGTCGAACGCGCTGATCCAGCGCAGATAGCGCTCGACCGCCGGTTGGGAAGCAGCGGTAAGGAAGCGCTTTGCGCGGCGCAATATCCGGGGCCGGTCTTCAAAGCCCGGAAACGCTTGCGAGATCCGGGCAATTGCGCCCGCCCCCGGCAACGCGCCATACTTCTGCGCGATACTCATGGCCGCATAGCGCTGATAGCCGGCGAAGCATTCATCGCCGCCATCGCCATTCAGCGCCACCGTCACGTACTGACGAGTTTCGCGCGAGACGTAATAGCTGGGAATCGCCGACGAATCCGCGAACGGCTCGCCGTAGTGTTCGACCAGCGTCGGCAGAATTTCCATGGCATTCGGCCGGACGATAAACTCGTGATGATCGGCGCCGACGTGCTCGGCGACGCGCCGCGCGTGATGCAGTTCGCTGAAATCCTGCTCGTCAAATCCGATCGAAAAAGTCTTGACCTGCTCAGACGACTCCTGGGCCATCAAGGCCACAACGGCGCTGGAATCGATGCCGCCGGAAAGAAATGCGCCCAGCGGTACTTCCGACATTAAGCGCACGCGTACGGCTTCGCGCAGCAACTCAACCACGCGTTCGCCAGCTTCCGCTTCGTTGACATCGACCTTCTTTGAAAAATCGAGTTGCCAGTAACGCTCAACCTTGATTTCGCCATTTCGCCACAGTAGCGAATGGCCTGGCTCAAGCTTGCGAATCGCGCGATAAGCCGTCAGTGGCGCGGGCACGCAAATGAACGCGAGATAATAGTGAAGCGCTTCAAAGTCGACGTCGCGGCTGACGGCTGGATGTTCGAGCAGGGCGCTGAATTCAGAACCAAAAACCAAATGGCCGTTCACTTGCGCGTAAAGCAGAGGCTTCTTGCCGACGCGATCGCGCGCCAGAAAAAGCGACTTGGTTCGCTCGTCCCAAATTGCAAACGCGAACATGCCGCGCAGATACTTTGGACAGTCTGTCCCGTACTGGTCATAGGCGTGTATGATCGCTTCAGTGTCGCTGTCGGTGTAAAACTTGTGGCCGAGACTCTCCAGTTGCGCGCGCAGCTCGCGGTAGTTGTAAATTTCGCCGTTGAAAACAATCCAGGCAGTCTGGTCCTGATTGTGAATCGGTTGCTGGCCGTGCGCGAGGTCGATGATTGAGAGCCGGCGCATCGCCAGTCCGACGCCGTCGCCGAAATAAAAACCATCGTCGTCCGGCCCGCGGTGCCGAATCGCCGTGTTCATGCGCGCGAGCAACTCGCGGTCGACCGGACCGCCGTCAGCGCGAACAATGCCTGCTATGCCACACACTTTGTTTTCTTGATAATTAAGGCGCGCCCCGAAGGATAAGTCTTGCGCTTCTGCGCTGCATCTGCATGACTTTCCGCTGGAACAGGCCTTAATATTAGCGGACGCTCGCGGCCATGTCCAAGATGCAGTTGGTTCTCGGTGAAGAAAACGATCCGGAAACTCAAGGGTACCCTAAAGTCGCGCCCAGTTCTTTTCCTGGGAGCCGCCGCTCTGTTGCACATTTCGGTCGCCGCAGCAATTCTCACCGTGGGCAGGTATCAGCTAATGCCGGCGCAGTTTCGCGCCAACGGACTCGGCGAATTTGCCTCCGATTGTTTCCCGTACCAGGAAGAAGTGGCTGACCTGGTTGAGGTGCTAAAGAACAGTGGTCCGGTGACCTGGGCCACCTGGCCCACGCAATTGCACGTTCGTCTTTACTCACTCCCGGTGGCCGCTGTTTCTCGCTGGATGGGCTTTAGCGTTCTCGCGATCGAACCTCTGAATCTGGTTTACTATCTGGCAATCCTGACGCTCGTCTTTAATCTAGGAAAGGAAGTCTTTGATTATCGGGCGGGCTTGATGGCCGCAACAATCGTCGCCCTATGGCCTTCCTTGTTGCTACACACCATGCAGTTGCTGAGGGACCCGCTGTTGCTCGTAGCCGTCCTGGCTCTGTTTCTGGCCATGACCCGAGGTCTGAAGCGTAACTATCCCTGGCATCGTGGTGTGCTGGTGGGAATCGCGGCGGCGCTGTCGATCGTCATGATCAGAATTGTCCGCCTGCCGATGTGGGACCTGACTGGCGCCATGGTTGGATTGTTCGGTGTGTTTCTGCTTGCTCGACTAGTGCGTGAGCGGCGCGTTCTGATCGGCAATGTTGGCCTGGCGGCGATCATGATCGCGGCCTTTGTAATCACCCCTCACTTTCAGTCGGCATTTCGAAATCAACAGCACACGAAGGCCAGACGACGAGTCCTTCCCGAACAAATCCAGGCACTTCCCATTGGGGAGCAGATTGGAATACGTCGCGCCGGGTTTGGCCTGGAAGCCGCTGACCCGGAGCGGAGCACGCCGTGGGGATCCGTAATAGATCCTGAGGTGCGCCTCGAAAGACGCGCGGATATCATTCGCTACCTGCCACGCGCGGCCGTCATTGGATTCTTCGCACCATTTCCAAACATGTGGCTGAACTCGGGCACGGAAGTTGGTATCAGTGGCAGAATTCTTTCCGGCCTGGAAACTCTGGTAACTTACGCGATTGAATGTTTCGCTTTGGCCGGACTCTGGCGCGCGCGCAGGGAATTAGCAGCCTGGCTTCTTTTCACCATCTTGGCAATAGGAGTGATTGCGCTGGGTCTGGTAGTCAATAATATCGGCGCCTTATACCGACTGCGCTACTCGTTCTGGATATTGATCGTCGTCCTCGGCGCGGGCGGCGTGCCGTACCTCTTCGGAAGAAAATCATCGAGCGCGCTCTCCCAGCCGGAATAGCTTGCGCGCGGAATAGGCTGTAGCGGCCTTAATCCACTTTGGCAAGTACCGAATTCCCCGCCTCGCCAATTGATCCGTTCGCAGCCAACGCCCGATGGCCAACGGGTGCAACAAGAAGGCTTTGGCTAAGCGTAACAGCTCAAGGGCGCGGATCCACTCGATTTCGGGATGCGCCGACATGATTGAGTTACAGTTCGACAGGCTTTCCAGCAGCCATAACTGATCCAAAAAGTTCCGGCGACTAGCGATGTTCTGGAACGAAGTTGAATCCGAGTGAAACCGAAACGCGGTGAGCTTCTCAGGTAGAAACCCAATATCATAGGACCACATGATCCTGAGCCACATCTCTATGTCACACACCTGATACAGGTTAGGATTGAACAATCCTAATCGGGTGAAGCACTCTTTTCTGATGAGCACCGACGACGGCTCGCCAATCCAATTGCCCCGAAATCCGCGATCCAGATACTGAGTAAACAAATCTCTTCCAGAATTGACGGGTTCGATGGCGCGAAACCTGGTGTGGAGAGTGGTGCAGTTCTGCAACCAAATCTTTGTCAGCTCTGCTTCAGGATCCCCTTCCACAATGACGTCGCGGGGCGAAAAAACCAGGCCGACACTCTCGTTTGAAAGGAGCAACCTCATCATCCGTTCGACGCACTCCGGATACAAGATGTCATCGTGGAAGAGAAACTTGATGAAATTCCCGCGCGACATTTCTATACACTTATTCCAGTTATGCGCCAGGCCTATATTCTGCTCATTAGCCAGCAGCCGGATCCGTTCGTCGTCAACCGAGCGGATCAATTCAACCGTTTCATCGGTCGACCCGTCATCGATAATCAACAGTTCCAAACGCGGATAGGTTTGGGCCAGCGCTGATTCAAGACAGACCTGAATCCAACGGGCCGCGTTGAAGGTGGGAATGCAGATGGAAACCAGGGGGGACGTAGGGTCGTCGGAAAGATGCCGCGAGGTGGCGGTCATCTGCTTATCAAGTTCAGCCGAGCCGCGTCCGTCTTCTGGACGAGTAGATTCGTGTGACATAACTGGCGTGAGGATAGACGCGAATCCTTCGAGGTCGAAGCGGCAACCGACTACTCGAACCTCATGGAGGATCTTCTGGCTTTTGAGGAACTTTGGATCGCTTCCTCCCGGGCGGTACTGGTACTCGAGGCATGCTCAGTAAACTCATGATAACGAACGTTGGAAGAAGCCGGCATCGGGTGCCGGCCTAAAACGTCTTCATACAGAGCCTCGTAAGCCGAGTCGATATCTTTGAGCGGGAAGTGCTTCAACACTCGCTCGCGTGCCGCTCTTCCCAATTTTTCGCGGCCCCCAGGTCCAAGTTCGACCAGTTCCTGCATGGCGCCGGCGAGCGCCTGCGCATTTCTGGGCGGCACCACGCGTCCGGTTTCGCCAACAATCCACAACAGGTCGCTCACGTCCGTCACCACGCAGGGAACGCCGCAGGACATTGCTTCACCGATGACGTTGGGAAAGCTTTCGGCGCACGATGAGGAAGTCGCAATATCAAGCGCCGCGGTGACTCGCGGCATGTCCTGACGTTGGTCCAGCAGATGCACGCGCTCAGTTAGCTTCAAGTCATCAATCAGCTTGCACAAAGATGGATTAACCCAATTGATTCCGTCGCCGCAAAGGACAAATTGCACATCCGGATGTGTCTTGAGTAAAAGCCCGGCGGCGTGCAAAAAGTTAGCGTGATCTTTCACGGGGTGATAACGACTGACGAGGCCAATCAGGAGCGTTTCGTCAGGGATGCCCAACTCTACCCGAACGCTGTTGCGAGCTTCCTGGGAAGGAGTGAACAAGCTCGTCATGAAGCCGTTGGGGATGACCAGGCTGTCCTGCAGCTCATAGCCAATGGCTCCATGTTGCGCGGCCGCGATTCTGGAGTTGTAGATAATCTTGGCGGGCCTCTTTGATAAGTGCGCCAGGAACCTGATGATCGCCGCAGTCGCGCGCTTTTCGTAATTGAACCCGTTGAGTGATTGGCGAATGTTCCAAACCACCGGCACTGAACGACCAGCAAACGCCCCTCCGACCAGCGCAGCCAAACTGCCGTGATACATCCAGCCCTGGATTAAGTCCGGCTTCAGTCGACGCATCAGCCGAATCAGGCGCCAACATGACGTGGGGGTCGGTACTCCCAAACGCATCGCTACGTTGTACACCGGTACATCCAGAGCTTCGATGCGGCGATGTAATTGCCCGCGGTTTCTAAGGGCGACGACGATTGGGTCAAAGCGCTCTCGGTTCACCTGAGAGAGCAGCTTATAGAGCATCATCTCAGCCCCGCCGATCGAGACGTCGTTAATTATATGAACAAGTCTTATCCTGGTTGAGCTGGACTTCGAGCCAATCGGCTCGTTAGGCAAGGGGCGTGGTGACGGCGCGCGTCTCAGGCGCGATTTGTGGCCTGGCAAAAGAGTCATTTGCTGGATCTTTCCCAGAAGGTTGATGAACTTAACCGATCACGAGAATAGATTCAAGCCCTATTAATATGAACTCGGGTTTCGACCGGACCAGACGCGTAATCCGTCGGCCACACTATTCATCGCAATTTTCGTCGAATTTGTTGTCAGTTGTGACGTGCTATAGTGCTAATCTGTCAATCAGAATCGGATCAAAAGGGGCCAGGTCCATCGACCCAGGGTTTCCGGCTTCGGTGGATGAAAGAAGCAACCGCAATCATGGCTTTGCCAGGATAATGATCAAAGTCACGGCCCTCACATCGGGAAGGAATGTTCCCTCCAGCCGGTTCCGGGTCCGGCAGTTTATCGAGCCGCTGGCTAATCTCGGAATCCAGGTTTCCGAGTATCCGCTCCGGCTCAGAAAATACACGCCGAACATCTCTCCGCCAATTCGATTCCTGCTGAACTCCGCCAAGACCGCGGCTCGGGTTCCCGGATTGCTTGCTGCGAGAACGAGTGACATCACCTGGCTGGAGCGGGAACTGGTCCCGCGCAGATTCACGCTCGAGCGCCGGGCCGGCAGCAAACAATTGTTTGATGTGGACGATGCCATCTGGTTAACCGGTGATCCAGGTTTCTCTGAAGAGATAGCGACTAAGAGCTACGGCGTGATCGCCGGCAACGAGTTTTTGGCTGAGCATTACCGATCGGTGGGAGCCAGAGCCTGGGTTGTGCCAACGTCGATAGATACTGATCGGTGGCAACCAGGGCCGAAGCCGGAAGACGATAGCTGGGTAATCGGCTGGACCGGTACGTCGTCAAACCTCCCAAGTCTGGAAAGTCTGGAAGAGCCTCTGGCCGATTTCCTGGCACAGCATCCTGAAGCGAAACTGCTGGTCGTTTGCGATCGCAGACCCTCACTCAAGAAAATCCCGCCGGCTCAATGGAGTTTTGAGCGCTGGTCGAGCGCGCGCGAGGTTCAGTTAGTTCAGCGGATGAACGTCGGGCTGATGCCCTTGCCAGATACTGAATGGTCGCTGGGGAAATGCGCTTTCAAGATGATCGTCTATATGGCTGTGGGCATCCCCGTCGTGGTCAGTCCGATCGGCGCTAATAAAAACGTTCTCCAACAGGCGGATGTCGGACTGGCTGCAGTTATGGCCAACGATTGGTACGAAGCGTTGCGACTCTTGTTTTGTGATCGAAAGCGCGCGGCCAGCCTGGGCAGTGCGGGCAGACAACTTGTCGAAGAGGGCTATTCGGTTAGAAAGAACACCGGCGCGCTGGCCAGGATATTTAAAGAAGCAGCCGGTTTCTAACCTGCCTGTTCGGGGTCCTTCAGCCGGGGTTTAATCGGCATCGGCCCTCTCCCGCCGCTATCGCGGCCGGGACCGTTTCTCTTTCTCTTCCTTTCGCTTCCGCGTTTTTTCTTCTCCCTTTTCTTTCATCAGCACGAAACCCACTGCCACGAAAACAAAATAAAAGATCAAGAGTTGCGCGCGCTGACGATACGCAGTACCCACGTTTCCCTGAAGCACAGAGTACGTAAGAGTAAGCAGCACAGTGAAGATGAGAATCGGCGCCACCTGTCTTGCTCGATGTTTTATCGTGAACCACAACCCCATCACGAGTAACGGAATGCAACACCACCACACGATCATTTCCGGCAAGGTAATCAGCGCCCGCAGTGAACCAAACTGCCAGGGGAACGGCGCGAAGAGCAAATAGCTGAACCCAAGCGGAATAGCACCCAGGGCACCCGCAGGCGTCGACACGTCAACGTCTTCACCGAACCCGGACTGGGCCGATCTGGCTGCATCCTGCCGCATTACCTGTAGATTCCGAAGGCTGCCGAAGGTCTCGAACTGCGCCGACGCATAGCGGCTCACTCCAAAGTATCCGAGCACTACGCCAATCGTGATCATGATAATGAACTGGCGGGCGAAAGACTTCGCTGAAAGCGGACGCCGTCCCAAGACAAAAGCCGCGGTAACGGCTATGACCACAATGTAGAAAACATAGAAGCGGAGCGTAATGAGAGCGCAGAGGGCCAGCGCGAGGGCCACCATGTATTTCACGCTTAGTCGGTTTCCGAGCTTTAAGGTTGCCAGCATCGACACCGTCAGGAGAAACACGATCGGGCCGTCCTTCAAGCCCTGAGCAGACCACAACACCAGCGACGGGAAGAACGCCGAAAGTAGAGCACAGGTCCGCGCCGTCCTCTTGTTGGGAAAAATCTCCAGCCCGATCAGGTAGGCAACTGGTACTGTGGCCGCGCCCAGAACGGCATTAACATACTGAATTGCGAGCATGTTTCGACCGATCACTTTGTAGATCACGGCGACCATGTAGATCATTCCCCAGCCGCTGGACCTGCCGCCGCCGGTAAACAGATCGACCATGCCCTGGTAGTACTTATCGCCAGCCCAGCTTCGCAACAGAGCATCTCCGAAGAAGTCGTAGGTAAAAGCATCGCCGCCGAAAAACTCCTGCAAGTGAAAGGTGTAAATCAACGTGCCCAGCAACACCCGGACCAGGAGCGCGGCGACGAACAGGCGAAGCAGGAACTTGCGGTCGTCCTTGATCCGATAAACCATGAAGCCGACCACGGCGGCCAAGGGCAATGTAACCAGCGTCGCCGGCCCGCCGTCGGCGGGAGCCACCACCAGAACGGCCGCGAACATCGCGAGGGCGAGAAGTGTTAGTAAACCGTTCAAGCCTTATTCCTCTCTTGATCTATACATCGTCCGGTAAATCGGGACGCGTCTTTCGCTCGATCAGAAATCTATCGTCAGCGCTCAGTTCCTTGATTGGCTTCGCGGGAACCCCGGCGATGAGCCAGCCTTCCGCCTCGATCTTCCCGGTAATCACGGCGCCAATCCCGATGATGCATCGCGACGGGATGCAACCTCCCGGGGCCACCCGGACTTCGGATCCCACATAAGCAAAGTCGCCGATGCTGACGGGTAGCGTGCGCTGCCGATTGTGTGTCCACAGCGAAGAGTTGCGCCCGCCGATGATCGCTCGCCGGCCAATCTCGACGCGATCCGTAAAGTCAATCTTGTGCCCCGTGGTGACGATGCTCCCGGCACCCAGAGAAAAGCGTGGATCAACCGGATTTACGACCTCGGGTTCGCGAATAGAGTTGATTTCATTTAGCCGCAGCAGCTCAGAGTAG